>ENA-UONU01000398-UONU01000398.1-human-gut-metagenome-genome-assembly--contig:-CS51-NODE-398-length-52334-cov-14.134834_pt1 | contig 52334 bp, 52 predicted proteins | sample MGYA00242462_ERZ724009 | MGnify/ENA metagenome assembly ERZ724009 | reverse complement strand
CATGTATGCAGGCACACGTATTGCTCGAATATGGCAAAATCGGGAATGAATCCAAAGACGTTACAGTACCTCATGGGGCATTCGGATATAAGTGTTACAATGAATGTGTACACGCATATCGGTTTTGATGATGCTGAGGAAGAATTGAAACGTATGGAAGAGTTTAGGAAGGCGCAGGCGGAAATAGAAAAGAAAAACGATGCAAAAGCGGTATCACAGAAAATGTTTAAGGTGGTGTAGATAGGCTGCGCAGTAGATACGCTCCGGGTTCACTGGGGCGTTTTTTCTATGGAAAAATTACGGATGTGACGATATAATAATATTAGGAATTTTGAGGAGAATGCAAATGTCGAAACAAACGATAAAGAAAAATTATTGCTATATTAATGATGCGATGGGATGGACGGACGATGCATATAAGGCGGAAGATTATAGAGTTTGTAATTCTGGAAATAAATGCATGACAAGAAGATGTGCCTCTGCAACAGTAAAGGGATTGTGTTATAGAGATGCTGATGGATGTAGTAATAGGTTGTATCGTGACTTGTTGCGAATATGGAGTAAAGATGAAATATTGAAATTGTATATAGAAGACAGCACTAAATTTAATTTGGCTAATTATAACGGGGGTAGATTCAGTTGTGATTATATTGGTCCTTCTAGAGCGTGGGCACATTATGTTGGAATTGAAGATAGAGAAATTGGAGAGTATTTATTATATGCAAGAACTATCGGAGGACATATGATTTGGCCGGTGCATCGTATTCCAACAATTAATACTGCTAGAGCAGGCGGTGGAAGTTTATTTGATAGAATAGATTTGACACTTTATGAAATCCAAGGATTCTATTTGGGAGATGTCGATAAATCTAGTTTTTCACAACCGTTATGGAATGTATTACATAATGATATAGAAAAATCTTTTTTGTTAAGTTTTAGTAATAATCAGTATGGAGAAGCTGCATTTAAAGCATTTATAGATTTCTGGTTGTTACAGGATTTTGTTATGGATGCTGAAAAAGAAGATTATAGAATTATATCATTGGCTACAAGCGAGGAAAATGAAAAAATTCCTATATCAGAAAACGAAGCTGTATTTCCAGGTAATATTTCCAACATATGGTGGAAGGATATTGTTTCCGGTAATATCAGCGAAAAAAACAAAGAAATTCTATGTGATGCTTATAGGAAATATGCGAATAATTTAATTAAACTAATCCTAAGAAGAAGTGAGAAGATTACACATAAATGGGAAGAACAATACAAAGGAGCGAATGGACATGAATAGTTTTGAATTGATTCCTACGGAAGAAAATTTGATACATACATTGGACAAAGATTTATTGAAACGAAACAAAGATTTAGTGCGTTTTTATGATTTGATATTAGCACAAGAAGGAGATTCTTCTATTGCTATTGATGGCAGATGGGGGAGTGGAAAGACTTTTTTTGTGAAACAATCTATGTTGCTAATAAATGCAAAAAATCCGATGAGCAATATGGATGATGAAAAGAAAGCAAGTATTGTATACGCACTTCCATTTCCGAAAAAAGCAGAAGACATGCCAGAGAATTATGATGTGGCAGTTTATTATGACGCATGGGAAAATGATAATGATACAGACCCGGTATTTTCTTTGGTGTACGAAATAATAAAGCAGTTAGGAATAAATTATGCTTTTGATGATAATAGCAATGCATTCAAGTTGGCGGGTTCTGTGTTAGAGGCACTTACTGGTAGAAATATAAACGGTATTATTGAAAAATTAAAAAGCGATAATCCGCTTACAAAGATTAAAGAAGAAAAAGATTTACACGAGAATATTAAAAATTTCTTTACGGAGTTGTTAGTTGAAAGAGGAAATCGGTTAGTGGTTTTCATAGATGAATTGGATAGATGTAAGCCAAGCTATGCTGTTCAATTATTAGAAAGAATAAAACATTATTTATATGATGACAGAATTACGTTTGTTTTTTCTGTTAATTTAGGTGAGCTACAACATACAATAAAGCATTATTATGGTAATACATTTGATGCGTGCAGATATTTAGACAGATTTTTTGATATGAGAATATCCTTGCCACCAGCAGATAAAACTGCATTTTATAGGGAAATGGGGTTGGAATCTAGTTATGTCTTAGAAAAAATATGTCGAAAAGTAATAGATACATATAATATGGAGTTGCGTGAAGCCACTCGTTTTTATCGACAAGTGAAAACAGCAGCATATGAGCCTACACATGAGAGTAGAAAATTTGATTTTTCTTTTTCAGATGGGAAAGGAAGACAACTTTTATTGATGTATGTGGTTCCAATTCTTGTAGGACTAAAAATTGTTGATATATCGTTATATAACCAATTTGTATGCGGAAAAAGTTCGAAACCACTTATGGATATTTATAAAGATTTTGATAAGGGAGAATGGTTGGCTACACGATTGCTGAATAGAAATGAAGCCTTTGAAGTGGAAGAAGGTAAGAGTGTAGTTACTGTTGAACAAAAAATCCAACAGTTATACGATGCAATTTTTGTTACAGAATATACGGGAAATGTGTATCATACCATACTTGGAGAGTACGAGTTTGATGATAATTCTAAGAACTTTGTGAAGAGTGTTGAGAGTATGCTTTCAGTATATGCAGATTATAATATATAATCCTTAGTAGTAAGCCAACTCCATTTTACTACCAACTTTACTACTAACAGCCCGCAATAACTTGCTCCATCTTGCTCTATTTTGCCAGGAGTTCAGCAAAAATACACATTTTACAAATCCCTAGAAACCCTTGCAAAACAGGGCATTCCGGGGCAAAACAAGGAGAAACAAAACAATGATAAAAGTACTTTTCATCTGCCACGGCAACATCTGCCGTTCCCCAATGGCAGAATACGTAATGAAAGATATGATAAAAAAAGCAAATCTGTCAGATCAGTTTTATATAGCATCTGCTGCCACTTCCACAGAAGAGATTGGAAATCCGGTTCATCAGGGTACCAGGGTTAAGCTTGCCCAGGCGGGAATTGCCTGTGAAGGACATCATGCAAGACAGATGACCAGGGCAGATTATGACAGGTATGATTATCTGATCGGAATGGATGAATGGAATATACGTAATATAAAGCGGATCACAGGTGGAGATCCAGAGAGAAAGATATTTAAGATGATGTCTTTTTCAGGAAGCAGCAGAGATGTAGCAGATCCATGGTATACAGGAGATTTTGAGGCTACCTGGAAGGATGTAACAGAAGGCTGTCAGGGACTTTTAGAATATATCCTGAAGTAAAAGGTAATGAAGATTTGATCAATGATACAGGAAAATTTAAGTAAGTACAAAGCTGCTGCCAGTTGGAAAATCAGAAGTTCCATGTCTGACAGCAGCTTTACTTTTAATAGATATTATATTTGTTTTGCCAGCACTTTCTTAAATTCAAATCGGAACAAGATACTTGTAAAGCAGATCGCCAGAAAGTCAGCAATAGGTTCTGCCATATAAACAGCAGAAGTCTGATCTGCTGTATAAATGTGGGGCATGATATAAATCAGTGGAAGCAGCAGGATGAATTTTCTGGCAACAGCAACCATGATAGAAGCTTTTGCATTACCGATAGAGGTAAATGTCATCTGACAGGCCATTTGGATGCCGAACAGCAGGATGGAAGCCATATAAATACGCAGGGCATGTGCAGTAAATGTTAAAAGAGCCTGGTCAGAGGTGAATATGGAAGCGAAGCCAGCAGGGAACAGCATAACTAAAAGCCACATCAGGGTCGAATAGGAAAGGTCGATCTTTAAAAGCAGTTTAAAGGAATCCTTCACCCGTTTTGTCTGTCCGGCTCCATAATTGTAACTGATGATCGGCTGGGCTCCCTGGCCAAGTCCCTGAAGCGGCAGAAGGGCAAACTGCATGGCACTTGTTAAAATGGTCATAGCACCAACAGCAAGGTCTCCGCCGTATTTTAACAGAGAAGAATTAAAACATACAGAAATAATACTTTCACTGGACTGCATGATAAAAGTGGAAAGTCCTAAAGCAAGGCTGGGAAGGATGATATCTTTCTTCAGCTTCATATTGCAGCGGTGGATCTTAAGATAAGATTTTTTACCCATAAGGAAGTGTAAGACCCATGTACAGGAGAGCGCCTGGGAGACGATCGTTGCAAGAGCAGCCCCCCGCACACCCATGTGGAGTGCAAAAATAAAGATCGGATCCAGGATGATATTGCTGGCAGCACCAACCAGAACAGAGAGCATACTGGTCTTGGCAAAGCCCTGAGCTGTAATAAACGCATTCATGCCAAGTGTCAGCTGTACAAAGATCGTTCCAAGGGAATAAATATTCATATAAGCAACAGCATAAGGAATGGTATTTTCACTGGCACCAAATGCCATAAGAAAGCTTTTGTTTCCTGTAAAAAGGATAAGAGTCAGCAGCAATGATACAACAATCTGGGTAGTAAAACAGTTTCCAAGAGTTTGTTCTGCAGATTCTTTATCACCTTTTCCCATAAAAATAGAAGCTCTGGGGGCACCGCCGTTGCCAACCAAGGCTGCAAAGGCAGATACGATCATGATCAGAGGCATACATACCCCTACGCCGGTGAGCGCCAAAGCGCCTGTTTCCGGTATATGCCCGATATAGATACGGTCTACAATATTATACAACATGTTAATGACCTGGGCGGTAACGGTAGGGAGTGAAAGCTTTAATAAAAGCCTTCCTAAAGGTTCAGTTGCCAGAAAGCTATTGTCTTTCTTTTGCTGTAAATTCATTTTCGGTGTTCCTTTCTTTGATTGCATGTTTTGTATTTTTCATGATCTGTTCATTGATCTGCCCGTAAAATTTCAGGTCTTCTTCAGACAGACCGTTAAAAATCTGATGATAAAGCTGTTTTTGCATAGAAGAAATGGATTTTGTTATGTCATCCGCTTCTGAAAGCAGGGATAAGTGTATCTTTCGTCGATCCATTTCATCTACAGTACGTTTTAAAAATCCTTTTTGAATCAGATTTTCCACTGCCTGAGAAACATTTCCTTTGGAAAGCATACGGAGCTCTGTAATGTCGGCAGCAGTGTCTTTTTGGGGATTATTATATAGAAACGCAATGACTTTTCCTTCTGTTATGGTCAGCTGCCATTTTTCACAAATTTTTTTCAGCATTTGTTCCTGTAGTTTCATGGTCAATCGGATATGAGTAAGAAAATCAGTGATGCATATCATAAAATAGTCTCTCCTTAAAGTTTTAAACGAAACGGTTCTGAAAAGAACTATATAGAAGATTAAACCCTCAAAGTTAAAATGTCAATACATTTTTTGCCTTTGTTTCTTCCTGGCTTTCTATTTTAAAGAAGTTATGCTATAATGAGCCCAGTGAAAAACAGGCAATTACCGATGGTATTTGTTTTTCAAATTCAGAAAAACGGGAGCAAAGCGATTATATGCAGACCCTGAACCAGGATATAAAAAATAATGATTTTAAGAGAGTATATCTTCTTTTCGGGGAAGAAGCCTTTCTGAAAAAAAGCTATAAAAACCGCCTTCGGGAAGCCATTACCCAGGGTGATACCATGAATTACAATTATTATGAAGGAAAAGGCATGAATGTTAACGAGATCATCAGCCTTTCTGATACAATGCCATTTTTTGCAGAAAAACGACTGATCCTTATGGAAGATAGTGGTTGGTTTAAAGGCGGGTCTGGTGCAGATGAAATGAGTGCTTATATAGAAAATATTCCAGATACTACCTGCCTGTTGTTTATAGAAACAGAAGTAGATAAGCGCAGCCGCATGTATAAGGCCGTGAAAAAATATGGCCATATTGCAGAGATGGAACGTCAGGACAGTGCCCAGCTTGCCAGATGGGCGGCAGGCATACTGGCAAAGAACGGAAAAAAGATAACAACACGGACTATGGAGTATTTTCTGGGAAAAACAGGAGATGACATGGAAAATATCACTTCTGAATTGGACAAGGTGATCAGTTATACATTAGGAAGGGATGTGATCACAGAAGAAGATATTGATGCAGTGTGCATTACTCAGGTGACTAATAAGATATTTGATATGATCGCGGCTATTGCAAACCGTCAGACCAGAAAGGCTATGGATCTTTATGAAGACCTTCTTACATTAAAAGAACCGTCTATGCGTATTTTGTTTCTGATCGCAAGACAGTTTAATCAGATCCTTCAGGTAAAGGAACTGATGGGAAGAGGAATGGATAAAAGTACTATTTCCTCTAAATTAAAGATTCAGCCTTTTGTAACAGGAAAAATAATGGTGCAGGCGAAAACATTTACAAAAGAGCAGATACTTTCTTATGTAAATTTATGTGTTGATGCCGAAGAAAGTGTGAAAACAGGAAAACTTTCTGACCGCCTGGCAGTGGAGCTGCTGATCGCTAATAAATATTAGTACATCATTTTTGAAATAACTATGCCACTCGCTTGTCTGAATATTAGGATCAGAATCCTGCGTGATAAAGCCGGTTATTTATAAAAGGGTGTATTAGAAAAAATAGTAAGGGAGAAAAATAGATGGCAGAAGAAAAGATAATACCGGGAGTAGCAACAGAAAAAGAAAGTGATGAAGTATTAGAAGAAATCCGCACACAGACAAAAGAAGTGTTAAATGAACTTCTGGCTGTTGCAAAAATGAAACCAGGTCAGATTCTGGTAGTAGGCTGTTCTTCCAGTGAGATCGGAAGTTATAAGATTGGCTCTCATTCCAGCGAAACTATTGGGCAGACTGTGTATAAGGCGTTGTATGAGGAGTTAAAACCTCTGGGGATTTATCTGGCAGCTCAGTGCTGCGAGCATTTAAACCGCTCTCTGATCCTGGAAAAAGAGGCAGCAGAAAAATACGGATATGAGCCTGTAAACGTAGTTCCCCAGTTAAAAGCCGGTGGTTCTTTCTCTACGGCAGCGTACCATACTTTGGAACATCCGGTGGCAGTGGAACACATTAAGGCTCATGCAGGCATTGATATTGGAGATACGCTGATCGGTATGCACATGAGAGATGTAGCAGTTCCAGTAAGAATCCAGACAAAAGCTATTGGCGGCGCGCATGTGGTATGCGCAAGGACCAGATTAAAATTCGTAGGTGGTATCAGGGCCCGTTACGATGAGGAACAGATGTAGGGGGAAATGCAATTTTGCAGTGTTCTGAATAAAGTAATAAAAAAGCTCTCCGGTGGGTTAATCCAGAGAGCTTTTGATTTTCTGTATCGATTGATCGAATTCTATAAATTAAGCGATAGAATTAACAGCCTTGGATACACGAGAAACTTTGCGGGCAGCATTGTTCTTGTGGTATACACCCTTGGTGCAAGCCTTATCGATCTCGGTAGTAGCAGCAACCAGTGCAGCCTGAGCAGCAGCCTTATCTCCAGCAGCTACAGCAGCCTCAACTTTCTTGATCGCGGTTTTAACCTTAGATCTGATCGCTTTGTTTCTTGCAGCCTTAGTTTCGTTTACTAAGATTCTCTTCTTTGCAGATTTAATGTTAGCCAATGAAATACACCTCCGTTCGGTATTATATAAAAATATTAATCGTTGTGTTTTCCATCAAAGCCTGGACACGGACAGTTCAATGTAAACATACTGTTATATTTTAGCGAATACACCTGAAAATGTCAAGCGGAAAATTAAATTTTTACTCCGCTTTTTTCATTGTCAATATGCACAAAAAATAATGCATATTTCATTAAAAGTGCGCATATGAAACAAAAAGTGATTATGATATGATACAACTATAAGAAAGTTGCGTCGGGGAAAACTTGTGTAAGGACGAACTCTTCCAATGAGGGAGAGGTACGTCCTTTTTTGTTGCTCATTTTCTCTGAAACTAGAAAGGAGACTGATATGGAAAAAGAAAAAAATAGTGACGGGATTGGATATATGAAGCGTCTTAGACGGCCGATTGGCCAGATAGATGTAGTGCTGGATACAGATGCCTATAATGAAATCGATGATCTATACGCATTGGCATATATGATCCGGTCAAGTGATCGACTGAATGTAAAGGGAATCATGGCAGCTCCATTTTATAGTCCTGCAAGTATGGGGCGTACCAGACAGAACAGCAGTGCAAAAGAAGGAATGGAACAGAGTTATTTGGCAATCCAGGAACTGCTTTCTGTAATGGAAGAAACAGAGTTAAAGGATCATGTTTTTAAGGGAGCAGAAAGAAAATTGCCTGATGAGCAGACACCGGTGGACTGCCCTGCAGCCCGGGAGATCATACGTCTCGCAAGAGAACATACACCGGAAAATCCTCTCTATGTAGTAGGAATCGCAGTTTTGACTGATATTGCATCGGCCCTTCTTATAGCACCGGATATTATTGATAAGATAGTAGTCGTATGGTTGGGAGGTCATGGAAAAGAATGGCAGAGCTGCAAAGATTTTAATGCAGTTCAGGACATTGCTGCAGCCAGAGTGGTATTTGGCTGTGGTGTGGCAGTAGTCCAGCTTCCTTGCAACGGTGTTGTGTCAGAATTTCGCATTTCCAGAGTAGAACTGGAATATTACATGAGAGGAAAAAGTAAGCTTTCTGATTATTTGTTAGATGTATCTTTTGCATTTATGGAACAGAGAGAAAAGAAAAAAGACTGGTCCAAGCCTTTATGGGATGTAACAGCAGTGGCATGGTTGTTGGATGAGAAATTTATGGAAGACCGTTATGAGCACAGTCCGGTATTTGAATATGATAATTGTTATGGAGTAGATCTGCGACGTCATTTTATCAAATATGTATACCATATCAACAGGGATATTTTGTTTGAAGATATGTTTGCAAAACTGGCAAAGTAAAATGTGTGTTTCTGAAAAATAGGGAGAAGTTCCAAACGCACATGTAAAATAAAAGGAGGAATATTATGTATAAGAAAGTTTGGTTGGGGTTATTAACAGCAGCAATGGTAGCAGGACTGACAGCATGCGGCAGCAAAGCAGCAGAAGAGACCACTGCAAAGGCAGCAGGAGACAGTGTTGATGGAGAAGTAACGATCCACCTGATGATGAGTAATTCACAGGAACTGGGCGTAAGCGCAGCAGTAGAGGCATTTAATAAGGCATACGAAGGCAAGATCAAGTGTGAAGCAGACTATGTTGCATTCAATGATGTATTTGAAACCCTGGAAGTTCTTATGAGTAATAAGTCCACCGAGTATGATATTTTTGCAGCAGACGGTCCAAATGTTGCTGCTTATGTAAGCCGTGGCTACTTACAGCCATTAAACCAGTGGATCAGCGATGATGAGATAAAGATGTTTACAGATGCTATGATCACAGAAGGAACTTACAAAGACCAGTTCTACGGTGCACCAATGGGCAATTCATCCACCGTACTCTACTATAATAAGGCACTTTTGAAAGAAGCAGGCATCAATATTGATTTTGATTCTGTAACTCCGGATAACCGTCTTACATGGGAGCAACTGATCGATTATTCCAAGCAGGCACTGGATGTATTAGATCCCGATCATTCCAAGGGAATTTACGGAATTGAGTTCCAACAAGTTGGCCGTGTATATCAGATGAACATTCTCCCTAACTCATTAGGAGGTGCGCAGATCAGCGAAGATGGTCTCAGTGTAGATGGTGTAATTGATACACAGCCTTGGATGGATGCCTTAAACTTCTATCAGACACAGGTAAATGATGGTATATTTACCAGAGGTATATCTGCAGATGACACCAGCAGTTACTTCCAGTCAGGAAAGATTTTATTCTACTTAGGAACTACTGCACTTCCAGCAGCATTTGAGAAGAATGGATTTGAAGACTGGGGATTTACCTATATTCCATGCTTTGAAGGTCATGAAGACGAAATTCGTTCTGCATGTGGAAGCTGGACCATTGGTATGAATACTTATTCAGTGAAACAGGAAGCTGCAGCTGAGTTTATTAAATATTTGACTTTATATGATGGTGCAGACGTTTATATTAATGCATCGGGTATGGTGCCTGCTCTGGACCGTCAGTTTACAGATGAATTAAAAAAAGCAAAACCATACATGATAATGGCTGAATATGAAGTTAAGAACACTGCTCTGGTAAGAGCGATCACACCTGCATTCAACGAGTATTCTACTGCTATGAACGCACTGTGGGATAATGTAAGAAACGGTGCAGAGGTTGCTGGTGCTGTAGATGACTGTAAAGCTGAACTTGAAACTGCATTTAAGGAATACGAATAAATATGAACATGAAGAAAAATATAATATTGAAAGAAATGGTGCCGTATCTTATGCTGGCACCGGCACTGATTATTATTCTTATTTTTAAAATTTATCCCATTATATCTGTTATTCTGGAATCTTTTTTCCGAAATGGCAGTCCATCTTTGCGTACCTATGAGATTCTTTTTGGAGACAGAAATTTCTGGGGAGCTTTAGGTACAACGGTGAAAATGAATCTGGTCATGATCCCGCTTCAGATTGTGATCTCCCTGTGTCTGGCTCTTTTAGTAAACTCTACTATTAAGGGTATTGGTATTTTCAGGAGTATCTATTATTTGCCAGTTACCATGGCTATTTCCGTAGCTTCTATCAGCTGGAATCTGATGGCAAATTACAACAGCGGTGTATTTAACAGTATATCTACCTTTTTGGGACTTGGAAAACAGGGCTTTTTCACAGATGTGAAACAGGCGTTATGGTGTATTGTTATGATGGCTACATGGAAAGGCTGTGGATACTGGATGATGTACATTTTAGCAGGTTTAAAGGGTGTGGATACATCCATTTATGAATCTGCAAAGCTGGATGGAGCTGGATTTTTTACTACGCTGTTCCATATTACCCTTCCGTTGATCAAAAGAACATTGCTTTTTGTATTTGTAGCAAATACTTCTGCAAATATGCTGTTATTTGCTCCAATGAAGCTGATTACAGAAGGGGGACCTCAGAACAGCACAAACGTGTTGATGTATGAAGTTTATAAATCAGCGTTCAGAAATGGCAATGCATCCAGAGCAGGTGCACTGACAACCATTCTGCTGCTGATCGTACTTGCTGTTGTTGTAATACAGTTCCGTTTATTAAATGAGAAGGAGGAATAAGGCCATGAAGGAGACAAAAACACCTTTGGAAAAAGCAGTTTTATATGTGGTTTTGACCGTCATTGCTTTCATTGCTATTTTTCCTCTGCTTTATATTATTTTAGCTTCATTTAGGACCAATAAAGAGATTTTTGAGTACGCACTTCCATTTACGTGGAAAACACTGATTCCTCAAAATTGGACCATGAACAACTATGTGGCTATTTTTTCAGAGATGGGCTATGGAACAGCTTTGAAAAATACACTGATTGTAGTTGCTATTTTGGTGCCTTTAAGCATGCTGATCTCAGCTCTGGGAGGTTTTACCTTTGCATTCTTTGATTTTAAAGGTAAAAACATTTTGTTTGCAATTTGCCTGATCTCATTTATGGTACCCGAAGATGCAGTAGCATTGCCACTTTATAATCTGGTCTCTTCCCTGGGAATGGTCAATTCTTATTCAGCTCTTATTTTTCCAGGAGCTGCCAGTGGACTTGCCATGTTCTTATTTACCCAGTTTTTTAAAGAGATTCCCAAAAGTCTTGTAGAAGCAGCGCGTATTGACGGAGCTTCCTGGATCCAGGTATTTTTCAGTGTAATCTTACCGCTTTCTGTTCCGGTAGCCATCACTGCCGGGCTGATGATTTTTGTAAATGAGTGGAATAACTTTTTCTGGCCGTTGCTTGCAACACGTACGGAAGCAGCAAGAACGATTCAGGTAGCTTTATCTTATTTTTCAGATGAGAACCAGGTATATTTCAGCTACATTTTTGCAGGTTCCGCAATTTCTGCTGTTGTACCTGTTCTGTTATTCCTTCCATTACAGAAGTATTTTGTACAGGGAATTACCAGCAGTGGTGTAAAGGGATAAAAATCAAAATTTACCAAAACACGATAAATACAAAAAATCCGCAGGTGTCATATGGCACAGGCGGATTTTTTATGCTGTACATATTTTGCAGATGTATGTTACAATGGTCGGGGAGAAAAAATAAACAATACCTACGATGAGGATGAAAAATAATGAAAACAACCTTACAGGATATTATAAAAAAGAACCCTATTATGGCGGCTCTCTGTAGAGAAGAAGATCTGGATGATCTTTGCCTTTCACGGGTAAAATTGGCATATATTTTCTGTGGAAACCTGAAAACGCTGCCATTTATTGTGGAGCGAGTGAGAAAAGCAGGAATTGAACCCTTTGTGTATATGGATTTTATAGATGGGCTGTCATCAAAGGACAGCGCAGTGGAATTTGTGAAATATTATACAAGTGCAGCAGGAATCGTAACTACAAAATCCAATCAGGTAAGAAGAGCAAAGGCATTGGACTTGCTGGCAATCCAGCGTTTTTTTGTGTTTGATGCTATTTCACAGGCCAATATCCGCCATCAGATCAAGAGTTGTACAGCAGACGGTGTGGAGATCCTTCCAGGTGTCATATTAAGTGTTATAAGTGATCTTTCCAAAGAAAGTCGAATCCCTTTTATAACCGGTGGTTTTATTAATACGAAAAATGAGATCGAGGCTGCTATGGAAAGTGGAGCAGCAGGTATCACTACTTCTGTGCCTAATCTCTGGTTTTTATAATAAAACAGGCTATTCTGCTTAAACTAACCTTTATATTGATATTATTAAGGAGGGCGAACAGAATGAAAACAGCCAGATTTGAAATACGCACAGATCTTGCCCTGGAAGAAAGAGAAGGATTAAAAGAGCAGGCAAAAGAAGTATCAGGTGTTTCTTTTCGAAAATGGAAGGGAAAGACGGAAGATGTGCAGATCACGGAAGTGAAGGTATTAAATGAGGCGGGAGCAGAGACTTTAGGAAAGCCGGTAGGAAGTTATCTCACATTAGAAGCAGACAGACTGCTTCTGCCGGATGAGGATTTCCACAGTGAAGTCTCAGATGAGCTGGCAAACGTATTAAAAGAGCTGGCAGAGCATGCGCTGGGGAAAAAGGAAGGGGAAGAAAAGAAAGCTCCCTTTTTGCACGGCCAGCCGGTCATATTAGTTGCCGGTCTGGGAAACCAGAGCGTAACACCGGATTCCCTTGGTCCGCGCACTGTAAATAATCTTAATGTTTCGCAAAATGAAACGGGATTAAAAGCTATTGCACCTGGTGTCATGGCACAAACAGGTATGGAAACGGCCCGGATATTATCAGGTCTCATCCGCGAAATAAAACCGGATCTGGTCATTGCCATCGATGCGCTGGCGGCAAGAAGCATCCGGCGTCTGGGAACTACCATACAGCTGACTGATACAGGGATACATCCTGGATCCGGAGTGGGAAATCACAGGCACAGCCTGACAAAGGAAACTCTGGGGATACCTGTGCTGGCTGTTGGCGTTCCTACAGTGGTGGGAGCAGCAGCCATTGTCCACGATACCATTTCTGCCCTGACCGGAGTGCTGGCATCAGAAGAAGCTACGAAAAATACAGGCAAATGGATCGAAAACATGAACCCGGAAGATCAGTACCGCATGATCCGGGAACTGCTGGAGCCAGAATTTGGAAGTCTTTATGTAACGCCTCCGGATATTGACCAGAGAGTGAAGCAGCTAAGCTTTACGATTTCGGAGGGGATACACAGAGCTGTAACAGTATTCAGATAACACGATATTTATGTCAGCCTGTGTTGGTGATTTTAGAAAATAAGATTTCAGAAACAGATAAAATGTACTCTCGGAGTCTTTCATGCACCTGCCTTTGCGGCCGATTTTCCGTCAGTCGCACCCGAATTTTAGAGGCGGACGCAACGCCAACGCCTCAAAAATCTGGGCACAACTGACAAAAAATCTTCTCGCAAAATCAAGTATAAAAAGATTCCGAGAGTACATTAAAATGAAAAGGAGCAGAAAATGAGTACACAAAAGACAAGAGTAGCCGGACATATGGCTGCTATTTTTACGATGCTGATATGGGGAACTACCTTTATATCTACCAAGGTACTGTTAGAAAGCCTGTCACCATTGGAAATACTGGTGCTGCGCTTTGTGGCCGGTTATATTTTCCTGTGGCTGATCCGCCCGGTGCCTCTTAAGCTGAAAAGCGTGAAAGAAGAACTGATCATGGTTGTTGCCGGTATTACCGGTATCGGCATTTACTATCTTCTGGAAAATATTGCCCTCACCATGACTCAGGCTTCCAATGTCAGTGTTATCGTATCTGTTGCACCGATTTTTACAGGGATCATGGCCCACTTTTTCTTAGACGGGGAGAAGATGAAGAAAAGCATTGTGGCAGGTTTTATCTGTGCCATGTTGGGAATCTGCCTGATCACTTTCCAGAAAGGTGAAAAATTAGAGTTGAACCCGGTAGGAGATTTTCTTGGTCTGGCAGCAGCAGCCATATGGGGCGTTTATTCTGTGTGTACCAGAAAGATTGGCGGTTTTGGCTATGATACCATTGTTACAACCAGAAGGACATTCTTTTATGGGATCCTTTTCATGCTGTTAGCTCTGCCGTTTATGGATTTCCATCTGCAGGTCCCGGCACTCCTTCAGCCGGTAAATCTTGCAAATGTAATATACCTGGGAATCGGTGCATCTGCTATATGCTTTGTTACCTGGAACTATGCAGTAAAATCTCTGGGTGCAACCAAAGCCAGCGTTTACATTTACGGTATTCCTGTGGTGACTATTTTAATGTCCATTCCGCTGCTTCATGAAGTTATTACTCTTCAGGCTATGGCAGGAACAGTGCTTACTCTTGCGGGACTTCTGATTTCTGAATGGCCATTTTCTGCTAATAAAAAGTAAAAAAATAATGCTTTCCTGCGTAAACTGTAAGTAGAGTGTGTGTCTTAAGGCAGGAAAATATGAGAATAAAACCTAAAATTGTAAAAAAATGGAAGATCCTGCAAAAGACAGCCCCATTTCTTATAATAGGAATGGCAGTTATCACAGCAGGATCTTTTTTTTGCGGCAGATATTTTTATACAGATATAGAAAGAGAAAAAAAACAGCTGGCGGCTGCTTTTTGGAATGCAGGGGAAGAGATTCTCTGGAAGCAGATATTTCCACTGGAAGTCAGGAAAAACAATGAAGACGGGTATGAGGGGACAGACAACCTGAAAAAGCAGAATACCGGATCTGACCCGGCTTATGAAAAATACCGTCAGACCAGTGAATTTTACCGTACCCATGGATATCTGGCGTGGATCGGAAAAGATGAGGCGGATTTTGATATGGATGAAGCAGGGGGCGTGAGCAGTCTGACAGCAGGAACAGGAGAAAATGTGTCCTCCAATGAGGAAAATGGACCGGACGGAAACACTGCCGCAAATCTCCGTATTGCCACATATCCGCTGCAGAAACTTATGGATTATGACTTCCTCATGAAACATTTCTATAATGTACATACATCCACCACAGCAGACCGCCAATTAATGAATGCTGAAAATCTTCTCTCAAAGGATATAACATTGCAAAAAGAAGAAACTCCAGATCCACAAACACCTCAGATCCTTATTTACCACACCCATTCCCAGGAAAGCTATAAAAACAGTGGGTCTGATGAAACTGTGACTGCGGTCGGTGGGTATCTGGCAAAGCTTCTTACAGAAAAAGGCTGGAGTGTTTACCATGATAAAGGCGTTTATGATCTGCAAAAGGGTAAAATGGATCGGAGCAAAGCCTATAATTATGCCTTGGAAGGACTTAACCAGATCCTGGCAAAATACCCGTCCATCCAGGTAATATTAGATATCCACAGGGACGGAGTGGGAGAAAATGTTTATTTAAAAACGGATATAAATGGAAAGGCCACTGCCAGGATCATGTTTTTTAATGGTTTAAGCCAGACTCCGGAAGGTCCCATTTCCTATCTTCCCAATCCCTACAGGGAAGAAAATCTGGCGTTCAGCTTGAAAATGCAGTTAAAAGCAGAAGAATATTATCCGGGGTTTACAAGAAAAATATATTTAAAAGGCCTGCGTTACAACGAACATCTGCGTCCAAGGTCCGCTCTTATTGAAGTAGGCGCCCAGACAAATACCTTTGAAGAAGCAAAAAATGCCATGGAGCCTCTGGCAGAACTTTTGGATATGGTGTTGCAAGGAAATTGAAAACATAGTAAAATGGATACGATATTCTAAAAGACAGTATTATCAAAGGGGTCAAAATACCTTTTGACCCCCAAATCCAAGAAAGAATATATTATTTAAAATATTATTAAAGAACAGAAAGAAAAATATGGAGAAAGAGGATAAAGAATGGCAGCAATTGACCAGAGTAAAATACGTAATTTTTGTATTATTGCCCATATAGACCACGGTAAATCCACACTGGCAGACCGGATCATTGAAAAAACCGGACTTCTTACCAGCCGTGAGATGCAGGAACAGGTTCTCGACAATATGGACCTGGAACGTGAGCGCGGCATTACCATTAAATCCCAGGCTGTACGTACTGTATACAAAGCAAAAGACGGAAACGAATATATTTTTAACCTGATCGACACACCGGGACATGTGGATTTTAACTATGAGGTATCCCGAAGCCTGGCAGCCTGCGATGGTGCTGTGCTGGTAGTAGATGCTTCCCAGGGAATCGAGGCCCAGACTCTGGCCAATGTATATCTGGCGCTAGATCATGACCTGGATGTATTCCCGGTCATTAACAAGATCGATCTTCCAAGTGCAGATCCGGACCGTGTGGCAGCAGAGATTGAAGATGTGATCGGCCTGGAAGCCCATGATGCACCAAAGATCTCCGCAAAAACGGGACTGAATGTAGAAGAAGTCTTAGAAGCTATCGTTCGTAAGATCCCGGCTCCTACTGGAGATCCAAATGCACCATTAAAGGCACTGATCTTTGATTCTGTTTACGATTCCTATAAGGGTGTTATCATTTTCTGCCGTGTTATGGAAGGAACAGTGAAAAAAGGTACGCCGATCCGTATGATGGCAACAGGGGCAGAGGAAGAAGTAGTAGAAGTGGGTTATTTTGGAGCAGGACAGTTTTTCCCCTGTGATGAACTGGCTGCCGGAATGGTTGGCTATATTACAGCCAGCATTAAAAATGTCCGTGATACCCGTGTAGGTGATACTGTAACAGACAGCAGCAACCCATGTGACGAACCACTGCCAGGCTATAAAAAAGTCACACCAATGGTTTACTGTGGACTTTATCCGGCAGATGGTGCCAAGTACAATGATCTTCGTGATGCATTGGAGAAGCTTCAGTTAAATGACGCTTCATTGTTCTATGAGCCGGAGACTTCTGTAGCATTAGGCTTTGGTTTCCGTTGTGGATTCTTAGGACTGCTGCACTTAGAGATCATCCAGGAACGTCTGGAACGTGAATACAATCTGGATCTTGTTACAACAGCACCAGGTGTTGTATACCGCGTACACAAGACCACAGGTGAGATGATCGAGCTGACTAATCCATCCAACCTTCCGGATCCAACTGAGATCGAATACATGGAAGAGCCGATCGTCAGTGCTGAGATCATGGTAACTACAGAATATGTAGGAGCTATCATGACTCTCTGCCAGGAACGAAGAGGCGTATATCTTGGAATGGAATATATTGAGACCACCAGAGCCTTATTAAAATATGAACTTCCGTTAAATGAGATTATTTACGATTTCTTTGATGCCTTAAAATCACGTTCCAGAGGTTACGCTTCCTTTGATTATGAGTTAAAGGGTTATGAGCGTTCTGAATTGGTGAAGCTGGATATTTTGGTAAATAGAGAAGAAGTGGATGCCCTTTCCTTTATTGTACATGCAGCATCTGCTTATGAAAAAGGCAGAAGAATGTGTGAAAAGTTAAAAGATGAAATTCCAAGGCATTTATTTGAAGTACCGATCCAGGCTGCTATTGGTGGCAAGATTATTGCCAGAGAAACTGTAAAGGCAGTGCGCAAGGATGTACTTGCCAAATGCTATGGCGGTGATATTTCACGTAAGAGAAAGCTGTTAGAGAAGCAGAAGGAAGGAAAAAAGCGTATGCGTCAGATCGGCAATGTGGAGATTCCGCAGAAGGCCTTTATGAGCGTGCTGAAGCTGGATGACGAATAGAGCGTAACAATTCAGCCATGCGCTGGTTTGAACAAGAAAGAGTGTTGCAAGCTTGCTTGCATAAGCTCTTTCTTGTTCAAACCGGCATATCGTGAACCAACGATGCCTCTTGTTTTCATATATATGGAAACAAGAAGAGAAGCATGGCTGGATCAGCAGAGAAACAAGATGATGACTAACATGAAGAAAAAGCCCATTGAACTATATATCCATATCCCATTTTGTGTGAAGAAATGTGATTACTGTGATTTTCTCTCTTTTCGAGCCCTTTCATCGGTCCATGAGGCTTATGTAGAGCAGTTGATAAAAGAGATCAAGGCCCAGAGCTGTTACTGCCTGGACTGTCAGGTTGAAACTGTATTTATAGGCGGAGGGACCCCTTCTTTACTGGAGCCTTCCTGTATCCGCCGTATTATGGAAACAGTATTTGAATGTTTTCAGGTAGAAGGAAATGCAGAGATCACCATTGAAGCAAATCCGGGAACTCTTGTAGGAAAGAAACTTCCTGTTTATAAGAAATGCGGTATCAACCGGGTAAGCTTCGGTCTGCAGTCTGCGGACAATGAGGAACTTAAAAACCTGGGAAGGATCCATTCCTTTGAGGAATTTTTAAAAAGCTTTCAAAGTGCAAGGATGGCGGGCTTTACAAACATTAGTATTGACCTGATGAGCGGGATACCGGGACAGACTTTGGAATCCTGGAAAAATACATTAAAAAAAGTCACTATGTTAAAGCCGGAACATATTTCCGCTTACAGTCTGATCATTGAAGAGGGAACTCCTTTTTGGAACCGTTTCGGGGAGAAAAACTGCAGCTGCGGATATACAGGTCCGGCTCTTCCAGATGAGGATACAGAAAATAAAATCTACCGTTTTACACGGAAATTTCTTCAGGAACAGGGCTTTGAGCGCTATGAGATATCTAACTATGCAAAACCGGGAAAAGCCTGTCGCCATAATATTGGTTACTGGACAGAGGTTGCCTATTTAGGCATTGGTCTTGGCGCATCTTCATATATGGAAGGCTGCCGCTTTACCAATGAAAGAGACTTGGATAAGTATCTGGCTTTAGATTTTGGCAGCGAAGTACCGGAAGAGAGGGAAGCTGCCCTTAAAAAGCTTTGGGGACCTATTGAAGAGCTGACCCAGGCCCAACGCATGGAAGAATTCATGTTTTTAGGACTTCGAATGTTAAGAGGTGTATCCGATGTGGATTTTATCAGGCTTTTTGGCGTGAAAATGGAAACAGTTTACGGGGATGTGATCGCCAGGCTGATCTCCAATGGCCTGTTGAAAAAAGAAGGAAGCAGCCTTGCTCTTACAGAATGGGGCATGGATGTGAGCAATTTTGTATTAAGTGAGTTCTTGTTAGGCTGATCAGAACAGGAACATGTGTGTAAAACATAAACAAAGACCCTTGGGCAGAAAATGGGATTGATATGACCGGATCTCTGCCTGGGGGTCTTTTACTTATTAAACGAAAAATTCTAATATAAACACAACTGCACAGGCTACAATAGAAACCTGGAAAAGACTTTTTCCTTTATATGCCAGGATCAATGCTGCGATCAGCGCTGCAGCTCCTGAAACAGGGGAAGCAGTAGCGTATACAATAGCAGGAAATGTCATTACAGACAGTGTAACATAAGGTACATAGTATAAAAAAGACCGGATAAAAGGATTTTTTATCTCCTGTTTGATCAGTGTCAGTGGAAGCACCCGGATCAGGTACGTCACAATGGCCATGACCGCTATGTAAAGATATACAGGATAATTCATTTATTCTTCCTCCTTTACAGGGAACAGATAAGCGGCAGCACCTGCCACGATAAATGTAAGAATGATGATCTTAAAGCCGGAGGAAATATCCTTTAAAACCGGGATCAAAGTAAAGAGAAAGCTTAGTGCCATGGAAATAAGGATAACCATGCGCAGTACTTTCTTTTCTCTTGCCGGCGGGATGATCACTGCTAAAAACATTCCATAAAGAGCTACATTTAATGCACTTAACAGCCTTGCAGGAAGAAGGCTTCCGGAAACAGCACCAAGGAGTGTTCCAATGGTCCAGCCAGGAACTGCCACAGCCATAAGACCGTAGCTGAAATAAGGGCTAAGAATCCCGCTTTTGCATACAGATACACCAAAAATTTCGTCTGTTATACCATAAGACATAAGAAGACGGTGAAAAAATGGCATGTGACTGTCTAATTTCTGTGAAAGAGAGCAGGACATAAGACAGTAGCGCAGGTTGATGATCAGCTGGGCCAGAGCCATTTCTAATAAAGAAGAACCTGCGGTGATGATGCCAAGGCCTGCAAACTGTCCGGCACTGGTCAGGTTGGTAAGAGACAGGACTACGGCCTCTAAGGTAGTAAGTCCGGCGCCTTTAGCCATGATGCCGAAAGTAAAGGAAACTGCCAGATATCCCAGTCCAATAGGAATCCCGTCTTTTAATCCCTTTTTGAATTGTAAAATATGTTCATTCATGTAAAACCTCACAGAAATTTAAGAAGACTTCCACAAAATATCATGGTTTACGGTCTGATAGAACAGCTCCCGCACTTTTTCCGGTTCCCTTGTCTGGGTGAGGATCCACATGATCTTGGTAACAGCTGCCTCTAAGGTCATATCATAAGCTTCTAACAGGCCGAATTCACGCTTGATCTTTTTGCCTACCTCATAAACAGACATATTGCTGCCTTCGTTTGTAACCTGTGTGGTCATGATCACAGTCTTGCCAAGGCTGATCCAGTGGGCTACTGCACGGTAATAATCCCCACCGTCATCATAAGAAGGCAGTCCGCCGACACCAAAGGATTCGATGATCACTGCATCATAGTGAGCGGCCATGTAGTCTAAAAGAGAAGCATCCGCAGAAGGAATCAGCTTCATCAGTCCTACGCTGGAATCCATCTGATGATAAAATTTTAATGGCCCGCAAAGCTGTGCCTTATCATCTAAATAAAATAGGATATGGTCTTCCTGGATAATGGCGATATAAGGAAAATTAATGCTGGAAAAGGCGTTATAGCTTTTAGTACGCTCTTTTTTGCCTCTGGTACCTGCAATGACCTTGCCGTCAAATACAATATTGACTCCGTGAGCCTTGTCATGGGAAGAAAAACGCAGGCTGTCAGCCAGATTTGTGCGGGCGTCTGTGTTTTCCATATCAATAGGCTTCTGTGCACCGGTAATGACAATAGGCTTTGGTGAATTCTGGATCAGATAAGAAAGAGCAGCAGCTGTATAAGCCATGGTATCTGTTCCGTGAGTGATCACAAAGCCGTCATATTCATCATAGTGTTCCTCAATGGCTTTTGCAACTGCCAGCCAGTGGGAAGGCTGTATATTGGTACTGTCAATATTTAAAATCTGTATACTGTCGATCTGGCAGTAATTACGGCTGTCCGGTACATAAGTTAAGATTTCTTCGGAAGTAATGACTGGCTTTAAGCCATCTGGTGTACGTTTGCAGGCAATAGTACCGCCTGTTCCTAACAGAAGGATTTTTTTCATATACTAAGTATCTCCTTGCTATATTGTGATTTAACTCTTAACAATTACGATTATATTAAGAATTCATCACTTTTACAATCCTTGATTGAATAAAATCAGAAATATGTTAAACTATACTCATACAACTAAATATACTCTCGGAGTCTTTCCTGCATTTGCTTTTGCGGCCGATTTTCCGCCAGTTGCACTCGAATTTCATTAACGTACGCACCGCGTACGCCTCAGAAATTTGGGCACAACTGACAAAAAATCTTCTTGCAAAATCAAGTACAAAAAGATTCCGAGAGTACATCTAAAAATTCAGGAGGTAGTATATGTTGATGTTTGGAGGTTCCGTGATATTTCTTATTTTAGTACTTTTTATTGTTTTTATTCTTACATCCTGTATCCGCATTGTTCCCCAGGCCCAGGCTCTGGTTGTAGAACGTCTTGGGGCATATCTGGGAACATATGGCGTAGGTATCCATTTTATGGTGCCGTTTATTGACAGAGTAGCAAAGAAAGTAAATTTAAAGGAACAGGTAGAGGATTTTCCGCCTCAGCCGGTTATTACCAAGGATAATGTTACCATGCAGATCGATACTGTGGTATTTTTCTACATTACAGATCCGAAATCCTATGCATACGGTGTGGAACGTCCTATTCTTGCGATTGAAAACCTGACTGCAACCACTCTTAGAAATATTATTGGTGAGCTGGAGTTAGATGAGACACTGACTTCCAGAGAGACTATTAACGCAAAGATGCAGGAGTCTCTGGATATTGCAACTGATCCATGGGGCATTAAAGTGACCAGAGTGGAACTTAAAAATATTGAACCCCCTGCAGCTATACAGGAAGCTATGGAAAAGCAGATGAAGGCAGAACGTGAGCGCCGTGAAGCTATTCTTCGTGCAGAAGGTGAGAAGAAGTCCATGATCCTGGTAGCAGAGGGAAATAAGGAATCTGCAGTTTTAAATGCAGAAGCAGAAAAAGAGGCAGCTATCCTTCGTGCAGAGGCAGAAAAGGAAAAGAAGATCAAAGAAGCAGAAGGACAGGCAGAAGCCATCCGTGCCGTGCAACAGGCAACTGCAGACGGTATCCGTTATATTAAAGAAGCCGGTGCAGACCAGGCGGTATTGCAGCTTAAGAGTCTGGAAGCTTTCCAGGCGGCAGCAGACGGAAAAGCAAACAAGATCATCATTCCATCTGATATCCAGGGGATTGCAGGTCTGGTAAAATCTATTTCTGAGATTGCTGCAAAAGAAGATACAAAATAAGTATGGTGCCCATCAGTAAGTAAATTTGTAATAAGTAAATTTATAACTGGTGGGTATCATTTTCTTAAAAAATGGAAAAATCTGGGAGAGAAGTAATGGGTGCAGGAAAAACAAATACAGGAGAGTCAGAGAAAAATAATATCACTCAGGGAAGTATTTTTGGTCAGCTTTTATTATTCTTTTTTCCTATTCTTTTTGGCACATTTTTTCAACAGCTTTATAATACGGCAGATGCAGTGGTAGTGGGACATTTTGTAGGAAAGCAGGCATTGGCAGCAGTAGGAGGTACTACCAGTACCCTGATCAACCTGCTGGTAGGCTTTTTTGTAGGTCTTTCCAGCGGTGCTACCGTAGTTATTTCCCAGTATTACGGTGCCAGAAAGCCGGATAAAGTACACTGGGCTGTACATACAGCAGTTGCCTTTTCCTTAATGGGCGGTGTTTTATTTATGGTGATCGGCATTGTTTTTGCCCACATGGCACTTTCATCCATGCATACACCGGAGGATGTTCTTAACTATGCAGTTGTATATATACGCATATATTTTCTGGGAATGATCCCAAACCTGATCTATAATATGGGGGCTGGTATCCTGCGCGCTGTGGGGGATTCCAAACGACCTTTGTACTTTCTTATTGGAAGCTGTATGGTCAACATCCTGTTAGACATTATTCTGGTAGCAGGGCTGCGTATGGGGGTAGCCGGAGCAGCTATTGCTACTATTACGTCTCAGCTGTTCAGTGCCTGCATGGTAGTGTATGCACTGATCCATACAGATGATATGTATAAACTGGTGTGGAGCAAGGTACGTATTGATGAACGTATGCTCCGTCGCATCGTGCGTATCGGCATTCCGGCCGGTATGCAGTCTGTTATGTATAATATTTCAAATATTATCATCCAGGCTGGTGTAAATACTCTGGGAACTGATAATGTAACTGCCTGGGCTACTTATGGAAAAGTAGACGGACTTTACTGGATGATGATCAATGCACTGGGTATTTCTGTTACTACTTTTGTGGGACAGAATTATGGTGCAGGCCGCATAGACCGTGTTCGAAAGGGAGCAGGAGCATGTATGGTCATTGGAACGATCATGACAGCCATTGTATCCACTTTACTATATTTAAAGGGATATCTGCTTATTGATCTGTTTACATCTGATGCACAGGTACAGGAGATCGGCCTGAGCCTGATCCATTTCATGGTGCCTACATTGATCACCTATATTACCATAGAGATATTATCTGGTACACTGCGTGGTGTGGGAGATGCCTGGATGCCATTGATCATGACTGGTGTAGGTGTATGCTGTCTTCGTGTGATCTGGATCATCTTTTTCCTTCCCCAGTACAGATCTATTCTGGCAGCTGCTTTTTGCTATCCGATGTCATGGACGATCACCTCAGTGGCTTTTGTGGTCTATTATTTCTTCTTCAGCAGTCTGCGCCGTGTAGATGGAATGAAATGGTTTAGAAAAAAGGATCATTAAAGCAGCTGTTAAAAGGAGCCATAAGTTAAAATGATACAGGAAATACCTTATAAATACGATCCGGCGTATAAAAAAGATAAAAAGCCGGAAATGAGCGATTATCTATTACATTATGAATACAACAAAGTTATGCTTTTAAAGGAAAAAGAAGGATACCGCATCCCGGCATTCCAGGATCTTCTGTTTGAGGAAGATTTCAGGGAAAAAGGGTATTATCTGTTTTCCATCGGGGATAGAGGATATTACCTGGTAGATGATATGAAAGTGCCGGAATTTGGCGGATTTGTTTTAAATGGTATACAGATCTTCCGGGAAATGGAACCAGGCTATCAGGCTTTTGCCGGTATTACAGGAAGCCAGATTTACCGCTGGAGAGAGAGCAGGCGCTTCTGTGGCTGCTGCGGCGGGAAAATGGAGCCTGGAACAACAGAACGGTCCATGGTGTGTTCTTCCTGTGGGCATACAGAGTATCCTAAGATCTGCCCGGCAGTGATCGTAGCTATCCGGAAGGGAGATAAACTGCTTATGTCCCGGTATGCAAGAGGAGCTTATCACCGCTATGCCCTTATTGCAGGTTATGTGGAGGTAGGAGAAACTTTTGAGGAATGTGTCCGCCGGGAAGTTATGGAGGAAGTAGGCCTGAAGGTGAAGAATATCCGCTATTACAAAAGCCAGCCATGGTCATTTTCTGATTCTGTGATGATCGGCTTTACAGCAGATCTGGACGGAGATGATGTTATCCGTTTAGAAGAAGATGAGCTGGCAGAAGCAGGCTGGTTTAGCCGGGATGAGATCGTAGAGTATCCTCCTTATATCAGTGTAGGCCATGAAATGATGAAAGCGTTTAAAGACGGAACACTTTTTGAAGATCAGGAATGCTCTAAAAATTGATTATTTATACGAAGGGAATTAATTGCAATATGAAAAACAAAGAATACCTGCTGTTTGATCTGGATGGTACCCTTACTGACCCAAAAGAGGGGATCACAAAATCAGTCCAGTATGCATTAAAGCATTATGGCATTTGGGTAGATGATCTGGATAGTTTATGCCCTTTTATTGGTCCGCCATTAAAAGACAGCTTCCAGAAATATTATGGCTTTCCGGAAGAACAGGCAAGAGAAGCGATTCAGGTCTACCGCGAATATTTTTCCGTAAAAGGATGGAGAGAAAATAAAGTATTTCCCTGCATTCCGGAAATGCTGGGGGAATTAAAAGCAGCAGGAAAGAAATTATATCTTGCTACTTCCAAACCGGAAGTTTTTGCAAAGCAGATCTTAGGGCATTTTGGTCTTACTTCTTGTTTTGAATTTATTGGTGGTGCGGACCTGGAAGAGACCCGTGTGCGTAAAGGGGACGTGATCAGATACGTTGTAGATACCTGTGGCCTTTCTGGTAAAAAAGAGCAGATCCTCATGGTAGGAGACAGGGAGCATGATGTATTAGGTGCAAGAGAACAGGGGATTGAGTGCGTAGGCGTTCTTTTTGGTTATGGTGACAGGACAGAAATGGAAGAATGTCACGCTGCTTATATAGCTGAAAGTGTTAATGAATTGAGAAAAATGCTGGTATCATAACCAGAAAGCATAATATCCATTACTATTAGGCAATTGACAAAGCAGGTAATGGTTGTTATTATAAAAACTAATATGTGGGACGCCAGAAGACATTTGTCTTTGGCAGACCGATATGGAGGCAAATGATATGATGGAAGACAGAATCGTGTTATCATTGTTAGTGGATAATACGGCCGGTGTTCTGTCCCGTGTAGCGGGTATGTTCAGCCGCCGTGGATATAATATTGAGAGTCTGACAGTAGGTGTTACTGCAGACCCAAGGTATTCCAGAATGACAGTTGTGTCATTAGGAGACCAGACCGTTCTTGAGCAGATCAAGAACCAGTTAAATAAGCTGGAAGATGTAAGAGATATTAAGGAACTCCGCCCGGAACGCTCTGTATATAGAGAGCTTATGATGATCAAGGTGAGAGCCGGGGCAAATGACCGTCAGGCGGTCAGCGCGATCTCAAGTATTTTCCGTGCGACCATTGTGGATGTGGGAAAAGATTCCCTGACTGTTATGCTGACAGGAGACCAGTCAAAGCTGGATGCACTTATTAATCTGTTAGAAGATTATGAAATCCTGGAACTGGCCCGTACCGGACTGACCGGACTGGAACGTGGCAGTGAAGACATCCGCGTTTTGCCATAAGGCAAAGTGTTTAAAAGAGCTTAAGGGGGCAGCCAAAGGCGAACAGAGAGGCGTCGGACTTGCTGTCTTAACATAAATACGCCAGTGAATCTGCTGGTTATAAGTTTTATACGATAGTAGGAGGAAAAAACGCTATGGCAAAGATTTATTATCAGGAAGACTGTAACCTTTCAATGTTAGAGGGCAAGACAATTGCTGTTATTGGTTACGGAAGCCAGGGACATGCACATGCATTAAATTTAAAGGAGTCCGGATGCGATGTTATCATCGGTCTGTATGAAGGAAGCCGCTCCTGGAAGAGAGCAGAAGAGCAGGGCTTTACTGTATATACTGCAGCAGAGGCTGCAAAGAGAGCAGATATCATCATGATCCTGATCAACGATGAGCTGCAGGCAGATATGTATAAGAAGGACATTGAGCCAAACTTAAAGGATGGCGATATGCTGATGTTCGCACACGGCTTCAATATCCATTTCGGATGCATCAAGCCACCAAAGAATGTAGATGTTACCATGATCGCTCCTAAGGCACCAGGCCACACTGTACGCAGTGAGTACCAGGCTGGCAAGGGAACTCCTTGTCTGATAGCTGTAGAGCAGGATTATACAGGAAAAGCACTGGAGAAAGCACTGGCTTACGGTCTTGCTATCGGTGGTGCAAGAGCAGGCCTGTTAGAGACTACCTTCCGTACTGAGACAGAAACTGACCTGTTTGGTGAGCAGGCTGTTCTTTGCGGCGGTGTTTGTGCTTTAATGCAGGCTGGTTTCGAGACTCTGGTAGAAGCTGGATATGATCCAAGAAATGCTTACTTTGAGTGTATCCATGAAATGAAGCTGATCGTAGACCTGATCTATCAGTCTGGTTTCGCTGGAATGCGTTACTCCATCTCCAATACTGCTGAGTATGGTGATTATGTAACCGGACCTAAGATCGTTACTGCTGAGACCAAGAAGGCTATGAAGAAGATCCTTTCCGATATCCAGGATGGTACTTTCGCTAAGGAATTCTTACTTGATATGTCCCCAGCAGGCCGTCAGGTACACTTCAAGGCTATGAGAAAGCTTGCATCTGAGCATCCATCAGAGCAGGTTGGCGCTGAGATCCGTAAGCTGTACAGCTGGAACAACGAATCCGACAAACTGATCAATAACTAAGTTCAATTTCGTACGAAATTGAACGCTACCCAAACGTAGCGAAGCGGAGTTTGGGTTTCCCGTATGAATACAAAACTCCCGGAATTTCAGAAGGCTGTGACCTTTGGGATTCCGGGAGTTTTTTGATGCTTGATAGTACATTTAATATAAAAATTCTAAAAATGTTTTCAGGGACATGGCCTGATTTGAAGGATGATAGGCGAAACCAATGGTCCTTCTGTGGATCGGGATTTCCAAAGGAAGCTCTACCAGTGATCCGTTATCCAGTTCTTTCTGAACCAGCTCCCTGATAACACAGGCAACTCCTAGGCCGATTTTTACAAACTCGATCAACAGGTCCATGGTAGTTACTTCCAGTATCTGTCTTGGCGCAATGTGATTTTCGGACATATAATCGTCTACATGATGGCGGGTCATATTGCTGGGGTCAAGGAGCATGATATTTCCTGTTTCAAAAATATTAGTATCCTTTCCTTCACGCACGTACAGGTTGTTCAGATAAGCAGGTGTAGCCACAAAAACATCTTGGATATCCATAACCGGGATAAATGCCAGATCCTTGCGCAAAGACGGCTCAGCTACCAGTCCGAGATCCAGTTTCTGCTGTTCTAGTCTGGAAAGAGTCTGGGCAGTAGACTGGCTTTCAATGGTCACTTTCATGTGCGGATACTGGTCGATGAAGGTCTTCAGATAAGGAAGAAGTACGTATTTGCATAGTGTATTGCTGACGCCGATACGCAGGTGGCCGATATCAAATTCCTGGATCCGCTTTAATTCCTGCTCTCCTCTGCTTAAAGTATCAAAGGCTTCTTTTGCATGTTCAAACAAAATTTCCCCTTCGGAAGTCAGCTGGACCCCGCGGGAACTGCGGGTAAATAAGGAGAGACCTAAACTGTCTTCTAACTTGCTGATGGCTTTGCTGATAGCAGGCTGGCTGATGTAAAGCTCTTTGGCAGCTTTGGAAATATTGCCAGCTTTTGCTACCTCATAAAAGATCTTATATTGGGAAAGATTCTGTTCCATGGAAATGCCTCCGGTATCATAACATTAATTCATATGTGCTATATGTTTTTATTATAGCAACAGAACCGGGAAAATGTAAAGTACAGATTACTCACACCTTGGATAAAGTGTTGCAGTTTGACCACGACATTAAAGTTCCTGGGCTAGCCTGATAAATTCAGCCATTTCTCTTGTGACCCATTTGTCCTTGTGATAAAGGATCTGGCGCCAGGTGCGGATAGAAAACTTTTTAACAGATAAAATACGTAGATAACCTTCAGAAACTGCTTTTTCCACTGTAAAGCGGGGCAGAAAGGTAATGCCTGTATTCTGCTTTAAAAACTGAAGGATAAAATCGGTATTTCCAATCTCCAGATAAGGCTGAAGGCTTTTGCCCATAGCAGCCAGATACTGCTCCAGGATCAGGCGGTAACTGGCATTTTTTTCTGTTACTACCATAGGATAAGATAAAACATCATCTAGGCTTAAAGGTTCTGATCTCTGGGCAAGGGGATGGTCTGCTGTAGCTGCAAACACGATCTCTTCCGGTTCTTCTAAAACTTTTTCCCATTTCACATCATAAACACGTTTATCCATAAAATACACCAGATCCAGTTGGTTGCCATTGATCTGTTCTAACAGCTGATCCGGGGAATCGGTGCGGATGCTTATATTTACCTCAGGATGCAGTTTATGATATTCCGTCAGCAGGGAAGGAAAGAGGGAAGCACAGATGGACTCAATGGTTCCGATACAAAGATGCCCGTTTAATTTCTGGGGGTGTGATACAGCATCCTTTGCCTGGGCGATATCCCGCATAATAGAGGCAGCATGGTCATAAAAAACACTGCCCTGGTGTGTCAGTGAGGTCTGCTTGCCAATGCGGTCAAACAGGTGGACGCCCAGCTCCTGTTCTAACTGCTTGATCTGAATAGTAACAGCTGCCTGAGAGTAGCCTAATACCTTGGCGGCCTTTGAAAAACTCTGTAGTTTAGCTACCTGAAGAAAGGTAGAAAGTTCACGAAATTCCATGAAAACAGTCCTTTCACATCCATAAAAAATTTTAAACTATATATTTAAAATGTTAAATTTTACATCGGGTTATTTCTATGTTACATTAAGTGAAGAGAGAAATCAAGAACAAATATAAACAGGATAAATGATCAAAAACAAACAAAAGAAGTCGGAGGCTGTGAACAATGGAAAAAACAAATGAAAAGTATAGTGCGTATATCCAGATCCTTAAAGAAGAGCTGATCCCTGCTATGGGATGTACAGAACCTATTGCTTTAGCTTATGCAGCAGCAGTTGCAAAGAAAGTGCTGGGACAGATGCCTGAGAGAGTAGCGATCGGTGCCAGCGGAAGCATTATCAAAAATGTGAAATCAGTTATTGTCCCAAATACAGATCATTTAAAGGGTATTCCGGCAGCAGCAGCGGCAGGTATTGTTGCAGGTGATCCGGATAAAGAACTGGAAGTTATCGCTCATGTTACAGAAGACCAGGTAAAGGAAATGAGGGAATTCCTGGATAAGACTCCTATTTCTGTAGAACATGTGGATAATGGGCTTACATTTGAAATCGTGGTAACTCTTTTTAAGGGAGATGACTACGCAAAGGTACGTATTGTAAACTACCATACCAATATTGTTCTGGTTGAAAAGAACGGTGAGATCTTACAGCAGACAGAAGTAAAAGGCGAAAGCGAAGAAGGGCTTACAGACAGAAGCCTTTTAAATATGAAAGATATCTGGGATTTTATCAATACAGTAGATGTAGAAGATATCAAACCAGTTTTAAAACGTCAGATTGAGTATAACTGGACTATTGCAGAGGAGGGCATCAAGGGAAATTATGGTGCAAACATTGGTAAGGTCCTGTTAGATATGGAAGGAACCAATGTACGTGTCCGTGCCAAAGCAATGGCAGCAGCAGGTTCTGATGCACGTATGAACGGATGTGAACTGCCTGTAGTCATTAACTCCGGGAGCGGAAATCAGGGAATCACAGTTTCAGTTCCGGTTATCGTATATGCAAAGGAGTTAAATGTAGGAGAAGAGAAGATGTACCGTGCTCTTACTTTATCTAACCTGGCAGCGATCCATCAGAAGACTCCTATTGGCCGTCTCTCTGCATATTGTGGCGCAGTCAGTGCAGGTGCAGGTGCAGGCGCTGGTATCGCATATCTTTGCGGTGGTGGTTTTAAGGAGATTACCCATACAATAGTAAATGCATTGGCTATCGTATCTGGTATTGTCTGTGACGGTGCAAAAGCTTCCTGTGCAGCTAAGATCGCATCAGCAGTAGAAGCAGGTATCTTAGGATACAATATGTACATCAGAGGCCAGCAGTTCTACGGCGGTGACGGAATTGTTACCAAGGGTGTAGAAGAAACCTTAAAGAATGTAGGCCGTCTTGGAAAAGAAGGAATGAAAGAAACAAATGAAGAGATCATTAAGATCATGATCGGAGAATAAGTAATAGTTTTCCCAACCCTGGCGGGAAATACGGCAGATTTAATTAAAAAGAAAAGCCCTGAGCACGTTTTATGGTGTGTTCAGGGCTCTTTGTGCTTGTGCAGTAGTCTGTCAGTCATTATCTGGCAGCAGCTTGATAATAACCATAATATTCTTAATGAACATGCCCTCTTTCAGCTCAATGTCATCTACATGGGTGGAAGGCGGGATCTCGCAGGTATCTTCCAGCTCTGCGGTGATCCAGTTGCGGGCTGCGTCCCTTGCATTTTCTACAGCATCTTCTAAATCCGGTCCATCTGCCTCGCAGCATTCCAGATCCGGGAATTCCACATGAAAACCATTGTCTTTTTCATGAGGGGTAAAAACAGCGGGATATACAAATGTCATAACAGGCTCCTCCTGGTGTTTCCTAATATTCGGGTTTCCCCGTGTGTTTATGTATTATACTCTATTTATATAGGAAAAGCAAATATTGCTTTTTCTGCAAAAATGACTTAAAAACCCTTTGAAAAACAGTCCTCATGCAAGTATAATAACCACAAAGCAGACGAGCAGCACAGAAAGGCAGGTACAGATATGGGAATGAACGAAACTCCATCAGGAGAACGGATACATATAAGTTTTTTCGGCAGAAGAAACGCAGGGAAATCCAGTGTATTAAATGCAGTGATCGGACAGGAACTGGCAGTGGTATCAGACGTAAAGGGAACCACTACGGATCCGGTCTATAAATCCATGGAATTGCTTCCTTTAGGCCCGGTAACGGTGATCGATACTCCTGGTATTGATGATGAAGGCGAGCTGGGTGCATTAAGGGTAAGAAAAAGCTATCAGGTGTTGAATAAAACAGACATTGCAGTGATCGTTGTGGACAGCCAGACTGGTTTTGGGACAGAAGAGGAAAAGCTTCTTAATAAGATAAAGGATAAGCAGATCCCCTGTATTGTGGTATTTAATAAGATCGACCGGGCAGTCTGTCCAAGGACTGCACCGGAAAACATCCCGGTCCTTGCAGTTAGTGCCTGCACAAAAGAAGGCATTACAGAGTTAAAAGAAACGATCGCAAAAGCAGCAAAAACAGAAGCGGTTTCAAAACCATTGGTAGCTGACCTGTTAAATCCTTCTGATTTTGTGGTTTTAGTAGTTCCTATTGACAAAGCAGCTCCCAAAGGCCGTCTGATCCTTCCACAGCAGCAGACTATCCGCGATATTTTAGAGGCAGGTGCTGTTTCTATTGTAGTAAAGGACAATGAACTGAAAAACACACTGGAAAATATTGGGAAAAAGCCAAAGCTGGTGATCACTGACAGCCAGGCGTTTGGAAAAGTCTCAAAAGATACACCAGAAGATATCCTGCTTACCTCCTTTTCTATCCTCTTTGCCAGATACAAAGGGGAACTGGAGATCATGATCTCTGGCGTGGCGGCTTTAAATAAGATAAAAACCGGCGATAAGATCCTGATCTCAGAAGGATGTACCCACCACAGACAGTGCGGCGACATTGGAACCGTAAAACTGCCGGACTGGATCCGCCAGTTCACAAAATCAGAACCGGAATTTACCTTTACCTCCGGTACGGAATTTCCAGATGATCTGGGCCAATATAAGCTGATCATACACTGCGGCGGCTGTATGTTAAATGGAAAAGAAATGAAGTACCGTATTAAATGTGCCTGCGACCAGAATGTTCCTATTACTAACTACGGAATGACCATCGCGTATATCCACGGTGTCTTAGAACGCAGCCTGGAACCATTCCCGCAGGCGGCAGCCCTGCTTTATGGCTAAAGGGACATTTGATCAGACTGTGACATCCATAATAAATGCAAACAGCTGTGTTACTTTTCACGGGTAGGAATTTTCTGAATTGAAAATTCCGTATGATACAGTTATGACCGCGGATTTTGCCGATTCGGAATGCGGAGCATCGGCAAAATCCTGTTACAGTGCGCGGGCATGGAGAGTCCGTGTACTGTAACACAACTGTTGCCTGACAACACTTTCAAAGCAAAAAGTGCTTGCATTTCCCCACGCATGATGATATAGTGTATACGATAACTAATGGATTTTACTTAATGTAAGAGTGGGCGCTGGTCCACTCTTTCGTATTGTTAGGGAAAGAAAGGTGGTGCAGACATGACAAAAAAGGAAAGCTATGAAAGCAGGGTAGAAGCGTTCCTCCTTCCTCTCATGGAAGAGAACAATTTTGAACTGGTAGATGTAGAGTACGTAAAAGAAGCAGGCACCTGGTACTTAAGAGCTTATATTGATAAAGAAGGCGGCATTGCAGTGGATGACTGTGAAGTGATCAGCCGCAGGTTAAGTGACTGGCTGGATAAAGAAGACTTTATTGATGACAGCTACATTTTAGAGGTAAGCTCACCGGGACTTGGAAGACCGTTAAAGAAAGAAAAGGATTACAAAAGAAGCATTGGTCGCGAAGTAGAGGTAAGACTTTACAAAGCCATTGACAGACAGAAGGAATTTACAGGTACACTGAGCGCATATGATGATAAGACAGTGACACTGACCATGGAAGATGGAAGTGAGGCTGTATTTGAAAAAGCGGATATTGCACTGATCCGTCTGGCACTTGATTTTTAACCGTATAGTGGGATGTCTTCTCGGAATTTTTCGTGTACCTGCTTTTGCGGCCGATTTTCCGCCAGCCGCACCCGAATTTCATCAACGTACGCACCGCGTACGCCTCAGAAATTTGGGTACAACTGACAAAAAATCTCCTCGCAAAATCAGATACAGAAAAACACCGAGAGAACATACGGAGAACATGATAGGAGGATAAACATGAATAAGGAACTGTTAGAGGCAATGGAGGTATTGGAAAAAGAGAAAAATATCTCTAAAGATACCATGATCGAGGCAATTGAAAATTCCCTTATCACTGCCTGTAAAAACAATTTCGGCAAAGCAGATAATGTAAAGGTTGTTATGAACCGCACAACCGGTGACTTTGCTGTATATGCAGAAAAAACCGTAGTAGAAGAGGTAGAAGACCCGGTTATGGAGATCAGCCTGGCAGACGCAAGAATGATCAGCGCCAAGTATCAGCTGGGTGATGTTGTCCAGGTGCCTTTAGATTCCAAAAAATTCGGACGTATCGCAACCCAGAACGCAAAGAATGTGATCCTTCAGAAGATCCGCGAAGAAGAGCGCAAGGCATTATACAACGATTATTATACCATGGAAAAAGATGTTGCTACCGGTATTGTACAGCGTTACCTTGGAAAAAATATCAGTGTGAATCTTGGTAAAGTAGATGCTATCTTAAATGAGAGCGAGCAGGTAAAGGGTGAGACTTTCCGTCCAAATGAGCGTATCAAGGTTTATATCGTAGAAGTAAAGGATACAACAAAGGGACCGCGTATTTCTGTATCCAGAACACATCCAGACCTTGTAAAGCGTCTTTTTGAAGAGGAAGTATCTGAAGTGCATGATGGTACTGTGGAGATCAAGGCAATTGCAAGAGAAGCAGGTTCCAGAACAAAGATCGCAGTTAAGTCCAATGATGCAAGCGTAGATCCGGTGGGTGCATGTGTAGGTGTAAACGGCGCCAGAGTCAATGCAATCGTTAATGAACTCCGCGGCGAAAAGATCGATATCATTAACTGGGATGAGAATCCTGCATATCTGATCGAAAATGCATTAAGCCCTGCAAAGGTAATCTGTGTTGTTGCAGACGAAGAAGCAAAAGAGGCACAGGTCATCGTTCCTGATTACCAGTTATCACTGGCTATTGGTAAGGAAGGACAGAATGCACGTCTTGCAGCAAGACTGACCGGATATAAGATCGATATCAAGAGTGAGACCCAGGCAAAGGAAATGGGACTGTTTGAACAGATGGGCTTACAGTACGGTGATGCTCCAGAAGAAACAGAAGAAGTTTCCCAGGATGACTACCAGGAAGAAAACAACGAACAGTAGAGAGAAGCTCTGGAAGATTAGGAGTGATAATAGGTGAGTGTAAAGAAGATCCCGCTGAGGCAGTGCATTGGCTGCGGTGAGATGAAAAGTAAAAAAGAAATGATAAGAGTGATCAAAACAGCCGAGGATCAGATCCTTTTGGATGCAACCGGACGTAAAAATGGCCGCGGCGCCTATCTGTGTCCGTCTATGGAGTGCTTTAAGAAGGCTGTGAAGGGCAGAGGCCTGGAACGATCCTTTAAAATGGCTATCCCCAGAGAGGTTTATGAAACTCTGGAAAAGGAGATGGAAGAAATTGACAGATAAAAATAAAGTATTCAGTCTGATCGGACTGGCAACCAGGGCAAGAAGAGTAGTCAGCGGAGAATTTTCCACGGAAAAGTCTGTAAAAAGCGGACGTTCCCACATGGTGATCGTGTCAGAAGAAGCTTCTGATAATACAAAGAAAATGTTTACCAATATGTGTACTCACTATAAAGTTCCTATCTATCTGTTCGGCACAAAAGAGGAACTTGGGCATGCTATGGGACAGGAATTTCGTGCTTCCCTTTCAGTTGAGGACGCAGGATTTGCCAAATCCCTGGCATCATGGATGAATGTAAATGGAGGTAGTTTGAATGAGAGTAAGTGAACTGGCAAATGAACTGGGTAAGACCAGTAAAGAAGTATTAGATATTATTAAACAGAAAGACAGCTCTGCATCTCTTTTTGCGGCTTCCAGCGTATCTAAAGACCAGGAAACTATGGTAAGAAACGCTGTCAGCCAGAAAAAAGAGGGAGCACCAAAGGCAGAAGCAGAAAAAGCAGAACCTGCAAAGAAGAAACTGACTGCTGTTTTCCGTCCGCAGAATGCAAAGCAGCAGATCAAGCGCCCGGTACCAAAGGAGCAGCCTAAGCCACAGCAGGCAGCTCCTAAGACTGAGGAGACAAAACCAGTGCAGGCAGCAGAAGCAAAGACACAGGTACAGGAGACATCTGCTCCGGCAGTGGAAAACAGACCTGCACAGACCGAAAGAGGAGATTTCCAGAACAGAAGCCAGAATGGCTATCAGGGAAGAGACAACCGCGGTGAGAGGCCACAGGGCGGCTATCAGAACCGTGATGGAAGAACCGGCGGCTATCAGGGAAGAGACAACCGTGGTGAGAGACCACAGGGCGGCTATCAGAACCGTGATGGAAGAACCGGCGGCTACCAGGGAAGAGACAACCGCGGTGAGAGACCACAGGGCGGCTATCAGAACCGTGATGGAAGAACCGGCGGCTATCAGGGAAGAGACAACCGTGGTGAGAGACCACAGGGCGGCTATCAGAACCGTGATGGAAGAACCGGCGGCTACCAGGGAAGAGACAACCGCGGTGAGAGACCACAGGGCGGCTATCAGAACCGTGATGGAAGAACTGGCGGTTATCAGGGAAGAGACAACCGTGGAGATAGACCACAGGGCGGCTTCCAGAACCGTGGAGATAGACCACAGGGCGGTTTCCAGAACCGCGGGGACAGACCGCAGGGCGGCTTCCAGAATCGCGGGGACAGACCACAGGGCGGTTTCCAGAACCGTGGAGACAGACCACAGGGCGGTTTCCAGAACCGTGGAGATAGACCGCAGGGCGGCTTCCAGAACCGTGACAGAAACCAGGGCGGTTTCGGCTCCCGTTTCGGAGAAGATAAGGACAGAGATAATACAAACAGAAATGGCAGCAGAGACAGCCGCCGTTCTTCTGGCAGCAGAGATAACCGTACATCTTCTTTTGATAGCCCGATCCAGACAAAGCCAAGCAGCACCCGCCAGGCAAACAAGAACGCTCATAAGAATGACCGTTTTGACAAGAGAGACAGAGAAGAAGATGGCAAGAAGAAAGCACCAAAGACAGGAAAGGGAGCTTTCATCATGCCGCAGCCTAAGAAAGAAGAAGCTAAGGTTGAGGATGTTAAGACCATTACTCTTCCAGAGCGCTTAACCATCAAGGAACTTGCTGATAAGATGAAGCTGCAGCCATCTGTTATTGTTAAGAAGCTGTTCTTAAAGGGTCAGATGGTTACATTAAACCAGGAGATTGACTATGAGCAGGCAGAAGAGATCGCAATGGAATTTGATGTTCTCTGTGAGCAGGAAGAAAAGGTTGATGTTATTGCTGAACTTCTGAAAGAAGATGATGAAAACGAAGCAGATATGGTTTCCAGACCACCTGTAGTCTGTGTAATGGGTCACGTTGACCATGGTAAAACATCCCTTCTGGATGCTATCCGCCAGACCAATGTAACTTCCAGAGAGGCCGGCGGTATCACACAGCACATTGGTGCTTCTGTTATTGAGATCAACGGAAGAAAGATCACTTTCCTTGATACACCTGGACATGAGGCATTTACCGCTATGCGTATGAGAGGTGCCCAGTCTACTGATATTGCTATCCTGGTAGTAGCAGCAGATGATGGTGTTATGCCACAGACTGTGGAGGCTATCAATCATGCAAAAGCAGCTGGCGTAGAGATCATTGTTGCTATCAATAAGATCGATAAGCCAAGTGCAAACATTGACAAGGTAAAACAGGAACTGGCTGAATATGAGCTGATCCCGGAAGACTGGGGCGGCAGCACTATTTTCGTCCCTGTATCCGCACATACAAAGGAAGGTATCACAGATCTTCTGGAAATGGTACTTTTAACAGCAGATGTCCTTGAATTAAAAGCAAATCCAAACCGTAAGGGCCGTGGTCTTGTGATCGAGGCTGAGCTGGATAAGGGCAAAGGACCTGTTGCAACTGTACTGGTACAGAAGGGTACCTTAAAAGTTGGCGAAACCATTGCAGCAGGTGCATGTTATGGTAAGATCCGTGCAATGATGGATGACAAGGGCCGCAGAGTAAAAGAAGCTGGTCCGTCCACTCCTGTAGAGATCTTAGGCTTAAATGATGTACCACAGGCTGGTGAGGTATTTGTAGCAACTGACAATGAAAAAGAGGCACGAAGCTTTGCTGAGACCTTCATTTCTGAGAGCAAGAATAAGCTTCTGGAAGACACTAAGGCAAAACTGTCCCTGGATGATCTGTTCAGCCAGATCAAGGCAGGAAATGTAAAGGAACTTCCTCTGATCATCAAGGCAGATGTCCAGGGTTCTGTAGAAGCAGTAAAGCAGAGCTTGACCAAGCTGTCTAATGAAGAAGTAGTAGTAAAGGTGATCCATGGTGGTGTTGGTGCCATCAATGAATCTGACGTTTCCCTGGCTTCTGCTTCTAATGCGATCATCATTGGTTTTAATGTACGTCCTGATGCGACTGCAAAATCCATTGCAGAGCGTGAGAAAGTAGATGTACGTCTGTATAAAGTTATCTATCAGGCGATTGAAGACGTAGAAGCTGCTATGAAGGGTATGCTGGATCCTGTATTTGAGGAAAAGGTGATCGGTCATGCAGTGATCCGTCAGCTGTTCAAGGCTTCCGGTGTTGGTACGATTGCCGGTTCCTATGTATTGGACGGCAAGTTCCAGAGAGGCTGCAGCTGCCGCATTACCAGAGAAGGAGAACAGATCTACGAAGGACCTTTAGCTTCCTTAAAACGTTTCAAAGACGATGTAAAGGAAGTTGCTGCAGGATATGAGTGCGGTCTTGTATTCGAGAAGTTTAATGACCTTCAGGAAGATGACCAGATCGAAGCTTATATGATGGTAGAGGTTCCAAGATAGTCTGCTGGTGCAAAGTTTCGTTTTTGAAAGAAAGGGATCATAATGCGTAAAAACAGCATTAAAAATACAAGGATCAATATGGAGGTCCAAAGGGAATTAAGCCAGATCATCCGTTCTGAGATCAAAGACCCGCGGATCCATCCGCTGACCAGTGTTGTAGCCGTAGAGGTGACTCCGGATTTAAAATACTGTAAAGCATATATCAGTGTGTTAGGCGATGAAGAAGCCGGCAAGGCAACCATCGAAGGGCTGCGCAGCGCAGCCTCCTTCGTACGCCGGGAACTGGCTCACAGAGTAAATTTACGTAACACTCCTGAAATTAAATTTATACTGGATCAGTCCATTGAATATGGTGTAAACATGTCAAAACTGATCGATGAAGTGACAAAAGATCTTCATGACAATGAGGAGGAGGGACTGGAATGACGGTTCTTGAACAGGCGTTAGAAGGAACAAAGTCTGTGGCGATTTTGGGTCATGTAAGGCCGGATGGTGACTGCCTCGGCTCTACTCTGGGTCTGTATAATTATCTTCTTGCTTCTTATCCGGATATACAGGCAGCTGTATATCTGGAGGAAGCTTCCTCAAAATTTGCCTATTTAAAGGGCTATGATGAGATCCATCATGATACAGATGACAGGGAGTATGAGCTTTGCATATGTCTTGACAGCAGCGATGAAGAACGTCTGGGTGATTTTAAGGTGTATCTGAGGAGAGCGAAAAAAAGCCTTTGCATTGATCATCACATTACAAACACCCGTTACTGTGAAATTAATTTAGTGGCAGCTGATGCAAGCTCTGCCAGTGAAGTCCTTTTTGAGCAGTTAAATCCGGACAGCATTGATAAAAACGCAGCAGAATGCCTGTATACAGGATTGATACATGATACCGGTGTGTTCAAATATTCCTGCACTTCTGCAAGGACCATGGAGATCGCCGGTTTTCTCATGGAAAAGGGTGTTGACTTTGGAAGTATCATCGATAACAGCTTCTATAAAAAGACTTATGTGCAGAACCAGATCATGGGAAGAGCGCTTCTTGAAAGCATTACATTCCTTGATGGAAAGGCCATTTTCAGTGCCCTGCGCCAGTCTGATCTGGATTTTTACGGCGTGACCGGAAAAGACCTTGATGGCATCATTGACCAGCTGCGTCTTACAGAAGGAGTTGAGGTTGCTATTTTCCTGTATGAGACTGGACCTCAGCAGTACAAAGTAAGCCTGCGTTCCCAGAAGATCGTAGATGTAAGTCAGGTAGCTGCTTATTTTGGCGGCGGCGGCCATGTGCGTGCAGCAGGCTGCACCATGACAGGAAGTATTCATGATGTGATCAATAATCTGTCCCTTCACATTGCGAAGCAGTTAGATGCTGCGGCGGCAGGGGAGGTTTAAATGTATCACGGAATCATTAATGTATATAAAGAGCCGGGCTATACATCCCATGATGTTGTAGCCCGGCTTCGAGGGATTTTAAGACAGAAAAAAATCGGGCATACAGGAACCCTTGATCCGGCGGCCCAAGGCGTACTTCCGGTATGCCTGGGAAACGGAACAAGGCTTTGTGATATGCTTACAGACCGGTCAAAGACCTATGAGGCAGTGCTCCTTCTGGGACAGACCACAGATACCCAGGATACCACAGGAACTGTGCTTACAGAAAATCATGAAAAATCACTGGAACTGGATAAAGAGCAGGTTCGTCAGGTGATCTTGGGATTTAAGGGTGATTATGACCAGATCCCACCTATGTATTCCGCTTTAAAAGTAGACGGGAAGAAGCTTTGCGACCTTGCCAGAGCAGGAAAAGAAGTAGAGCGCAAGGCAAGAAGAGTGCAGATCTTAGACATTTCTGTTGAAAAAATAGAACTGCCCAGAGTCTGGATGAGGGTCAGCTGCTCCAAAGGAACGTATATACGTACTCTTTGTGAGGATATCGGAGCAAAACTACAGGTGGGTGGATGCATGGAATCTCTCCTGCGCACCCGCGTAGATCGTTTTCTGGTAAAGGATAGTTTAAAACTGGACCAGATCGAAGCCTTAAGAGATGAAGGAAAAGTAGGGGAACATATCTGTTCTCTGGAAGAAGCTTTAGAAAGCTATCTGCCTGTATACACTACCGCAGAAGGGGATAAGGCTTTAAAAAATGGCAATCCCTGCTTTAAACAGCAGCTGGACCTGGAAAAAAGTACATCGTTAGATAACCGGGAAAACGGGAACAGATACCGTATGTACAGCAGCCAGGGGATTTTTATGGGGGTTTATGAATACCAGGAAGAAAAGCACTGGTGGAAGCCCTGGAAAATGTTTATGCCGGATGGAGAAGGAAACTAATGAGATATATAGCAGATACAGTGGATTTTGAACTGAAAGAGCCTACAGTTGTGACTCTTGGGAAATTTGATGGAAGACACAGGGGACACCAGAAGCTCCTTCGTACAATGGAAGAAGTAAAAGAAAGCCTGGGCTATGCAACTGCTATTTTTACATTCAGTACTGCTCCTCTTACTCTTGTAACAGGAGAAATAGCCACTGTGATCACTACAAGTGAAGAACGCCGGCACAATATGGAAAAAATGGGGATTGATTATCTGGTGGAATATCCTTTTACAGATGATGTGCGGAAAATGGATCCGGCTGTATTTGTAAAGGATATCCTGGTAAAGAGAATGAAAGCAAAGGCTGTGGTAGTGGGGCCGGACTGCAGCTTTGGCTACAAAGGCGCCGGAAATGTAGAGCTTCTCAGGACTTTAAGCAGGGAACTGGGTTTTCGGCTTTATGTGATCGAAAAGGAAAAGGATCACAGAAGAGATATCAGCAGTACCTATATCAGGGAAGAACTTTCCAGGGGAAATGTGGCAAAGGCAAATGAACTGTTGGGAGAACCTTATGCTATACATGGCATTGTAGTCCACGGTAATCATATCGGAGGACCGAGACTGGGATTTCCTACAGCAAATATTATTCCACCGGAAAATAAGCGTCTGCCAAAATTCGGGGTCTACGTATCCAGAGTTCTTGCAGAAGGAAAATATTATAAGGGAGTTACCAATATTGGCAGAAAACCTACGATCCATGGAGATAATCCGGTAGGGGTAGAAACTTTTATCTTTGATTTTGACGGGGACATTTACGGCAAGATGATCGAGGTCCAGCTTTTAGAGTTTGACCGGGGAGAACAGAAATTTGCTTCCCTAGAAGAGTTAAAAGAACGGATTGAAAAAGATAAAGAATTTGCCATCAGGTATTTTGCGGAAAATCCCCTTTACAACCCGGTTAAAATATGATACAGTAACCAGGTATGAAAAAACGCCGAAGCCCCGTTGCCTGGTGACTCCAGCCGGCAGCCTGGTTTAAGGTGAGAAAATTAATTTATTTTAGGAGGAATTACCATGATTTCTAAGGAAAAGAAAGCAGAGATTATCGCACAGTACGGACGTAAAGCAGGAGATACCGGTTCACCAGAAGTTCAGATCGCTATCCTTACAGAGAGAATCACAGAACTGACTGCTCATCTTCAGCAGAATCCAAAGGATCATCATTCCAGAAGAGGACTTCTGATGATGGTTGGACACAGAAGAGGACTTCTTGATTACCTGAAGAAGACCGATCTGGAAGGCTACCGTGCTCTGATCGAAAAGCTTGGAATCAGAAAGTAATTATGAAAGTGTTGCCGGACGGCTATGTGGACTGAGTGTTTGCACATGAGGGACGCATAGGCATTTGGCAACTTTCATTCATGCTAGGGTGGAGGTTACTCCACCCTATATTTGCATGAAGACAGTCGCAAAAGGAAAACTCCGGGACCGCTGATGTGTCCCAAACAGAAGGTTTGGGATAGATCAGTAGTTTCGGCGTCTTTTGCCCTGTGAAAAACTTATTTGTTGCAGAACGTTACAAGTTACATTAAGAGAATGTGCTCCCGGAAGGGAAGTACGCAAAATGTACTCTCGGAGTCTTTCATGCACTTGCTTTTGCGGCCGATTTTCCGCCAGTCGCACCCGAATTTTATCAACGTACGCACCGCGTACGCCTCAAAAATTTGGGCACAACTGACAAAAAATCTTCTCGCAAAATCAAGTACAAAAAGATTCCGAGAGTACGCAAAGAGAAAAGGAGACACCCATGTTTAAGAGTTTCAGTATGGACCTGGCTGGACGTAAGCTGACTGTAGAAGTTGGCCGTGTAGCAGCCCAGGCAAATGGTGCAGCATTTATGCATTACGGCGATACCGTAGTACTTTCTACAGCAACTGCATCTGCAAAGCCGAGAGAAGGCATTGATTTCTTCCCTTTAAGTGTAGAATATGAGGAGAAATTTTATTCTGTAGGAAAGATCCCAGGCGGTTTTAACAAAAGAGAGGGAAAGGCATCTGAAAACGCTATCCTGACATCCCGTGTTATCGACCGTCCTATGCGTCCGCTGTTCCCAAAGGATTACCGCAATGATGTAACCTTAGACAATGTAGTTATGTCTGTAGATCCAGACTGCAGCCCGGAGCTGACTGCTATGCTTGGTTCTGCCATTGCTACCAGCATTTCCGATATCCCATTTGACGGACCTTGCGCTACCACCCAGGTAGGTCTTATTGATGGTGAGTTTATTATCAACCCGACTTCTGCCCAGAGACAGGTATCTGAAATGGCCCTGACTGTAGCTTCTACCAGAGAGAAAGTTATCATGATCGAAGCAGGCGCTAAGGAAGTTCCTGAGCAGAAGATGATCGAGGCTATTTTTAAAGCTCATGAAGTAAATCAGGAGATCATCCGCTTTATCGATACTATTGTAGCTGAGTGCGGAAAAGAAAAGCACACCTATGAAAGCTGCGCAGTTCCGGAAGAATTATTTGCAGCGATCAAAGAGATCGTTCCGTCTGAAGAGATGGAAACAGCTGTATTTACAGATGACAAGCAGACCCGTGAAGCAAATATTGCTGCTATTACTGAGCGTCTGGAAGAAGCATTTGCTGAGAATGAAGAGTGGCTGCCATTATTAGGTGATGCTATTTACCAGTATGAGAAGAAGACTGTCCGCAAGATGATTTTAAAGGACCACAAGCGTCCAGACGGCCGTGCTATTACACAGATCCGTCCATTAGCAGCTGAGGTCGATATCCTTCCAAGAGTCCATGGCTCAGGCATGTTCACCCGTGGACAGACCCAGATCTTAAATGCCTGCACTCTGGCACCATTATCTGAGGCACAGAAGATTGATGGATTAGATGCAAATGAGACCACAAAGCGTTACATGCATCATTACAACTTCCCGTCATTCTCAGTAGGCGAGACAAAGCCGAGCAGAGGACCGGGCCGTCGTGAAATCGGACATGGCGCACTGGCTGAACGTGCATTAGTTCCTGTACTTCCAAGTGAAGAAGAGTTCCCATATGCGATCCGTACTGTATCAGAGACTATGGAATCCAATGGTTCTACCTCTCAGGCAAGTATCTGTGCATCTACTTTGTCCTTAATGGCAGCTGGTGTACCGATCAAGAGCATGGTAGCAGGTATTTCCTGTGGTCTGGTAACTGGTGAGACTGATGATGATTATATCGTTCTGACTGATATCCAGGGACTGGAAGATTTCTTTGGCGATATGGATTTTAAGGTAGGCGGTACTGAAAAGGGTATTACTGCTATCCAAATGGATATTAAGATCCATGGTCTGACCCGTCCGATCATTGAAGAGGCTATCGCAAGAACCCGTGAAGCGAGAATGTACATCTTAGACAATGTTATGAAGCCTGTTATCAGCGAGCCTAGAAAGCACTTAAGCCAGTACGCTCCAAAGATCAAGCAGATCACCATTGATCCTCAGAAGATCGGCGATGTAGTCGGCAAGCAGGGCAAAGTGATCAACAAGATCATTGAAGAGACCGGCGTTAAGATCGACATCAGTGATGAAGGTATTGTAAATGTTTGCGGTACTGACGAGGCTATGATCAACCGTGCGATTGCGATCATCACCGGAATCGTTACTGATATCGAAGCAGGAATGGTATTTACCGGCAAGGTAGTACGTATTATGAACTTCGGGGCATTTGTACAGTTAGCACCAAATAAAGACGGTATGGTACACATTTCCAAACTGTCTGACAAGCGTGTTGCAAAGGTAGAAGATGTTGTAAACATCGGTGACGAAGTAACTGTTAAGGTTGTAGAAGTTGACAAGATGGGAAGGATCAACCTGACCATGAGACCAAGCGATCTGGCAGAGAAGAAAGAAGAAAACTAAGATCAGAGGGTGAGAAAATGAAAGTAAGAACAAGATATGCACCAAGCCCTACAGGAAGAATGCACGTTGGAAATTTAAGAACAGCACTGTATGCGTACCTGATCGCTAAACATGAGGGAGGCGACTTCCTTTTAAGAATAGAAGATACTGACCAGGAGCGTTATGTAGAAGGCGCTGTAGATATCATTTACAGAACCCTGGAAGAAACCGGTCTGGTCCACGATGAGGGACCGGACAAGGACGGCGGCTGCGGTCCTTATGTCCAGAGTGAGCGTCAGGCTTCTGGAATCTATATGGAATATGCGAAGAAACTGGTAGAAAAGGGAGAAGCATATTACTGCTTCTGTACACCAGAGCGTCTGGAAACCTTAAGAAAGACTGTAAACGGTGAGGAGATCATGACTTATGATAAGCACTGTCTGCATCTTTCTAAAGAGGAAGTGGAAGCAAATCTGGCTGCCGGTAAGCCATTTGTTATCCGTCAGAATAACCCGACTGAGGGAACCACTACTTTCCATGATGAGATCTATGGGGATATTACTGTAGATAACTCTGAACTGGATGATATGGTCCTGATCAAATCTGATGGTTATCCTACCTACAACTTTGCAAACGTAGTAGACGATCATCTGATGGGCATTACCCATGTAGTAAGAGGAAATGAGTATCTTTCTTCTTCTCCAAAATATAACCGCCTTTACGATGCTTTTGGCTGGGAAGTTCCGGTCTATGTACACTGCCCGCTGATCACTGATGAGAGTCATCACAAGTTAAGCAAGCGCTGTGGACATTCCTCTTTTGAAGACCTGGTAGAACAGGGCTTTGTTCCGGAAGCTATCGTAAATTATGTAGCACTTCTTGGATGGTCTCCAGAAGGTAATAATGAGATTTTTTCACTTGAAGAGATGGTAAAGGAATTTGACTATCATCGTATGAATAAGTCTCCGTCTGTATTTGATATGACTAAGCTTCGCTGGATGAATGGCGAGTACATTAAGGCAATGGATTTTGAGCGTTTCTATAAGCTGGCTGAGCCATATTTAAAAGAAGTGATCAAGAAAGATTTAGATCTTAAGAAGATCGCAAATATGGTAAAGACAAGGATTGAAGTTTTCCCGGAGATCAGGGATCACATTGATTTCTTTGAGACACTGCCTGAGTACGACATTGCTATGTATACTCACAAGAAGATGAAGACAAATGCAGAGACTTCCATTAAAGTATTAAAAGATGTACTTCCTATTCTGGAAGCACAGGAAGATTTCAGTAATGATGCCCTGTTTGCAGCGCTTTCTGCTTATGTAAGTGAAACTGGCGTAAAGACCGGATTTGTTATGTGGCCGGTCCGTACTGCTGTTTCTGGCAAGCAGATGACTCCTGCAGGCGCAACTGAGATCATGGAAGTTCTTGGAAAAGAAGAATCATTAAAACGTATCCGCAAAGGCATTGAAATGCTGGAGGCTTAATACATGGCTTTTAATGAAGCACAAAAAAGGGCGATCCGTCACACTGACGGACCTGCCCTTGTACTTGCAGGGCCCGGTTCAGGTAAGACTACGGTCATTACCAACCGGGTCCGTTATTTAACGGAAAAAGTGGGCGTGGAGCCTGGAAATATCCTGGTGATCACTTTTACCAGGGCGGCAGCCCGTGAAATGAAAGAACGATATGAACGGATAACCGGGACAGGATGCAGCAGAGTTTCTTTTGGGACTTTTCATTCTGTCTTTTTTATGATATTAAAACTGGCATACCGGTATCAGGCGTCCAATATCGTAAAAGAAGAGCAGCGCATCCAGTTTATCAGGGAGCAGTTAGACCACACAGATCTGGAGATCGAGGACGAAGGGGAGTTTATTGCCTCGGTGCTGTCAGAGATCAGTCTTATTAAAGGGGAACTAATGTCCCTTGATAATTATTATGCGAAAAGCTGCTCCCAGACAGTTTTTAAAGAGCTGTATGAAGGTTATGAAGGTTGTCTCCGCAAACAGGGACTTCTGGACTTTGATGACATGCTTGCCATGTGCTATGAGCTTTTTAAAGAACGTAAGGATATTTTACAGGCGTGGCAGAGAAAATATAAATACATACTTATCGATGAATTTCAGGATATCAACCGGATCCAGTATGAGATCATAAAAATGCTGTCACTGCCGGAAAATAACCTGTTTATTGTGGGAGATGATGACCAGTCTATTTACCGTTTTCGAGGGGCAAGACCGGAGCTGATGCTGGGATTTGAAAAGGATTATTCAGACGCTGAGCGTATTTTGCTGGATGTAAATTACCGCTGCGTGGACCCGGTGATCGAAAGTGCAGGGAAGCTGATCGCCTGTAATAAAACACGTTTCCCGAAAGAAATCCGTGGAAACCGGGGAAAAGGCTGTCCTGTATTTATAAAAGAATGGCCGGACCCATTAACTGAGACAAAGGCCATTACAGAAGAACTGCGGGATTATCACAAGATGGGCATCGCCTATGAGGATATGGCGGTTTTATACCGCACCAATCAGGGACCAAGGCTTCTTATTGAACGGATGATGGAGTATAATATCCCTTTTCATATGCGGGATACAGTACCAAATCTTTATGAACACTGGATTTCCAGAAACGTCTTCTGCTATATTTATGCAGCATTGGGAGATTTAAGCAGGTCAAGTATACTCCAGATCATTAACCGGCCCGCCAGATACATCAGCCGTGATGCATTAGACAGCAAAGTGATCCGGTGGGAGCATCTGCGTTCCTTCTATCAGGATAAAAACTGGATGTTAGACCGTATTGATCAACTGGTATACGATCTGGAAATGCTTCGGGATATGGCTCCTGCAGGTGCAGTAAACTACATCCGGAAAGCCATTGGATATGACGATTATCTTAGACAGTATGCAAATGAACGACGATTAAAGCCGGAGGATCTGTTTGAGGTTTTAGATGCCCTTCAGGAAAGCTCTATGCCATTTAAAACCTATGAGGAATGGTTTAACCATATGGACGAGTACAAAGAGCAGCTAAAGGAGCAGTCGGCCCTTCGGGAAGCAGAAAAAGAAGGCGTCAGCCTGATGACTATGCACAGCTGCAAAGGTCTGGAATTTAAAGTAGTATATATACTGGATGCAAATGAGGGCATAACTCCCCATCATAAGGCGGTCTTAGAACCTGATATGGAAGAAGAACGGCGTATGTTCTATGTGGCTATGACCAGGGCAAAGGACCGGCTGCATATTTTTTATGTGAAAGAACGGTATCACAAGAGGCAGACGGTATCACGGTTTGTTGTAGAGGCAGGACTTCTTGGCGACAAGGGAGATATGGAAAAAAATGGAAATCCAAATAAAAAAACAAATGGACAGCAGGGAAGAAAATAAAGAGATGGAAGCTGTTAAAAGGACAGGTGGCCTGGTGCATATTTACTGCGGGAACGGAAAAGGCAAAACGACAGCTTCTGTAGGTGCTGCAGTCCGTGCAGCAGGAAACGGGAAGAAAGTATTGATAAAGCGATTCCTGAAAAATGATCATTCCGGGGAAGTGGAAGCTTTAAAGCAGATTCCGGGGATAACAGTCCTTCCATGCACCAGACAGTTTGGATTTTCATGGAAAATGAAACAGGAAGAAAAAGAAGAGGCAAAGGAATATTACGGAAAAGAGCTGGAAAAAGCCTGGAAAATGGCTTTGGACCAGGAGATAGATATGCTGGTCTTAGATGAGGCGGTAGGGGCCTGCACTCTTGGCTTTATAGAGGAAGAACGCTTATTGGAACTGATCGGCAGTAAGCCGGAAAAATTAGAAGTGATCCTGACTGGGAGAAATCCTTCAGAGACTCTTTTGGCATCCGCAGATTATGTAACAGAAATGGTCATGCGTGCCCACCCTTACACGAGTGGGATCCCCGCCAGAAAAGGGATTGAATATTAGCTTGCAATTTTACAGGCAGTCTGATAAAGTGTAAGTGGACAGCGAAAGGCTGTAACATTTAACTGGATTGGATATGAAAGGAATAAAATATGGCAGACGAGAAGAATTTAAATGAAGAAGAGGAAATGACTGTTACCCTGACATTAGATGATGATTCTGAGATCGAGTGCGTAGTTCTTAACATCTTCTCTGCAGGAGACCGTGAATATATTGCCCTTCTTCCTATGGAAGGAGCAGAGTCAGAAGAAGGAGAAGTTTATCTGTACCGTTACAGCGAGACAGAAGATGGAACTCCTGTTCTGGATAACATTGTGGATGATGATGAATACGAGATCGTTGCAGATGCATTTGACGAAATGTTAGACGATCAGGAATACGACGAGCTGGTAAGTGAAGAAGATTTAGACGACTGATGCTAAATATTTGATGAAGTAGGCCGGGATATGTAAATGAACATGTCCCGGCTGTTTTTATATTTTGGCTTTGATGATCCTGTTTTGATCTCGTTTTGCCTTGAAACTTTTCTTGCGTACTGACAAGTTGTGAAACTTGTGTGAAAGCGTAGAAAAACCGGATTTTTTTGTTATAATAAGGACGAAAGCAGGTAAAACAGGCAGGAGGAGCAGGAAATGGATGCTTTGAAAATATTAATGGTTGATGATGAAGCGAGAATGCGGAAGCTGGTAAAGGATTTCCTTACGAATAAGGGATTTTCCGTAGTAGAAGCAGGAGATGGGGAAGAGGCACTTGAGATCTTTTTTGCACAGAAAGACATTGCACTGATCTTGTTGGACGTAATGATGCCTAAAATGGACGGCTGGGAAGTACTTAAGACTATCCGGAAATATTCCAAAGTACCGGTGATCATGCTGACAGCCAGAAGCGAGGAGCGGGATGAGCTTCAGGGATTTTCTTTAGGAGTAGATGAATATATTTCGAAGCCATTTAGTCCTAAGATCCTGGTTGCAAGGGTAGAAGCTCTTCTTCGCAGGACCAATGCAGTTTCTGCAGATATAATGAATATTGGCGGTATCTGCATTGATAAGGCGGCGCATAGAGTAACGATTGACGGGAAAGAGATTGAATTAAGCTTCAAGGAATTTGAACTTCTTACTTATTTTGCGGAAAATCAGGGAATCGCCCTTTCAAGAGAGAAAATCTTAAATAATGTCTGGAATTATGATTATTTCGGCGATGCCAGAACCATAGACACACATGTAAAGAAGCTGCGCAGTAAAATGGGAGAAAAAGGCGAATATATCAAGACTATCTGGGGAATGGGTTATAAATTCGAGGTGTGTGAAGAATGAAACGTTCAGTCCGAACTACATTTATAGGTCTGTTTATAGGTCTGATGGCAATTGTCCTGTTAGCCGTATGGGCTATGAACAGCTTTTTTCTGGAAAAATATTATCTGAATGATAAATTAAATATCCTCCAGGATACGTATACCCAGATCAATGCATACGCAATGGAAAAAGCTGCTGCCGGAGAAAACATTATGGATGATCTCCAAAGCCTTTATTCCAAAGATGGAGAGCAAAATGAAATTACCAGGCTGATCCGCAATATAAATGAGAAATATAATATTACCATCGTGGTCGTAGACAGTACTAATGGTGAAACATATCCTTCTTTCTGGGATGGAAGATTTCTGGCAGATCGCGTGCAGCAGTATATCCTGGGAAGGCGGGGACCAAAAACAGAAACACTGGTACAGGAAGAAAACTATACCATTGAAAAAAGCTTTGACAAACACGCAAAAAGCTTTTATCTGCAGAATTGGGGGTTCTTTGAGGATAATAAGACCATCTTTATCATGTCCATGCCTATTGCAAGCATTCATGAAAGTGTGGATCTGTCTAACCGTTTTATGGTATATATTGGTCTTATTGCTCTGGCAGCAGGAAGCGTTATCATGTATTTTGCAGGAAAGAAGATCACTTCTCCCATTCTTTCCCTTGCGGCACTTTCTGAACGTATGTCAGAACTGGATTTTGATGCCCGATATACAGGAGATTCTGAAGATGAGATCGGTGTACTGGGAAAGAGCATGAATACCCTTTCGGAAAAGCTGAAGGAAACCATTGGAGAACTGAAAACAGCGAATAATGAACTGCAAAAAGATATTGAAGAGAAGATACGTATTGACGAGGCACGTAAGGAATTTATCGCAAATGTATCCCATGAGCTGAAAACGCCTATTGCATTGATCCAGGGGTACGCAGAAGGACTTACAGAAGGAATGGCAGAGGACCCGGAAAGCAGGGACTATTACTGTGAGGTCATCCAGGATGAAGCAGGAAAGATGAATAAAATGGTAAAACAGCTTCTTACCCTTACTGCCCTTGAATTCGGTAATGACAAGCCGGTCATGGAACAGTTTGATCTGGTTACATTAATAAACGGAGTCCTTTCGTCTGCAAAGATACTTCTCCAGCAGAAAGGCGCCCAGGTATTTTTTGATGCCAGTGAACCAGTCATGGTATGGGCAGATGAGTTTAAAATAGAGGAGGTAGTAACTAACTATCTGAATAATGCCATGAACCATTTAGATGGGGAAAAACGGATTGAGATTCGTCTGGAGAAAAATGACAAAGAGGTAAAAGTAACTGTATTTAATACAGGTCAGAATATACCGGAAGAAGATCTGGGAAAACTCTGGACTAAGTTCTATAAAGTAGATAAGGCGCGCACCAGGGCTTATGGTGGAAGTGGTATCGGTCTTTCTATTGTAAAAGCGATCATGGATTCCCATAATAAAGCCTGTGGTGTACAGAATGTAAAAGATGGTGTGGAATTCTGGTTTACACTGGATTGCAGCGTTTAGGACACATGAGTCATGAGTATATAGTATAAAGGGGTGCCTGATGGCGCCCTTTTATAGCGTGAAAATATACAATAAAAGAGTTCGAAAAAATGTTAAAAAAGTTGTTGACATTCTGTTGGACATCTGATAATATATATTTCGCTGTCGCAAGACAGAAAAATAAAAAGAAAAATAAATTAAAAAAGTTGTTGACAAAAGAAAATACTCATGATATTATATCAGAGTTGCTTCTGGAAAAAGTTAGCAACAACGAACCTTGATAATTGAAGATTAAACAGTATGTAAAACCCTGAAAATTCAGAAAATAAAAGGTCTGGTTTAGACCTTTGGATTTGAGAAAATTCAGAACAAAAACCAAGTAATGAAGGTTTAGGATAATTAGCCAAGCTAAGTAATCCGGACCTGGAATCAACTTTTAACATGAGAGTTTGATCCTGGCTCAGGATGAACGCTGGCGGCGTGCTTAACACATGCAAGTCGAGCGAAGCGGTTTAAATGAGACTTCGGTGGATTTTAAACTGACTGAGCGGCGGACGGGTGAGTA
>ENA-UONU01000391-UONU01000391.1-human-gut-metagenome-genome-assembly--contig:-CS51-NODE-391-length-53112-cov-27.429519_pt1 | contig 53112 bp, 85 predicted proteins | sample MGYA00242462_ERZ724009 | MGnify/ENA metagenome assembly ERZ724009 | reverse complement strand
GACATCTGTATCAGCCATGATTTATTAATCAAAGCCACAACAACATCTCTAGCATTTGTTCCATTCCCAACCATTATATACTGTTGTGAAACAACATCATCTCCTGTTCTAACCTTAAAAACCATCTCCCAATTGTTTGCTGTGCTTAATCCTTGCCATGCAGAAGCAACAGAAAAATAATTGTTTAATGTAAATCCACTTCCAACGCCTCCGCTCAGAGAAGGACTCCCAATTGTCTTTATGAAATTTGGTAAATAAGCCTTTTTTATCCCTGTGACAGGAACAACACCATCAGAAACAGAACTCCAAAGTCTTGTAATTGTGCCATCTGCATTCCATTTCTGTATATAAGTGTCACCATCCAAATAAAATACAGCACTTTGGGTGAATATCCCCCAATCTCTTCCGAGATTGTAATAAAATCCTGATTTAATCGGTGTTGTATTATTAATATAAATATCTGTTGTCCAACTTTCTCCATCAGGTCTAATAGAGCTCTTATAAAAAGGAACACCACTCACATTATATCTTTTGAAGTGAACTGTATATATTTTATTTGCGACCAAAGTGGTTGCTCCAACAGCTCTGCTTGCAATATCCCAATTAACACCATCAGATGATAACCAATAATTTAATTTCCCATTCAACACACCAATAACAACACCTGGGCATGTAGTTGCAACAACACCGAACAAACGTTGGTCAGATGTAACATTTGGAAGTTTAAATTTAAATGCTATTCGCCAGCATTCATTTTCATTTGATAAGCCATTATCATCCAATGTAATTTTGCTGGAAATAGAGAAATGTTTTTCCCATCCACCTGTTACTGTGGTGTTCTTTACTATATTTCCAGCATAAAACAATCCGGAATTTGCACCTCTATCTCTTATTTTTTTTTCCTGCATATACAACATAATCTGAATCTTCCTTAGTAGTTTCTACAACAGTTCTTTGTTGGGTGGCTGTTAAAGTTATTTCTCTTATTCGAGTTGGATAAGAAGTTGTTGGCTCAGAATTCCCAGCGATCAATCTAAATCTTAAACGTTTAACCCATACAGCAGAGAAAGAAACCGAAGAAGTATATGTTGCACTTTCGCTGCCTCCAGAGCCATTGCCTAATAATGTTTCAGAGCCATCATCGTTTACTTTATAAATAGAGACATTACAATATCTTGCAACTGAACCAATATAATTTCCTGTGGCAGACATGCCTGATAAAAGTATTTCAGTTCCCAAATTCCACTCAATATAATCAGATGAAGTACCACAGGAAGAATATGTCTCTGAATTTTTGTCAAAACTTAGAGAAGGATTACTCCATCCAGATGTTGAAGAAATACCTGAGGGATTAGCAGGCTGTGACCATGAAGAAGTAACATATTTATAATATTTCCAACTGCTATCATAATACAATGTCATGATTATTACTCCGGAATACAATATAAAGTGTTAGCTGCTGCAGGATCTGGTACAACAGAAACAAGTTTTATTTTTTCATCCAAAGCAGTTTTTGTTCCAGAAGTTGACAGATAAGTTATATTGTTCGGGTTTGATAAATCATTAACTTTGTTTGATTTATCTTCTTTAAGATTCCATGTTGCTTCTGTAGAATCTTCTATTGAAGTGAAAACAACGATATATGCACGGCAGACGATGCTATTAAATGCTACACCTCCACTTCCTGTCTGAATATTATATTTGGAAAGTTCTCCAAAATTCGTGTCAGAAATTTTTATGTAAATGTCTTTCAAAGTTGGAACTTTGAATCTTTCATTTGCAGAATCAAGCCCGAAAAAGCCGCAAGAACCATTGTTTGATATTTGATTATTATATTCAGAAATGGTAATTGATTCCATCTTATTATCAAGCAGCATTTGGTATAAATCTGGAAAATCTGCTTTTGTGTACAAAGATCCATCGCACCACTTTCCTCCATATGGCACATCTTTTCTAACTGAATATTGTATGTCACCAACATTCCCGTATGAATTTCTTGTTGAAGCGTCATAATATTCAAATTGGTTGTTTGAATCAACACCAAGATATCTATTTGCAGGAATTCCATTAATTATATCAACAACTGATTCAATATATTTCAGTTTTTGAAACAAAGCATCTTTTTCATAGTTGATATTTCCACCATCAACAACCTGCGGAACAGCTTCTTGATAACCATTCTGAATCTGAGCAGATGTATATGCAGTTTTAACTCCACCAAAATTCTCCGGAAGAGTCACACTAGGTTTAGAGGGTTTTTGTGTTGCCATCTGATTTCTCCGTCATTAAATTTCTTATTCCAACACCACTTCCAAGAACAGTTTCAATATCCGACTTTGTGTCTTGTGAAAAGAATAAATTGTCTCCAACCAATGTTATATCAAGCATCATGGGAGAAACATTCTTTATTTTTACTTTTCTGGCAAATGTCATGTTTTTAATAATAGCAATATTTTCTTCTCTTGTGCACCTGCTTGTATTTGCACCTGCTTTTGCTTTTATTCTTGCACGATAATCTACATCTTCAAGAGTTCCGTTTGGTGCTACGAAATCTGTTTCTGGTTCGCTGAACCAAATGTATTTTTCTGTATTGACATCTTCTCTATTATAACTAAAATAGGCTTGTATGTCAAAATATTGTCTTGAAATTCCAATAAGCCATCCCCAGAAATCAAGAAACTTTCCTTCGGCTTTATCAATATCAATAGAATCTAAAAGATATCTAACATTCTTCTGAATTCCATCTTTTAATTCTGCATCAGCATCTATCATTGCAAGATATTCCTTAATGCAACGCAAATATCCAAGGGAATAAGCCTGATTTAGTGCTGAATAATCAAGATTCTTCATATACTTGAATCCTTGTGCTATCAAAATTTGGAACTTGAGTTTTTGTCAATTGAATTGAATCCACCCAAGATGATCCATCTTTTGATATTTTCAATTCAATAATCCCTGTTACTCCGTCAACTGCATAAACAGATGCTGCGAACATGTTTGAATAAATCATAGATCCCATGTCAAATCCATGTTCATCAATATAACTTTCAATATTGTTTTTTATTTCTGTTTGCGCAGTGGCAAAAGAAACTCCACTTCTCAAAGAAACTTTAATGATGATATATATGTCTTGGACATCAGCTCTATCGAATTTAATTACTTCAGTTTCTCCCTCACTATCAGTGACTGATACAGATATGCTGCCTTGAAGACCAACCATATTCCCATCTACAATGTTGTCAAAAATTGTTTGGGCGATTGTTTCATCATCATATGCAGAATTTATAACAATCCTTTGTGTATGAGGTGCTAATCCATCCACAGTTGAATCAGTTCTGTTGTCAAATATTTGCAAATCTGATTTTGTATTCACCAGAGAAAGCAATGATTTTTCCAATCCACTATCTGTATTTGCACCTGCAGTTGAAGAAGTCAAAAGCCATCTTTTTCTGAAATCTTCGTCCTTCTCATAATCTTGTCCTATTATTATGTTATTCCCTTGTTCATAATATATTGCAGACAAATTTGCAACAGGTGTGATGATATTTATTTTGGCATCTTCTGGCAAATCAATAGAGCCGCTCTCTTCCGCAGTGAAAGATCCAAGTGCTTTTCCAGAACTGTCAAAATTGATTGGATCGTTGTTTTTGAACTGATCTTTTGTTGCATCATTTTCTATCATTATAGACCCAGCAGGTATTGTTGTTCCTGCAGTTCCTATACAAGTTCTTGAAACAATTGTATGAGTTGCTTGTTTTCTCGTCAAACCAATAATGTAATACAATTTGTCTTGCCATTCTCCCTCGGCAGTCATAGGATTCATTTGCTTAATAAGAAATGCAATCTGATTTTCCAAATCCATAGCAGAAAGAGAAGAGCTTGTTGCAATATTATCAACAACACCCTCTTTTTTAATCACAAAATCATTACCAAAAATAGGCTTTAATTTGTTTTGCCAAAGAGTCAAATTCTCTTTAAGAGTGCTCAATCTGAAACCATTTTTATTGATAATCAAAGTCTGAATTCCTCGTCTATTCTTATTGCTTGATTACTTACAATAACATCTGCGCTCACTTTGAAAAGTTCTTTGTCTTTTTTAAAATAATATTTTCTGATGCCACTCACACCAATTACTTCTGATATTGCATTTTTTATTTCAGCTTTAAGAATTTTTGAATAAATTTTCAAGCCGTTAAAATAATCAATCCCTGCTCTATAATCAAGAAACCAATCACCCTTGATAATTCTCAATCCAACAACTATGTGCTGTTTTATTCGACTTTCTCCATCAACAAGTTTTAAGTCTCCATTTTTAAGAACCAAATGATTATTTTCCAATGCAATATCTTTCATTCTTTCCTCTAATTTGGAGCAGAAGTTGGGCTTCCTGGTGCTGTGCTTGTATGAGTATGAGACAATCCACTTTTGCCAGCAGCCAAAACATCTGTATCTGAGCTTATCACATCAGTTGCAGAGATTTTCCCTGTTACTGAAATATTCCCTGTTGTCTGTGTGTTTCCGGAAATTTTTATATTTCCGGAAACATCAATATCTCCTTTTATTTCTATTGGAGAAGTGATTGATGTTTTTGCTGCAGTTATTATAATATTGTTCGCAGAAATAGTAAAGTCTCCAGTTTCATTTACTGTTAATGTGAATTTTTTATTTTTCAAACCAATTGTAATTTCACCATCAGGAAACACAAATTTCTCATTCGAAGGAAGAAAACCAAGCTGAAAAATTCCATCACTAATCGAATGGCACCTTTCATCTCCATTACTATTTTCATTCCCAGTTCTATATTCTTCAATGGATCTATCGCAAAATTTAATAACTCCACGATCACCTTTCTTAATTTTCAATGCAATATAAGCTCTTGCAGTCTCTGGCTGAATAACAGGAATTGTTATAACACAATCTTCGATATCATCATTACGAATTGCTGTTACATTAACAGTTCCATCATCATTAACTGCAACCACTTTTGCAGGAAGCTGGCAATTTATTTCATTTTTAATTTTTTCTGCAAAAATTAAAAGATTCTCTTGAACTGTTGTCATTTCACCCACACCTCTGTTGATCCTGCAGTTCCATAATTATTCCCAGAAATTTTGCATTTTGAAATCTCTTTAATTCCAGAAAGAGTGTCAAAATCACACTTGCAAAATTGCCCAACTCTTATGCTTGGAATCAATCTTGTTTCGAAATGAAATTTTGTTACACTTTTGTCTTGCTCTGGCTGTGGTCTTGCTGAATTATAAGCATTGAAAAGAAAACCATAATTTTTAGGCTTCTCTCCATTAAACAAATGCAAGATTCCATTATCAATAATATATTTGCATCTTATTTTTCCGCATAATTCTCGCAATATAGTGCGAACTTTTCCTCTGGCAACATAGTTATTCATCTCTGGATATTCATCAAGCTCATCACCAATAAAAACCCCCATAGCATTCGCACAATCTGAAATAATAACTTTTGCAGAAACATTTCCTTGATATGATTTGCTGATAACTGCACTATCAAATGCATGAAGACTGTCTATGAGTGTTATAACTGCAGCAATATCATTTTCTCCACCAACAGCATCATCTCTTTTCAGAAAGCCTCTCGATCTATTGTTTCCGCCGATGGCTGATTTCTGTGTTGAAAAATTTGGTGTTCCTCGAAAGAATAATCCATAATCTTCTTCACCAAAAGCTCCATACAGCTCAAACACATTTGCATAATTGGCTATCTGATTGAAAGAATCGTTTGATATGTTCCAAAGAGTTATATTTGCAACATTCGGCTCTGCACCATCAGTTCTTTCAATTTCAAAATCAATATCAATTCCGCTTTCTTTATTGTTCTTCTGGTCTTCGTATCTCATTCCATTGGTTGCTTTGAAAAAATTTGGAATGTTAGGAATTGCCAGCTTGACTTCTCTATCAAACTGGATATCCAATCTAAGTCTAAAATTCAAATTGGTGTCAATTACTTTATTTTCCGGAAGAATTTTCATAATATAAAATATAATCCTTTATTGTTTCTGCTGTAGGCTCAAGATGTAAATTCTCTTTATGCAAAAAATACAAAGTTGGCAAAATTCTCTGGTCTGTCAATATAATTGTTCCTGCAACAAGAGCATTCCCTGTATTTACTTCATTTCCTTCTCCGTCATAAATACTCATAAAACAACAATTACAATATTCATTCCATTTAAATGTTATTCTAAAAGTTTCTTCTCCAAAATTAACATATATTGAAACAAATTTATTTTCTGATAAATCTGGACATTCAATATACATATTAACCTCCGAATCCCATTCTGAATCCTGCAGCAACAGAACTCAGCCATTTCTTCCCACTTTCAAGTGTGTCATCAAGAGCTTTTTTATATCCATTAGAAACTTCTTCTGCTGCTTTTGTACTTTCTGGTATAAGTTTATTTGCAACTGTTTTGATATTTGAAGCAATTTCTATATCAAGAGGAATAAGTTGCACTGCACCAATTTCTATTTTCTTGAATTCAAGAGAATATGGATATCCAGAGGCAGCTCCTCTTTTTGGAAAGAAATTTGTCAATACACAAGTTTTCTTTACAATGTCGCCTAATATAACATCAACTGCAATTTTCCTACTTCTGATATTAAGCAATCTATCTTCAAATTCGTCTCCTGAATAATTTCTGTTATCTTGCAAATAACAATCAATAGAAAACATGTCTGGCAAATTATGAACATATTCTTGAAATGTCTGTCCACTTTGCACTCTTCTATCTGGAGTTTCTGCAGAATAATTTCTGCTATCAGAAATAACAGCATCAATCTCTATAACATCATATCCTTCAACATCTTCTCTTGTTTTCTGTCCTGAAAAAAAATCAACCAGAGCTGTTCCAGCATTTTCGAATGCTTTTATGAATTGCTGAACATTTACTCCATTCTCTGATTTCAATGCAGTTTTAAGTTGTTCAACAGATTGGAAACCAAGAGCAATTGCTGTCTGTCCAAGAGCTTGTGGGAATCCTTGAGTTAAATATCCAAATGCAGTTTCATTAGAAATTTTCCCTTGCTCTAAAAGCTGCACAAGAGCAATTACTGAAAATTTGCTTGTTAATTCATCAGCATTATTAATAATTAATTTAGCTGTATTTTTCATCACTGTGGTGACATTGGAGAATGTTATTCCTCCATTGGTGACACCAGAAAGAAGTTTATCAGAAAAATTCCATATCGATTCGGAATTATTTTCTTGCTTTTCCTGCTGTTCTTGTGGAATCAATATTGCACAATATGCCATTATCCCATCACTCCAAGAGCAATTCGATTAGATATAATGCTGTCAATTTCATCAGCTGTAATTTTTGGATCCTTTGCACCATTTATATTGAAAACAACATTATTGTTAACATTTTTGTTATTCGCGCTGTTGTTAACATTATTAACATTTTGTGCAGGATTCAAAGCACCTTGAGAGAATGTTCCTTTGAAATTTTCTCTACTTTCCCACCAGCCAGTTTTTTCACCAATCCAGTTCAAAGCCTTAAATGTTCCTCTTTCTATGCTGTCAATAGATTCAGAATACCAATTCCACTCACCTTTTAGCATTTTAATTGCTTCTCTTACCAAAGCAACAATTGCAAGAATTTTAAGAAATGGAGCGGAAATTGCCCAAGCTTGAATTGCAAATGCTTTCATAGCAGGGATAGATGCAAGAATTGCAAATTTCAAAGATGAAAGTATTCCCATTCCTGATGAAAGATTCAAGAAAAATAAATCAAGCAATGGAATAGCCTTAACAATTGAGGGGATAAAAGATGCAATCAGAACAGTAGCTACAACATCAAGATTTTTTGCTAGAAAAATAATAATTTCTGCAAAAAATTTACTGGCACCAGTCATCTCATTTAATTTGTTTATGAAATTCCCAACACTATTTCCAAGAACAACAAAGGCTTGGCCAATTGTTTTTCCCATTTTGTCAAATTCTTGATTGACTTTCGGAGCTTGATTCAATATAGCACCAAGAACCTTATCAGGTGTCAATCCTCCCTCAGCTGCAACAGTTCTCAGCTGTCCAACTTTCATTCCAAGCCCCTCAGCAATCATTTGAGCAAGTCTCGGAGACTGTTCAAGAATTGAATTAAGTTCTTGTCCTCTTAATTGTCCACTTGCAAGTCCTTGTCCAAGCTGAACAAGCGCTGCTTGATTACTCGCTGCAGATCCACCACCAATAATAATTGCTTTATTGATGGCTTCTGTAATCTGCAATCTTTTCTCTTCATTCAGTCCTAAACTTTCAGTTGCAGTGGATATTCTTCTATACAAATCAACTGTTGAGAGCATATTCTGTCTTGTGTCCTGAGAAATTGCAAAAAGACGTTCTTGCACGCGCAATCTTTCTTTTTCTCCATCAGTCACAATAGAAAGAATTGACTTTATGTTCGTCCATTCATCTGCATATCTAGAAATTTCTCTCAATCCAAGATATGCACCTATTGTTCTGAATGCTTTTCCAAGAGCAAAACCAGAAGATGCAACCTCTTTATTTGAACTGACAATTTTCTTGTTATTGCTAAGAATTTCTCTCTGTTTATTATCAATAATTGTAAAGCCTTTGATGGCACCTTTGTCATTGAAAATAGTTTCAATGACAAATTGGTCTATGTTATCAAATTTTGATGCCATCAGCCAGCTTCCTCTTTTCTTCAATTTGCTGTAAAATTATTTCATAAGTTATCAGCAAATCATCAATGTCCATTTCATATATATCTTTCGGCTTGAAAGGTAATTGGTTCTGTGTAAAAAATACAGAAAAGGAAATTATTATTTTTTTTGTTTTTCTTTCAATTTCCTCTGCAGACCTTGGTTCACCATTTCCATCTGGTCTTCTAGCAGTTTTTTCAATGATTCCGCCACATCCCCGAATAATCCGCTCAATTTCTCTTTCAAGCCTTTCCATTCCCCCAAGCTATTATATGCCATCATGGCAGTCACATAATAGATTGCCAGAAAATTACCTGCAAAATGTTCATTAAGCTCTTGTTCATCTACAGGATTTCCATCGATAAACAAAACATTGGCTTTATCATGCAGGAAAAGATTTACCATCCAGATCCAATCATCTTTATCAAAGACATCCTTCACAACTCTGTAAAAGCTATCAAGATTGTCACCCTGCTCAAACTTGTTTGCAAAAACAACACCTGTCACTGCACCAAATCCAAACAGTTTCTGCACAATTCTAACCCCGAAATTTGTCAACTCTCCAAAATTCAAGGCATTCCTTGCATACTTGTGGCCATCATATTCAACTTCAACAAGTTTCATCATTTAACCTCTTCGCAATATATAATCATTTCCCACTGTCCTCCATCAACTGGCTCTGTATGAGACTGGATGTATGCAGAGGTTGATGTTTTTGTGATTCCTGTATTATCATCTTTATATTGAAAAGTCAATGGAGTTCCATACTTTTCCCAATTGTCAACTTGTCCTTTGATTGGAGAAAACACATTCTGTGTAATTCTGAAAGTGTCAAATTGGTCATATTTTTTCAAAGTAACCGGATCACCAATGATTCCTTTGATTTTTTCAATTGCATCTCCCTCTCTCTGATGCTCACAGAATGCATCCCCGAAATTCGTCAAATTGATTCCATTCAGGCTTGCAAATTGCAATTTTCTATCATACTTCATTTGATAACTCCTTATTACATCTCAATAGCTGTTTTTTCAGCATCAGATGGATCAATCGTCAAATCAATAATAACTTTCGTTCCAGTCAATGCATCAATATACCATCCATTGGCACGATATATCTGATTTGAATAATCAGAAGGATATTTTTTTCTTATCTCAGATATCGGCATGCATTTCAGATAAAAACCATTTGTGTCTTCGCTATCTTGCACAATTAGATTATTAGATTGGCATCCAATTAAAACAGATTTCAAATCTGCTTCCAAAATACTGTTAGAACTTTCTTGATATGTGAGTTTTTTCGCCAAAAAGTCAAGAACTTTAAATTTCAAAAGAAGATCGATAGTGAATCTGATATATCTTCTTTTGGTTATTTCACCATTGGTTTGCTTGCTGCCGTAAAAAATCTTTTTAGCATATTGCTCTACACCAGCACCATTGATGGCATTCACATAAGAATAATATCCGACATTGTATTTGTCAAGATTTGCCATTGATGTATCATCATAATCTTTCGGAGTAACTCCAGAAAATTGAGAATAAAGATCCCCAGTTGATCCAAGATTAGGATTAGCAAGAACACCCACCAAAGCACCTTTCAAACTTTCCAAATCTGCATGGAAAACAAGCTTTGTATTAGCAAAATTTTTATCTGCAAGGCTTTCTGCAACATTTTCTGCAGTTCCTGCTGTAACATCAGAATCTGCAGTCTGTGCAACGAACAAACGTCTCTGAACTTCAGCTTTTGCTGCAATCGCAAGAATATCAGCTTTTGTATTAGAAGAAACATAAAGCTGGGAAAAATTCGCATTGATAGCCATCAGAGCATCAAAAGCATCAGCCATAGAATCCTCGTCTGATTTCTGGAAAATAATCACTTGATTAACTCTTCCTTGGTTCGGGCTTGCATTATTTTTCTGCATCAAAATTGTTTCAATATCAGCATAATATTTAGTTTCTGCTTTGAAAATTGAATTCAAAGAATCGATGCTAGAAATTACAATAACTTTGTTTTCAGGAATTAAATATCCAGTAACAACATCCGAAGCAGAAAAATCACCAATGTATCCTGCATTTGAAAGATATGCAGAAATGTCAGTTGCTTGTGGGAGAGTGAACCCAATTTCAACCAATTTATCAATACTAATCATCAGTTTTCCTCACAATATTGATTTTAACATCTTTACCAACATTTTTCTGAATCTCAAGAACATCATTGAATCCAAATGTGACATCAAATTCATATCTATAAACATAACCGCCCGAGACAAGTTCTGTCAAATCTCTTAACTCTGAAATGTTATTTACAGACATGTCGTTGTCTAAAAATTCATATGCTGTATCAAAAGTTTCAAAATTGTTTTTCAATAATCTTGCATTGTTTTCTGCAAAAGAATTCTGCACATCTAAATCATTCTTTTCTGCAATGCCATCTGCAAATATTGCAAAAGTAACAACCATATTTTTATACATTGTCACTTGCTGCACATTGTTTTCGATCTCAGTTTCTGATGTAGTGCTGTCTGTCTGCTCCGGAACAATGGCTCTAAGCAAGCAGAATGGCTTTACAGGCTCATCTTTTCTTTCATTAGCCCAATAAATTTTGCCATCAAATTCATTAGGCAATATATTTTTTACAAAATCAAATATGGCTTGTTTTCTCATTGATTGTCAACTCTCACCAAATATGCTTTGTAATGTTCAAGAATAGTATTGATGCCATTGTGCTCTACATTTCTGATTTCGTACAATATGCCATTATTATATCTTAAAATTCTCTGTCCTTCAATAACTTTTTCATCTGTGTACATATTATAAACAGCAATAATTTTGTCACCAGCCTCTGATGCACTTAAAGAATCACCATATTTGCTGTTTGCTTGAATATTACACAAAATTTCCTTAACATTTTTCCATGAGATTTTCTCAGATCCATTAGATTTTATTTCAGAAATTTTTTCAAGAACTTGAACTTTTTCATTCTCTCTAATTCCACAAAGTATTGAATTGAACATCAATGCACCTCACAATCAACAGAACTTACAAGCTGACCTTTGTCAACCAATGTTATACCAGTTGCATTGTTAGAATGAGGGTAAACCCCATTGTCAAGAATACGTTCTTTGATTCTTTCTTTCTGATATCCGCCGATGTCTTTCAAAATTGCATCTGCACTAGAATTTTCTTTTAGAGAAACATTCACAATTCTGTCAAGTTCTTTCTTAAATTTTGAAAAAACACTAAAAATTCTGAGCCAAATTCTTGGAGGAAGTTTAGATGTGCCAAATTCTTGGAATTTTCCAACTTCTGCTGTTGTAACATTGCTATCAGGATATGGTTTATTGTCTTTTTTGTGAATGCCCACTGTTACAGATCTATTCTGCAACTGGCTAACAATTGCTTTGAATCTGTTACAATTGCTTTTGTTCAAGTCTTTTTCATTCCTGATTAACAATATCCAACCTCCGCACCAAATTCGAAATAAGGATAAAGAAGATTGTATGTATTTACTGATTTGAACTGATTTTCTTTATTTCCATCAGAAAATTCAATAGATGTGTCTTGAACTTTCATAGATTTTACGCCAGAAATATCAGATCCAAAAGCAGTGTTATAATTATAAACTGAAATTGCCTCTTCACAGCAAGCTTCTGTCAAAATTTTATCACATGTTTGCTCACAGTATATAATTCTTGGAAATTTAAGTGGCTGCTCAGGATCAACTTTTTCCCCAGCAAATTGCATTCTGTCTATGCTTCTTGTTGCAGAAACAAGCAATTTTGCTTTATCATCACCAGATATCGAATCCCACTTAGAATTGAAAAATCCTGCAAAATATGCATCAGCTTCATCAACTGTTGCATACACAGGATATTCCTTTCCATTTATGCTTACTGTTTTTGCCATATCAGTTATTCTTCATTGTCTTCAATTCCAAACTCTTCTTCAAGTTTTTCAATCTGAGAGATGATTTCTTCCTTGTTTCCAGAGAGAGAAACATTGAATTTTTCTTGGGCAAATTTAATCAATTCAACTTTTGTCATGTCCTGAAGAACTTTCTCTTTCTTTTCTGGAGAAATTTTTTCTGCATACCCATGAGAAATCATCTCTTCGATAATTTCTTTGTGTTTTGCTTTATTTTCATCAAATTCCTCGTCTTTTTCAAAATTTACTTTTTGGAAATCAATACACCAAGCAAAATTTTTCAATGATTTATACATTTGTCAAATCCCTTAAAATTGGGCTGGGCATTAAATCCCAGCCCTTTTCAAATTACACAGCTTTGTGATGCGGATGGCCAAGAATAACAACAGCACCAACAGTCGCAGAAATTGTAGAATCTTTTACAATCTTGACTTTGATGAACTGCTTGTGGCCACGATAGCCAACTTTGCTCACATCACCTGCTGCTGCCATTTTTTCCGGAACATTGATGAGATCTTCATCAGCAACTGCTGTAAAAGAACCAGCGGAAGTCTCGCTCTCCAGAATTTGGATTTTACCAGCCCCAGAAGTAAAAGCAGCCATCTGTGCAACAACAGTGACAGATTCAAATCCTGCAGTGTCAATGGCTGAAGATTCAGAAGAATCATCTGTGATGGCTGCAGCATTAATAGCATTCACAACTTTGATGTTGTTAACTAAATCATATGCACTCATCTTCTTCTCCTTATGCTTTAATTTTCAGCAGTTTAATGGCTTCTGCCATTGTTACCTGACCAGTGTTCCAACGATGCCAAGTCATTTCGACAATGGCTTTCTTTTTCGAGGTATATTCATCACGAATCATCCCCATCTGGGTAGAATCGAGAATGGTATAACCAGCAAACAGATCGCCAAACATCACAGGCGTTGCATTGACAGCTACATCCGGCATGTCATCAAAAATGGCATACTTGTAATCACCAATCAAAGACGGCATGGTTTCGCCACCAACTCTCCACAGGTAATTACCATTGGAATCTTTGGCAGTACGCAAAGCATACAGAGTACGACGATTGAAACCATATACAGGATTTTTGTAACCAGATTTCAATTCAGCAGGCAAAGCCAGAACATCATCAAAAACCAATTTGCCAGAGGTTGAACTTTCAATTCTTTCAACATCTGCATTGGTCAGAATTCCTTCCGGCATTTTGCTGCCAGAACCTTTGAGGAATGCTCTTCCCTCACCAATAGCGAATGCCATTGCTACATCCTGAGCAAATTCAGATTCAACATTGTAGTTGCTAAACTGCAGCAGATCAAGAGTAACAGGCAAAGTCACAGTCTGACGATATGCCGTCAAGGTTTCGGAATCAAACTTGTCTTCGCTCTCCGGAGACTCTTCAGTTTCGCCAACATATTTCGCAGCAGGAATATCAGTGCGGACAGGAATCGTCAAATCCTTTTTAGAGGTTGTACGAACTCTTGCAAATGAACGAATCGGAGATTCATCATGCAACTGGCGCAGAATATCAGCTGCAAATTCCGGAGCAACCAGATAACCACCCTGAACATCAGTGTCAGTGCGCATCGTTTTGCTGCCCATGCCAGACAAGAAATATTCTTTGAATGCCAAATGCTCTTCAGAATTTTTCCAAGCATCAGAAGCACCAGCCGGAGCTGAAATACGCAAAGAAATTTCTTTTTCCAATTCTTTGATGCGTTCAGCATTGTCATTTGCAGCCTTGGAAAGAGTTTCAATTTCTTCCTGTTTAGCTGCAATTTCACGCTGAGCATTTTCCAATTCAGCCTGTTTCTTGACAATTTCCTGATTTTTAGTTTCAGCTTTATCAAGTTCAGCCTGAATTTTATTGATTTTTTCATTATCAGCAGTCTTTTTGTTTACCTCTTCACGAAGTTCATGGACAGCTGACATAACATCACTGATTTCAACCATTTTAGACCTTTCCTTTAATTTCAGTTAACATTTCGATGATTTTGGAATAATCTTCCCGATTATTCTGTTTTTTGCCAGCATCCCGATGGCTAAGAATTTCCTTCATTCTGCTGATGAAATGCTTACTTTTATTTGCTGACAAAAACTCAGACAAAAACTTTTCAGCATCTCTTTCAGTATTGATAGCATCAATTGACTTAACAGAATCAACTGTTGCTAATGGATTCATGGGGAATGTTACCAAACTTATTTCCCATAGAGTCAGTTCTTTCAAATAAGTAACTCCATCTACAATTTCATATTGGTCAACTGAATAACCAATAGACATTGAACCAACAGAGCCTGTTTTCAGCTGAGGATAAACTCTTCCAGACACAAAAGTGTCATTCTTAGGCATTTTCCCCTCAACATATAATCCCTTTTCATCCTCTCTTGCAACAGGATAAACTCCAATTGGCTCATTCCTATTATGCATCCAAAGCATGATCGGAGATTTTTTCATCAAAGATTGCTTAAAAGCACCTTTGACCACAACATCACCACCAAGATCAACATTGCCAAATGTCGATGCATAGCCTTTGAAGAAATAAAAATCTCCATCTTCAGAGACTTCTTTCATCTCAAATGGAACTTCAAAGTGCTTAATTTCGAAATCTTTATCTTTCTTACGGAATTGATTATTCATCAAATTGTACATGTGTGTACCTCATTAAAATTTGCCTATATTATAAAGCCAAAAAATGAAAAAGTAAACATTTTTATTTGGCGTAACGAACTGTACAATAACAATTAATTGTATTGCCTGCTGATGCTCCCATTGATGTATCTGATGGATATCTAAGATATTCCCCACCAACATAAAACAATCCATTTTTAGAAACAATTTGTCCATGGGCTGCTGCATGAGCTGGTCTAGTTGTTGGCAGCAAGGCTGAAATCCATTCTTTGCTATATTCTGCTGCAACTCCAGTCATATATTCTGATGAAATGTAAAATGGATTTCGATTAATTGCAGCTTGTAAATATTCATTTCTGTTATTGGTAATGCAATCTGCTTCTATGTTTTTAACAGTCTCTGCAATAAATTGAGTCTCTGTCATAGCAATTGTCTTTGCTCTTCCATCAATCTTCTTTGCAAGAATTTCAGCTGCTACTGCTGCCAAAATCTTGTTATTCTGCTGAATATTTTCTTGCTGAAGATATAAAGATGCCTTTTCTAGACTATCTTCTGTCTGCTCTGATGTTGTATCAACTATGCTTTTTGCTGACTCTTCCTTTCTTCTTTCCATCATAACCAGCAAGGCTGCCTCAAAAAGCTCTTGTTTTTCTTCGCTGAGCTCTTGTTTCAACTCTTCAGAAGCAATTCCTGCAAATTTTTCGCATACATCTTTATAATGCTTTTCAAGAGCACTTTCCCAATCAGAAATGTATTCACTAAAATCAAAAACGGCGCCTTTTTTAGAATACAATTTTTCAAAATCTTTCACCATTTTGTCAAGAATTTTTGCTGCTTTTGGCTTAAATTCACTGTCAAGCTGTATTTTTGCATTTAATTGCTTTAATTGGTCTTTTTCCACAGTTCATTTGCCTCCATTCCTGTACAGCCCAATTCTTTCATTCTGTTAACAAAATTCTTTTTCCTGCCTTTTTCTGATGAATTACCAATTTCTCCAGCTATAACAGAAACATTTGATGGTTTGTAAATATAATCACCACCCTTGAAAGAATCATATCCGAGTTCTGCTCTGATTTCATTGTCAGTCAGCACCCCAATCTCGCTTAAACTTTTTGCCCAATCGGCTGTTCTCTGCTGCAAAGCAGATATATCATTTAAAGAATAGCTTATTTTGAACTTTTCATCCAGCATCTTGCGGCGCTTAAAAATCTCTTCAAGCTTGCCAAATATATCACCAACCAATGGAAGAACAGCATCATCATACAAACTTGTTCTTGCTGTTGCATAATTATTAAATGTCTGAGTTCCTGACTTATACAAGGGCTGTGGAATATTAAATTTCCTATAAATTGCATCTTCAGAATCATCTTTCAATTCAAGAATCTGCATGTCTTTGTTAGTTGCATTGATAGGCTTAAAATCAATGTTATCAGCATGGGCAGCAATATACTTACCAGCATTGCTATTTCCAGAGAAATATGTTGTTACTTGTCTTCTGAATTCTTCAATTGCTTTCCTGTCACTAGTTGCAAGCTTGAAAATACCACTCAATGTTACACCATTTTTGAGCAAAGACGAGTTATGAACTGCTGATCCATTCGCAATTTCAATTTCTTTCAAAACAGAATTGATAATTGGCAAAGCAAATACTTCATCACCAGAATTCTTACAATATCCCTTAAGATGGATCAGCTCTCGATAATCTGTGTTCAAAAAAGATTTAGACTTGGTGTCAAATTTGTATATGCCATTGAAAATTCTAAGTCTATTTGCAGCTGAAATCTGATATATAGGCTGAGAATTAACATCCAAGCCATTCATGATAATATAACTTGATTTAATAGGGTATATTTCCAGAATTTCTCTGTTAACATTCCCTGTGGCAATTAGGAACAAATTGTTTGAAACGAGCTTGTTAATTGCACATTCAAAAAAGAACTCTCTCCAACTTTGGTTCCTGTTAGGTCTTGACAAAAAATTCAGCAATGGATGATCTTCAACAATTTCCCAATTTTCATCAAAAATGAATGGATTGATACTTTTTGCATTGACTGATATTGTATCAACGGCATCCGAAAAAGATGCTGTTGTCTCATAAAGATTATATGCCATGCTCATAGAAGCATAGCTCAAACCATTTTGGTGAATAAAATCCCAAAAAGAGCTCAAACAAGGATTATCCGAATTCGATGCTGAAGTGTCTTCACAACCCTTTTTACCACCAAACAATCTTCTGACAATTTTCATTAAATTCCTCCACCACTTCAGCAGAAATATATCTGTTCATCAGATATTTTACTGCCAAACCACAAAAAAGTAAAGCCCCAAACCATAGCATCAATCCTGTTTGGCGACCAATCGCTCTCTGGTGTCCATGTCACCATTTCATCTTCCAAAGCAGCAAGCACCCCAACATGATGAATGATTCCCTGCTCATACAAAGCAACAATTGGATCTGCTCGCAAAGCCTTTCCACGAGTTGCCCGAACTTGCTTGAATGGCACGCCCTTGTCAATGGAATGGATGGTATTTTCAACCATGTCACCACCATAGTTCACCTCACCAACAATGCAATCTGCCTGCCATCTTTCCCACAATGCAATTGCTTTCTTTGCCCACTCATTCGGCTTATATTTACCAGTGCAATCCTCAAGCACCCATCCGTGGTCAGAATAATCTTGCCCAACTACAATTATGCCTGTTGCATCAGAAGATGAATTGCTTGTTCCGGCAGGGTCAATTGCTACAACTATCTTTTTCAGCTCCGGAATATCAGACTTACTCATCCGTGTAGCATCCAACAGTTCAGTTTTCCACAAAGCTTTTTCATCATCATCAGTCCAATCACCATCTTTAAATCTTTTCCTGCTTTTAGCAGACATACTATTCAAAACATCAAGATAAGTCTTGGCAATATTTTGCTTGTTATCATCAGGATTCATCCTCAGCCAAACATAATCAGAAGCATCTTGCAAAGGCTGTTTGTCTATTGGATTTTTGCCAAGAACAAACACGATATATGTCCAGTGTCTTTTGCTTGGTGGGTTGCAGTCAAAATACATTTTCAGAGAAAGTTCTTTATCTGTGCCATCTCTGTCCTTATACATCACTTTCTGGGCAAGACGGCTTTTGACCATTTCAACAGCATCCCAGCCAATTTCGCTCACCTCATTGATGTAAATTGTACAATATTCATTGCCAAGGATTTTCTCAAGACGTTCACCATTGTCAAGACCAGCAAGCCAGATTTCAGATCCATTGCTAAATTTTATGAACCAATCTGATTTGTTCTCAAAATAATCCTTTTCTTTCACCAAATTCGGAAAGCAGATTTTCAGCACCTTTTGCAAAGTATCATAATATATTGATTGTTTGACATGGTTGAATCTCTTTCTTGCGATTAGATGGCGACTATTCGGAGCCTTTAATGCCCGCACAATAATATCGCGCACATTGATAAATGTTTTGCCTGATCTTGATCCACCAGAAAGCAATGAAAAAGTTGCTTTGCTAGCGTGCAATCTGGTTGCTTCTCTTTGTTTTTCTGTTTTAACAAATGTTTCTGACATATCAATTTATTGTTAAGATAACATTCCAAAACAGAAACTTGCCATTGCAACCCACCAAAATCTTGCAAATTCAAATATCATATTACAATCCTTCATCGTCTTTATCGATTACAACCAATGCAACTCCACCATTGACTTCACCAGACAGATTATTGTCGACTTTATTTTTCCATTTGTCAGACTTTCTGTTGCTAAGCCAATATTTAATTGCATTGACATTTGGTTCATAATAACGTGTGATTGTTTCTACACCCTGTCCAGGAACAACCACTTCTTCATTATATTCAAATCCTGTTGCTATTTTGTGCAGAGAATCTACAACAAGCATATCAGCCTTTTCTCCGCCGTCCTTTGCTGCTTCTGCAAAATCCGGATAATCTACCATCCATTGCAAAAGAATCTCCCTAGGAACATTAAAAATGCGTTCTGCAATGTCTTCAAAACTCATCCCAAGCATTACAGCCTGCTTCATAAGACTCTTGTATTCTGCCTTATATGTATAAACTGGTGCTATTTTCAATGGTTTTTGTTTATTGCTACTTTTTTCCATGCAAAAATCCTCTTTAATCTGCATAAAGTATAATTGTTAATTTGCAGAAAGTAAATTGAAATGTTGCAAAAATAAGCTGCAAAAAATAGCATTGTTTTCTTTATTTAGCCGAAAAAATAGCGAAAAAGATTTTTTAATTCCCTCGGACTTCTGTGTTTTTTAGCGATAAAGCGTAAAAATCCCAAAATTACCTCTATTATTTTGTCACTACATTTTTCTTCTAAGTATCTATAAACTCCGAGTAAAATATAATAAAAAAGGCATTTGCAATAGTACTGTTTTCAAGACCACTTCTAAAAAATATAAAGCTAAAACAACAAGTTATCGCATTTTCGATTTGAACAGATACCCTTTACTCGGACTTAAAAAAAGTCCGAGCTAAAAACTTTATTCGACCAGCTTTTTATTCAGCTTTTTCAATAACTTATCTTTCACTCGGACTTTCACACAAGTCCGAGTAAGTCCGAGTAGAATTTTTTATTCATATTTTTCAATAACTTATATCACCAGTGCAATGGCGCGATCAGCTAAAAATCGGATTTTTTGCATTTTCTGGTGCTTCACAAAACGATAATGATTATCGTTTTCAACTCGGAGTCACCTCATTTTCACTCGGAGTTGCAGATAAACTCCGAGTGAAGCATTTTCTCATATAAGTCATTGTTTTATAACAATTTATATAAAATAAGTTATCATTTTCCCTCGGACCATTTTTAGACTCCGAGTGAGATTTTTAGCCTAAAATTTCCGATTTTTTCGCTAAAATTGGCATCAAAAACTTTCTATTTTCTTTTTACATTTTTGCTTATAAAATACATTCATATAGAATTGTTTTAACATAATAATCTAAAAAAGTTTACAAAAATGTAAAATAGTTGTTGACTTTATAGAAAATTGGTATTATAAATGTATATATAAGGTTGATAAACTTATTTTATGCAAAGGAATAAACAATGGAAGTGATCATCGGTGATTGCAAAGTTATTGCCAAACGTTGGATGAAGAATGGCATGGACAGAGTGTACATCAATGATATTCCTCTTGATGAAGAGCTTCACACTTTTGCTGAATGGAAACGTTTTGGATTTTCCGTAAAGAAAGGCGAAAAAGCCAGATGCAAAATTGCCATTTGGAATAAGTCAATCAAGAAAAAGAAAGACATAGAAAATGAAGAAGAGGATGATGGCTATTTTTACATCAAAGTTGCAGCATTCTTTACTAAAAATCAAGTTCAATTGCTAGATGGAAAGGAATAAATTTATGCAAAAATTAGAAAAACAAGACATCAAGGACATAGCTGATGGATGTATTGCCACATATGTGCAGAATTCATTCACAAAAGATGAGCTGATACGTGAGTTGTCGAATATTTGCGTCGAATTAATGGAAGAAATTGATGACATCAATACTGATAGTGAGGAAGAAGATGAATAAGACAAAATTTACTTTCCAGCTTTCACACAATCCTCTTGAAACAAGACCATATCCAATTGTGGCAGAAGAAGATGGAAGAATAACTGGAATTTGGCAAGACAAATATAAGAAAGTTATTGGATTCTGCTGTGAATATAAAACAGGAGCAATTGATGTTACAATTGAGAAATTTGCCAAAACAAAACAATCATTGGCAGGGATGTATATTGTAGTTGCAGATTGTGATGATAACTTTATCACATTATATCCTGCTCTTGAGGGGGCTTATATTATCGATCATGTTTTGAAAGGATAAATCTATGTCAGATAGATATATATTAGTCGAAGGAATTTCAACAGGAACAAAGATTGAGCAGGATAATTTCTTGGCAAGAGTCAATGAAAAGATCGATGATGGATATGAGCCTTGTGGAAGTTTAATTATAACAACTTTTCAATCTATCACTGGCAAAATTATTAAATACACACAACCAATGTTAAGAAAGGAATGACTGATGTTTTTCAGAATTTATTTCAACCGAAAGAAATTTGATGAATGTGTTGAAAATGCAATGCAGGAAAGAATCAGGCGAAATCACAGCACCATTAAAAATTATTCTGCTGTTTTGGAAAATTTAAGAAAAGCCCGAGAGCATTTGCTTTTAATTGACACATGGGATACTAACAAGAAGCTCTTTATTGATGTGCTTTTGGTGCAGATTCAGCGCTTTCTTGAATCACCAGTTGATGAAAAACAAGAAGAACTTTGGGAAATCAAGTTCATCAAAGATGGCGAAACAATAGAAGTTGTTGACACTTATGCTTCAGCAGAGGCTTGCAGAATGGAACTTGCTTATTATCGCAGTAAACCTGGAATTGGCGTCAGATATTTCATGGAGAAAAGCAATGGTTAAAATATCAATTTCAAACAGTAAAACACTCATTGATGGTAAAAAAGTCACTAAAATAGCCAGAAAAGGTGGTATTACCATTTATTCAGACAGCTATCAGAATGATTGTTTTTATATCGTAAATGGAATTAAAGTTCTTTTTAGGATAACAGCTGATTGTTCACAGAATTTTGCATTTATGAATGTGGAGAGATTGAAGGATGAATAACAAACATTATATTTGCATCAGCATAAAGCATTCATATTATAGCAATAATGGTTGGGTGCTTTGGCGTTCTAACAAGTTAGGATACACAGGAAGTGTTGATATGGCAGGACTTTATTCTCCGGAAGATTTTGGTGTTGAATATGAGAATGTGCCAGTTGTCAAGATGTGTAGCAATTTAGTCAGAAAATATTGTAAAAAGTATGATTCTGTGCTGGTTGATAAAGAAGAATTTGTCAATTTCATTGCAGATCTTAAAAATTGCCAAAAACAAGAATCAATTGATACAGCTAAGACATGTTTGCATTGTATTGAAAGCATTTTGTCTTCTGAAAATATTGAGCCAAATATCCGAATTGAAAAGGCATTGGCCAGAATCAGAGATATAAGGAGCAGCAATTGATGGCAAAAGCAGTTAAATTTATTAAAGAAAAGCAAACATCATTCTTTTCAGATTGGAATGTCTATTTGGATGGCAAATTCATTGGATACATTTATAAATGTAAAAGAAATAGTGCATGGAACATAGTCATTGGAAAATTGGATCTTTTTGCAACCAATCCTGCTGCTGAACAAAAGAATCTGGCTGATGCAAAGAAAATTGTTATACAAAAGGTGGAGGAATGCATCGATGCTTAGGCTATTTGAGATTGGTGAAGAAGTGTCTGTTTTGATTGGTGATGAGGTGCTTGAATTCAGATGCAGTTCTATCCATGATGAGAAATTGGAAGTGAATGGCAGCATCACAGAACGCCGCCATTTTGGATTTTCTTCAGAAACAGGAATACATATGAGTTTAAGTTGGGAAGATAAACACGAAAGGGCAAATCAACATGAAGAATAGTGATGAGATGATATTCTTGAACTGTGCTGGGAATGCTTCTTTTGCTAAGATCATATATCATAGGAATGGTGAATTTATGATTCGATTGGCATCTTATTCTTTGAAACATTTTAGAGAGATGTATGGTCCAGAGATTGAAATCAATTTCAATTTTAACATTCAGTGGGCTGAGCTTGTTTTGCAGCATTTAGTTGCTGAGTTGGAAAAATACGGATTTTCTCATATTAAACTTATTTTGCCATATTTCCCATTTTCAAGAGCAAATAAACCAGAGAAAGAGCTCGGTTGCAAAATAGCAATTCTTGATTCATTTTTCAAAATGTTAAAAAATATTGGAATCAAAGAGATCACCACATATGATTTTCATCTTGGAGATTATAAAACAAGAGTTTGTGGAATCAAATTCAATAATGTAAGATTTTCTGAAATTTGGAGCTCTGAAATTGAAAGAATTGCCAAGACTCATATAAATGATAAATTTCTTGTTTTTTCGCCTGATAAAGGTGCAGAGAGAAGAGCAATGTCAGTTTATAACGAATTGTCAATGTCTTTGCCATCAAATCCTTTATATTGCAAAGTTGTTTATTTTCACAAAGAAAGAAAAAGAGACAAATTGAATATTATCAATTTAGATGAAGAAGCAAAGAACAATACACAATATCATAATCGAATATGCATAATTGCTGATGACATAATTGACTCTGGCAAAACAATTACAAGAGTGGTGGAAGAGGTCAAGAAATTCAATCCAAAAAAGATTTATGTTTTGGCAACTCATCTTTTGGATAGGCATTTTGTGCTCCCTGGTGTTGATTTATTTAATAAATTTTATTAAAATTGGAGGAATTTATGAAACAAGAAAATTTTGCAGAAGAAGCAAGAAAAGAAGAAATTAAAAGATGCATTGAAAACAGAGACATTTTGAAATTGAGAAAAATGTATGCACCTCTCATAAAGAAATGGATTGGCAAATATTCATGGGCGAATTTAGAGAAAGAAGATCTTAAGCAGGAATCAATTATTGCTTTGATAAGAGCTTGTGACAAATTTGACCAGAGCATGGAATCAAGTTTTGGTGTTTATTTGCAGCACTGGATACACTATCAACTTGGACAATATGTTCTTAGAAATGTAAATGTTATTCGTCCGAATTTGCACTTTACTGAAAATCCAGACTTAATAACAGAAACGAACAAGAAAGACATTGATGATTATAAGAATTTCAGCTATATTAATATTGATGATCCTGATTGCGATTTGGAAATTCCAGAAGAATGCAAAGATGTTGACAGAAAAATATGCGGGCAAGAAATTTTGCAAATTGCAAAGAAAGAACTTAAAGAAAGAAATTTCAACATAATTCTTGGCAGGATAAATGGCAAGCCATTAAGGGCTTTGGCGAAAGAGCACAAATTGAGTCAGGAAAGAATCAGACAGATAGAATTGGCTTCTTTTGGGAAAATAAGAGAAAAGATAGGATTTTAGCGAAAAATGAAGAAAAAAGTTCAAGAAAATGAAACTGATTATTTTGATTTTTTTAAATTCAAAACAATGGCAGAAAGGCATAAAAATCTTTTTGGTGATGTCGGATTGAAAAATCAATTTGCAAAATTTAACAAAGAATTCCAAGAATATTCCGAAAGTGGTGATATAAAAGAACTTGCTGATTGCTATATTTCTATTGCTGGAATTTTCAATTATAACCAGCAAGCTGCAACGCTACTATTAAGCACTCTTTTTGATTTTTCAAACATTTCTGCCAAGAAAATAGAGCAACTTGCATTTGAAAAGATGCAAGTTAACGAGAAAGAAAGAATCTGGCATGAAGTTGATGGTGAAATTAGGCATATTGATTTCCCTGTTTATGCATCAGAGCTTGGATTCATTGATATTCCTGATGGAAAATATATTGCCAGAAAATATCCATCATATGGAGATCCAGTAGAAGAGATAGTTGGAGTTTGTGGTAAATATTTGCCAAGTCATTATGAGTGTGTTCTTAGAAAGGCAGAGTGATGAACGAAGATAAAACATCCATGTTCTATCTATTTGAGATAGAAAGACTTAACAACGAAATAAAAGAATTGAAAAGAATAAATGCAGAGATGACAATTGATAATAAAAGCCAAGAAAGAATCATCAAAGATTTAAAATCAGAAAACAGAAAGAAAAGCAAATGGCTTAGCAACATCAAGAAACATATTGGACCAGAGAATTATAGACTTTACAAGATGTGAATTTTATAATAAAATAAGCATATTGGTTGGAGAAAAACAATGCAGAAAAACATCATCTTTGCTGGTGGAGCAATAAATTCTGAAAATATTTCCACAAAAATTATACAGCAAAATCCTATATATTCCGGAAAAATTCCAGATTCTGGAGAGAGCACAAAAAAATACAAATTTGCAATCAATCCTACACCATCAAATTCTGTTGTAACAATTAATGGAGAAGTCCGTAACAATTTGACTGCGGAAGAAAATACACAGATTGAGTGGCATGTTGAGGCTGACGGTTATGAAGCACAGAGTGGAAGTCTTATTCTTAACGAAGATACGATGCTCGAAGTCATTCTACTTTCCGAAAGCTGGCACCAAACCGCTGAGCTAAATGCGGAAATAAAAGGTGTCAGCGGCAGTTCAAACGGTGATTTAGAAGCTGCCAAAGCGGCAATTTGGCTGCACGGGTATAATAATTTTGAAGGAATTGTTCCTGCAGATTATATTCAATGGACAGGGACAAAATCTTTACACTTCTATGTTATCTTGCCTAAAAAAACATTTGTCAAACGATTCGCCATTCAATGCTATAATCAATATGCTCTTAATACAACTTCTTACAAAAGTTGGTCGGAAACAGAAAGTGAAGATAAAAGTGCTGACAATCGTGAATATTTTTTCAAAATACCTTCATCAGAGTTCAAGAGCAGTGCAGATGTTAATGCCGAAGTCATGCGACTTGATGTCTATATAAATATGTCAGGGACTGGGAAATTTTTTCTTTATGGATTCAGAGTAGAGACTTAATCTGTGCTTATTTTCTGAGTTACAATGGAAAAGAAAATTTAATCACAAAAGGAGAAAGAGATGCAAATTGGAGAAAGAAAAAAATTGAATAAAAATTGGCAAGCAATTGCAGAAGTTAATACAGGGGATGGTTTTTTGATCCAAAATGTTTCAGAGGTGATGGTAAATTTTGTTGTCACTGATTCTGAGCCATTATCTGATAATATTGGTGGAATTCTTTTGCCTTATCAGCAGATGCAATTCAAGAAAGTTGGTGGTGATTTGTATATGAAATCAGCTTCTGCAAATGGAGAGATTAATATTGAACAATCCGAATAAATTTCCAGAATTTCACAGACCATTTAAAGATGGAGAAATGATTAGAGCAAGCATTGGTGGGTGGGTATATAAGATGACACCAATGCAGTGGGCTGCATACATCCAATGCTATCGAAAAGGCGGCATAATGAGTGGAGCAACTTTGAACAATGTCAAGAAAAGATATTTAGATGGCCATCCTTTTATTTTTCCACTGAGCAGGAAAGAAATTCTTGCTCAGCCTTTTATGTTTCCTCAAGAGTATTTAACATTTGTCAACAGCAGACCATTAACATTCAAATTTTATTTGATTGCTGACATGAATTTTGCAAAGAATTTTCTTAAAAAAGCCGAAAGAGAGTCTGTTTTTTTAGAAAGATGGCACAGAAAGATGGTAAAAAATGCAAAAAAGGCAGCCAAAATTCTTAAGAAGAAAAGAGATAAAGAGAAAAGAAAAATGTTGAAAAATAATAATAATGCAAAAAAGTTTACATTCTTGTAAAATAATTGTTGACTTATTTTAAAAATATATTAGAATGTAAATAGATAAACAATTTAATTTATGGAAAGGAATAAACATTATGAAAAAAATTATGCTTTTGCTTGCTCTTGTTGTTATTTTAGTTTGTGGATGCTCTGATGATGAGGCGATGAGAAAATGCCAAGAAGTGCATTCTTATGATGTTTGCCACCACCTATTAAATCGATAGGGGGTGGCAATGAAGTATATTATTTTTGACAGAGTTTTCCCAGTTATTTTTCCAGATAACATTTCTCATAAAGAAATTGCATCTGGAGTCCACAAGGAAGCAACATCCGCAGGATTTATTGAAAATGGAAAATGTTTTGGATTTTCTGACAGCCTTGGAATTGGCAGCCTTAATTCTGACATCAGCCATATCAAGATTTTTCTCAAATTTGCAGTTGAAAATTCTTATAATCCAGTGGAGAAAACAAAATGACAGAAGAAAGTTTTATTGAAGAAAAAGAAGATGGAGCCTGCCTTCCTTGCTCTAAGCCAAAAAGAAAATTGCTTGAAGAGCTTAAAAACATTCCAGAGCTTAATTCTTTGATTGATTTATTTTTCCAAGAATTTGAATTGAGAAAGGATTTTTTGGTTGAAGATGATGATTCTGCTATTATCTTTGATAAAGAAGATGGAAAATGTCACAAGATAAGAATGCCTTTGTCGGAAAGAGAGCAAAAAGCTCGTGAGAATTTGTGTTTGGACTACACTGGATGGTTTGATGAAATAATCACAGATTCATCTTTCAAAAATTCTTTGGTTGATTTTTTCAGAAAATTAGCAAAAGAGAAATTCTTGTGATTGCTGGAGGGAAAGATGAAAGAAAAGGAATTTTGGGAAAAGATTCGTCCATTCATCCAAAAACATACGAAATATTATGAGAGGATTGAAAACAGAGTCAACCAAGGCACTCCTGATGTTTTTTGTTTAAGCAAAAATTTGCAGCCAATATGGATTGAATTAAAAACAGTTAAGGATTTGCTTCAAAGACCAAAATTCCAGCCACAACAGCCAATATGGCATAAAATATATGCTTCAAAGAATGGAAACAGCATCATATTGGTTAATTGCAAAGACATTGTTTATGCAGTTAAAGGCTCTGATGTTGATTCTTTTTTTGAAGAAAATTTTGTGGTTGAAAATTTCACAAACATCAAAAACATTGATTCTTTTTTTGCAAAATTGTTTTCTGATTTGGAGAATTAAGATGAAAAAGAAACAAAAGAAGAAAGAAAAGACAGAATGTGATAGCAATTATATTGAAGATTATAGTAATTGCTCTGTAGATGAAGATTTTGATGAAATCGAGATAGATTCTCTGGTTGATAAAAATATTTTGAAAGATTGGAAAGATGCTGGATAAAAGCAAAATAATTGAGCAAGTTAAGAAGTTGTTAGAGGTTAACCAAAGCAATGGTGCAACAGAAGCCGAAGAAAAAATTGCTTTGGAAAAGGCAAACATGCTGATTGAGAAATATCAGATTGAAAAATTTCAGCTCAAGAGAAAGAGCAGCAATACACATGAATATTTTATTCTAAAAAAGAAATATCCATTTTATTTGTTCAATGGAGTTATAAATCTGATTGCTGAATATTTTGGCTGCATATCATTTACAAAAGGCAGAGAACTGATTGTTTTTGGTGATGCTGAATTTGTTAACTTAGCAATTGATATGGCAAAGCGATTTGAATTTGAGATGGAGATTGAAGTCCAGAAATTTAAGCATTCAACGAATTATCTTGCCAATAAAAGACCCGGCAATAATAGTTTGGTGATGACAAATTCATTTCGCAATGGATATTGTACAAGAGTTGCAGAAAGGCTGTACAGTTTAATTGAAACAAGACAGCAGAATTGTCAAAAGTCGACAGGCACAGACTTGGTTGTTTTGAACAGAGAGAATTTGAAAGAAGACTTTATGAAAGATTTTGGTCTCAATAAAATTTACAAGGCAAAAAGAAAGCTGTCAAATAATATAGATTTCGAAGCAACCAGAAGTGGTTTGGTTGCAGGTGATAATTTTAGAATTTCGGATGAATTGGAGAATGAAAATGACGCCTAAAAATTATTTGGAAAATGTAGTTCTCAGAACTTGGGATGGAAAAGGAACGCAAGAGCAGTGCTTTTATGGTTTTCTAGAGGAGTTTGGAGAAATTACAGGGAAACTTAAGAAAGCTCATAGAGATGATGTTCCTGAACAAGAAAAACAAGCCGGATTGAAGAAAGAGCTTGGTGATTGGAGCTGGTACATAATACATCTTGGATATTTGCAGAAATCAATTGATTTTAATCATCAGCAGTTCAAGTCTGATAATCTTCACACAGCCAAGAAACCTCATCAGATTATCATGTCAATTTCCTCAAAGATTGGCGTGATGGTGAATGGTATGGCTGAGGGAAACAAACAGAAAGAAAGAGCAGCTATGCGTAGTCTTGTGAATAGTTTTACAGATTTGAGCAATTCTCTTGGATTCACCACAGAAGAAATTCTTCGAACAAATTCAACCAAATTGTTTGATAGAATGGCAAGAGGAAAGATGCATGGTTCTGGAGACGAAAGATAATTATGGGAAAATTATGCAAAATCTTATATATTGACAAAGTTGAAATGGCAGATTTTGTTATCTATGATATAGGATATTGCCCAAGCTGTGGGAATATATTTTCTCCAGTTGGCAGAAATGAAATTGAAGACTGCCCGATATGTCACAAGAAAGTTTACGGACGAGCAATTGCAATTAATAATGGATTTATAATTGAAAAAGACGAAACAATTCAATAGGGAGATGAAATACACATGAATAAAGAGAAAAGCATAATTAAATGTGTGTGTGGAAACAGATTTAAAATTTTGAAGAATTTTATTGATTCTGGCAAAAAAGAGTTGACGCCGAAATATTTGAGCAGTTATCTTGGGATGAAATATTCTGCACTTTCTCATATTCTTAAACAAATGAGAGATATTGGCATTTTGCTGTGCGAAAAAAGAGGAAGCTGCATTTATTATAGGATAAATGAAAAAATATATGAAGAAATTCAATCAATTAAAGAAAATTTTGAAAAAATATTTACAAAAATGTAAAATTTCACTTGACTTTTGTTATGTTCTATTGTAGAATAATATTGTAATCTGATTTTATGGAAAGGAATAAACAATGACAGAAAATGTAGCAAAAGAGATTGAGTTGGTTCTTGAATCTATGTCTGGAACTAAATTGGCAGAACTTTACAACACAACAGTTCCTGAAAATAAGAAAATTTCAAAATTCAGAGACCATAAGACTGCTGTTGAAAGAACTTTATCTGCTGTGTTGTCTTTTCGTGATAGAGCATCACTTGGTTATGGTATTGGAGAATTGTTTAAAATGATTGATGAAAATAAAGGAAATAAAAAGGCTTCAAAGCCTCAGCACTCTGGCAAAAAATCTCAGTTTGAAGCAGGGATTATCAAATCAAAGATGAAAACAAATCCGAGACGTGATGGAACATGGGGATATAAGTCGTTTGATATCATTTTGTCTGCAGGGGATGAAGGAATTTCTTATGAAAATTATCTGGCAAAAGGCGGAAGGAACAAAGATCTGACATGGGACTGGAATCACGGTTATGTGTCAGTTGATGATGAATCGCATGAGCTTATGTATAAAAAGAGAGATTCTGAGAAAGCTGTTGATGGATTGGCGAACAATTAAAATATATTTTATTTTCCAAAAATTGGATATATTTTATGAATAATTCCACCAAACCAAGAGGCAGCAATGTCATCAAACACTTATTTCAAGACGAACAGAAAATCACTCACAACTGAAATAAACGAAAATTTCTTGGGCATCTTAAATTTAGATGCTCAAGAAATTGAAGAATTGACAAGAAGAGGATTGAAACAGCAGTTCTTTCTTCAAGCTGGCTATAAGACTTGGCAGAATGGCAAAAATACACAGTCAGCAAAAGCTGTCTCTAAAATTGATTCAAGTTATAATTTGACAGGATGTGCAGGATTCTTTATAAATGCAAATGGACAAAGAGCTTTTAATGCACAGACAGGAATGCTGATCCCGATTAGGGATATTGCAGGGAATGTCAATTATATATTGAATCGACCAAGAAAAGCATTAAATAATCGAAAATATTTGCTTTGCTCTTCTGGAAATAAAACAGAAGGCGGAAAAGCCTATCCAACAACTCACTGTCCAATTATCAACGTCAAAGATGGAAATCCAAAAAATTGTGGATCTGTCATAAGAATAACAGAAGGACCACTCAAAGCAGATATTGCAACTGCGCTTGGAAATTATTATACAATTGGATTGAATGGTGTCAATACAGCACCGCAAGATCTTAAGAATGTTTTGCTTGAGCTTGAAGTTAGCACAGTCAAGATTGCTCTTGATAGCGAAGACAGCTCAGCAACTTATAAGATGATTGCTGAGCTTCACAAACTTGTGAAAGATATTGGTCTTGATGTTGAAATAGAAACATGGGATGAAAATTATAAAGGTCTTGATGATATCCTTCTGGCAAAAGGTGAATCTTTCATAAGAAAGATGACTGATGATGAAGTCAGCATGCTGCTTAAAAAAGCAGGGTTTGGATGGATTCATATTATATCTACAAAAGAATATACAGATTCTGGATTGAAACAAAGACTTGATAAAGCCCAATTGGCAAAGAAACTGAAGCTGCCAAAAGATAGCATTGTTGATGAGATGGTGACAGATTCTGTAATTGATATTGTTGACTGCCCAACATTTGCACCTGGTCAGGATTTAATTATTGAAGAAGATGGAATGCGTAAGATCAACACATGGGTGAATCCGTGTGTTGATCCAATCGATGGAGATGCAAGCATTTTTGAAGATCATCTTAAATTCTTGGTTCCTGATGAGCAAGAGAGACAGATTCTTATTGAGTGGTTGGCTTATCAAGTTCAGAATCCAGGAGTGAAAATAAGATGGTCTGTTGTATTATGCGGTAAACATCAGCAAACAGGTAAATCTACAATCGGGCATTTTATGCGAAAAGTTCTTGGTGAGGATAATGTGAAATCGCCAAGCAATGAAAGACTGCATGAAATTTATACAGATTGGCAAGAGCAGGCTCAATTGGTAATTGTTGAGGAAATTAAGCATTCAGATAGAATTGAGCTGATGAATAAGATGAAGCCTTTTATAACAGAGCCAACTACAATGGTTCGTTTGCCTGGTGGAAGAAGCTATACAATGCCGAACAGATACAACATTCTTATGACCACCAACCATGAAGATGCTTTGCTTGTTGACCAATATGATAAGAGATATTGTATTATCCAAGTTCCAGTTGAAAGAAATACAGATGAGTATTATCAGAGATTATATGAATTTTTAGATTCACCAGATTGTGCAGGAGTTCTAATGAATTATTTCAAAAAAATTAAACTTGATAAATTTAATCCAAAAGGTACAGCTCCGATGACAAAGCAAAAACTTGTTTCTATCGAAGCAAGCAGAAATGCATTGGAACAATTTATTTTTGGAAGAGTTGCAGACAGAGCCCATCCATTTAATATGGATGTTGTATCCGTCAGACACATAAAATCATCAAAAACAACTCCACAGAATTTATTGAAATTTTCTGATTACAAGTGGGCTGAGGTGATGAAAGATGCAGGATTCGTCCAATATGATAAGCCGATATATTTAGATGATGGATCCAGATGCAGAATGTGGATAATTCCTGAAGTTGTTGAAAATTATAAAAATGCAACACCTGAAGAAATTAAACAAGCATTTAATAAATGGCTGCAAAATCAAGAGCCAGGTGGTAATCCTGTTGATGATGCTTTGCCAATGTAATTTAGCAAATGAATAGAATGGAAAGGAATAAACAATATGTTAACAGAGAAGCAAGCAGCAGCTTATGATTTAATTTGCAATGCCAGAGAGGGTGTTAGCAAAATTGAAGGATATGCTGGAACGGGCAAATCATTCGTGTTGTCTAAGGCTGCACAAGAGCTTGGCAAAAAGTGTCTTGTTTTGACACCCACAAACAAATCTGCTCAAGTTTTAAGAGACAAAGGAATATCTGCCAGCACACTTCATTCAATATTGTATTCACCAATAAATATTTTGAAATATAAGAAGAGTGATGAAAAAATGCAATATCATAAGGATGCTGATGGAAATTTCATTCTTGATGACCATGGTGAGAAAATACCTGTTATCGAAAGTGAAGAGCTGGCATTTGATTTTGTGGCGAATCCTGAAGAGTTTAAAAACAAAATTGCTATTATTGATGAAGCATCTATGCTGAAAGAGCAAGAGCTTGCTGATATCACAAGTGTGTTTGACAAGGTTGTTCTTATTGGTGATGGGATGCAATTGCCACCGATAAAATCAAAAGATGTTTTTGCAGAAACAAAGACTGATATTTTTCTTGATGAGGTGCATCGTGTAGCCAAAGAAAATCCAATTATCAATCTTGCAACGCATATTCGTGAGGGTGGCAGAAATTTCAAACAATTTGAAGATAGTGAGCATTTGCTGGTTGTTAATAAATTTCATGAAGAAGTTGTCAATAATTCACATAAATATACTCACATTTGTTATAACAACAATCTTCGAAGAACGATTAATGCCAAAGTTCGTGCTAAATTAGGCTTTTTGGAAAATAAAGTCTATGAAAATGAGCCTGTTATTTCGCTTAGTAACATCAGAGAAAAAAGTAGTGGGTGGGGCGGCAGAATATTGGCATTCAATGGAGAAATATTCTCTGCTGTAAAAAATCTTGATATTTCTCAAGATTTGGCAGGACTCTCTGTGATTTATGTAAAACGAGCAACGGGTGTTTTGAATTCATTCAATTCATTCAAATTCTGGAACAAGGATTTTTGGAAATATCATGATTCTGAAAAATTTGAACAGGATTTTGTTAGAATTTGGAAGTGTTTGCCAATTAAAGCAGACATATATCCATTCGATTTTGCATATTGCTTGACAGCACATAAAGCTCAAGGCTCTGAATTTGATGCAACAATGGTTTGGGACCAGAGTTCTGCCGTTAGAGGTGGAATAATTGATCAGACTCGCTGGCTTTATACTGCTGCAACAAGATCAAAAGAAAAGTTGATTATTGTAAAATAATTGTTTACTTTTACAAAAAAATAAAATATGATAATTATGTAAATGGAAAGGAATTAACATAATGGTTGTATATATTGTTCAAGAGCCAAGACCAAAGAATGGTTGGGTGCCGGATTTTTCCAAGGCTTCTGAATATGGTAGATTGGAAAGAGTTTTTACGCAAGACCAAAGAATTTGCTCAATGCCGACAAGATATATGAGAGAAGCAATGAGCACTCTTAAAGAGTTTGATGCTGAAAATGATTTCATTCTTTGGCCAAATTTAGGTGATCCAACAGCTTTGCAATGTGTTTGCTTTGCTCTAATCTTGCTTGGTTTCAAGAAAGTTAGATTTCTTTATTGGAACCGGAAAAGAGATTCTGATGGAAATAAAGGTGATGGATTCTATATTCCAATTGAGTTCAATTTGGAGAAATAATATGGAAAAGAAAGATTTTGATGCTTTGCTTCAATCTGATGCTGAAAATGCAGATAAAGACATAAGTCTCAATGATTTGCAAACAAAGGCTTCCGAAATGGTAAATTTGGCAGGTGAAATTGCTGAAATGGAAGCTGAAATTGAAGAAAAGAAAAAACAATACAGAGAAATTGAGACTGTTATTCTTCCGGACATGATGACAAGTATTGGAATAAAGAAATTCACCCTTGGTGATGGATCTGAAATAACTATTAAAGATGTTGTCCAAGCTTCTTTGCCATCACGCGGTGCAATTTTGAAAGCTCAAGGTGATGAAAGAGATGCTCTAATTGATAGAAACCACAGAGCATTAGATTGGATGCGTGCTAATGGTGGTGAAGCTATTATCAAAAACAATATTTCTGTTGATTTTGGAAAAGGACAAGATGAAATTGCAGATAGATTCGTTGACTTCTGCAAAGAAATTGGTATGGAGTATGACAGAAGCACAACTGTTCATAATTCTTCTTTGACTTCATATATCAAAGAAAAACTCGCCAGTGGTGCAAATGTTCCACTTGATCTGTTTAGTGTGTACACAGGTTTTAAGGCAGTTATTAAACAACCAAGAAAGATTGGTTAACACACAATTGATAATGTTTAATGTTTGAAAGGAAACACATATGACTGATAAGAAAGAAATTGCTCTGAAAAAAGAAAATCCGGTTGTTAATTCAGAGCTTGATGCAATGCTGATGGAAGATGCTGGTGCTGGCACTGAATTAATGAATAAAGATGATTTTGCCATCCCTCGTATTTCAATCTTGCAATCTGGCTCTGACCAAGTCAAGAAAAGTTCAGGTGGATATATTCAAGGTGCTGAAGAGGGGATGTTCTTTGATAATATTTCCAACGAAATTAAAGATGGTGCTGAAGGATTAGTTTTCATTCCTGTTTCATACCGTAGAGCACATATTGAATGGAAGCCCCGCACAGCTGGTGGTGGATTTGTGGCTGACCATGGCATCAGTGATGTTGAATATAAGGCTTGCGAAGTTGATGACAAAGGAAATCACATTACAGCTGATGGCAATGAAATTGTTCCGACAGCTGAATATTATGGTCTGATTGTGGATGAAGAAAAGAAGACCACAAAGCAGGTTGTAATTTCTTTGGCTAAGTCTCAGCTCAAGAAAGCTCGCAGATGGAATACCCTTATCAATCAGCTGCAGATTCCGAAGCCAGATGGAAAAGGAACAATGAATCCTGCTATGTTCTATATGGCATACAAATTAACCACTGTTCCAGAAAGCAACGACAATGGATCTTGGTTTGGTATTTCAATTGCTGCTTATAAACCAACTATTGAAATTGGTGGAGTTGAGCTTTACATGTCAGCTCGTGAATTTCGCAAAGCAGTTATTGGTGGTGATGTAAAAGTTGCGAATCCTGTTGAAATGGCATCCGATATTGAAAGTGATTCAGATCCGATGTAATATTAAATGGAGGGCAGCACCTCTGCCCTCCAATCTTTTGATGCAAAGGAATTAACTAAATGAAAATTGAAGACATTAAAACAATTTTAGACAGTGGTGATGTGCAGAGATATCACGCCATGGTTTGTGTCAAAAATAAGCAAACTAATTCACAGCACCAATGGCGAGCATCTATGATTCTTGGCTTCATATACAATAAGCCAATATCTTATCAGATGCTTATGGCTTGCATGTTGCATGATTTTTATGAAATATTTACAGGGGATATTCCATCAACTGTAAAATGGGAACATCCTGAAATTAAGAAGATTGTTGATGAAATTGAAGATGATTTGGCAATTGCTCACGAAATGTATGTTCCGACTCAAGAAGAGAAAGATGCAATAAAAATTGCTGATTGTCTTGAGATGATAACTTTTTTGGCTGAAAATGTTTCAATTGTTAATTCTGCCAAAGCTCGAAAGATTATGGTAAATCATATTGAATCAATTCTCAATAAAGAGCCGTACAAATTTAAAAATGTTTTTAATTCTGACAACATTTATAAGATCATTGGAGAATACAGTGCAAAATAGATTGCAAATTTGGGGTGCTGGAATGGCAGGACTTATTGCTGCGAATGTTTTAAGAAAACACAACCCTATTGTTTATGAAGCAAAATCAGAGCTGCCTCATAATCACAAAGCTCTTTTGAGATTTAGAACAGACAAAGTGTCGATTGCTACTGGCATTCCATTCAAGAAAGTTAGCATCCGCAAGGCTATCTGGCACAATGGCAAACTTTATAACGAAAGCAATTTGAAATTTGACAACCTTTATTCCCAGAAAGTCACAGGAACAGTTGCCAAGCGCAGCATTGAGAATTTCCATGGTGAAGTTCGCTATATAGCCCCGCACGATTTTGTTGAAAGATTGGCTGAGGGGATTGAGATTGAATACAATCATAAAGTTGAAAAGCCAAGTGGTGCTGCTGCAATTTCAACTTTGCCTATGCCATTGAATGTGAAAATTGCAGGATTGGCTGACAGCACCAAGTATGAATGCAAAGAAATCTGTTCTGTGAATTTTTTCATTGAAGAGCCATTCGTGGATATTTATCAGACCATTTATGATGTGGATGAGAACACCCCATTTTACCGACTGAGCATTTCTGGCAATGAAGGAATTTTTGAGGGCAGAAAAGAAGTGATTGATGCTTTGTCTGAAAAAGACTCTGATTTCAATTTAGTCAGACTGATTTTAAGGGAATATTTTGGCATAAAAGATGCTGAATTTACAATCCCTGCAAAGGTTGTTCAGCCACTTGGCAAAATTATTCCTGTGGATGATACAGTCCGCAGAAACAACATTCTTAATTTAAGCCGAGAAAGGCAAATATATTCACTTGGCAGATTTGCAACTTGGCGACAAATAATGCTTGATGATGTAATTGGTGACATTGATGTCATTGAAAAAATCATGAAGCAAGACAATTATAACAAAACATTGTACATGTGTAACAGATGAAAGGAAACACCATGGCTTCACCAAGAAAAAAGAAGATGGCAAAGTATATGATTGATGATTTGCTAGCCATCGCAAAGAAACAGATTATCACACTCAATCCTTGTCTTGATTTGAAAGCTGTTTTGCAAAAAATGGCTCAGGAATATGCAGATGTCCAAAAAGAAATTTTGATAAAACATTTTCCTCAAGATGAAATGGAAATTTTGGCAAAATATAAAAAGGCTTATATTCAGCAGAGCTTTGATTTGCCTCATGCAGGATATACAGGGCAGCTCGGGATTCTTCTTCCTGAAAGTTGGCGATGGAATTTCAGTGATGCAATATATGAAGAAAACCAAAGCAAATATGGAAATATGGTTGATGAAGAAAAACAGAAGATTAACAAAGAGCTTGAGCTCCAGCTGAAGCCGTACAAGAATCTTCTCAATTCAGTTGGCTATCTTGAAGATGTCATCAAGCATTGGAACAACAAGGAGGTGGAAGAATACATCTCAAAAAAGTCTGAATGTATAGTTTGCACAGCCTTGGTGACTTTAACTGATGCTGATGTAAAAATCATCAAAATGAATGAAAAATTGTTGCAGGAGAAAGAAAATGGAAGTTCGGCTAATTAACTATACCAAAGACGCAGTTGACACACTGCTGTATACGAAAAGTACACGTCTTGAGCTCGGAAAAGAAACAGAAAACAAAATCAAAGCAATGTCAGAAGAAGAAAAGATGGCTGAGCTTGATTATATGAGCAAGACTGTGCCATCTTCTTGGGAGTTTGTGGACTATATCTTTGAAATCAGAGGTGTTAGCCGTGCATTCACACACCAATTTGTCAGAACTCGTACAGGCTCATACGCACAGCAGACCATGCGAATGCTGAACATGGAGAATTTTGATTTTGTCAAGAATTATACCTTTGGTGGCAATGGTTTGGCAAGTCAAATTTATGACAAGACCATGGCTGATATCAATGAAGCATACAAGAAGATGATTGAACTTGGCATCCCAGAAGAAGATGCAAGGGGTGTTTTGCCGACAAATATTTGCACCAATATCATTGCCAAATTTAATTTGAGAACTTTGGCTGAGTTGGCAAAATCTCGCACAGGCTATCGCACACAGAATGAATATCGACAAGTCTTTGATGAGATGATAAAAAGAGTTGTAGAAGTTCATCCGTGGGCTGAAAAGTTTTTAATTTCGCACAAAACAGAAGCTGCTATTGGAATGGATAAATTTATTAATTCTGTTCTCGAAAAGAAAGCAATAAGCAAAGATGAAGCTGTTGCTGCTCGTAAACTTCTTGATATTTTAAGAAAGGAATAATTATGCAAGATATTGTTATTTTTGACATTGACGGAACACTTGCAAAAACAAGTCCTGAACGGCTTAAATTTCTGAAGCCAAAATCTGGAAGTTCTGTCGAATATAATGGTGGGAAATTCACTTTCGTTGAGGAACTTAAAACAAAAGAAAACATTGCTGTTATTGAAAATGAGCATGGTGTTTTTCTTGCAGATAAAAGCAAAATTAAATTCAAACCAGATTATGAAGCATTTAACAATTCGTTGGAGAAAGATATTCCGAACAAATATGTTGCTGAAATTTGCAAAGCTCTTTCTGAAGAATATGCAATTTATATTTGCACAGGAAGACCTGAAAAATTTAGAGAAAGGACAGAAGACTGGCTTTCGGAAAACAATATTCCATACAATCAGATTTGGATGCGTCCTAACAATAACACAGAACCAGATTATATTCTTAAAAAAAGAATGCTTGATTCAATTTTGAAGACTTGCAATGTAATTGCTGTCTTTGATGATAGAGAAAAAGTCGTTAAAATGTGGCGCGAAAATGGTTTGCTTTGCTGCCAAGTTGCAAAAGGGGAATATTAATGGCTGAAAACATGACATTTCGTGATAAACTGGTAAAATTATCAGGACTCTCTGATGGAATTTTGCTGAAATCAAAAAAGAACGCAAACTTTTTAGCAATACAAGATGCATTGGCATTAATACATGCAGGAAAGGGTGTTCTGTATGGAGATTATGTCAAAACAAGAAGTGAAGAACCAGAGAATTTTGCTTTGTTGTCATTATTTTTCGATATAAAAAGAAAATATGTCAGATTTGAAAATATGGCAAAAATAATAGCTTCTGGTGAAAAACTGTCTCATGATGAAATCATCGATACACTATCAGATTTGGCTGTGTATGGTGTTATGGGATTGATGCTTATGGATTATTTGGAAGGAAAACAAAATGACTGAACATAAAAGAATTGCAATTGTATTTGACACAGAGACCACAGGACTGTTAAAACCAGAGTCATCCCCCTTATCAGAGCAGCCACAGATTATAGAATTTGCTGGCATCAAGGTTGATTTTGACACGCTTGAGGAAATTGACAGACTTGAATTCTTTGTCAATCCAGGCATTAAACTTCCTGACAAAATTACAGAAATAACTCATATCACAGATGCTATGCTTGCTGGCCAGCCTAAGTTTGCAAAAAGATATCCAGAATTGTGTAGATTTTTCCTTGGCACAACCCATCTGATTGCACACAATTTAGCTTATGACCGAGACATGCTCAAGAATGAATTGTTACGGCTTGGCAAAGGATGCCAGTTCCCTTGGCCAGCAGTTCATATTTGCACATGCGAAGGAACAAAGTCCATGCATGGATATCGTTTAAATTTAACCAAATTACATCAGGAAGCTTTTGGAGAAGCTTTTGACAATGCCCACAGAGCCATGGGTGATGTAGAAGCTCTGCTGCGTTGTGTCAAATGGCTTAGAACAAAAGAAATGCTGTAATTTGGAGTTGAGAGAATGCTGAATAATATTAAAGTTCGCACAGAATATTCATTCAGAATAGCATATGGATTTATTGAACAAGTTGTTAAAACAATCCCTGGTGATGCTATTGGAATTTGCGATAGACATGGAACTTGGGGGCACGTTCAATTTGCTAAGTATTGCAAAAAATATGGCAAGAAGCCTATTTTTGGAGTAGAATTGGCAACAGTTGAGAATGCCAAAGAAAATAATAAACAAGAAACAACATACATTTCATTTTTGGCACGCAATAATGCAGGCTTAAAAGAATTGTACGAGTTGGCAACAAAATCTACTGAACAGTTCTATTACACACCAAGAATTGATTACAATGATGTTTTGGGTGTTAGTGCTAATATTTTCATCATTCTCTCCAACTTTACAGACTACATGCGAGAAAATGATGATTTTCGGAAGCTATACAACAGAGATAATGTTTATCTTGGTTTATCTCCCAACACACCTATGAATGCCCACTCATATGCCAAAAAAATGGGGATTAAGTGTGTGGCTGTTTCTGACAATTATATGCTGAAGCCGGAAGATTATCCTGCTTATCAGATTCTTGCCAGTGGTGCAGCTGAATCAAATATTAATCCAATCCATGTTTTGGATGAAGATGAATGGGGGTTGCTTGGCTGGGATGAAGATGAAGCAATTGACAATGCTAATTTCATAGCAGCAGAATGCAATGCTGAATTGCCAAAAGCAGAAATGGTGCATCCACCTCGTCCTGACACTCTATACAATATGTGTGTCAAAGGTGCCAAGGAAAGAGGTGTAGATTTAACAAATGAAGTTTATAAAGCAAGATTGGAAAGAGAACTCAAGCTCATTCACGAAAAGGGATTTGATGATTATTTCTATCTGATCGCTGATCTATGCTTGTATAGCAAGAAGCATATGCTTGTTGGACCAGCACGAGGCAGTTCAGCTGGAAGTCTTGTTTGCTATCTTTTGTACATTACTGACATTGACCCAATTCCATATGACCTCATTTTTGAACGATTCATTGACATCAATCGTCTTGACTATCCGGATATTGATATTGACTTCCAAGACACCAAACGTGATATGGTGTTTGAATATCTTAAAGAAACATATGGTGCAGAATGTGTCGCAAGAATTGGTTCAGTGAGCCGTTATAAAGCAAAATCCACAATCACTGATGTGGCAAAAGAATTGCAGATTCCAGTCTGGGAAGTTGAAGATTTAAAAGGTGCCATTATTGAACGAAGTGGTGGTGATGCTCGTGCAGCCTTTTGTATTATGGACACTTTTAATGAGCTTGATATCGGCAAGAAAACCCTTGAAAAATATCCACAGCTGGCTATCGCTGCCAAACTTGAAGCCCACGCCCGTCACACAGGGCAGCACGCAGCTGGAACTCTTGTTACTGCTCATCCATTAAGCAATTATTGCTCTGGTGATGCTCATACAGGTGCAACTCAAATTGATAAGAAGGATGCAGAAGTTCTTGACTTGCTGAAGATTGATGCTCTTGGATTAAGAACTTTGACAATCATTCAAGAAATTCTTGATAGTGTAGGCTGGACAAGAGATGACTTGCTGAATTATCCAATGGACGACCAAGCAGCATTTGATATCTTAAACAAAAGAAAATTTACAGGTGTTTTTCAATTTGAAGGAACAGCACTGCAATCACTTTGTGGACAGATTGATGTCAATGAATTTGAAGACATTGTCAGCATTACAGCTTTGGCAAGACCTGGTCCATTGGTCAGTGGTGGTGCAACTAAATTCTGTGCAAGAAGAACTGGCAAAGAGCCAACTACATATTTACATCCAATGATGGAAAAGCATACCAAAATTACATATGGAATTGTTGTGTACCAAGAGCAGGTTATGACAATTGGACGTGACATTGGCAAGCTCTCTTGGGAAGATGTCTCTGCTTTGCGTAAAGCTATGTCAAAATCTCTTGGAAAAGAGTTCTTTGACCAATATTGGGAAAAATTCAAAGTTGGTGCAATTGAGAATGGTCTGACAGAGCAGGAAGCTCAAACAATTTGGGAGCAGATTAACACCATGGGCTCTTGGGCATTTAACCGTTCACATGCCGTCAGTTATGGATTGGTGAGCTATTGGACGATGGTTTTGAAGGCAAAATTCCCAATTGAATTTGCAGCTGCAACTTTGCGCAATGCCAAAGATGAAGACCAATGCATTAGACTATTGCGTGAGATGGTTAAGGAAGGATTTGGATATTGTGCATTTGACAAGGAAAAATCTGAAAAGAATTGGAGCATCAAAGACAATACAATTTACGGCGGATACATTAATGTCAAAGGCATTGGACCAAAAATTGCTGATGATATTGAATTGAGAAGAAAAGAGGGAAGAGCTTTAACAGCAAGGCAAGAAAAATTGCTTGAAACTGCAGTGACCAAATATGATTGCTTATTTGAAGGAAAAGAAAGATTTGGTGACATTTATGAGCATCCTGAAAAATATAATATTGCTACAAAAATAAGTATGATTGAAGAGTTGGATGGAGATGCCGAGGGTGTTGTGCTATTTCTTGGAAAAATTTCCGAAAAGAACCTGCGTGATGACAATGAACTTATCAATGTGGAGAAGCGTGGTGGATATAAGATTAAAGGACAATCTTTGTTTTTAAACTTCCGTGCTGAAGATGATACAGACAAAATTCTTTGCAGAGTTAACAGAGACAAATATTTGCAATATGGCAAACCAATCGTTGAAGATGGCAGAGATGGTGATTGGTACATCTTCAAGGGGCGTAAAATTAAAGGATTGAGAATGGTTAACATTCTGAGATGGAGAAAGATATCATGATTATTGCACATTACAGTGGAAATTATTGCATCATCAAAGATGGCTGCAAAAACGGCGGTTTTGCCAAGCTGACAAATCTGCCTGGTTATAAAAGATGGCAAGGGCGTGACCTTATTTTCAGACCAGCAGCGAATGCAATCCAGTTTATCAATGAAAATTTCTCTGATGTTAATTGGGAAGAATCAGCTCAGCCATTTTTAGATGAATATATAAGAATTGGCAAACAGGCTGAGTTGAATAAAAGTAATAAAACAGGAAACATAGACTTTTCAATGGATGGTCATATTTATAAACGACCACCAATGGAGCACCAAAGAAAAGCATTCATGATAAGCAGAGACCAGCAGGAATTTGGGCTGTTTATGGAACAAGGAACAGGGAAAACAAAAGTAATTATTGACACAGCAGCATATTTGTATGGAAAAGGCGAGATTGATTGTTTTGTTATTATAGCTTGGCCAAATGGTGTCCATCGTAACTGGATTGACACTGAATTAGATGAAGATATGCCGGACTGGTGTCCATATAAGGCTTGTTGGTATAGTTCCAATCTAACAAAAGCAAAAAAAAAAGAAATTGAGGATGTATATAATTTCGATAAAGGTTTGCGGATAATCAGCTTCAATGCAGAAGCCTTTGTTTCTGATAAAGCAAAAGAGCTGATTTATAAATTCGTGCATGATTTTAAAACACTTTTGGTGCTTGACCAATCTGCCTGTATAAAAAATCCAACAGCAAAAAGAACAAAATTCCTTGCTGATAAAATTGCACCTCTTGCCAAATTCCGGCGTATTCTGGACGGGCAGCCTGTGGCTGAGGGTGGTGAGGAATTGTACAGTCAGTTCAAATTCCTTAATCCGATGATTATTGGCTGTGACACTTGGACAGCATTCAAGGCAGAATATTGCAAGATTGGCTTCTTCAATGAAGTTGTTGGCTATAAAAACATGGACAAACTTTATGACAAAATTGACGGCTATTCATACAGAGTGCTTGAGAAAGATTGTTTGGACTTGCCAAAACGAATTTACAAGAAATGGCATTTTGATTTATCAGAAAAAGAAGCTGCCATCTATGAGGACTTGAGGAAAACAAGCATTGCAGAATTTGAGGGTGAAATGCTGGCTGAGCAACTTCCGCTTGTCAAGAATATGAGATTGCAGCAAGTTGCCAGAGGATGGTGGGTGCAAAGAGATGAAGCCAGTGGAAAAATTGTCACCAAGACAAGAACCATTGAAGAATCCCCCTCAGCCCTTAAAGCATTGGATGAAGTCTTGGCAACTTATACTGGCAAAGCAATTATTTTCAGCAGATATCGTGCAGACCTTGAGTTGCTTAAAAAGCATCTTGGTGATAAGGCTGTTACATATTATGGTGGCATGAGTGATGATGATAAGCACAATGCAAAAGTCCAATTCCAAACTAATCCTGATATATTGTATTTTATTGGGCAGCCCCGCACAGCAGGAATTGGACACACATTGACAGCTGCAAAGAATATAATATTCTACAGTAATGATACAAGTTTGCGTTTCCGTGAAGAAAGCGAGAAGAGAGCCCACAGAAAAGGACAGACTGAAAGAGTGCATGTCATTGATTTGATTGCCAATGGCACAGTTGACAAGAAAACAGTCAATGCTTTACACAGCAAAAAAGAGCTGAGTGAATTTATATTGAGAGACCCAGAATCATTCTTTATGAAGGAGGAATAGATGCCAAAAATAGATAAGCCAGACAGAAAATTTGTTTATATTTCTCCACTTAAAAATTGCGAAAATGAAGCAGCTAAATTGATTGCTAGTCTGGTTGAACAATTCATGATTAGTAACATAGAAATGCAGATTGATCTTGCACGATGCAAAATAGAACAGATTTATAAACATGCTGATAAGTTTATGAAAGAAAGGAGTGAATGATGTCATATTTAGAAGAATTGCTGCCCGAGTTCAGAAATGGAGCGAAGATTAGATTGATTGGCTCAAGAGACAATGAATATTATTATATCAAGCATAATGTTATATATAATCAAAATGGAACACCTATCAAAGATTTTTCCTTATCTATAATTTTGGCTGATGTTTGGGAATTTTACCAAGAGTCTATCGATTGGAACTATATTGTCAAAAATAAATGCCTTTGCTGGTTTTCTGATGAAGATATAGAAGAGCCTAACTTTGCAGATAGATTATTAGCGGTTGTGGAAAATGAAAGCGGAGTTAAGTATATGACAGAGGGTAAAGTTACCTTTGCTTGCTGCCGCCCTGTCCGCAGGGATGAAGTAACTTTTTATGAGGATAAGAGAGATGATTAGAGTTGGACAGATTTATAAAAACAAAAACCTTATTTATGCAGTTACTTTCGTGGGGATTGGTTTTAAAAATAAGCAACAAGTCCAAGCAATAACGCCTAGAGGTTTTACATACGGATGGAGCTATTCCAAAGCCAAAAGATATGGAGGTGAATTAATCGCCGAATACCCGACTTGGCAAGAAGCAATCAGCAGCAAGGAGTTTAATAATGCTATGTAATATTATATTCACAATTTTAGCTGTTTTGTATGTTATAGCAATTTATTTCTTTTTTGTTAAGATATTTCCTTCCTTTTGGAAAGTTTGCAAAAGTTATGTAGAATATATTAAAATTGCAAAAAAGTTCGATTTTGCATCCTTTTTACTTGTTTTTGCTGCTACTGTTACATTTCTGACTGCATATTTAATATACATAATTGGAGTTGCATTATGGATGATGAAATCTATTATATGACACTTTCCATCAAGAATAGAATTGTTGACGAATGCATCAATAAATTTGGAAGTCTTGGAAAAGCATCCAAACAATTGTTTGGAGACAAATCATATATGTATCAAGATTCTGCAGCACCAAAAATCAAAACAATTCTTAAAATATGCAAAGAATGTGACATTTCTTTTGATTACATAATAACAGGAAAAGAAAAGAAGCCTTTTGAGCAAATATGTGAAAAATATGATAATCTGGTGAAAGAATATGAAAAAGCAAGATGGATAAAAAATCCATATGATATAAGTTCAAATGTAATAATTTACAGAATTAAACACAAAAAGCAAAATACTTTATCTTTGCATGCTTTTTTGAAATTTGTATATAGATACAAAAAATTGCCATCTTATCTTGTTGAATAAACGCAATAATCTAAAAAGTTTACATTCTTGTAAAATAATTGTTGACTTATTTGTTCAAATAGGATATACTGTTATTATAAGGTTGATTGGCAGCCTGTTTTATGAAAAGGAATGAACAATGAGAAATACAGTAAAATATCCAGAAATCACTGTAATTTTGGCAGGAATAGATGGCAATGCCTTTAATATTCTTGGTGTGTGTATTAATGAAATGAGAAAAGCTGGATTGCCAAGAGAAAAGAGAGATGAATTCTACAAGGAAGCAACATCAGAAAATTATGACCATCTTTTGCAGACTTGCATGAAGTGGTTCAATGTTGAATAGGAAACAGCCATGGTGTATTATGTTTATGTCCAAGAAAAAGATGGCAGCAAAATTATATACGGACAAAGCCATGATATTTTTGAAGCAAATAAAATTGCAAAAAAGGCAAGGGAAGAGGGATACAAATATGTTGCCATTTGGGGCAATGTCATAAATTCCTAGCCCTTTTCGCCATCATATCACAGACAGATTGCTCATATGTATATCTGTCTTTTCTTTTGGTGTGAGCTTTTCTGTGGTATATATGGAAATTGTCACCAATTAGCTCTCTGATGTAAAATGCCAGCTTTTTGTATTTACCAGAAGCCTGTTCTGGATTTTTGATTGCATTTATAGCAACCACAGAATCTGTTATGATATTTATTCTTTCTGGTTTGTATTGAATAGCCTGTTCAGCTCCGAATTTAATTGCCAGCAGCTCAGCTTCATTGTTATCAGCAGCATACGCTGGAATCTCAAAATAATTTCTGTTTATGCCTTTGGGGCTGAGCATCCTTATCAGAGTGATTGCCAATCCTGCTTTCTTTGTATTATTGTCAAAACTAGCATCACACCAAATTTGCATCTCAATCCTTTTGCAACTGAAGTTGAGTTTTGCGCAATCGCCCCATCCACTCCCAAAAATTTTCATATCCTTGGTATGGAATTTTCTGAAGTTCTTTGCCAACTTTCTCGCCAGCGATTGGCCATTCAATTTCAACTTCTTGAATGCAACTAGAATTTGTTGCAGAGCATGAGCTCAAGAATGTCATCACGCTTAGAATTAGGCAAAGCAATGATTTTGGCTTTCTTTTTGACATCACATTTAATGACTTTAATTGTTTGAACATCTTTCTTTTTCTCAACTTCTAAAATAACACTTTTCTTGACTGAAAAATAAAGCGTGGCAAAAAAGCCTACAATTAAAATAACAGCAATCAATTTATTCCACATTTAATGGTATCCTACACAGCAAATGGTAAAATTAGCGATAAACCCTTTCCAAAACTCTCCAATTGCTCTGGAGCAAGAAAAATCAGCACAAGGATTAGTCCTATAATCAGCAACCAAATGGAAAATTTAAGAATAAACTTAAATCGCTCCCATTTTTTGTCACTCATGGTTGAAACGGCTTGCCAAAAACATTTATGATGTTTTACCATGTGAACACTCCTGTTTCAATTGTTCTTGCGATTCTGCCAGCTCTGGTTGGCAATTCTCTGCCATATTTGCTGTTAAGACATTCTTCAGCAGCTTGCTTATAAAAGCCTGTGCCAATATAGCTCAGCATCTTTTTGAAGCTCAAAAGCCCCCTTTTCTGGTTGCCAATGCCCATGTTGAATGCCATATCAAGCAAAGCATATTGTCTTTCATCATCTAAATTTGCATAAAATGGAATTTTTTCCCTTAATTCAAAATCAAATTGCATTATATCTCTTGCCAAAATTGCAAAGGCTTGAGCTTTTGTGATGCCTTTCTCCATATAATCTTTGTCAACCAATCGCAATTCTTCCTCTGTGAATGGATTGTCTTCGATGTTATGTCCTATGCCAATTGTGAGTTTTCCACTTGTGCATTTGTATGGTTTGCTTCTAAATCCTTCATGCAATGCCAATCTTTGTTTAATTTCATTCAGACTTAACATTAAAAATTCCCTCATCTTGATGACAAGGGAATTATAATTCTTTTTCTAAAAAAAGTAAAATCTTATTTCTTGTGGGAAGAATTAGCATAGATTTTCATTTTCCCGATTCTTTTGAAAACTGGATCTGCAACAAATCTATACCCATCCTTGATGTACATCGAATCTGGTTTTTCTTTATCATAAAAATCAGAATAAACCATATTTACTGCAGCATAAAGATCCCACTTTTTGTATCTTCTTGTTTCAAGAGGAATGCCTAGTCTTTCTGCTGCTGAAAATACTTCATCTGGATTTTTCCAATGAGCTCCTTCAGTTCCATCAATGTTTTCAAGTTCGCCAGCAAATTTCTTTGCTTCTTCTTCACTCATGAATGGACACAGAATCTCTTTTGCATCTTCCAGGAAATTTCTCGCAAGTTCAGGCTGCATTTTGCTAACATCTTCGACAAAGTCATCTGTCAAATCAGACAAATCTTCCATCTGTTCTTTTGTCGAAGATGAAGCATATTCCTCCATCAAATCACTGAATGTATATTTGTTTTGCATAAATATCCTCCATTAAATTTCTTCGTCACTAATCATAGCAAGATAACTAACAATCGCAGCATTTATAATCATTCGATTGCAATCTTGCCTACTTTTGCCAAAAAATGATTTCTGTCCATACATTTTTGCCAAATCAAAATAATGCTGTATGCCTTTCTTTTCTTGAAATGCTTTAATTGCACGCGATTTTAATTTGTCAAAATATTCTTCAAAACCTTTGGTCTCAGAATCTTTGAAATCATTCATTATTTCCACCATCACTTCGATCCTTAACTTTTATTTTGGTTTCAGACTTTTCCTCTTTTTTCGGGAAAGGTGTTATTTCTGCCATTACTGCAGGACTTTCTGTAGCAAAAAAGTCTTTGGCAAAATCCTGGGCAAAATTAGACATGTCTGTTTTGTATATGTGCATATTTCTCAATTGCTGTACACCAACAAGCTGAGGTGCAATTTCAACATTTGAAAATCCAACAAACATAATTTTAAGAGGTTTTTCGATTGTGCCACGAGTTGGTATTAATATCGCCCCAACTAAGATTATAAATGCCCCATCAGCTATTTTTTCACAGGCAAAGTTATCAACTTTTATTCTTTCATATGGAAATGACACTGTGCCGTCAGTTGCTGCTTTATGTAATTGCCAAACCTCTCCGCCAACTCTGACTGTTTGTTTTGGATTCATGACTTCATTTACCATTGGTTTTCCTTTCACGAAAAAGAAGAAAAGAGGGAGGAATCCTCCCTCCGTTTATTAAGCACTTGCTGTGCTGGTTGTAGATGTCGGCAGCATAGCTTTGACATGAGCAATAATGTTAGCTGCAGAAGCATTGATTGCATTCTGAGTGTACAAATTGCTTTTCAAAGAGCTGATTTTGTCTTTCGCATCACAGAGCTGGGTTTCAAGACTTCTTGCATACTGAGCCTGGATCAGTTCTCGAGTTGCACAGGCTTCTCTTTCAACCAGTCTTTGAGTTGCACAGCAACACTCTTGCATCTGAGTTCCAACACCATTCACAGCAGATACAATCGCATTGGTGTTCTGGCAGTTGTCATGGCCAAGAGTAGCAAATCCCTGCATCATTGCAAGATTGGTTCTTGAATTCTGGTCAAGATTCTGATACCCAACATTGCACAAACCAGATGACAGATTCATGTTCATGCCATTAATAGAGTTCTGAATTGCATTGATACCATCATTCAGAATCTGAGTTGAAAAGCCAGTTGCAGCAGCATCATTGACACCACCACGATTACCCCAGTTTCCACCCCAGGCATCACCAAACCAAGAACCAATTAAAGCTCCACCAAAAGCTCCAAGTGCATCAGCTCCGAAGCCATTGCCAAATCCAACACCCGTGCTAACAGGTAAAATGTCTGACATCGTTTTCTCCTTTTCAAAAAAATTATAACGCTGTAATCATCGATTACAGCGTTATAATAAAAGAGATTTTAAATTTTATGCGTTTATTATAAGTGCAAAATAAGTATTTATCCCTTTGCAATAACAAAAATGTAAAGAAGAACAGAGAAAAGAATCATGGAGAATAACATATTCATCCCCATGCCAATAATAAGTGCAAGCAAAAAATTTCGTCCGTCTGTATGAACAATATTTATATCTCGAGCATTTGCTGCATTAACACCACCTGCCCCAGAATTGTTTCTGCCATTACCATTTCCACTTTGATTACTGCTTTTTGTCCACTCATTAAAATACTCCCTTAATTTATTGACTGCTCTCATAAATATATTTGAAATTGTCTTTTCACACTTTCCAACTTCTTCACTTATTCTCTGATTATAATATCTGTCTGCTATTTTCATCAAGAATATTTCCATTTCTTCTTCAGTTAATTCACTTTCACAGACTTCCTTGAGTTTGCTTTTACGCATATTTCTGCATCTGGTCTTAACATCTTTAACTGATCCTCTTGGCATAATAACCTCTGCAGGGATTAACTCTCTGAAATTCTTTTAATGGCAATTGCAATTCCATATCCAACTACAGTCATGAATCCGATGATAATTGATTTTACAACGATTTCTTTTGCAATTTCCCATGTTTTTTCACAATTGTCATTGCCGCTCTTTGCCCAATTAAAAACATCTCTCAATTTGTGCAATCCTTCATCTGATGCAGGATCTATGTCTGTTATAATTTTAATCTGGTGATATATTTCCTTTTTAGTCTCTTCTCTTGCTTCTTGAACTGCTTGTTTAATTATCAATTGTATTTCTTTGCTTGTCATCGGAAGCTTTTTCCTTATTCAAAATTGTTTTATATATTATAGTTGATGTGACTGAAAAAAACAACAGAATTTCTAAAAAAATAAACAATTGTCTCGCAATAAATCCGAATATTCTTCCATCGGTCCATCCAAGATCATCAATTAAAGAAAAAAAGAATGCAGAGCACCAATGTATTGCCATGGCAAGCAAAAAAAGTTTAAGAAAGGAATTTTCCCTTTTTGCAAGGCTATATGCAACGATAGAATATACAGCTATAATTAATCTGCAATCATTGGCAAGCACATACCATGCCAATTCCCCATCTATGAAATAATGAGTGAATGACAAAGCATAGCAGCCAATGATTGCAAATAAAATTCTCATCAATTAGTTCTTTGATGGTACAGGCTTTTTAGGACTTCTTAAAGATGAAGTTCCTGACGGTTTGCATCTTTTTGAAGGAATAGGCTTTTTAGGACTTCTTAAAGATGAAGTTCCCGACGGCTTAGAATTTTTTGCCATTTTGTTTCTCCATATAAATTTGTTACGCTTTTATTTTATAACTAAAATTTCAAAAAGTAAATATTAGTAAATCAATAATCCAAAAACAAATCCATATAAAATTTCAGCAATGTTTTTTGGCTGATTAACATAAATGCTGGAGTTCCAAAGTTTCGGAAATTTGTCAAAAATATACCAGCAGCCATAATAAATTGGCGAAGAAAAAAGCCCTATAATTATAAATGAAAAATCAAAAAGAATTGCAGCAGGAATTATCATCGGAAAAGTATATCTCATCCACATATACCACCAATCATAATTTCCTGTATATTTTTCTTTGCCAAACTTGTCGTATATATAATCAAGTGGAACTCTGAACCATCTGTTATAACTATTTTTGTCTTGATTTTTACTTCTTCCACAATCAAGAATTTCCCCAACAGCTCTACTCCAAAATTGCAACTGTATCCATACAGCAAGAAACAGTATTATTTTCCAATCAGCTCTTCCATAAAGAGAAGAGAAAATTCCAGAAATCATCAGAAAAGTCTGAATTCCTCTTCCTCCAAACTTATCTTCAAACATCCCTCCATACCATCTTCTAAGAAAAGCCCAAATAATTCCATTCAATATCGGCATATTTAATCTTCTCCAAAAAATAAGTCTATTTCTTCCTGTTTCCAAGGCTTAAGATTTTCTTGAGCAGAATCTTTAATTTCAAACCATAATTTTTTGGCATCTTTAAGATTTCCATCTTCAATAGCCTTTTTAATTTTTGATTCATCCCAAGCATATTGCAAATAATATATTAGAGATTTCAATGCTTCTTTCTGGTTATCATTCCAATTTCCATCAGGAATTATTATTTTCTCAAGCTCATTCTGCAAAAGCCTTTTGGCTGCTTTTTCAGTTATTGTGTCTCCCTCTCTCACAGAACTTCCATCGGAATATTTATTGCACCAATAGCCGATGTAAAAATCTCCACAAACACACCATCTAGCTTCTTTGTAAAGGGGGGTGTATTTAATTATCATATCAAATGCTGTTGCCATTAATTTTCTCCAACATACATCAATTTGACATAGCCATTTGTTCCACCAGAACCATATCCACCATAAACCGATGCACCATAGCCTGACTGGCTTCCGTTATTTCCATTGGCTTCTAATTCAATGTCAAAATAATTATTGAATGTGCTATCTCTATTCACTGAAATAGTTCCTGGTGAATATCTTGGATCACCAGACCAATTATCAGTACTTGATGTTGCAGAAATAAGGTCATACCAAGTGTTTGGATCATCCCAACTTGCAACTTGCAATTTACTTGTGCCCATCTGTGCACCAACGATAGCTCGCAAATAACATTGTGTATTGAATTTCATCTTTCCGATGAATCCTGCAGCACCAGCTGAATAGTTACAGCCAATATAGCACCAACGATATCCATTGCCACCACCAACAATCCAGCACTTTACAACACCAGATGTATAAATAGGTATTTTATCAGAAGTTATAGTTGATGATGGATTTCCAAGTTCATATATAATCTGTGACGGTGTATATGGCAAAAGATTGTAAACAAGATTGTTTAATACACCTTTTGTGCTGTCCCAAACTCTGTTTCCATTTATATTTAAATAGCATCCATTAAAATCAATAGAGCCACGCCAGTACCAAGCTGATACACCAGGAAAAGTACCAAGCACATGAGAGCTGTTGCTAACAACTTTTCTATTATCTGCAACACCAATATTTAAATTTCTTGAAAAATTAATTCCATCATAAGAAATTTTGCATGTATAATAATTTGCTCGTATATTGTAATTAACCAAAATCCAATAAGTTGTGTTTGGAAGAATTTCTCCATCTAACCATGTTGTATCACAAATATCATAACTGGTTCCATTTGAAGACATCTGTATCAGCCATGATTTATTAATCAAAGCCACAACAACATCTCTAGCAT
>ENA-UONU01000372-UONU01000372.1-human-gut-metagenome-genome-assembly--contig:-CS51-NODE-372-length-55000-cov-14.358795_pt1 | contig 55000 bp, 43 predicted proteins | sample MGYA00242462_ERZ724009 | MGnify/ENA metagenome assembly ERZ724009 | reverse complement strand
TTCCGCACATCCCTCGAAATCCCCGGACGGGACGCACTCCGGCGCTACCCGTCCGGGGATTTTCTCTCCCGGTCTTTTCCGTGGGCTGCCGTAAAAAAGCAGGGCTGTCGAAAGCCCTGCCTTTTTCATTTCCAGCCCGAATGCCAGAGCACGCGCAGCACCTGCCGTCGCAGCCAGGGCGGGATCGCGAGCCAGAGGCGCGATCGGAGCTGCCAGCCGGGGGAGTCGCAGCCGACGACGCGGCCCGAGGCGCGGATGACCCGGACGGCGATGCCGGCGACGTCGCGTGTCGTGCACTGTTCCGTGATGCGGTAATTCCCGTCGCCCGCGAGTGTGAGGCGGTCGCCGTCGCGGCGGACGATGCGGTGGAGGATGTGGCGGCCGCAGCAGCGGAACAGCACCACGTCGCCCGGTTGCAGGCGCGCGGGGTCGGCGCAGGGCGTCAGCACGACCTGGTCGCGCTCGCTGCGCAGCAGGGGCCGCATGCTGTGGCCCTTCATGCGGATCTGAACCTCGCGGCCTTCGGCGAGCATCGCCTCGACCTCGGCGAAGAAGAGTTGATTGGGGAGCAGGATCATAGCGTCGCGTCGTTGAAAACCGTTCGGCAGGCGAGTTGCGCCGCCGCCGCGTCGGGCAGGCACTCCAGGTGGTAGACGGGAACCTGTGCGATCAGCCGGGAGAGCAGGCCGCAGGTGTCGTCCGAAAGCCGTTCGTCGCGGGCGAAGGCCGGGGGTGCGGAGGGGAGCAACGCTCCGATGGACTCGATCGGCCGCAGGCGGCGGATGCGGTTGTGCGGGGCTTGCGAGAGCCGTACGACGGCGGCTATCGGGCAGCTCTCGTTGCGGTAGCAGGGCGTTTTGCCGCTCCACGGCGATCCGTGGATGAGGGCTTCGCTGTCCGTGGCCCGGATGATCGGACTGTCGTCGTTGAGCAGTTCCGCACCCGGGATATGCTCCCGCCACAGCCGCGTGTGGGTGCTTTTGCCTGTTCCCGATTCGCCGAGGAACAGCACTCCCCGGCCGCGGTAGCGGATCACCGAGGAGTGGAAGGCCACGGCTCCGAGGGGCAGCGCCGCGATGTTGAAAAGAATCCAGACCCCGAACCGGAACAGCGCGGGATTGTGTCCGGGGGTGATGTCGCTCCGGGCCGCCGCCGCGCCGTAGGCCATGCGGTAGCGAGCCGGGGCGCTGCCGTCGCGGGGCGTCATTTCGAGCAGGTAGCCCGCCGCGTCGGTCCCGAAACGGCAGTCGGCGTCGGGAAACTCGAAGCTGTCGAGTTCGCGGTAATCGGCTTCGTCCGGAATCCGGGGGACGATTTCCAGCGCGAGGTCCGCAGGGCCGGCGCCGAGTGTCAGGAACGGGCGCAGGGCCCGGGTGAAATGCTCTCCCGTGCAGGCGTCGGGCAGGGAGACGCGGATATTGGCGATCGTATAATTCATAAAGCGGTTGTTAGCGTTCATTTTTTTTCGCGCCGGCGGTGCAAGGATATACTCTGCCGTACGAGCCGGGTGAATCGTAGGCCCTCTCCCTCGCTGGGAGTGGGTCGCGGCTGGCAGATGGGAATAAGGGACGGCTTCCGGTTCTTCATCTTATTTTTCCAGCGTTATGATTCGGTCGCAGTATTCGAGCGAGGTTTCGCGGTGGGCGATCACCAGCAGCGTAAGGCCCGGATTCCGTGCGGCGATCGCGGCGATCGAACGGTTGATCTCCCCTTCGGTGCGGCTGTCGAGCGCCGAGGTCGCCTCGTCGAAGAAAAGCACGTCGGCGCGGCGGTAGAGGGCGCGTGCGATGCCGATGCGCTGCCGCTGTCCGCCCGAGAGGCGGCTGCCGCATTCGCCGACGGGGGTGTCGATCCCCAGGGGCAGCGAAGCGATGAATTCGCCCAGCTGGGCCGCTTCGAGGGCTTCGGTGACCCGCCGGCGGTCGATTTCGGCGGCCGGGACGCCCGGTGCGACGTTGGCCGCGAATGTTCCGTCGGTGAGGAACAGACGCTGCGAGACATAGCCGATGCGGTTCTGCCATGCCCGGCGGTTTGCGGCGGTGAGGGGCGTGCCGTCGACGGCGATTTCTCCCGACGTGGGTTCGTAAAGGCCCAGCAGGAGGTTGAAAAGGGTGGTCTTGCCTGCGCCCGACGCCCCGCGGATGCCGATGCGTTCGCCCTTGCGGATGGTGAGCGTGAGGCCGTGGAAAAGTTCCCGGCTCTCTTCGGTGAAGCGGAACGAGAGGTTGCGGACCGAGATTTCGCGCTCGAAAGGCAGCGTTTCGCGCGTCGGGACCTCGGGGTGCGCGGAGGCCGGCTCGTGGAGGGCCGCTTCGCGCAGGATGGGGATGGTGTAGCGGTTGTAGCGGATCGTGGCCCAGCCCGACATGATGCCGCGCACGGAGGGCATCAGCCGCAGGGCCGCCACGGCGAAGACGCCGAACAGCAGCTGCGACTGCCCGCCGCCGAAGCTCACGGCCGCCAGCAGGGCCATGCCCACGGCAAGCCCGATCTCGGTGAAGAGTTGGGGCAGCTGGCCGATGTCGGCCTCGCGCGAGCGGGTGCGCACCACTTCGTCCATCGTGCGGTCGAAGGCGCGGAGCATCCCCGGGAAGGCGTCGCTCAACTCGATGTCGGCGTATCCCCGGAAGGTCTCGGCCACGAGGCGCGACTTCTCGCGCTGGGCGCGGTTCTCCTGTTCGCCGTAACGGTTGATGCGGTTGCGGACCAGCGCGTAGTAGAGCCACACCGCGGGGAGGAAGATCACGACGGAGAGCAGCGCCGCGAGGGGCGTGTAGAGAGCCAGCGAGGCGAACAGCAGGACGAAGAGCATCGCCTCGGCGATCATCGCGGCGGCGGGGCGCAGGACCCCGGCGGCGAATGCCAGGCAGACGACGTTGACGTTGCGCGCCAGCACCGAGGAGTTCGAATTGTTGATGAAGGCCAGACCCCGGTCGTGGTAGGCGATGTAGAGGCGGCGCGAAAGGGTGCGGTAGAGGTCGTAGATGTAGCGGCGTTCGGCGCGTGCCAGCAGGAAGTTGACGCCGCATTTGAGGACGATGAACCCCACGACGGCCCCGCAGACCGCGAGTGCGAACGTGCGCGGCGAGGCGACGCCCGACCAGACGTAGACCGTCGCCAGCGGCCCGTCGCCCTCGAATCCCGCGGGGTCGAGCACCAGCGTCAGCACCGGCAGCAGGGCCGCGAGTCCCGCCAGGTTCAGCACGGCGCGCAGCACGAGGGTCGCGGCGATGCGGAGGCCCCGGCGGCGGAATGCGGCGGGAAGGCTTCGGAGAATGCTTCTCATGGCTCCACTTTTTCGATTTTACCCAGTTTCACATACCACAGATACCCCTCGGCCGGGGCATAATCCATTTCGCCCAGCAGGCGGAGGTATTCGCGCATCTGCCGGCGGTGGCGTTCGGCGTCGCGCAGGCCGAACTTGTAGTCGACGACGACGACCCGGCGTCCGTCGATCATCACGCGGTCGGGACGCCGCGTCGACCCTCTGCCGGGGATGATGATTTCGTTTTCGTTGCGCACGCGCTCCCAGCCTCCGCCGAACCATTCGCGCACCTCGGGGTGTTCCAAGGCCCGGGCGATCATCTGCCGCAGGGTCGCGGCATCGGCTTCGGACAGCGTGCCGTCGGCCTGCATGCCGCGCACGGCCTCGTGGATTCCGGCCTCGTCGTCGGCCTGCTCGAAGGCCCTGTGCATCAGGATGCCGAGGTTCCGGGGCGAGAGCTCGACCTCGCCGCCGTCCTCGAAATAGCGTTGCGAGGGGAGCCGCAGCCGCAGGTCAGCCTGCGCCGTGGGGTACTCCTCCAGAATGACGTGCTCGGCCTCGGAGTGTTTCGAACCGCCCGCGACGGGGCCCGCGAACTCCCCGAAAGCGAAGTGTTCGCCCGCTTCGTCGATGGTGCAGCTGCCTTCGAAGTCGCCCAGCAGGGCCTTGTCGCCGTCGGTTGCGATGCTCTGGAGCAGCAGCCCCCCGACCGTGCGGCCGCCCTTCTGCGGGATGAAGATGTGCAGCGACTCGGCGGCGCGCGTGAGGGCCACGTACAGCAGGTTGACGTTGTCGACGTGGGCGTAGACCAGCTCGCGGTAGTACTCCGACGAGAAGCCCGATTCGGCCATCGCCTTCTTGTACCTCACCGGGAAGCGGCCGATCGCTTCGGCCCCGTCGCCGCGGGCCTCGGCCCAGACGATGTTCTGCACCGTGCCGCTCGACTTGGGGTCCGGCGACCACGAGCAGTAGGGGATGAGCACGGCCCGCTTTTCAAGCCCCTTGGCCTTGTGGATGGTGGTGATCTCGACCGTCGTGGCGCTCTCCTCGACCGACAGCGAGCGGTTTTTGCCCGTCTCCTCCCACCAGCGGAGGAACAGCGCTATGTCGGCGATTTTCGTCGCGCAGAACGAGATGATCTGCTCGTGGATGGCCTGGAGGTAGGCCGTCTGCCGACGGTCGCCTTGCAGGGCGTGCCGCATGACGATCCGCTCGAACGCCTCCTCGGGCGACAGGAGCCGCACCGAGCGGAAAAAATCGCGTTCCGAATCGTCGAGCGGCCGGTCGAACGGGCGGCCGAGGTAGTGGTTGTAGACGGCGCGCGAGAGCGAGTCGTCGGGGTTGAGCGCCAGCCGCAGGGCCGCGGCGATGAACGAGCTGACGGGGGCGTTGCCCACGATCAGAGCCTCCTGGGTCATCACGTCGAAACGGTAGCGCGGGTCTTTGTTGCGGCGTTTGAAGTCGAGCAGTTCGGCGGCGACCTTCGCGCCGTCGGTGGCCCCGCGCACGAGGATCATAATGTCGCACGGCCGGAATCCCTTGTCGATCAGCGCGCAGATGCGCTCCACGACGGGCGGCCGCTCGGCGAAGGTCTCGACCGAGACGTAGCCCGGGTGTTCGGCCTTGCGGCGCGGGAGCTGGGCATGTCCGCGGTAGGCGTCGGCGAGGGTGTCGCGCAGCGCGGCGGCCTCCGCGGGATCGACGGAACCCTCCTCGGAGGCCTTTGCGAGGGTTTCGTTCAGCGCACGGTTGTCCGCGGCGACGATCCGTTCGATGATGCGGTTGTTGAAGGCGACCACCGCGGGGAGGCTCCGCCAGTTCTCCCGCAGCACCTCGACTTGGGTGTCGCCCGCGCCCAGCGCCTGCTGGGCCTCGCCGTGGAGGATTTTCCAGTCGCCGCCCCGCCAGCGGTAGATCGACTGCTTGATGTCGCCCACGATCAGCACCGAGGTCTCCTCCGACTGCGCCATGGCGTTTTGCAGCAGGGGCAGGAAGTTTTCCCACTCCTTCAGGGAGGTGTCCTGGAATTCGTCGATCATAAAACGCTCGAAACGGTTGCCCACCTTCTCGTAGATGAACGGCGCGTCGTTGTGGCCGATGAACTCCGAGAGGACGTATTTGGTTTCCGAGAGGAGCATCATGTTCTGCTCGTCGCACAGCTGCTGCACCCGCTTGTAGAGGTCCGACAGCAGGGCGAAGCTGCGGTAGTTCTCCTTCAGCAGGTCGCAGGTGTTCCAGCTCTTGCGGTTGGCGTCGTAGATGTCGCACATTTCGCGCAGCAGGGGTTGCAGCTCGGGGGCCAGCGCCTGCGCGGGCGATCCCTTGGCGCCCCAGCCCTCGGGCGCGGCGGCCATCTTGGCCACCGTCGCGCCGTAGGGTTTCAGTTCGCCCGCGGCGACGGTGAAGAAATAATTGGCGAAGCTGCGGCTCTTGCCCGAAAAGTCGGCGGCCGTAAGTCCGGCCCGGGAGATGATCGCGACGGCCCGGGCGGCGGTCTGCTGCAATTGCTTTTTGGTCGCCTCGGCCTGCGCCGCGGCGCGCGATACGATCCGGCCCAGTTCCTCGCGCGACCGCGGCACCGACAGCGCGTCCTTGTTCTTCTCCTTGAACAACTCGCCGCCGAGCGAAAGGATGCCGTCGCGGATGTCCCATTTGCGGCCTTCGTCGATGCGCTCCTGTACGAACTCCGTGAGCCAGCGTTGCAGGTCGCGGTCGACGGTGATCTGCTCGATGAGCGTGTCGGCGCCCTTCGACAGCACCGAAGCCGTCTCGATCTCGACGTTGTAATTGAGGTCGATGCCCAGCTCCTTGATGAAGGCCCGCAGGATGCGCTGGAAGAAGGTGTCGATCGTCAGCACCGTGAAACGCGAGTAGTCGTGCAGGATTTTCGAACGCACCTCGGCGGCGCGTTTGCGCACCGAACGCTCGTCGAGCGACAGCTCGCGGCAGAGGTTTTCCAGATAGGGGCTTGCGCCTCCCGAGGCCAGACGGTGGATCTCCTTCAGGATGCGCGATTTCATCTCCTCGGTGGCCTTGTTCGTGAAGGTCACGGCGAGGATGTGGCGGTAGAGGCCCGGCTGGTCGATCACGTCGCGGACGTACTTGTAGGCCAGCTGGTAGGTTTTTCCCGATCCGGCGCTTGCATTCAGAATCTTCGCTCTCACTGTCCGAAATTTCGTTTTAATGGGTAAAAATACAAAACAAATCCCGAACTTCGCAATAATTTTGTAATTTAGCGGAGCTAAAACAAGATCTTGTTATGAAGAAAATGATTCTGACGGCCGTGATGCTGGCCGCCGCAGCGCTCTGCCGGGCGCAGCAGCCCGCCGAAACCGGGGAACGCCGCGAATGGCTCACGTCGTTTACAGCCGTCGAAGTGTCGGCGCCGCTCGACGTCAAATTCGTGCAGGTTCCCGACACCGAAGCCCCCAAGATCGTCTACGACACCAAAGGTTCCTATACGACCAAATTCCGCGCCGAGGTGAAGGACAAGGTGCTGCGCATCACGGAACGCTCCGACGCCCGCCGGCCCGACCGCACTTCGGTGACGGTTTATTACAATTCGCTGGAGCGTGTCGCCATTGCCGACGCCGTGGCGACGTTCGACAGCACGCTGGTGGCCACGGTCCTCGACCTGACCGTGGGCGGCATGGCGCAGGTGACGGCCCGGATGGATGTCAAGGACCTGAAAATGGAACTTACGGGCAAGAGCACGGCGACGCTGACGGGCGCGGTGCGCTACCTTTCGCTGTTCGTCTCGACCGGAAAACTCGAAGCCACGGGGCTGGAGGTGATGGCCGCCGAGGCCAACGTCACCAGTTCGGGCGTTGCTGCGCTGTGGGTGACCGACCGTTTCCAGGGCAAAACCTCGACCGGGGGCAAGATCACCTACAAGGGCGCTCCGCCCATTGTGCGCAGCGGCGCGAAGTTCATGGGCGGCGACATCACAAGGGTGGAGTGATTCGCAATTCATAATTCATAATTCACAATTTTGACTTTGCTGAAGTCGGTTTTAAACGTCTGCAAACTAAATTATTGTGAATTGTGAATTTTGCATTATATGAAAACCTTTCTCCACGAAGTTGCCGAAGACCTCTATGCCCGTTACGGCGAAGGGCTTTCCGAAAGGGCGATCCTCTTTCCGTCGCGGCGTGCGCGGCTGTTCTTCGTCGACGCCCTGACGGGCATCGCCGGGCGTCCGATGTGGCAGCCCCGGTGGGTGACGGTCGACGATCTGACGACCGAGATTTCGGGACTCCGCACCGGGGACCGCGTGCGGCTGATCACCGAACTCTACAAAATCTATTCGGAATACCACGCCGAGCCGTTCGACAAGTTCTATTTCTGGGGCGACATGCTCCTGACGGATTTCGACACCATCGACAAATACCGGATCGACGCCGCGATGCTGTTCCGCAACATCTCGGAGATCAAGGAGATCGAGGCCGACATTTCGTACCTCACTCCCGCGCAGCTGCAAATCCTGCGTTTCTGGTCGACGCTCGCCGACGAAACCGACCTCTCGGAGGAGAAGCGCCGCTTCCTGGCGATCTGGAAGACCCTGGGGCCGGTTTACGCCCGCTTCCGCGAACGGCTCTCCGAGCTGGGCATCGCCTACAACGGCATGGTCCAGCGGGCCGCCGCCGACCGCATCCGCGGCGAGGGGTATGCCTTTCCCGAGGCGCGGCAATATGTCGTGGCGGGATTCAACGCCCTGTCGGAGTGCGAGAAACAGCTTTTCCGCTTCCTCTCGACGGCTGCCGAGACCGATTTCTACTGGGATTACGACTCCTATTATAAAGACCGCCCCGAGCAGGAGGCCGGGATGTTCGTGCGCGAGAACGTCGTGCAGTTCCCGCCGCGCGGGGACGTGTCGCACGACAACATGGAGCGTCCGAAGGAGCTGACCGCCGTGGCTGCCGTGTCGAACGCCGTGCAGTGCAAGCACGCCGCCGCAATCCTGCGGGAACTGGCCGCACGGGGGCCGCTGGACAAGCGCACCGCCGTGGTGCTGACCGATGAAAACCTGCTCCTGCCGCTGCTCTACGCCCTGCCGCCCGAGATCGGGAAGGTCAACGTCACGATGGGCTATCCGCTGCGGGCCAGCCTGGCCTACACCTTCGTCGAACGCCTCGTGGAGTTGCAGGCCCACCGCCGCACGAAGGGCGCAGGATGCACGTTCTACCATGCCGACGCCGTGGGCATTCTCGCGCACCCCTACGTCGCGGACAGCGATGCCCGCGAGACCCGCGCCATGCAGGACGAGATCGTGCGCGAACGGCGCATTTCGGTCGACGCCGCATGGCTGGGACGCAACGACCTGCTGCGGATGATCTTTTCGCCCGCCGCCGGGTGGCGCGAGCTGTCCGACTGGCTGCTGCGGGTCGTCGCCGCCGTGGCCCGGACGCCCTACGAGGGCGACGACCGGCGTCAGCGCGTGGAGTTTCTGGCCGTGATTTCGGAGGAGATTTCCAAACTCCGCAATTCGTTGGACGAGTGCGACATCGAGTTGACGACGGAGGTTTACACCTCGCTGCTGCGCCGCCATTTGCAGACCGTGCGCATCCCCTACGAGGGCGAGCCGCTCGAAGGGGTGCAGGTCATGGGCATCCTCGAAACCCGCAACCTCGATTTCGAAAACGTCGTCCTGCTCTCGATGAACGACGACAACTTCCCGGGCAACCACATGGCGCAGGCGTCGTTCGTGCCCTACAACCTGCGGGCGGCCTACGGACTGCCTACGCCCGAGCACCACGAGGGGGTTTACGCCTACTATTTCTACCGCCTCGTGCAGCGCGCCCGGCGGGTGTGGATGCTCTACTGCTCGCACGCCGACGACAAATCGACGGGCGAACCGAGCCGCTACATCTACCAGCTCGACTACGAGAGCGGATTTCCCGTCCGGAAGGTCGAGGTGGGTGTGGATGTCAACCTCGCCGAGACCGATCCGATCGAGGTGGCCAAGGACGAGGGGATCATGCAGCGTCTCGGACGCTTCACCGACCCAGAATCGAAGGCCACGCTCTCGCCGACGGCTTTCTTCCGCTATGTGGCCTGTCCCCTGCGGTTCTATTTTCACTCCGTGGCGCGTCTCCAGGCCGACGACGAGATCGCCGAGGAGGTCGACGCCCCGATGTTCGGCACGATCCTTCACGCCGCGGTGCAGAAACTCTATGCCCGGATCGTGGGCGAGGCGCACCCCGGCGAGACCCTGCGGGCGATGATCCGCACGGGTGAGATCGCCGCGGCGGTCGAGGCGGCGATCAACGAGAATTATTTGCAGGACCCCGCGGCCACGACCGACGACTATACGGGCAACCTGCTGCTGGTCAAAGACATCGTTACACGCTATCTGCGGGGCGGGGTGATGCCCTACGATGCGGCGCACGACGGTTTCACGGTCACGGGGCTGGAGCGGGAAGTGGCATACGGATTCGATTTCACGGCGGCGGGTCGCCCCCTTTGCATGAAGTTCGCGGGCATCGCCGACCGCATCGACGCGCTGGACGACGGAACGCTGCGCGTGGTGGACTACAAGACCGGGGCGCCGCACCTGGAGTTCGCCGGGGTGGAGAGCCTTTTCCGCGGCGAGGGCAAACAGCGGCTTTCGAACATCCTCCAGACCTTGCTCTACGCCATGATGCTCTACCGTACGCGGGGCGTCGACGCCGAACCCGCGCTCTACTACGTGCGGGCGATGAACCGTCCCGACTACCTGCCGACGCTCGACGACCGGGAAACGGGCGTCCGCGGCGGACGTTACACGCTTTATGCCGAACGGTTCGAGGAGTTGGTGCGCCAAACGCTGGCGGAACTCTACGATCCCTCGGTGCCCTTCCGCCAGTGCGAAGATGCCGACACCTGCAAGTTCTGCGATTTCAACGTGATTTGCAAGAGGTAGTTTTTGCGGCCTGCGGCCGCGGGATTTCATGTACTTTTTTCCGCAAAAAGTACCAAAAACTCCCCGACGGATGCCTTTGCCTGCGACGAACCGGCTAACGCTGGCTCCGGGCGACTATTCGCGGGGGCGCACGCGCCCCGTCCCCTCCGCTCGCGCTTTTAGCCGGTCCGTCGCTTAACGGCCCCGGCATCGAGTCGGGATCGGATTGTCTCCAAGATTTAAGTCTACAATTTCACCACGAAATAGGACGCTCCGCTGCGGCGTGCCGCCTCGATGCCGATTGCGGAATCCTCGAAGATCAGCGTCTCGCGCGGCGTGCAGCCTTCGCGGCGCATGGCCTCCAGAAAACAGTCCGGAGCGGGTTTCGGACGCTCCACGTCGGCGCCCGAGAGAATGCCGTCGACACGGCCCAGCGGCGCTGCGGGGTCCGTTACGCCGGAATGGAAGCCCGTTTCGGAGACCCCGCCCTCTGCCGTGGGGCCGCCGATTCCCAGGTGGCGCATCACGTTGTCGATGTTGGCCCGGCTGCCCGTCGAGACCACCCACACGCGGCCGCTGCCGGCGCGGAACTGCCGGCAGAACGTCCACAGGGGTTCGTTGAGCCGCACGGTGTCGAAAAACGTGGGGTAGAGGGCGATCTTGCGAAGCCGCAGCCGCTCGCGTTCGGCGGGGTCGGCGATTCCGAAGCGTGTGAGAAACTCGTTGCACCGCATTCCGAAGTAATTGGCGGCGTACTCCTCCTCGGTGAGCGTGTAGCCCGCCTCGCCGAGGGCCGCGACGTAGGAGAGCGTGTTGGCCCGCCGGGTGTCGGCCAGCGTGCCGTCGAAATCGAGCAGAAGAAGGCGGATTTCAGAATTTTCCATTTTTCGGTTTGCTATTCGGTCGAAGGCGTGTATCGGCTATGACTCGTTCCAAAGGCTCGTTGCCGCCTGAATCCCGGCTCTTGGCCGGGTCAGTCGAACGACTGCATGCCGGTCTGGGCGATGCGCATCAGGCGTTGGTACTCGGTGGGGGTCAGCTCCATGAAGAAATAGTGGATCGGGTCGACGCGCATGCCGTCGAGCCGCACTTCGTAGTGGAGGTGGGGGGCCAGCGAAAGGCCCGTGTCGCCCGAGAGGGCGATGATGTCGCCCCGCCGCACGGTCTGGCCCTTGCGGACGTTGATCTTCGAGAGGTGGCTGTACGAGGTTTCGTAGCCGTTGCCGTGGTCGATCACCACGGTCTGGCCCTGCGTCGAGTTGCGCTGCGCCGCGTCGCGCACCACGCCGTCGGCCGTGGCGAAGACGCGCGAACCCTCGGGGATGGTGTAATCCACGCCCTGATGCGATTGCAGCGTCTTGTAGAAGGGGTGGATGCGCATGCCGTACGAAGCCGTGAGCAGCGTCAGCTGCTTGTTGATCACGGGCTGGATCGACGGGATGTTGTCGCACCGGCTGCCGGCCGAGTCGATGCGCGCCTGCAGGTCGAGGTAGGTGTCGTTCAGCTCGTCGAGCCGCGTCTCCATTTCGGCCACGCGTTCGCGCAGCTCGCGTTTGAGACGGCGCGACGAACGGTTGAAGATGTTTTCGTAGGTGGCGGCCTGCTTGCGCTCGTACTCCGAGTCGAAGTCGTAGGGGTCCGACTCGAAGAGGATGCGGAAGACGTTGCGGTCGCGTTCCGAGAGGTTGCGCATCACCGTCGTCAGCGTGTCGTATCGCTGGACGAGGGCCGTGTATTCGCGGCGCAGGCGGTCGGTCGAGTGCTTGAGCTCGTACTCGACGGGCGTGTCGAAGAACACCGAGAAACCGATGTAGTAGAGCACGGCGACGCCCGCCCATACGAAGAAATGGATCGTGGCGCGTATGATGTTCTGTTTGCGGCGCTTACGCTTGCGAAGCCGTATCAGGTCCTTTTTTCCGGCCATACGTTACATTTCGAAATTGGTTTCACGCATCCGCGCCATCAGGTCGTCGTATTCGGCGGCGGTCATGTCGCGGTTGAAATAGTTGACCGGATTCACGGGCGTACCCTTGTGAATCACTTCGTAGTGGAGATGGGGGCCTGTCGAGCGGCCCGTGTTGCCCGTTTCGGCGATCACCTGACCGCGGGTCACGCGTTCGCCCGGTTTGACCAGCACCTTGCTCAGGTGGGCGTAGCGGGTCTTGTAGCCGAAACCGTGGTTTACGAGCACCTGATAGCCGTAGCCGCCGTTGTAGCCGCTGCCGACGGCCAGTTCCACCTCGCCGTCGCCGGTGGCGTATACCGGCGTACCCCGGTCGCAGCCGAAATCGACGCCCGTGTGGGCCTGCACGCGGTGGAGTACGGGGTGGTAGCGGCGCGGCGAGAATGCGCCGATGTGGTTGTTGTGCAGCGCCGAACGGTCGATGGGCCAGATGGCCGGAACCGCCGCCGACATCTTCTCCTTGTCCTGCGAGAAGGCCTGCAGTTCGTCGAACGACACCGATTCGAGGTAGAGCGTGCGGGCCAGCGCGTCGAGCTGCCGCCACGTGCCGACCATCAGCGGGGCGTAGTCGTCGTCGAGCAGCGCGGCGTATTTGGTGTCGGGGTAGGGCTGCCAGACGCCTTCGATCGACATCGTGTCGGTCGAGAAGAGCGAACGGTAGACGTAGTTGTCGCGGTGGCGTATTTCGTCCACGTGGCGCTGCGCCGTGCGGATGCGGTCCTGCAGGATGCGGTATTTGATCACCAGATCGCGGTTCTCGCGGATGATGCGGTACATCTTCGGGGTGTAGAAGAAGTAGGAGAAGAGTACGTTGGCGATCGAGACGAGAATGAAGCCGATGAGTATCTTGCGGATCAGACGGTAGGTGCGCAGGCGGAACGGGGCGGTGACCACGTCGCGCGTCAGTGTCTGCGCCTCGTGCGTCAGCGTGTGTGTATCCGATCTTTGCCCTTTTTGCCCCATCGTGGAAAAAACTCCTGTTAATAGGATGCAAATTTAACTTTAATTGTGTAATTTTGCAACCCGAAATCACAAACGAAAGAATCGGATAAAATCTTATATATGGAATCGAATAAAATTCGCCGCGCCTTTCTCGACTTCTTCGAGAGCAAGGGCCATGTGATCGTGCCTTCGGCGCCGATGGTCGTGAAGGGCGACCCCACGCTGATGTTCACCAATGCGGGCATGAACCAGTTCAAGGACATCTTTCTGGGCAACGCGCCCCGCAAATATCCGCGTGCGGCCGATACCCAGAAGTGCCTGCGCGTGTCGGGCAAGCACAACGACCTCGAAGAGGTGGGCCACGACACCTATCACCACACGATGTTCGAGATGCTGGGCAACTGGTCTTACGGCGACTACTTCAAGAAGGAGGCGATCGAGTGGGCGTGGGAGCTGCTGGGCGGCGTCTACAAACTGCCGGCCGACCGCATGTACGCCACGGTTTTCGAAGGCTCGGAGGAGGACGGCGTGCCCTTCGATCAGGAGGCTTACGACTACTGGAAGCAATTCCTGCCCGAAGACCACATCATCCGCGGCAACAAGCACGACAACTTCTGGGAGATGGGTGAGACGGGTCCCTGCGGTCCCTGCTCGGAGATTCATTTCGACCTGCGCGATGAGGCGGAGATCGCCGCCAAGCCGGGCCGCGAGATGGTCAATGCGGGCCATCCGCAGGTGATCGAGATCTGGAACCTCGTCTTCATGCAGTTCAACCGCAAGGCAAACGGCTCGCTGGAGGAACTTCCCGCGCGCAACGTCGACACGGGCATGGGCTTCGAGCGCCTCTGCATGATCCTCCAGGGCAAGAAGTCGAACTACGACACCGACGTTTTCCAGCCCACGATCGGCCGCATCGCGGAGATGTCGGGCAAGAAATACGGCGAGGACCGGAAGGCCGACGTGGCCATGCGCGTGATCGCCGACCACCTGCGAGCCATCGCCTTCTCGATCGCCGACGGCCAGCTGCCGTCGAACGTCAAGGCGGGCTATGTCATCCGCCGCATCCTGCGCCGCGCCGTGCGCTACGGCTACACCTACCTCGGCTTTACCGAGCCGACGCTCTGCCGCCTAGTTCCCGGACTGGTCGGGCAGATGGGCGGCCAGTTCCCCGAGCTGAAGGCCCAGCAGGGACTGATCGAAAAAGTGATCGAGGAGGAGGAGTCCTCGTTCCTGCGCACGCTCGCCACGGGCATCAACCTGCTGGACGGCGTGATCTCCAGAACCAAAGGCGAAGGCAAGGAGCTTATTTCGGGCAAGGACGCCTTCGAACTCTACGATACGTTCGGTTTCCCGATCGACCTCACGGAGCTGATCGCCCGCGAACAGGGCGTCGGCGTGGACCTCGCCGCCTTCGAGAAGGAGTTGCAGGCCCAGAAGGAGCGTTCGCGCAACGCCGCCGCCGTCGACACCGACGACTGGGTGGAGCTGTTCCCCATCCGCGAGAGCGTCTTCACGGGCTACGACACGCTGACCGAGAAGGTCCGCATCGCACGCTACCGCCGCGTCACGTCGAAGGGCAAGACATCGTACCAGCTGGTTTTCGACCGCACGCCGTTCTACGGCAACTCGGGCGGACAGGTCGGCGACATCGGTATGATCGAGAGCGCCAACGAGCGTATTCCTGTCGTGGCCACCGAGAAGGAGAACGGCCTGATCATCCATATCGTGAACCAGCTCCCGGAGAACCCCGCGGCTGAATTTACGGCCCGGGTGGACCCCGAAAAGCGGCAGGCCGCAGCCAACAACCACACCGCCACGCACCTTATGCACGAGGCGCTGCGCAAGGTGCTCGGCGCGCATGTCGAGCAGAAGGGTTCGCTGGTGACGCCCGAAATCCTGCGTTTCGACTTCTCGCATTTCCAGAAGGTGACGCCCGAGGAGCTGCGCAAGGTGGAGCAACTCGTCAACCGGGCCATCCGCGCCAACTATCCGCTCGTGGAGAACCGCGAGGCTACGAAGGAGGAGGCCGAGAAGTGCGGTGCGATGATGCTCTTCGGCGAGAAATACGGCGACAAGGTCCGCATGGTCCGCTTCGGGTCGTCGGTCGAACTGTGCGGCGGTACGCACACCGGCGCCACGGGCAATATCGGCTTCTTCAAGATTCTCTCGGAGAGCGCCATTTCGGCCGGCGTGCGCCGTATCGAGGCTGTCACGGGCGAGCAGGCCGAGAAGGTGCTCTATGCCGCCGAGGACACGATGCGCAACATCGCCGAATACCTCAATAACCCGCAGGTCGTGCAGGCCGTGAAGAAGATGCTCGAAAGCAACGAGACCCTCTCGAAGGAGGTCGAGTCGATGCGCCGCGAGCAGGTGGCCCAGTGGGCCGACAAGATCGCCGCATCGACGCCCGAGCGTCACGGCATGCAGCTTTTCGCCACGCAGACCGACCGCCGTCCCGACTTCGTGAAGGACCTGGCCTACAACCTGCGCCAGCGTTCGCCCAGGCTGGTCTTCGTCGTGGGTTCCGTCTGGGACGGGAAACCGACGCTGACGGTGATGCTGGGCGACGAGATCACGGCCTGCGGCGTGAATGCCGGAGCCGTCGTGCGCGAGGCCGCGAAGCTGATGCAGGGCGGCGGAGGCGGACAGGCCTTCTTCGCGACGGCCGGCGGCAAGAATCCCGACGGTTTGCAGGCCGCCATCGACAAGGCCGTGGAGTTGATTTGCAATCAGCTCAATTAAAAATGAAAAATTAAGAATTAAAAATTCTGTATTTTCAGTCGCACTCTGGTCGACATCCCGGTCGTAGTTCCTGCTGAAGTTTGGGGCAAAACCCCGGGTGAAACTTTGGTTGAAATCTTGGTCGCGACGCGATTAAGCCCCCGCCAAGGCGGGGGTTGGGGGTGGGTCCAATTTGTAAACGCGGCGGTACGCCGCGACAACGGCGACCGAGAGCAATATTGACGAATAATAAAACAAGATACATTTATGAGCAACAACAAGGTATTACTTATGATTCTCGACGGCTGGGGAAACGGCCGTCACGATAAGGCGGACGTCATTTCGACCGTGCATCCCGAATACATTTCGGCCATGACCGAAAAATACCCCCATGCCGAACTGCGCACCGACGGCGAGAACGTCGGCCTGCCCGACGGACAGATGGGCAACTCGGAGGTGGGACACCTCAATATCGGCGCCGGCCGCGTCGTTTATCAGGACCTCGTGAAGATCAACCGCGCCTGCCGCGACAACTCGATCATGCAGAACCCGGAGGTGAAAGCCGCGTTCGAATACGCCAAGAAAAACGGCGTGAACGTGCATTTCATGGGCCTCGTGTCGGACGGCGGCGTGCACTCGTCGCTGGAGCATCTTTTCAAACTCTGCGACATCGCCGCCGAATATAAGATCGAAAATACGTTCGTGCACTGCTTCATGGACGGCCGCGACACCGACCCGCGCAGCGGCAAGGGCTTCGTCGCCGACCTCGAAAAGCACATGGCCGCATCGACGGGCAAGGTGGCCACGGTCATCGGCCGTTATTACGCCATGGACCGCGACAAACGCTGGGAGCGGGTGAAAATCGCTTACGACGCGCTGGTCGACGGCGTCGGCGAGAAGGCGTCAGACATGGTCGAGGCCGTGCAAAAATCCTACGACGAGGGAGTTACGGACGAGTTCATCAAGCCCGTCGTGCGCGTCGACGCTGCCGGACAGCCCGTCGGCATGATCCGTCCGAACGACCTGGTGATCTTCTTCAACTACCGCAACGACCGCGCCAAGGAGCTTACCATTGTGCTGACGCAGGAGGATATGCCCGCCGAGGGAATGCACACCATGCCGCTCTACTACTGCTGCATGACCCCCTACGACGCCAAGTTCACAGGTCTGCACATCCTTTTCGACAAGGAGAACGTGCCCGACACCATCGGCGAGTGGGTTTCGAAGCAGGGTCTCAAACAGCTGCGTATCGCCGAGACCGAGAAATACGCCCACGTGACGTTCTTCCTGAACGGCGGCCGCGAGGAGAAATTCGACGGCGAGGAGCGTATCCTCGTCGCCTCGCCCAAGGTGGCGACCTATGACCTCCAGCCCGAAATGTCGGCCCCGGAAGTGGCTGAAAAACTGGTCGCTGCGCTGGGTGAAAAGAAATTCGACTTCATCTGCCTGAACTTCGCCAACGGCGACATGGTGGGCCACACGGGCGTCTATGAGGCGATCGTGAAGGCCGTGAAGGCTGTCGACAAGTGTGTCTCCGAGGTCGTGGAGGCCGCCAGGGCCAACGGCTACGAGGTGGTGATGATCGCCGACCACGGCAACGCCGACAACGCCGTCAATGCCGACGGTACGCCCAACACGGCGCACTCGCTCAATCCGGTTCCCATCGTGGTGGTGTCGGACCGCGTGAAGTCCGTCCGCAGCGGTATTCTGGCCGACGTGGCTCCCACGGTGCTGAAGCTGATGGGGCTGGAGCAGCCTGCCGAAATGACGGGCAAAGCGCTGGTGGAGATGAAATAACCGCTCCCTGCATTGCTAAAAACCCCGGCCGGAAGGCCGGGGTTTTTAGTTTCAGTAGAGTTCGATGAATTCGTAGGAGTTGCCGACGGCGGCGAGGTATTTCAGAAACTCCTCCTGCGGGATGACCACCGTCGCGCGGTTGTCGTTGGGGTGGAACGAGTAGGCGGGGCAGTCGCGCAGGTTGACGTCGAGGAACAGGTGGACGTGGTTCTCCGGGTCGTTGATCAGCCCGAAGGGCGAGACCGAGCCGGGCCGCAGTCCCAGCCAGCGTTCCATGCGCTCGGGCGAGGCGAACGTCAGTTTGCCCTGGCGCAGGCGGGCTTCGAGGTCGCGGATGGCCAGCGACCGCTCCGAATCGAAACACACGAGGTAGTGGCGGTCGCCCTTGTGGTTGCGGAAGAAGAGGTTCTTGCAGTGTTTCGAACCGTCGTCGCGCCACCACTGGCGGGCGATTTCGATGGTCGGGGCCTCGGGGTGTTCATACCATTCGTAGCGGATGCCGCGGGCGTCGAGAAAGTCGAAAACAGGTTGTTTGCGGTCCATGATTCAGGCGTTAAAACGTCCGCGCAGGCGCAGCGACGACCTGCGCAGCGCGATTCGGAGATAGAGGAGCGTGCGACACTCCCTTCCCTTCAGAATGCGGTCGAGCAGCGGGCGTTTCAGCAGCGGATGCCAGCGGGGCGCGTAGGTCTCTGCGCCGAACAGCTCCGGGCGGGCGGCAATGGCTCCGAGGACGCTCCGGCGGTCGCCGAAACGGATGTTGTTTGCGGCCCGTAGCAGCGTGTCGCGGACCAGATTCTGCCGCAGGGCGAAGAGGTATGTCTTGTCCGTGATGCCGAAGCGTTCGGCCAACTGCGGGATGAAGCGGTCGAGCCGCTCGGCGGCCTCGACGAGTTCGCAGGCCGGCATGGGGCGTGTGCTGAGCGTGTTCCGTCCGCGGCGCATGTAGTGCATGTAGAGGCCGCTGCGCCAGACGACCGACTGCATCCGGCTGATGCAGGTGAAGAAGAAAAGGTGGTCTTCGCGGGAGCAGAGGTGTTCGATGAAGCGGATTCCGAGGCGGCGGAGCGTCTCCGTGTGGTAGAGTTTGCAGACGCTGCATCCGTCCTGCAGAAACCGCTGTCCCACGGCTGCCGAAGGATCGTCGCCGATGGCGAGCGCCCCGTCGTCGTAGCTGAAAAACGCCTCGTTCGGCCCCGGCGGCTCGGCCTCCGAAAAGTCGAGCAGTATGCCTTGCATGACGATCGTTCCGGGACCCGGGGCGGGATCGCGGAAAAATTCGGCCAGAAACTCCTTTTCGGCCCAGTCGTCGGCGTCCATGAAGGTGATGAAACGCCCGCGGGCGTTGTCGATGCCCGCATTGCGGGCCGCCGAGACCGACGCTTCGTCGAGCGTCAGGGTGCGGATGCGCCCGGGGTGTTCCGCGGCGTAGCGGGCGCAGCGTTCCCGCGAATCGTCCGACGAGCCGTTTTCGACCAGGATGAGTTCGAAATCGGTGTAGCTCTGGGCCAGCAGGCTCTCCACGCATGCGCCGAGGTGGGGCGCTGCATTGTGGACCGGGATTACGACCGTGAGGTTGGGTTCGGGCTGGGACATCGGCTATTGGTTTTGAGGAGTATAGAAATCCCGGATGTTCCGTGCGATGCACTCCACGAGTATTTCGATCGCCTCGACGGGCGACCAGGCGTTGTGGGGCGAGAGCAGCAGGCGGTCCGGTTCACGGACCGAGAGCAGGGGATTGCCCGCTTCGAGCGGTTCGTGCGTGAAAACATCGAGCCCCGCCCCGGCGAGCCGTCCGGCGTCGAGGGCCGCGGCCAGCGCCGCTTCGTCCACGATGCCGCCGCGCGCCACGTTGATCAGGATGGCCGAAGGCTTCATCAGCGCCAGTTCGCGCGCGCCGATCAGATTGCGCGTGCGGTCGTTCAGCGGGGCGTGGACCGACACCACGTCGGCCCATCGGAGCAGTTCGTCGAGCGGCTTTTCGGGATAGGGTTCCTCGCGCACGACGCCCGAGGTCGAGGTATAGGCGATGCGGCATCCCAGCGCCTCGGCGACGCGGGCGACGCTGCGGCCGATGTTGCCCAGCCCGACGATGCCCCATTTCGAGCCGTAAAGCTGGTGTGTGGTGCGCCCGAAGTGGTATTGCAGGGGCGATCCTGCATATGCGGTCTTGACGTAGCGGTCGTAATAGACCGTCTGTCGCAGCAGGCCGATGGCCGCGCCGATGGTGGTCTCCGTCACGGCGTGGGTCGAGTAGCCCACGGCGTTTTTCACCGCAATGCCCAGTTCGGCCGCGGCCTCGAGGTCGATGTGGTTCATGCCGGTCGCCGCCACGCAGATCAGCCGCAGGCGGGGGAGCTGCCGGAGGGTTTCGCGGCGGAAAACCACCTTGTTGGTGATCACCACGTCGGCTTCGCGGCAGCGGTCGGCGACCTCTTCGCGGGCCGTGGTCCGATAACCCGTGTAGTTGCCCAGCGCGCGGATGGACCCGAGGTCGGCGTCGCCGAGTGAGTATTCGTCCAGAAATACGATGTTCGGTTGCATATCCTTTGTGTTTTTGTAAATTGCGTTCGGCGGCGCGGACTCGGTTCCCGGATGCGGATTCGGTCCGCCGCCCTTTGAAGAGGGCTTTCAGCCCTCCAGTTCGCCGATTAAATCCCTGATCACCACGGAAGCGCATCCGATTCCGAACAGCGCGGGGATGTAGGAGATCGTCCCGACGTTCGACTTCTTGTTCTGCTCCTCGCAGAGGATCATGGCTCCTTCGCGCATCGGCTCGGGAGAGAATACGGCCCGGAACCCCCGGCGGATGCCGATCTTGTGGAGCCGCTTGCGCAGCATGTGGGCCAGCGGGCAGTGGTGGGTTTTCGAGATGTCGGCGATTTCGAGTTTGGTGGGGTCGGTTTTGGCTCCGGCGCCCATCGAGCTGACGAGCGGCAGCCCGCGCTCCAGCGAGGCGGCGATCAGCGCCAGTTTCGGCGAGAGGGTGTCGATGGCGTCCACCACGTAGTCGTAGCGCGCGGCGTCCAATAAGATATAGGTCTCCTCGTCCTTGATATATTTGTCGACCACCGTGAGTCCGATTCCGGGGTTGATGTCGCGCAGGCGTTCGGCCAGCACCTCGGCCTTCGGGCGGCCGACGGTCGAATGGAGGGCCACCAGCTGGCGGTTGATGTTGGTCGCGTTCACCGTGTCGGCGTCGGCGACGGTCATGCGTCCCACGCCCGCCCGGGCGATCATCTCCGCGGCATAGGCTCCCACGCCGCCCAGCCCGACCACGAGCACGTGGGCGTTGCGCAGCAGCTCCAGTTTTTCGCTGCCGAGCAGCAATTCGGTTCTTTCCAGCCAGTTATGCGTATGCGTTTCCATTTGTCATTGTCATTTGTCGCCCTTCGTCCGGCCCGGTCCTTCGTACTCGCCGCCTGTGAATATTCGTTTGTAATTATCTAAAATTGCCCGTTGCAACACCTCCTCCGGCACCCCTTTCGCCTCCGCCGCCCGGGCGTAAATTTCCGCGATGGGCACGGGGCTGTCGTCGGTCTCCAGAAAGAGCTGCGAAAGCGGCGTCCCGCGCAGCGCCGCAAGGGTCTTGGGCGATGCGAACGTGCGTTCGCCGAACGAGAGGCAGTAACCTTTCGCCAGGGCCTGCCGCGCCTGCTCGGGCGAGCCGATGAAGCCGTGGAAAATCACGGCCCGGGGTTCCGAGGCCGCCAGTTCGCGCATCAGCGGCTCGAAGGCCCTGACGCAGTGGAGCACCACGGGAAGTCCCCGCTCGCGGGCCAGCCGCAACTGCGTCCGCAGTGCGGACAGCTGGGCCGCACGGTCGGCGCCGCGCACGAAATCCAGTCCCGTTTCGCCCACGGCCTGCGCCCCGCCGAGACGCTGGCCGAGCGTTGCGGCGTCCTGCGTCGCGGCGTCCCACGGGTGCACGCCCGCCGTGCGGAGTTCGATCCCCGAACCGGTCGGGCGATGGGTGTGTATGTTGACGTAAGGGAGCATCCGGATTGCAAATGTAGGAATTTTAGCGGGAGCATTGCGAATTTGGAGCCAATTTTTTAACCTTCGCTGCCGGCTGCCGGCCGGCGGGACGCGGGGATGTTTTCCGGAGGTTGTTTCCGCTCCGGATTCTTTCGAAATCCTTTCGCATCGGAAGCATTCGTAAGGCCTTTATTTTGTCCCGAAAGCGGGCGTTCCAAATCTTAATTAAATTTAAGAAATAATGGTTTGCGCATGGGGAATTTCGGGAAAAATTTCGTACTTTCGCACGCGAATTAATTGTTAGCTCACTAACAGCCGAACTTGAATTCCAAACATAACAATCAAAATCATTAACCATGTCGAAAATCATTACACTACGCAAGGGTTTAGACATCAATCTGGTGGGCAAACCCCAGGAGTCGCTCGCGGACGCGCCGCAGGCTTCGGAGTATGCCCTCTCGCCCCTCGATTTCGAGGGCGTGACTCCCAAGCTGCTGGTTAAGGAGGGCGATCGGGTGAAAGCCGGCACGCCGTTGTTCTTCAACAAGTACAACGAACGCGTGCTCTTCACGTCGCCCGTCAGCGGTACGGTGGCCGCCGTCAACCGCGGAGAGAAGCGCAAGGTCCTCTCCGTGACGGTGACTCCCGACGCCTCCCAGGAGTACGAGGAGTTTGAGAAGACCGACCTCGGGTCGGCTTCGCGCGAGCAGATCGTCTCCCTGCTGCTCCGGTCGGGCCTTTGGCCGATGATCGTGCAGCGCCCTTACGGCATCATCGCCGACCCCAGCGACACGCCGAAAGCGGTCTTCATCTCCGCCTTCGACTCCGCGCCGCTGGCCCCGGATTACAATTTCGTGCTGAAAGCCGAACAGAAGAACCTCCAGACGGGTATCGACGTGATGCGCAAACTCACTCCGGGCAAGGTGCATCTCTCGGTGCGCGCCAAGGCCGAAGGGCAGATGCCCTCGCTCAAGGGCGCCGAACTCCACGCCTTTGCGGGCAAACACCCCGTCGGCAACGTCGGCGTGCAGATCCACCACGTGGACCCGGTGAACAAGGGTGAAGTGGTGTGGACGGTCAATATCCAGGATCTGGCCATCATCGGCCGCCTGTTCAACGAAGGCCGCGTCGACATGACGAAGATCATCGCCGTGGCCGGTTCGGAGATCGAGCGTCCGCAGTACGTCCGCATGGTGGGCGGCGCGAAGGTCGACTCCCTGGTCAAGGGCAACGTGAAGCGACAGAAGGAGGGCGACAGCGTCCGCTTCATCTCGGGCAACGTGCTCACGGGCACCCGGACCGCGCCGGACGGCTTCATGGGCTTCTACGCCAATCAGCTGACCGCCATCCCCGAGGGCGACAAGTACGAACTGCTGGGCTGGGCGATGCCCCGTTTCGGGAAGTTCTCCGTGTCGCGCGCCTATTTTTCGTGGCTCTGCCCGAAGAAGGCCTACAACCTCGACACCAACATGAACGGCGGCGAGCGTCCGTTCGTCGTGACGGGGCTTTACGAGCAGTACCTGCCGATGGACATTTACCCGATGTACCTGCTGAAGGCGTGCCTCGCGGGTGACATCGAAAAGATGGAGAACCTCGGCATCTACGAGGTTACCGAAGAGGACTTCGCGCTGTGCGAGTTCGTCGATCCCTCGAAGATCGAGATTCAGCAGATCATCCGCGACGGTATTAACTTAATGATTAAGGAGGCTTAACGATGAGCGCATTACGCAATTTAGTAGACAAGCTCAAGCCCACGTTCACCAAGGGTGGCAAGCTGGGCTTCTTGGAATCGACGTTCGATGCGTTCGAAACGTTCCTGTTCGTACCCGACACGACGACTTCCAAAGGCGCGCATATCCGCGACTGCAACGACATGAAGCGTACGATGATCATGGTGGTAGTCGCCCTGATGCCGGCGCTTCTGTTCGGTTTCTATAACACGGGTTACATGCACTTCCTCTCGCAGGGCGTGCAGCCCGAATTCTGGGCTTCGCTCTGGTTCGGATTCCTCAAGGTGCTCCCCCTGATCGTCGTTTCGTACGTCGTGGGTCTGGGCATCGAGTTCGCATTCGCCCAGTTCCGCGGCCACGAGGTCAACGAGGGCTTCTTGGTGTCGGGTCTGCTGATCCCGATGATCATGCCGGTGGACATTCCGCTCTGGATGGTGGCTCTCTCGACCGCCTTCGCCGTCGTCTTCGGCAAGGAGGTGTTCGGCGGTACGGGCATGAACGTCTTCAATCCCGCGCTGCTGGCGCGCGCCTTCGCCTTCTTCGCCTATACGCCCTCGATGTCGGGCGCGACGGTGTGGATCGCGGGCATGACCTCCGGCGAGGGCGTGGTGGACGGCTTCTCCGGCGCAACGGCGCTCGAAAACCTGAGCACCACGGGCCGGATGGGCTATTCGGCCATGGACGCCTTCCTCGGTTTCATTCCGGGCTGCGTGGGCGAGACTTCGACGCTGGCGATCCTGATCGGCGCGGCGATCCTGCTCTTCACGGGCGTCGCTTCGTGGCGCACGATGGTCTCGGTATTCGTCGGCGGTCTGGCGATGGGCTATCTCTTCCAAGCGCTCGGCGTGACGACCTATCCGGCATGGTGGCACCTGATCGTCGGCGGTTTCGCTTTCGGTGCGGTCTTCATGGCCACCGATCCCGTCACCTCGGCGCAGACCGATAAGGGCAAATACATCGTGGGTCTGATGACCGGTGCGCTGGCCGTGCTGATCCGCGTGGTCAATCCGGCCTATCCCGAAGGCATGATGCTATCGATCCTCTTCATGAATGCGCTGGCTCCGCTGGTGGACTACTATGTGGTCGAGGCGAACATCTCGCGCAGAAAGAAACGTGTTAAACTGGCAAAATAGGGGAGAATATGGCAACGAAAAAATTCAAATGCACCGTTTGCGGCTACATTCACGAAGGAGACGCCGCACCCGAAAAATGCCCGGTCTGCATGGCCCCCGCCTCGGCGTTCGTCGAACTGAAGGACGAGAAGAAAAAGGGGCTGTTCAGCGACAAGAACGGCAACGCATATATTATAATGTACTCGACGGTGATGGTGGTCATCGTAGCGACGCTGCTGGCCGTGGCCGCACTTTCGCTCCAGTCGCGCCAGTACGCCAACGAGCTGAACGAGAAGAAGCAGTCGATCCTTTCGTCGCTCTCGGCGCAGGGTGAGAATTACGACGCCTTCATCAAGGGCTACGTGCTCGACGCCGACGGCAACGAGCTCGAAGGCGAGGATGTCTTCGAGCTGCTGAAGGACCTTCAGGGCGCTTTCGACGACGGCAAGTTCCCCGTATTCGAAGCCGCCGACGGCCGCGTGGTGATTCCCGTGACCGGCATGGGCCTCTGGGGACCCGTCTGGGGCTATATCGCCCTCGAAAAGGATATGGACACCGTGGCCGGTATCATCATGGCCCACAAGGGCGAGACCCCCGGTCTGGGCGCCGAGATCGCAACGCCGAAATATCAGGCGCAGTTCGTCGGCAAGAAGATCTTCAAAGGCGACGAGTTCGTCTCCGTGAAACTGCGCAAGGGCGGCGCTCAGGACCCCGAACATGAGGTCGATGCCATTTCCGGCGGTACGAAGACCTCGGACGGCGTGACGGCGATGCTCTACAACAGCATGGAACACTACCTGCCGCTGCTCGAAGCCAAGCGCAAGGCCGCGGTCGAGCAGGTCGTATTTGCTCCCGTGCGGGATGAGTCTAACGAAGAAAATGTAGAAAACAATGAGTAAGAACGAAAAAGAGCCTTTGTTTTCGGCTAAGAACATGAAGTTCCTGACGGGGCCGTTCTCCGCGAACAACCCGGTCATCGTGCAGATTCTGGGTATCTGCTCGGCGCTGGCCGTCACCGTACAGCTCAAACCCGCCATCGTCATGGCCTTGTCCGTGACGGTCGTGACGGGATTCTCGAATCTGGTGATGTCGCTGCTGCGCAACGGCGTGCCCTCGCGCATCCGCATCATCGTACAGCTGGTGGTTATCGCCGCGCTGGTAATTCTGGTCGATCAGGTGCTTAAAGCCTACGTTTTCGAGGTTTCCAAGCAGCTGTCGGTTTACGTGGGCCTTATCATCACCAACTGTATCGTCATGGGCCGCATCGAGGCCTTCGCGCTGGCCAACAAGCCGTGGGCGTCACTGCTCGACGGTATCGGCAACGGTCTGGGCTACGGCCTGATTCTGGTGATCGTGGCTTTCTTCCGCGAGCTTTTCGGTTCGGGTTCGCTGCTGGGCTTCCGCATCGTTCCTGAGAGCTGGTATATCGCCGAGGGCGGTTTCTACTCCAACTGCGGCCTGATGCTCTTCCCGCCGATGGCGCTGATCATCGTGGGCTGCATCATCTGGGTGCACCGTTCGCGCAACAAGGATTTACAGGAAAAATAGGAGAATAGCGTATGGAATCATTGAATATCTTTATCCGGTCGATCTTTATCGACAACATGGTCTTCGCGTTCTTCTTCGGCATGTGTTCCTACATCGCCGTTTCGAAGAGCGTCAAAACCGCCCTCGGCCTCGGCGCCGCCGTTACGTTCGTAATGGTGATGACCGTGCCGCTGAACTACTTCCTGTATGAATACGTACTCAAGGCGGGCGCCCTCGCGTGGGCCGGGCTTCCGGACGTCAATCTGGACTTCCTGACCTTCATCGTCTTCATCGCCACCATCGCGGCTTTCGTGCAGCTGGTGGAGATGGCCGTCGAGAAGTTCTCGCCGACGCTTTACAGCCAGCTGGGCATCTTCCTGCCGCTGATCGCCGTGAACTGCGCCATCATGGGCGGCTCGCTCTTCATGCAGCAGAAAGTCGATGCGCTGGAGCTTACGTCGCTCTGGCAGTCGATCGTCTACGGTCTGGGCTCCGGTCTGGGCTGGTGGCTGGCTATCGTGATGATGGCCGCGATCCGCGAGAAGACGACTTACTCGCAGATTCCTGCGGCGCTCAAGGGGCCGGGTATCGCCTTTATCATCACCGGCCTGATGGGTATCGCCTTCATGATCTTCTCCGGTATTCAGTTCTAACCTTAAAAGAGATTCGGAAAACATGGAATTGACTATTATAGTTGCAATCATTGCCTTTCTGGCTGTAACCCTCCTCTTGGTGGGGCTGCTTCTCTTCGCAAAGGCTAAACTGACCTCGTCGGGCGAAGTGACCATCGACATCAACGACGGCGAGAAGGTCATCACCGCCGAGAGCGGCTCGACGCTGCTTTCGACGCTGGCCAACAACAAGGTGTTCCTGCCTTCGGCCTGCGGCGGCGGCGGTTCGTGCGGCATGTGCAAATGTCAGGTGCTCGAAGGCGGCGGCGATATTCTGCCGACCGAAACCGGATTCATTTCGCGCAAGCTGGCCAAGGACCACTGGCGTCTGGGCTGTCAGGTCAAGGTGAAGGAAAACCTCAGGATCAAGGTGCCCGAAGCCGTGCTCGGTGTCAAGAAGTGGGAGTGTACGGTCGTCTCCAACCGCAACATTTCGACCTTCCTCAAGGAGTTCGTCGTGAAGCTGCCCGAAGGCGAGAACCTCAAGTTCCGCAGTGGCGGTTACATTCAGATCGACATCCCGAAGTACGACGCCATCAAGTTCTCGGACATGGACGTCGATGAGAAGTACCGCGCCGACTGGGACAAGTTCAAGATGTGGGATCTGGTTACGACCAACCCCGAAGACACGTTCCGCGCCTACTCGATGGCCAACCACCCGGCCGAGGGCAATATCATCATGCTCAACATCCGTATCGCCACTCCGCCGTTCGACAAGGCGACGGGCGGCTTCATGAAGGTCAATCCGGGTATCTGCTCGTCGTATGTCTTCTCGCGCAAGCCGGGCGACAAGATCACGATTTCGGGTCCTTACGGCGAGTTCTTCCTGCCGGACGACCTGCCCGATACGCAGGAGCTGATCTTCATCGGCGGCGGCGCCGGCATGGCGCCCATGCGCAGCCACCTGATGCACCTGTTCAAGACCGAGAAGACCAAGCGTCCCGTTTCGTTCTGGTACGGCGCGCGTGCGCTGAAGGAGGTTCCCTATCTCGACGAGTTCCACCAGATCGAGAAGGATTTCCCCAACTTCTCGTTCAATCTGGCCCTCGACCGTCCCGATCCCGAGGCGGACGCCGCCGGAGTGAAGTACACGCCGGGCTTCGTGCACAACGTGCTCTACGAGAACTACCTCAAGAACCACCAGGCTCCCGAGGACTGCATCTACCTCATGTGCGGACCTCCGATGATGATCGCTTCGGTCGTCAAGATGCTCGACAACCTCGGCGTGCCGCCGGAGAATATCTTGTACGACAACTTCGGCAGTTAGTGAGTGCAATGACCACCAAAACGCCGTAGGCGAATAAAAGAGGAAGGACGGAAGATCGAATTGATTCGAAACTTTCGTCCTTCCTCTTTTATTGATCCCGCAGGGATTGTCGGTTCATTGCCGAACGCCGTCGAAGTCACGGAGCGCGGTTATCGCGAGCGGAGGCGAGCGATGCGACGTAACTTGCGTTCGGTGCGAGGATTCATTGCCGAACGCGGCCGAAGTCACGGGCGGCGGGGCGAAAATCGGCGATGACGGAGGCGGGATGGTGCGGCGACGGGATGGTCTACGGCGAATGAGGGCGCGAATGGAACTTTCGGAGCCTCGGAATTTGGCGGATTGGAAATAAAACCGTAAATTCGGATAAACTTCAAATAGGGTGCTATGAGACTTGTCCTGGCGTTTGTCGCATTGTTGCTGTCGCTTCCCTTATCCCCGCAGGCAAGGCCGAAGGGATATGAGTTGGACTATTATCGGGTTCGTCTGGAATCTGTCGAGACCGATGGCGCCCGGGGCGGCGTTATCGGCAATCCCGAGAATGAGCAGGGATTCACCACGCCCGGCTACCGGGATTCCACGATCCGCGTCGTTTTCACCTTCGAGCCGACGCATGTCGATTTTTCCCTGACCAACGAGAGCGATTCCGACTTCGGAATCATCTGGGACGAGGCCGTCTTCGTGGATGGAATTTCGAATGCCGCAGAGGGGGTGTTTCACCGGGGTGTGAAGCTGCTCGACAGACACGACGCGCAGGTTCCTTCCGTGGTCGTGAAGGGAAGCTGTGTTTTGGAGTCGCTTGCCGTCAAGAACCGGGTTTTTTACAGTCGCGACCTCAAACGGTGGGTATTCGAGAATCTCCTGCGGGATGCGGATAAGCTTACGCAGATAAAAATACTGTTGCCGATCGAAACCGCCGGAGGGCGTCGGGACTACCTGTTCGTGTTTTCCGTCCACTGGGAGAACCGGAAGGTCCGGGCCGAGTTCGATACGGGCCGGAGGTTTTACGTGTCGGAGAAATAGCCGCTTTCGGCCGGGACGCTTTCACGTGCCGACGTTCCCATGGCTGCGTCCGGGGCGTGGCCGGGGCTTTGGGCGGGCGGCGCATGGAAAAACACCCCGCAGGTCACAGGACCTGCGGGGTGTTCGGCTTCGGAAGCGCTGCCGGCGCGTCATTCGATGCCCTCGAACAGATAGGGGGCGTAGTTGTAGCCTTCGGCCTTGTAGACGGCGACCAGCGCCGGAATCCGGCGCACGAAATCGTTGTAATCCTTGCGGTCGTTGGCCCAGCCCGTCTCGGCGAGAGCCGCCATGCGCGGCAGGACCATGTGCTGTGCGTGGCGGATGTCCGCGATGTACTCCGTCCAGAGGTTGCACTGCACGCCCCTGATCCGTTTCTGGTCGGGCAGCGTGAGCCGGTCGCAGGGGTCGAGGCGGTAAGCCTGCCGCACCGAGACGTAGCGGGTGTTGCCCAGCGGTTCGTAACGCTCCGGGTCGGAGGTCTGGCTGTAATCGAAGTAGCAGTACCATTTCGGCGTCATAATCACCGGGTTTCCCCGCTGTGCGGCCTTGATTCCGGGGTCGCTTCCGTTCCACGACATGATGTTCGCGGTTTTCGAAATGCCGCCCTGGAGGATTTCGTCCCAACCGATGATCTCCCGGCCGTGGGTGTGCATCCAGCGTTCGATGCGGTGGATGAAGTAGCTCTGCAACTGGTATTCGTCCTTGAGCCCCTCCTCGCGGATGCGCTGCTGGCAGAGGGGGCACGCCTTCCAGCGTCCTTTGGGACACTCGTCGCCGCCGATGTGGATGAGCTTCGAGGGGAACAGCGCGAGCACCTCCGTGAGCACGTCCTCGATGAATTCGAAGGTCGTCTCCTTGCCCGCGCAGTAAACGTCGTCGCTGATGCCCCAATGGGTCCATACGGCATAGGGACCTCCCGTGCAGCCGAGCCACGGATAGGCGGTCAGCGCCGCCAGCCCGTGCCCGGGCATCTCGATTTCGGGAATCACCTCGATATGGCGCTCTGCGGCGTAGCTGACGATCTCGCGGATCTCCTCCTGCGTGTAGAACCCGCCGTAGGGTTTGCCGTCGTAAACGCCCTCTTTGTTCTTGTCGTAGCGTCCGACGAGCGTTTCCGCACGCCGGGATCCGATCTGGGTGAGCAGCGGATATTTTTTGATCTCGATCCGCCAGCCCTGATCGTCGGTCAGATGCCAGTGGAATTTGTTGATCTTGTGCAGCGAGAGGATGTCGATGTAGGTCTTCACGTCCTCGACCGGGAAGAAATGGCGGCAGACGTCGAGCATCGCCCCGCGGTAGGCGAACGTGGGCTTGTCGCGGACGACGCAGGCGGGAATCTCTCCTCCGGCGACCAGCTGCTGGAGACTTCGAAGCCCGTGCAGCACCGCCTGGGGCGTCGATGCCGTGACCGTTATGCGCTGTCTGCCGACTTCCAGAAGGTACTCTTCGGCTTCGTAGCCCGGTTGCAGTTGCAGCGTCACGGCATGTTTTTCGGATGCGGCGGTGACGGCGGGTTCGGCTCCGGTGAGCTTGCCGACGGCGCGGGCGAAAATCTCCGCGGGCGTGCGCAACTGTTCGTCCGTGATGACGACGGGCGTTCGGGGCGTCAGCCGGAACGATCCCGGCAGTTCTTCGACCTCGGCGGGGCGGGGTACGATGCGGACGCGTCCGTCGCAGGCTGCGAATCCCGGCAGACAGGCCTGGACGGCGAAAATCAGGAATAGAAGGTGTTTCACGGTTTGGATTCTGGTTGAGCGGTTAGGGAAGCCCCGCCTGCAAAACGTTTGCAGGCGGGGTGCTTCCGGATAGGGTTATTTGTTGTAACGTACGCCGATGTAGGAGAAGGCGATCTCTCCGGTGGTGATGATCTGGTCGTCGAACTCGCCGTCTTCCTTGCCGCCGGCTTTCTTGTTCGCGGCCGAGAAGCGGATGCATACGTCGTCCTTGCCGAGCAGTTCGAGCGGCAGAGGTACGTTGATGTACTTGTAGCCGGCGCACTGCCAGTAGAGGGTGTAGTTCCAGTTCACGATGTCGGGGACCTGGAATTCGGTGATCGGGTTCCAGTCATCGCGGTTGTTGTCGCCGTGCTCCGACCAGTCGACCCTGATGTAGCGGGGGCCTCCGATGATGCGGTTCTGCATGGCTACCTGCATCGAGAGCACATCGGTCGAGATGCCCTGCGTCGAGAAGTGGAGCAGCCACGCTTCGCTGCGGTCGGTTTCGGTGTTCCACCACTGGCACTTGTTGGTCCAGGCAGAGAATTCCGCGCTCGTCAGGTTTCCCTTGCCGTCGTTGTTGGTTCCGGGGTCAGAACACATTTGTTTGCCGTTTCCGACGACGCCGTTTCCGTTGATGTTGCCTTTATTGGTGCCGCCCCAGGGTTTCTCTTTGTCGGGGTTGGATTCGTTGCCGATGGGGCCGAGGTAGCTCGGGTCGCTCACGCCCCAGCCTGCGTCGCCCGATTTCTCGTCGGGATGGGTGAAGGTCAGGTAGCCGTTGTCGCCGGTCGTGGGGCGGAAGATGTGGCTTTCGAGCTTGCCGTAGCGGTATTCGGTCAGGAGGGCCGAGAAGCTGTTCTCGAAATCCTTCTCCAGCGCGATGTCCTCGCGGGTGAGGTGGCGGATCTGGTAGCGGCCGATGTCGCCCATGTCCTTCGATCCCATCCAGACGAAGCGGTCGTGGGTCTCGTGAACCAGTACGCCCGAGATGTTCCCCGAACCGTAGGGCAGCATCTCCCCGGTACGGCGGTATTTGCAGGTGGTGTTGGTCAGCATGTAGAAGCTGTCGCCGTTCTTGTCGCGCACCAGCATCGGGTATTTCGTTTCGCGGTTGGCATTGGTGCTGCGTGCATAGCCTTCGTTGATCGGCGTTAGGCTGCCTTTGCGCACGGGAAGCTCGCAGTCGGCCAGCGTTACCCAGGTGTATACGTCCATGTCGGTCAGCTCGTTGTAGCGCTTCACCTTCTGCGGAATGTCGGCCGCCGAGCCTGAAACCGAGGACATGACCATCGCCGAGGTGACTTTCTTGAGAATGTAGCGTTCGGGGTTCGACTCCGCTTCGACCGTGACGCCCTTGAGCAGGATGCGGACCTTGCTGTAACGTTCGAAGATGTTGTCGTCTTCGGTCACGGTCTTGATCATGAAGCCCTGCGAACCGTCGAGGCTCTGGATGTAGGCCGTGCGGTAGGTCTCGGTGTAGTCGATCGAGGTCTGTCCCGTCATCATGTTCTCGCCGTTGTTGCCGTTGCCGATGTCGCTGATGATGCGTCCCTCGATGTAGACGTCCTTGTTGACGATGCCCACCAGGTCGCGCACCTCGCTGAACGAGATTTCGTGCCCGAACTCGTTCTTGGCGTTGGCCTGCGTGAGGTAGACCGTCGAGGAGATGGTCCGGTTCCACCCGTCGCGGTAGCTGAGGGTGATGCGGGCGTTGCGCAGGGCTTCGGGGTCGGCGTTGGGGTCGGTCTGGAGAATCAGGAACCCGTTGCTGATGTCGAGGTCCGAAATCCATCCGCCCTCGTCGGCGCTCGTGTAGACGATCGACTGCCGGAGGTCCTCCAGTTCGAGGTTGGTGGAGAGCTGCGCCGTCGCCTGTCCGCCGTCGCCGAGCACCATGATGCTGCGGGTCGAGAAGTCCAGTTTCGGGGTGATGAAGCCCTCCTGTTTGATGTATACGGTATCCGCGCGGTTGTGGGTCCAGAGGCGGATGCCCTCCATGCGGGGGAAGCCGTCGTTGGTCGTGGCCTGGAATTTGAAATAGTCGTCGCCCGTGAAATGCGTTCCGCGGCCCTCGGTGTCGAGCGTGAGCCATCCGTTGTCGGGATTGATCAGTTCGATGTCGTAGGGTTGGTTGGCGAGGACCGGAATGCTCCCCGTGCCGCCTTTCCAGGGGGCTATGATCTCTTTCTTGTAGGGGCCGAACTCGGAGACGCGGGTCTCTTCGCCGTTGTCTTTTTCGCAGGCCGTGAGCGCCAGCCCGCCCAGCAGCGGGAGCAGCAGCCTTCGGTACAATGATTTTATCTGTTTCATCGTGGTCTGAATTTGGTTTCGCGCATCGGCGGGGGAGGGACGCGCCCTCCCCGCCTGAGCGGTTTATTTGTTACTCTTTACGGCTATGGTTCCGAAACGCATCGGCGAACGCTTGTTGGCTGCCATGTCGGATGTGATCGTGCCCGTGTCTCCCTGGTCCACCGTGGCGGTGTTCGAGGCGATGCACTGCGTGCTCCGGGCCTTGATCAGCAGCGTGACCTCCGGGCGGTTGCGCAGGGCGTCCGGCAGGATGAACACGCGGTCGGCGTAGCCCGGGACGGCGCAGTAGGAGAGGTCTTTGCCGCCTGCTCCCTGCCAATAGACGAACGGCCGGCAGCAGAAGCCCGATTCGGGCAGCACGGTGAAGTTCACCCCGTCGGTCGAGTACTCCACCTGCCAGTAGACGGGGCCGTAGATGCTCGTGCCGCCGGCGTTGCCCTGCGAGTTGGTGAAGTTGAGCGAGAGGTTCGCGCCGGCGCCCTCGGTCGAGAATTTCAGCGCCACGGCGTAGCCCGTGTTTTCGGCGAAGTCCCACCAGTAGGTGTTCTCGAATTTCAGGGCGTTCTTGCTGTTCAGCCCGGCGCTGGTCGTGAGTCCGTTGTACTCGTTGTCCAGGAGGTATTTGGCTGCGGGGTCGGTGCACCAGAGCGAGCCGTTGCCCCTATCCGGGGCGATCGTTCCGTCGGCGTTGGTCCTGACCTCGGCGTTGTTCCAGTTCCACTCCACGAGCGTCTGGCGGTTGGAGCTCGATTCCGAAGCGGCGAGGTCGATCTCCTCCTTTTCGAGCACGCGGACCGAGTAACGGCCGATGTACCCCTCGTTGGTGTAGCCGTAGCGGGGCTGGAGGTCGTGGACGATGACGCCGCTCAACGTGCCCTTGCCTTTAGGCATGCCGCTGCCGTCGCGCCGCCAGGGAGTCTTGTTGTTGACCAGCATCGAGATCGCGCCGCCGTCCTTGTCACAGAGCGTTCGGGGCACGCAGCTGGTGTGGTTGGCCGTTCCGAAATAGCCTTCGTTGACGTTGGTGTAGCTGCCGTCGGGCAGGGCGAATTCCACCTCCCGGAGCGAGACGTAGGTGTAAATGTCCTCGTCGGTGAGCTGGCCGATCGACTTCTCCTTGCGGATGAGGTCGCTGGCCGTTCCGGGCGTCTGGCTGACGATGTTGGCCGCCGTCAGTCCGCTGAGCGTGTAGCGTTCGGGATCGGCCTCCTTGGTGAGGGTCACGCCGTTGAGCGAGATTTTCACCTGCGAGTAGCGTTTCAGCGTGTTGTCGTCCGCCGCGTCGAATTGCAGGCGGTATCCGTAGCTGCCGTCGAGCATCTGCACGTAGGCCGTCTTGGCGTTCACCGTGTAGTCGGTGGCGTTGCGTTCCGTGTTGGGCGTCGTCTCCACGTTGGCGTTGTCCTTGTCGCTGATCACGATGCCCTCGAAGCTGGCTTCGGGATTGTTGATCACGACCTGTCCGCTCTCGCCCTTGATCAGCGTGCGGTAGTCGGCTTCGTAGGTCTGTTCGACGACGAACGGCGCCGCGGGCGTAAGCTCTCCGGCCGTTCCCGGCAGCGAGAAGGCGATCGACGCGCTGCGCGGGCCTTCCGAGTCGTTCTCCTTCACGTCGAACGACAGCACTTTGTCTTCGAGCGTGATGTTCTCGATCCAGTCGGCCGACGCGCCTTCGTAGACCGGCGTGCAGACCACCTTGCCGAGCAGGCTGCCCAGGTTGTGCTTCAGCTCGGCCTTGATGGTCGTGGCCTTGCGCGTGGTCTTGGCGCGGTCGGGCGTGAAGGTCATGCAGGCCTCTTCGGTCGCCTGCGTGACGGTCAGCGTGACGGCGTGTTTCTTCTCCTTGGCGTCGATATAGGTCAGCGTGATCGCGGCCTGCCGTTTGCGCGGCGAGTTGTTCTTCAGGGTGCTGAACGTGACGGCGTCGGTTCCGACGGCCAGGTTTTCGATCCACTCCTCGTCCGGCTCGGGCGTTTCGTCGTCGTCCTCGTCGGGAATCACCGAATAGACGATGGTGTCCCGGATCTGTTTGTAATCCTCCCGGAGGTTGTTGTCAAGCCCGATGCGGAGGTCCCAGGGGTTGCTGAAAATCTCGATGCGGCTCTCCTCCAACGACAGGATGGGGTCTTCGCCCTCCTGCGTCATGCGTACCGCCTGTTCGAGTCCGCCGCGGGTGAAGATGATGTCCACGGCGCGCGGCACGCCGTAGTTGGCGCCGTATTTGAACAGTACGGGGGTGTTTCCCGAGCCGTTCAGGCGGTTGATGGAGGCCCATTCCACGTCTTCCGACAGACGGACCGACCATTCGCCGGTGGAATAGATCCGCACCTGGGTGGAGCCGGCGTCCGAAGTCAGCGTGTATTTGTTGGAATCCACATTCAGCGGCAGGTCCATGTCCGAATCCATTTCGCATCCGGTCAGCAGGAGCAGCGCCGTGACGAGGGGCAGGATGCCCGTGCGCCACGCTTTGTAGATGCAGTCTGTAAGGTTATTTTTCATCGTTGTGTTTTTTTGTTCGTTCCGTCGGCCTTACATGCCGTATTCGTTATAGGCCTTGTTGTCGAGCGCGCCGCCCGAATAGACGACCTCCTTGTCGGGGATCGGGTAGTATTCGTGGCAGGGGAGCATGTTGTCCTTGAGCGTCGGGTAGTTGGTGTATTCGTAGGTCATCCGATACCAGATTCCCCAGCGTACCAGGTCGAACTTGCGCTGGAATTCACCCAGCAGTTCGCGTCCGCGCTCCTTCTGGATCTCCTCCAGAAGCGCATCTTTGTTCTTGAAGACGTAGGCGGTGGTTCCGGCGCGTTCCCGGACCATGTTCAGGTAGCGGACGGCCTCGTCGGAGTCCTCCGTCTCGGCGTAGCACTCCGCCATCATCAGGATGGCGTCGGCATAGCGGAATACCTTCTGGTTGGAGAAGTCGGCGGTGTTCTGCATCCCCGGGCACCAGAATTTCGGGCCGAGCCACGGACGGGTTCCCACGCCCGAGAAGGGCTTGCCGTCGTATTCCCACGCCATGTTCAGCGTTTTGCGCTTGTCGTTGCTTTTTTTGGTCTGGAGACCGTCGCAGAAGTAGCTGTTGGGGCGCATGGAGGTCCAGGTGGTCATGCCCGTGCCCATTTCGGGAATCTCCACGCCGTCGTAGATGCCCTTGCCGTTGTGGTACGGAGTGGTGATGGCTGCCACGTTGGTCGTGACGGACAGTCCGCCGGGCGTGTAGGTGCGCTGCACCTCGAAGATCGACTCCGGGGTGTTCTTGTTGCGGAACATGATGTCTTCGAGCGGATACTGTTGCAGGTCGCCGTAGATTTTCTCCAGTTCGCCGAGCGCCTTGAGGGCGTCGTCCCAGCGGTGGTTCCACTGCGCGAGCTTGGCAATCATCATCCAGCCCATCGCGGCGCCCATGCGGTTGTCTGCGACCTCCGACGAACGCACCTGGTCCATCGAGGGCACGTAACGCTGCAATTCGTCGATCAGGTAGTCGCGGGTCTCCTTTGCCGACATGCGGCCCATGTGGGCGATCTCCTGCATCACCTGTTGGTCGGCGACCTCCTTGGTGTAGAAGGGCACGTCGCCGAAGATGCAGGTCAGCAGCCAGTAGTAGAACGAGCGGATGACCACGCCTTCGGCCAGCAGCGGCAGCTTGTCGGCTTCCGAAGACTCCTTGATGTCGTTCAGGGGCGAACGTTCGATGGCGGCGATGGTCGAGTTGCAGTACATGACGCCCTTGTAGCACTGGGTCCATATCTTCTGGCCGTTGAGCGGCTTCGCGGGGGATATGTCGAGCTGGGCGTCCTTGGTTCCCGAAGCGATGTACATCAGGTCGGTGACGCCTTCGGTCATAATCAGGAAACAGTAGTCGTAGATGCTGTTGATCGGTATGTAGCAGGCGTTCAGGCCCGCCAGGCATTGCGCCCGGGTCTTGTAGTACTCCTTGGGTCCTACGAACGACGTGGGGTGTTCGTCCAGGTCGCACGCGCTGAACAGCAGGGCGGCGGTTGCCGTGGCTGCCAGCAGGTATTTTTTCAGGAAACTGTATGATTTCATGGTCTTGGCTGTTAGTATCTGATCTGGAGGCTGAAAATAATGGTCCGGGGCTTGGGATAGGCGCCGATGTCGACGCGCCGCAGGGCCGAGTTGGAACTCGATGTCGAAACGTCCGGGTCGAATCCGTTGTATTTCTTCCACAGGTAGAGGTTCTCGCCGCTGACGCTTACGCGGATGTCGCGCAGGCGGTTTTTGGTGACCTTGCGCATGTCGAACGTGTAGCTCGCGGAGATGTTCTTCAGCCGCAGGTAGCTTGCGTCGTGCACCAGCCGGTCGCTGGGCAGGGCGTCGTAGCTGCCGGCCATCGGCAGGTTCGAATTCGGGTTGCGGACCGGATGCCAGGAGTTCTGCATGTACTTGTATTGGTTGGTATAGGGCGAACCGTTGCCCATCCAGAGTTCGGCGACGTTGTAGATCTTGCCGCCGATCGAGTAGTTGAAGAAGAAGCTGAATGTGAAGTTATGGATGTTGAACGTGTTCTGGATACCGCCGTAGAGGTCCGGGTCGGCCGATCCGAGGTAGACCAGGTCGTCGCTGTTCAGCGCTCCGTCGTGGTTGATGTCCTGATAGCGGGCGTATCCGGGCTTGAAGGTGTTGCCGCTGGCCGAGGCGTAGGCCTTGGTGATCTTGTTGCGCTCGACCTCTTCCTGGTTGTGCCATACGCCGCCGTAGCGGAATCCCCAGAGGGCGTTGAGCGTGTAGCCCTTCTTGTAGCCGTACATCATGTAGGTGGTTCCCGACGACGACGGCGACGAGTAGGCTGTCACGAAGTCTTCCGAGGCGATGTCGTCCACCATCTGCCTGTTGCGCGACAGGGTGAGGGTCGTCGACCACTGGAATTTCGGACGGACGATGTTGCGGCTTTCGACGGTGAGTTCCCACCCCTTGTTGGTAGTGCGTCCGGCGTTGGCGAAGTAGTTGGTGTAACCCGTCTGCGAGGCTACCTGTACGGTCAGCAGCAGGTCGCGGGTCTTGATCAGATAGGCGTCGGCCGTGACGTTGAGCCGTCCGTCGAACAGCGAGATGTCGGCTCCGAGGGTATACTGGTCGGAGGTTTCCCACGTCAGGTCGGGTGATGCCAGACGCGACGGGTAGACCGCCAGCTGCTGCGTGCCTCCCATCAGGTAGCCGCTCGTCGAGTTGCCGACGGCCGCCAGCGAACGGTAGGCCGAGATGGCGTCGTTGCCGGTGCGTCCGAGGCTGGCGCGCAGGGCCAGTTCGTCGATCCACTTGGCTTTTTGCAGGAACTTCTCGTTGGCGATGTTCCAGCGGAGGGCCGCCGAGGGGAAGAATCCCCATTTCTTGTTGGCGGCGAAGTTCGAGGCGCCGTCGTAACGGGCCGTGAACGTAACGTAGTAACGCTCCTTGTAGTTGTAGTTCAGACGTCCGAACACCGACATCTTGGTCCAGTCCGTGTGGTTGGTGCTGATCGAGGTGTTCTGCTTGTCGGGAACCGCGGCCATGCTGTTCCAGGTGAGTTCGTCGAGCGTGTAGCCGCGCCCGGTGATGCTCAAGTTGTTGTCGTACTTGATCTGCGCGGTGTATCCGCCCAGCACGTCGAAATTGTGGCCGCTCTTGGGGCGCAATTCGTAGTAGACCGTATTTTCGCTTGAGAAACTCGTGTCGTCGTACTCGTCGCGGCTGGCGTAACCGCCTTCGTTCTCCTTCTTGGCCGGCAGGTATCCCGGCTCGTAGTAGCGTCCGTGGCGCTGGTAGGAGTAGTAGGTGAACTGGCTGCGCAGCTTCAGCCCCTTGACGGGGGTCACTTCGACGAATGCGCTGTTGTTGAGCGAAATGCGCCGGGCGTTCTTGAGGCAGTGGTCGAGCATGATGCGCGGGTTGTTGAATTTCTGTCCCGAGTACCACAGGTCGTTCATGTCGGATGTGGGGGAGAGGAACGGGCTGAGGAACACGGCGGCGTTCCACCAGTTGGTTCCGCCGATGGTGGCCAGGTTTTCGTCCTGATCGCGGTAGGTGTAGCTCAGGTTCAGTCCGGCCTTGAGCCATTTGGCGAACTCGTGGTCGACCTTCAGGCGCGCCGAGTAACGTTTCAGCCCGCTGTTGTCGATGATTCCCTGCGTTTCGTTGAATCCGGCCGAGGCGTAGTAGGAGCTTTTCGCGGAGGCTCCCGAAATCGAAAGGTCGTAATTCTGATAGAGCGCCGTGCGCGTGATGGTGTCGATCCAGTTCGTGCCGACGCCTTTGGCCTCGGGGTTGGGGAAGGGGTATTTCGACATCGGCGAGTCGGGTTCGATTTTATCGTTGCCGTCGGCGCTTGAGAAGAAATAGGCGTAGTCGTTGCGGTAGCGGGCGAACTCCGTGGCATCCATGATGTCGAGCTGACGCGGGAGCTGCGAAAATCCCAGGTCGGTCTTGAAGGTGATGTTGGGTCGTCCGTCCATGCCGCGGCCCTTCTTGGTCGTGATCACGATCACGCCGTTCGAGCCGCGCGCGCCGTAGATGGCCGTCGACGAGGCGTCCTTCAGCACCGAGATCGACTCGATGTCCGCGGAGTTGATGTCGTTCAGGTCGTGAATGCCGTCGATGACGCCGTCGACGATGATCAGCGGTTCGTTCGATGCCGAGATCGAGCGCGTGCCGCGGATACGGATCGAGGTCGTGGCGCCCGGCTCTCCGGTCGTGGCCATGATGTCGGCGCCGGCGATGCGGCCCTGGAGGGCCTGGTCGACCGAAACCACCGGCACGTCCTTGATGTCGCTCATCTTGACGTTGGCCACCGAACCCGTCAGGTCGGTTTTCTTCACCGTGCCGTAGCCGATCACGACCACTTCGTCGATGGTCTGCTTGCTCTGTTCGAGTTTCACGTCGACCTTCGTGCGCGCGCCGACCTTTTCGGTTTTGGCTTCATAGCCGATGTACTGGAAGGTCAGCGAAGCGCCTTCGGGAACCTGGATCGAATAATCGCCCGTGGCGTTGGTGCTGGCGCCGTTCGTCGTGCCCGTCACCAGTACGGTCGCGCCGATCAGCGGCTCGCCGCTCTGGTCCGTAACCTTGCCCGTTACGGTATGTTTGGTTCCGCTTTTCTGCGCGAAGGCAGGCGCTGCCGTCAGCGCTCCCGAAACCAGCAGGATCAGTAATATGATATATTGTTTCATGCGAATTTTTATTTAAGTGCAACTCCTGATGCTTGCTTCCCGGAGGGGTAGTGGCGGAATTCGATCATCACCGGGTAGTGGTCCGAATGCGTGGCGGTAAATTCGTCGTAGATGATGCGCGAGTCGGTTATTTCACGCATCACGGCCTGCGAGGCGTAGATGAAGTCGATCCGCCGTTGATCCGCCGTCGATTCGCCGTTGTAGGGGGTGGGAACGGTGTGGAAGAACTGGCTGTGGCGGTCGCGCAGGGCGTCGCAGTAGCCGCTCTTGAGTATGATCGAATGCGTCTCGAAATAGGTGTTCGCGGGCATCGCGTCGGCATCCTTGGGCGAATAGGAGTTGAAGTCGCCCGCCATCAGCCACAGCGGTTCCACCGGATAGCGGCGGATGGTGCTGTCGAGGATGCAGTTGATCTCCCGGTCGCGGTAGGTGTTGCCCGTCCCGGCTGCGCCCTGCCCGTTGGGATAGGTTCCGAAGGGATAGAGGTGCAGCACCACGACGTTGATGTCCTTGATGCGGGTGTGGATGGCTCCGTGCCAGAGGGGAACGTCTTCGAGCAGGCGGTTGCGCAGTTCGATGGGGTATTTCGACGTCAGCCCCACCGGAAATCCGCTCTCCTTGCAGAGTATGGCGTAGGGGTGCCCGTAGCGGCCGGCAAGGGCCGTGAGCGACTCCTCGGTGAATGCGTTGCACTCGCAGAGGGCCATGAAGTCGGGGTCCTTCTCCTTCACCCAGTCGACGAAGTTGTCGAAGTTCTGGGCTTTGTCGAGCTTCATGCCCTCGAGAATATTGTAACTGATGAAACGCAGGGTTTCGGGCTGGACGCTCGTTCCCGGATCGGTCGTCAGTTCCTCGTCCGGTGCGGCGGGATCGTCGTCGCAGGCGGGCAGCAGGGCCGTGGCCGTGAGCAGCGTCGCCCCGAAAGCCAGCCGGCGCAGCATCTGTATCGTGTCGTATGTTTTCATGTCGTTCGCTGGTTTATTTGTTGTAACGCAGGGCTGCGTAGGAGACGGTGAATGCGTTGGCTACCTGCCCGTTGGATGCGATGGTCGCGGTGTCGTAGGTCGTCGCCGTGCCGATCTTGTTCTGCACGGGGCGCAGGCGGATCCATGCCACGCTCTGTCCCAGAATCTCGGTGGGAACCTGCATCCACACGTTCTTGTCGCCCGAAAGCTGCTCAAGCTGCATGTTGCCCCAGTTGCCGTTGTCGGGAACCGTGAAATCGGTGAGCTTCTTCCAGTTGTCGCCGTCGAGCGAATATTCCGCCGTCCAGTAGCGCAGTCCGCCCTGTGCCGAGTGGTAGCGGCAGGTGAAGACGAAGGAGCATTGCGTGGAGCTGACGCCCTGCGTCGAGAACTCGAAGATCAGGGAGTTTCCCGTGTTCTTCGCCGTGTCCCACAGCTGTTTGTGGCCCCACGAGGCGTTGTTGATGGTCAGCCCGTTTTCGGCGGCCCGGTAGGCGCTGCCGACGGCCAGCCAGGCGTAGGTGCTCATAAACGAGAGTCCCGAACCCGTCGTTGCGGCTACGCAATGCGCCTGACCGCTGTCGGTTGCCGGATGCGGATACTGCGGGAATGCGTAGGCGCGGGGGTCTTTGCTGCCGTCGGGACTCCACTCCACGGCCACGGCCGAGAAGACGTTGTCGGCCGACTCGTCCAGCGCGATGTCCTCGCGCGTCACGTTGCGGATCTGGTAACGGCCGATGTCGCCGCCCCGCTCGAAGAAGGTGTAAGGCTCGTGTACGATGATGCCTGTGATCGTTCCCTCGCCGTCGGGCATCTCCTTGAAACGCCAGTCGCAGCCGTGGTTGGTCATCAGGTAGATCATGTCGCCGTGACGGTCGAGTACGGCTGCGGGGTAGTAGTTGTTGAAACTGTTGGTGTAGTTGATGTGCACGGGGATGAAACGTCCGGTGCGCACGGCCATCTGGCAGCGTTTGAGCGTCACCTGGGTGTAGATGTCGGCGTCGGTCAGCTGGTCGATGAAGCGCCGCTTCGCGGGCAGCTCTTCGGCCGTTCCGGCCTCTTTGGTGACGATGTGGTCCTGCGTCACGCCGCTGAGCGTGTAGCGCTCGGGGTTGCTCCGCTTGGTCAGCGTGAGGCCCTTGCACCAGAGTTTGAGTTTGTCATATCGTTGCAGGTTGTTCTGCTGGGCGTCGGTCGTGACCAGAGCGAGACCCAGCGAGGCGTCGGCGTTCTGCATGTAGGCCGTGCAGTCGTTGATGCCCAGATCGGGTTTTGCCGCGGCCTTGAGCATGGGGCTTCCGGCCATGTTGGGCGAGGCCCAGTCGCTGATGACCGTGCCGCTTACGGCGATGTCCTGATCGAGGGTGATCTCGCCTTCCGCCTCCGCGATCAGCCCGCGCAGCTCCTCGAAGGTCATCTCGCGGGTCTCCGCCGTACCGCCCGGGATACCCTGATAGGCTGTGAAATAGGTTGTGTGATCTTCGCCCCAGTCATCCCGGAATCGCAGACGAAACCGTGCCGCGCGGGGCTCGAATTTCTTGTTGTCGGCGATCCGGAACCGGAAATACTTGAAATCCTGGGCGTAGCTGACGCTGTCGGCCCACGGTTCGGCAGCGGAATTCTCGTCGTAAACGACCGTCCAGTAGATTTTCTTGGACAACGGAATGTTGGTGTCGATCGCAACGGAGTCGATCGTGCTAACGGACGAATATTGTTTTCCGATGTACTTGAACTCCAGGAGCGGCGTCGTGCCGTACTGCATCAGGTAAATCGTGTCGACGACCTGCTGGCGGGCCGATGAGACGAGGATGGTTCCCTTGCGGGGAAGCGAGTTGTTGGTCCGGTAATTGAGGTTGAGCGAGCCGCCCGTTTCGCCGCTGTCGGCGCCGTCGACCGAGACCCAGAGTCTGGTCTCGGGCGTGAGCCGCGCCTGCCACGGTCCGGAGGTCTCTACCTTGATGGTGCGGGAGCCTGCGTCGCTGGAGACGAAGACTTCGCTGCTGACGCCTTTCGAGCCGATAGCCGGCTCCGTTTCATCCTCGCTGCACCCCCCCCCGAGCAATAGGGCCGAGGCGGCGAAGGCGCAGATCAGGCTGAAGCGCTTGGTGTAGAATTTTTTCATCGTATGTCGTAGTTTGGGTTTTTAGTGTCGCGGGGCATTCTGTTCCCAGGGGAGTTTGCCGAACAGGTCTTCGAAATCGTACCATTTCAGGCGCAGCACGTAGAGGTTGTCGATGAAGATGCGTGTGTTGCCGCTCTCCATCTCGTATTTGCCGGCCATCAGTTCCATGCGCGTGTTGCTCGTAAAGGGATTTTTGGGGTGGGAGAAGATGATGAACTCCTGCTGGGAGTTTTTCCACATGGCCGTCGGAAGCTCCGCGGCCGTGGGGTCGAGGTGTCCCACACGGACGGTTTTCTCGGTGGTTCCGTCGGCGAACTGCCCGCCTCCCGTGATCCGCACAGTCAGTTCGTCGTTGTCTTTCGTGCCGTCGGCCGCCGCATAGGCGATGGCGTTGAAACGGACCATGGCGGCCGTGTCGTTCCGGATGCCCGGATCGTACGGGGTCAGCAGGTTGGCTCCGTGTCCGGCGTCGTCGCCGAGCTTGACGTAGCCGTTTTTGCCGTAGCAGTAGGCCGTGCCTCCCTCCTGTGCGGGCGTCGATTCCAGCCCCATTTTCTTCTGGTCGGCGGTCCAGCTGTCGATCGGCGTTTCGCCCCGGGTCTCCAGAGGTTCCGCCGAACCGTACTTCAGCCAGTCGAAGTTGCCCTCGTAATCTTTGGTGTATTTCGGGAATCCCTGCACCACGGCGATGAATTCATTGAGGAATTCGACGTCGGTGTGCAGCGAGATGCACCCTTTCCGTTCTACGTAGGACTCCGTGTGCGGGGTGATCAGCAGGACCAGTTCGTCGATTCCGGGCCTGACGCCGCGTTTGATTTCGTCGACGTTGAGCCACTCCTCGGCCGGCAGTTCTCCGGACTCTTCCTTTTCGCCTTCGAATCCGACCTGATAAGCCACATTGCTTCTGATATAGATGGATCTTTTGAACGGAGTGGCGTCCTGCTCTTTCGACGCTCTGACGGGGATGTGCAGGGTTCCCGTCAGCGCTTCTTCGAACTCGGGCGAGTTCGACCACTCGATGTGTTCCCTGCGGGAGTAGTCCTTGTCGTCGTCGCAGGCTGTGCCCAGAGATACCGTGCCGGTCAGCAGCAGTACCGCGATCAGCGGGGTGACGCTCCTCTTCGGGATTTTCAGAGATAGAGTTGTTCTCATAGCATTTAGGTTAATTGGTCTGAAAAAGTTTGGAAAATTTTAGCTAAATTTCGGGTGAATATTGAAAATATTTTCATTACAAAGATAGCCCTTAATAAATATGCGGAAAGGGCCTTGCCCGAAAATGTAAATGAATGTAAATCTTAACTTGTTTATTGTCAGCATGTTCGATTTTTACACCCCCGTGCGTTATGTAAATGCTGAAACTTTGATATTTTACTTTTTAATACATTTGTAATACACAGGCCCTTTCTTCTGATTTGCTTTTGTGTTATTAAAACGCTATGTTTGCATTAAACCGAAACCTGAAATGAAAATCCTCCTTCTTGCCGCAGCGTTGTTCTCCGCGCTGTCCGCGGCTCCGGCTTCCCCGGGTGAAAAGACCGACCTGCAGGAGCTGTTCCGCAGTCTCGATCGGGTGATCGCCCGCAGCGGCGAGTACACGGCGCGGCGCGAATCCCGCATTGATTCGCTCAAGCGCGCCCTGGCCCGCGACGGGCTTTCGCTGCGCGAGCGTTTCGACCTGACCGAGCGGCTCGCCGAAAATTACAACTCCTACCAGAGCGACTTCGCGCTTCTCTACCTCCGGCGAACTCTTGCGCTGGCCGAGAAGACCGGCGACAACGACCTGATCATGCGTGCCCGCTCCGGGATTGCGCTCTGTTACAGCCTGGGCGGACGTTTCTACGAGGCCGAGGAGATCTTGAGCGGTATCCGCGACACGGTGCACGTCAGCCGCCGGGCGCTGCAATCCTATTATGTCGCCCGGCATCGCATGAACCGCGAACTCTACGCCCTGACCGAGCCGGGCGAACGCCGCGACCTTTTCCGCCGGCGCGAGCACTATTATGCGGTCAGCGCGGCGGAAATCAGCGAGGACACCTTCACGAGCCTGTACTACGGGTATATGGATGCCATCGTCCGCAAGGACTGGTCCGAGGCTTCGACCCTCTGCGACAGCCTGCTGGTCTCGGTCCCTTCCGATTCCCACTCCTACGCCAAGGCCGCCAACCACAAGGCGCAGCTCGAGGGGAAGGCGGGGCGTCCCGACGAGGAACTCGCCTGGTTCATACGTTCGGCCATGGCCGACATCCAGTCCGCCGTGCGTGACCACGGGTCGCTGTGCACCGTCTCCGAGGAGCTTTTCAACCGGGGCGACGTCGATCGGGCGATGGATTATATCCGCGTGGCGATCCGCGACACGCGTTTCTTCAACTCCCCGAGCCGCTCGTGGCGCGACATGGCCATCCTGCCGCAGATCGAGGCGGCTTACAGCGAGCGCAACGCCCGCCTGCACACGATGTACATCGTGCTGATTGTCGTCATCCTGCTCTTTTTCGTCTCGGCCGTCGCCGCGGGGCTTTACGTGCTGTCCCGCAACCGGAAGCTCTGCGCCGTGCAGCAAACCCTCCGCGAGTCGAACGACAAACTCAACGGCCTGGCCCGGATCCTGCGCGAGACGAACGACCGCCTGAGCGCGCAGAACCTCCGGATCGCCGATGCCAACCGGATCAAGGAGGTCTATATCGGGGGCTTTCTCCAGACGATTTCGGAATATATCAACAAACTCTCGGGTACGTATCAGTATGTCAACAAGATGCTGCGCGACGACCGGATCGCCGAACTTCGCCGCGAATGCGCCCGCAGCAACGTCCGCAACGACGAGCTGAAGGAGTTCTATGCGCTTTTCGACAAGACCTTCCTCGGGCTTTTTCCCTCGTTCATCGACGAGATGAACGGCCTGCTTGCCGACGAGGCCCGCACCGAGGGGCGTCACGACGGCGAGCTGACCACCGTGCTGCGCATCTACGCGCTGATCCGCCTGGGCATCACCGACACGGCGACCATCGCCGCGCTGCTGCACTGTTCGATCCGCACCGTCTACAACTACCGCTCGTTCACCCAGCGGCACTCGCGGCCCGACATCGGCGACCTGGAACAGCGTGTGCAGCTGATCGGGTTGAACGGGATCGCCGCCCGGTCCTGACGGAGCCGCGTGTGCCGAAAAGCGTAAAATAACGCTGTTCCGGCAATTTTAACCTCCCGGCAGTAACAACGGCCGGGAGGTTTACAGAAGGCTACTCCCCCTTCTTATGGGTGTACTCCTGCAGGACATAGGTCGTGAAGATCGGAAAGAACATCATGCCCAACGACGGAAGCAGCACGCAGAAGACCTTGCCGACGGCCGTGACGGGGAAAATCTCCGCACCGACGGTCGTGACGTTCATCCACGCCCACCAGAGCGCATTGCCGAAGCCGTGGAGCTTGGGATTGACGAGCACCTCGTAGTCGTAGAACACCAGCCCGGAGATATAGGTAAAGATGACGACGGTGAAGATATAGGCGAAAAAGAGCCTCCGCATCCTGTTTTCGGAGACCAGCCACCGCACGATGATCACCATGGCCAGGAAGGCCCGGAGCAGCGGGATAAGCCCGACGAGCACGCCCCAGTCGTGGGTCATGCCGACGCCGCTCCACGCCAGGATGTTCAGGTAGGGTACGGAAAGCAGCAGGAACGGCAGGTTGCGCCAGAAAAAACGGCCCGGACGTTCGGCAGCGGCCCAGCGGACGAAGAAATCGCACAGGAAAACGAGGCAGACGACGAACTGGATCGCAAGGTAGGTGCGGGACATGTGGACATGGTCGCCGGCAATGATCTCCCACGAGAGGGCCACGAGGAGCACCAGTCCGGCGATGAGTTTGACAACACCGAGCGCATCACGGATTCCGGCACGCGCCGATTGGGTAAGAGACATAGATTGCGGGTTTTCCGTAGCGCGCTCAAAATCAATGCCACAACCCGGAATCATAAATTTTACGGCGTTTTTTTGCCGAAAGATTTTGCACGATTGAAAATTTCTATTACCTTTGCACTCGCTTTCAGCAATGGCGGGTTAGCTCAGCTGGTTAGAGCGCATGATTCATAATCATGAGGTCCCGAGTTCAAGTCTCGGACCCGCTACTTGAAAATCAACCACTTACAGCGATGTAGGTGGTTTTATTTTTTAGCTCCGGTACACAATTTAGACACAACTTTACCGATTTTAGCGTCGTTACACACCCGGCAAACACCATCCCGAAAGGTTGCGATTTGCCCGCACGCACATACAGCGGAAAATCTTTGTAGCCAAACAATATCGCAACCATACGAAAGAATGCTTTACGGCATTCTTTTTTTGTTCTACCCACAAAATGTGCACGAGAATAACAATTTGTAAGTTGCTGTAAATCAGTGTTGTGAAATGTGAATAAATGTGAATAAATAATTTAATCACAAAAAGTGATTGCCGCATTTCCCACCTTTGCAATGTGGTTACGGAATAGTCCGGACACAATGTATTTTTTTATAATTAAAATATTCTTGTTATGTTACAAGACACTGTGACGGCGGGAGTGGGCAAAATCATTTTGACAACCCGCGAAGAATTGGAAGGGTGCATTTACGCAGCGGTGCGCACCATTATCCCGGAACTGGCGAATTATAAAGCCCCGGCGGAGGAAGCGGCGGACGCTCTGACGCTCGAGGCGGCCATTAATTTCTTGGAGGGATTGGGGTATCCTACCACACCCAGCAATCTGTACAATTTGGCCTATTACAAGCGTATCCCGTACAAGAAAGTACGGCGGCGCCTATTGTTCAGCCGCAAAGAATTGACGGTATGGGTTCAGAATCAAATCGAGGACCCTGCTAAACGTTACCGCGAAGCCGCCGAGGCTATCGCCGAAAGTGCCAACCGTAAATAATCCGGAGGTATGAACCAGAAACAGCACGCCCCCGGTGCTCAAGGCAAGCACGCAGGGGCATTCTATCAAGTCCTGTACAAAGGTAAGGAATTTTATCTCAACAACAATGAATTTCGGGTCTTTTCGATGCTGATCTGCGGCGGGCAATGGGCAACATTCGATATCGCCGAGCGGCTGAATATTCCCGACCCCCGCAGCACAATCCGCTATATCCGCAAAATGGGAATCGATGTGGCCGACGTATGGGTTCATGAGAACAAGATGCGTTTCAAACGCTATTTCATCCACGGAGGGGATTCGGTATGCTGACCTGTTCCCGTTACGTCAAAAGCCCTTCGGTGAAGATGCTGGAGTGTCTGGAGCTGAAGGCATACCGTCGGGAACATCCGACAATCCCCGAGGCCGCAGTTGTTCCGACCAAACACCGGGACGATACGGCCAATGGATTGACACGGTGTATTATCCGCTATCTCCAAATCAAGGGCTGGCAAGCCGAGCGGGTTAACACTATGGGGCGTCCAGTCGATACCCGCAAGACCTTCGATGTGGCGGGCTGCCAACGTCAGATCGGGACGTTGAGGTGGGGCAAATCCACCTCGACGCCCGGGAGTGCGGATATTTCGGCCACGATTGCAGGCCGTAGTGTCAAAATTGAGGTGAAGATAGGGGCCGACCGCCAAAGCGAGGCGCAACGACGCTATCAGGCTTCTATTGAGCGGGCAGGTGGCCTATACTTTGTTGCCAAGGATTTCACAACCTTCGTCGAGTGGTACGGCGAAACATTCCCAAACGAAATAACCTATGGAGACTCTCGAAACCATTAAGCTCGATAAAATGCAAGAGTTGGCCCGCTACCGTCAGCGGTCCGATGCGAAGCCTTACATTGTGGCAAAGCTCCAATCCCAAATAGATGCTCTGAATAATTGCGTGGACCTGAACGACAGCAAGGTCGATAATCAGTTATTGATTTTACTGCGAGATACGTTGTATAAGGCCCTATATGTCGAAGATCGTGCCGATGTTCTGATTGTCGGAATGCGCCTCACTAATCGCCCCGAGATTGAACGGGTGGACTTGGCCGATTTGGTTTATACTACCAAGCTGGAGGATCCGCAGAAAGACCTTTATGAACTGCTGGAAATTGGCCGCTGTATTCGAAGCAATAAGGCCGTCGCTCGGTTGACCTTCCGGCATATTATCGATGGATTGGACAACTTCAAAGTGTGAGGGATATGGGATTTGTAGATGATGTTATCATGAATAAGCCCGAATCGTCCAAAATAGACATTTCTGCGTTTATTATCGACTTGGCGGAGCAACTGCCCGACCCGCAGCCGATCATGCGAATTTGGGGCAATTTAATCGCTTCCCGGGGCAATGTGTCTACTGTTGTTGGATTAGCCAAAAGCCGCAAGACTTTTCTTACCGCTGCTATTGCTTCCGGATTCCTCTCCTCGTCCGATTTTCTGGGGTTTGATACACCTGCGACTGGGAAGATAGCCGCCCTCACGTCCATAAGGTTGCCCGGCGGATTCTGCGCAGTATTGATTTGCCGACAGACCGCAATCACGATCAGCTCGTTGTGGCTGCTCTGCGTGAGCTGACGCCTGACCAGCGCCGGGAGGTTACGGGTGAAATATTACGTCGGTATAAACCCGATCTGCTGATTCTCGACGGCGTGGCGGACCTTTGCAATGATCCGAACGACCTGCATGAATCGGAGGCCCTGACTTGTGAGTTGATGCGCTGGAGCTCGGAGTACGATAACCATATTCTTTGTGTGCTTCATACAAACCCCGGGGGCGATAAAGCCCGGGGACACCTCGGCTCTGCACTCCTGCGTAAATCGGAAACGGTGATGCTTGTAAAAGCCGATGGTGATACCTCGATAGTCAACCCGCAGTACTGCCGTAATGAGCCTTTCACAGAGTTTGCATTTCAAATCAACGCTTCCGGGCTTCCGGAGTTATGCAGTATTCCGGCACCTCAACCCAAAGAGAATGTTTTTACCGAGATCATGGAGGCGGGTAAAGTGTATTCGCATTCCGAATTAGCGGAAATGATTCGGGAAAAATTGGCAGTAAAAGAGAGTGGAGCAAAGATGAAGATTTCACGGGCAACTAAAGCCGGATGTATTGTAAAGAATCAAGCCGGCGGTTACTATCTTCCAATCTCTCAAATTGAGGTCATACAACCTGAATTAAGTGATGAACCTTTCTAAATATCTATGTTATGTTACAGGCTTGTGGGAGGCGGGTCACAGTCACAACCCCTTATATAGGGGTGTGACTTTGTGACCCCACCCGCCCCAAACGATACAAAACCAATATAAATAGAAAAATATTATGAAACAGAACAAGAAAAAGATGGCATTTTTGCCGTGCCGGATTTTCAAGCACGACGGCACAACCTTTACGTTCGGAGTTGCCGAAGTGACCGTAAACGGCCGTCCGGCTCCCTCCGAGGTGTATTTCCTTATCGAGGATAACGACGACGATACACCCGAAGCGGTTGTTACCTTTACACCGGATAAGGCCGTAGAGATTGCCGAATGCCTGTTAAGGTTTGCAAGGCAGGCCCAAAAATAGGATAGGCGGGCTTTGCACCCGTCTATCTTTAAAAAGCAAAAGAGGCAACCCCGAAAGATCACCCCTGAACCCAATACAAAGGTAGTGATTAATTCGGGGAAACAATGGGTGAGCAGAAAGAAAAACGCAGAGGAGGCCAGCGGGACGATTCCGAGGTCTATATAAGCTATTCGAGGGGGCAGTTGCTACAGCTTATTGTGGACGCGGATCGGAAGCTCGGAGTCAAACATGACCACGGCTTCAAGTATATCTTCAAAACAAAGGTTTATAACAAATTGTAAACAGTTGAATATTAAAAGTATTAAAACATGAAAACAGAAACAAAAATTTATCCCGAATGCGGTATCCGAAGCCAGATTTTTGCCGGAGGTGCATCCGACTGGCGGGTTCGCTTGGGTAAGTACACCGTATCCTTGCAATATGTGGATTGCCCTGACGATGGACTATTGGGCCATCTTGCGTCTTTGGTGGGACGTGTTCCGCAGCGCTTGGTCGCTGTTGTATATCAGAGAAATCGGGACGGTCAGATCAACGCTATTCGGCAAATATCGGTTCCGGCGAAGGGGGCGAGCATTACGACTGACAACGCCACGGTTTTGAAACTGTTCGGGCATGATGGACGGTTGTGCGGCTTTGAGGTCTCCAAATCAAAAGGGCCCTATTTTCTCGGTGGTAAATGGGGACGTGTATCTGCTGCCCAGCCGATCCGTCCGGATGAACACAGTTGGGGCGTGACCCAAGAGACGGAACGCTGGATCAGTATGAAATAAATTATTAACTATTTAATCCATATGAAGATATATGGCACAAGATACCATTCACAAAATTATAACGATTGAGTTTGAATACTCGAAACTCGTTCAAGGCTGGGCCGAGGCGCAAAAGGCGATAGACGAAACAAAGCAATCCATCAAGGAGCTCAAGAAAGAGGATGCGGATTATTATCAGAAAATGGCTCAATATAAAGCTGTGATCCGGGAAAAGACCGATGCGCAACGTCAATATATGAAGCAGATCAGCGAGCAGGTCAAGAAAGATGCGCAGCTCGATGGGTCTATTAATAAGCTACGGAGCGATATTTCGAAGTTGACGAAAGAGTATTATGCACTCTCCGAAGCTGACCGAAAGGCGGCAAAAGGGATGAAGTTGGCCGAACAGGTGCGTGATATGCAAACGGAGGTAAACAAGGCCGAACAGGATTTGTTGAATTTCCGGTCCAATGTCGGCAATTATGCGAGTGCGTTGAGCCCGCTGTCTTTCCAAGTGCAGCAAGTGGCCCGGGAACTTCCGTCGCTCACAATGTCTGCCCAGCAATTCTTCCTTGCTATTAGCAATAACCTGCCGATGCTTGCCGATGAGCTGAAACGGGCCTCGATCAATAATAAAGCGCTGCGAGCTGAAGGGAAAATGACTATCCCTGTGTTCCGGCAGGTTATTTCTTCCATTTTTTCGTGGCAGACGGCTTTGGTTGTAGGCATTACCTTGCTGACGGCATTCGGCAAGGAGATCGGGGCGTGGGTAAAGGGCCTGTTTAGTGCGGATAACGCATTGTCGGCAACTGTCCAACATACGCAAGAACTCAACCGGGCCATTGAAAACAGCAGATCGGAGTTGAAGCGGGAGTTTGACGCCCTCCGTGAGGCAAAAAAGGGTACAGCCGAATATGCTGCCGCCCGTAAAGTCATAGAGGATAAATACGGGGATTATCTTTCCAACCAAAGGGAGGAAATTCGGAATCTGGAGGATCAAAAGGCGGCCTATGATGCCCTTGCGGGTAGCATTACGGCGGCTGCTATTGCCAAGGGCTTGGAAGAATCCAATGCCAATGCCGCCGAAGAATATGGCGAGGCAATGGATAAAGCCTTCAAAGGTGTGCAGGATAAGTTTATTAAAAAATTCGGCCGGGAGGCCGGGATCGCTTATTTTACCGAGTTTCGTGCCGGGTTAAATAGCGAAATCCCGGAATTGAAGGAGCGTGCGCAGGAATTATACAGGATGTTCAATGAGAATACTACAAAGACCCGAACGACTATGGCCGGAAACCGCCCGGTTGTGAGTGAATATGTAGAGGTTTCCAACGAATTGGAAAGCACGCTGAATAAAGTGCGAGGTGCTACGGATCAGTATAACGAAACCCTTTCCGCAAATAAAATAGCGATGAAAACGCTGATGGATATGTATAAGATCAGCGCAGATGACATCGATGGACAAAAGGAGGCTATCAAGGATTTAATCAAGCAAAAAGAACAGGAACTTGCTGATATAAACAAGGAGATCGCAACTACAGAGGACGAAATCATTTCAAGGAATAAAAGGGCCGAGGCTGTTGAGAATGAGATCAAGCGTCTGAGGGAGTTGGGGCGAACGAATGAAAAGGCGGCCAAAGCTCGCGCCGCCGCCATAAAGAAAGCCGCCGAGGAAGAAAAGAAAGCCCGTATTAAAGCCGCCGAAGATGCTCATAAAGAACTCGTTGCAATATGGGATCAAGAGCAAGCAGATGAAGCGGCTCGGATAGGCGGGTTAGAAATAGCCCTTGCCAAAAAAGAGGAAGAATATAGGAATCGGTTGCTTAAAGCCCAAACACAAGGTGGAGACACCGGCGCCCAGAAAGAAATGATTCGCATTGCCCAAGAGCAAGTGAATATTCTGCAAGATCAACTTCAAGACGTAGAGGCTTTTAGGGGTGCATACGAGGCAATGGGACTCTCCGGCATCGAAATAGACAACAAGCGTCTCGAAGCGCTAAAAGCGTTGCAAGACGCGCAAAAGGCGCTTCAAAATGCCCAGAATAAAGCTGCCGAAGATGAGGCAAAAGCCCAAGAACGGAGCACCGCAATGAGCATTCAATCCGCTCAACAACTGGCCGGGGCCTTAGGTGGTCTTGCTGAGGCGGCAGGTGCTGATGCAGGAGTGGTTGCAATGCTGGCAATCGCCGAATCGGCTGCTGCGATGGGAGCGGCGTTGCACAAAGCATTCTCATCTTCCGCTACCGTTTGGGATGGTATTGCCGGGGCGGTGGCGGCAATTTCGACCATTACGACCATAATAACGCAAATTAAATCGCTCAACAGCTCCGCAGAAGATGAAAGAAGTAAATACCGATACGCCTCCGGCGGCCTTGTTACCGGCCCGGGCACCGGAACCTCGGATAGCATTCCCGCCCGCCTGTCCAATGGAGAAGCTGTGATGACCGCTCAGGCTGTCAACGACTGGGGCGCAATGCTTTCGGCGATGAACGTTGCCAGCGGAGGAAACGCCATCAGTGTTTCGAACCTTCCCCAGCGAAACGACGGTATGAGAGGCATGAAGGCAATGATTCGGGAAGCTATGCTTGAAATGCCGGCGCCCGTTGTCTCGGTAGTTGACATCAACAAGGGACAGAAGCGGGTCAAGGTTCAAAATAGTCTCGGAAAATTAGGACGAAAAAAATATGAATAATAGCATGAATATTTCTAATAAGAAAGTGGGCCGTCCTCGTGCGTATACCCCCGAAGCTCTTGAAGCCAAATTCGAGGAGTATGCAAATTGGGTGAAAGCGAATCCGGTTTACATCAACAAGGTTTCAGCCGGGGAAATCATTCCCGTTTCAACACAACGTCCCTTAACATTAGTGGGATTCTGCCGATTTGCAAAGATCAGCAGGCAGAATTTCTATGAATATGAGTCAAGGGAGGAGTTTTCTGACATCCTTACGTGCGTGCGCGAGGCTATCGAAGCAGATCAGTTGCAAGGTGCCATTGTTGGATTTTACGATTCAGGCATAATTGCCCGTGTCCTTCATCTTGCCGACCGCCAAGACGTGACCACCAACGGCAAGGCGATAACAGCCGCAACACAACCTATTTCCGTGCTCCTCGATCCCGAAGCTGCCAAGATCATTCAGTCCATCGGCAAAATGACAGTGAAGGAATAACGGGGCACGCTGCGTGTGATGATGCACGCCACTGAACAACGACGAAATGACGAGAGCCGGGAATTATTCCGGCTCTCTTGGTTTTATAGGCCTATTTGTCTGCTATTTGCAAGCGGGCTTGCGAAATTTCGACGATCTTTCATTAGGTAGAGTTGTGCCATCCGAAGATAAAAAGCCGTTAAATCAGGATTGTTCGCCTCAACGACTGGGCCGAATATATGACACAAGACCCAACGGCCCAGTTCCGGGACTTATTTGCCTTGAACCGTCCGGGATGTATTGGCTGTTTTTTGTTATTTATGCCTGATTGTTTGTCGAAACTTGCCAATGTCGGTCAGCGCACCAACTTAATAACATCTATCCCGGAGTGTATTTTTAGAATGGATTCTGGAATATTTTTATTTATGGCCTTGTAGTATGACAAACATTCATTTTTCCATTTTTCTATATCG
>ENA-UONU01000337-UONU01000337.1-human-gut-metagenome-genome-assembly--contig:-CS51-NODE-337-length-60324-cov-18.393984_pt1 | contig 60324 bp, 58 predicted proteins | sample MGYA00242462_ERZ724009 | MGnify/ENA metagenome assembly ERZ724009 | reverse complement strand
AGCCTTCCGGTGTAGTTGCTTGATTTTTTTACCCACAACTATGCACGAAGAGCCGTTTTTGAGTCCATTTTTTGCTCCTTTTTCATTAGTAAAGGGCGCAGGCCGCGGTCTAGTGGATGCTGACTAGCGGTTGTAGCCGCTTGCCTTTAGAGCCGCGCCGAAGGGTTGCCATCGGCCGGCCGAGGTGGATTACTGACCTCACTGCACGCCCTTTGATCTGCGTCCCGCGTGTAATGACAAAAATCACGCACCGAATTCATGGGACGCAGATCAAAAGGCACGAAAAAACCCGCAGGCCAAAAGCTTGCGGGTATGAAAAAGCCGCCCGGAGGCGGCCTTTCTAGAATTTTGCAGATAAAGCAAAGCCCCGAAGACTTACGTCAACGGGGCACCTACATTACGCAAGCAATTGCAACATGGGCTCATTTGCGTAAATTAAAATGAATTTCAGTGGAGACCAACTCGTTATAAACAATCAAAAGGCGGCCCCGATAGAAACAAAGCTATTTGTTTCTATTAAGGACGCTGATGGTGTGAACAACTACGTCAACCCGCTCAGTCTTTCCTAAAAAAGACCCACATCAGCCCTCGGTTTCAAGGGTTGATGTTGGCCTTTTCACATGGTCCCGGGTTGTTACGTCCCGGCGCGGCTCCCCGTGGGCCGGCCATGCTTAGCGCTTGCAGGTGCGCTGCGCTTATGTTCCGATTGGTGTGGGCACCACTCCACACTCAGGAAACAGGGTACTTTCAACCCCTCAGTGCACGCCTTCAATGACGCTCACTCAAGCAGTAAAAACCGCTCTTTTGTTTGCCCCATCCCACCGCCTAGGCCGTTAAAAGGAATCGGCGAAAAGGGGCAAACAGAAGAACGATTTGTTCTTCTTGCTTGGCTAGTAACCAGGCAGGGAAAGCAACACATACCCGAGGACGATGAAGCCCGCGGCTGCCAGGACGTTTTCGATGAACTGCTTCATGCCAGCACCCACTTCAAAAGCGTCACAAGACCCGTGACGGCCGCGATGGCGATCAGCACTCTTGCCTGGGCCCAAAAGCGGTCTTCTTCAATGTCGGCCAGAAGACCCATGAGGAAAACATGGTCTAGTGTCATTTGGTGTCCTGTGATTCAGTTGTTTTTGGTGTATGAAGATTACACCACAAAAGCAACTATTTGGCAACCAAATAAGAAACCTAGAAAGTGTATTAAATGATGTATATTTGACGAATGTCAAAACGCAAGGCAACAAAAAACCGCCCGAAGGCGGCTCTTGTGGTCGTTTGGCAGCTGGCGCTTAGTTCAGAGTTCTGAGCATTTGCGGCAATTGTTCTTTGTCAAACACCAGCGACTTGTCCACGAAGTATGAAGAACGCTCATATTCGGCACGACCTACCTTTGATTGGCTTTCGATGACGGCAATAACCCGATCTTTTCGTTGCTGACTGCGTAACTGTACGCTCAGTAGTTCTGCTTCCAGAAGACGGGACTTGTCTGCGGCAGCAACGATATAAATCGGCGCGAAGGAGGCACGGCTTAGAAAGTAGTCAACTGTTATTTCGTGCGAATCAGGCACAACATACTTCTCCTGTACTTCTTCTTTCTGCATCACGGAGAAGATTGCTTCCCGCAGTTCATCCTTGAATGCGCTGGCAACCTTTTGCGGGCGCAGGACAACGGTTGAATAGAGAGAAACGGAACATTGAGCCACCCTCAGAATCTGCACTGGCAGGTCGTCTGCCTGTGCAACAGAGAAGATTTCTCCTTCATCGTTGACTTGGATGCCGAACAGTGCCGCGTGCTCTGAGATAAAGTAATTGGCGGCGCTTCCCTCAAAGTCGAAGCCGGCTGTTGAGGCAAACCAATCGGCGTTTCCTCCGTCGGATATTTGGTAGCGATTACCCGGCAGAGGGCGGACACGAATAACTGCATGGTCGTTGGTACCAACGTATGCCAGCGGGGTCTCTACGAGAGAGACTCCGCTTTCGACGTTATTACGTACTTTAAAAAGCTGGCAGATGTTGATATTCATGGCTAAAACAACGATCCTTGGACGAACCGTTTCCCGCTAATGGTAATGCCGGCTGCTTGACAAAACAACTCAATCAGTTTGCATACGCCTTCATCTGTGCGGATATCCGGCGCAATGCCCGGATACAGGTTTAACTCAGGGGCCCCTGGCAGTTCCCGGGAGGTGAAGTCGCGCTGGGGATCTGTATTGCAGGGCACGAGGATATGGATACCCTTATGGTCCGGGTGATAATGCATGATCATAATGGGGAGCAACTTGTTTTCATCGGTTTTCAGACCCCAGTACCCGTAAAACTTACAATCAATTTGTAATTCTCGTCTCCGGACGGCAAAGGCGATGACATGGTGGTCGGCAACTGTTATCAGATCGCTGACCATGTCGTAACGCCGTAATTGCTTGAGTGGCTTCGGAAAGTCCTTGCTGCGGCTTCCCGGTGCAAAATCAGGATAAGCCTCAAGCACTTTTGTCTTGTCTTTTAAGACTTTCAGTTGTCTCGGATCCATGACGTGTAACCTCTCAAATAACAGGTCCTTGTCTTGAAATCTTTCAGGGGTTACAGGCGACGATACCGCCAGTATGTTCAACCATTACCGAAACCTCTTTCTGCACTCAACCACCACGCCGCAAAGCTGCAACTGCAGCTCTTGGGACGATAGCGTCGGGTACAAAGGGTTCAACGGTCGCAGTTCAAATGTTTCACGGCCGTACTTATCGAATCCTGTGACGGCGTACTGCTTCATCGTGGCTTCATTCATGCAGCCGTTGTCGATTCTCGCAACGACATAGTCGCCTGGCCTGGGGGACAAGTCTGGGTTCACAATCACTGTTTCGCCTTCATGAAACACGGGTTCCATTGACGAGCCTTTGATCGTCAGGGCGTAAGCATTGTCCGGCACGTCGTCGCCCACATCGATCCATTCATCGTACGAGTTGTCGCCACTATCGGTGGGCAGGCCGGCCTGAACGAACGAAAGCACGGGGATTTTCTTCGAACGAGAAATCTTGGTGCCGGTGAGTTCATGCGGTTCATCCAGGAATCCCTTTCCGAGATTCAGCTTTTCTTCAATGTACCTGGCGATACGCGGGCCGAATGACTTTTTGCCGGCAAGCATATCGTTGATCTGCTGCGGTGAACGTTCAAGCGCCCGAGCCAATTCGGCTGCTGTCCCGTACTGCTCACGAACCTTCTCAAAGTTCTCAAGCCGAATTTTCGGTAGGTCAATCATGGTGTTCTCCGGTCAATTTTGACCATTATCCGCCAAATACACCATAAAAATGCACCGACGGTTGCAACGCGAACACATTTATAGTGTATCATACAGTTTATATTCATCAACCTGTACGGTGTTTAAATGAACGAAACCGCGAAGTCCTTTTTCCGCTCTCTCACTGCAGAGGAAAAAGATGCCGTAGCAGCCAAGTGCGGAATTAACAGGCGGTATCTGAACAATCTTATCTATGGCGATAAGCGTCATCCGGGCGTCAAGCTGGCGGCGAAGATCGAACGGGCCACTTCCTGCCGCATCACCAGGGAGCAGTTACGTCCCGATGTTGACTGGAAGCTTTTGAGCGGCATTTTGTGAAGGTGCTGCTATGGCTCGATATAGAAAAATCGACCCGCGTATATGGAACGATGAAAAGTTCGCTTCGCTTTCACATGAGGCACAGCGCGCTTTCTTTTTTATCCTGACGCATCCGAGCATGACGAGTCTGGGAGCTTTCCGCATCTCAGCTGCCGGTATGGCGCAGGAGCTCGGACTGACTGAGAAAGGGTTTCAGGAACCCTTTCATGAACTCTTGTCAAAGGGGATTGTGAGGTATGACGAAAAGTCCTTTCTGGTCTTCGCTCCGAACTTCCTGAAATACAACCCGCCGGAGAATCCGAACGTCATTAAAGGTTGGGCTGTTGCCCTTGATTATCTGCCGGAGTGCGGCTTAAAGCACGAAGTTTTACTGAAGGCAAAACAGTGCGCATCCAATACTGATAAGGGTTTAAAGGCTTTTGTTGATGCTTTCGGAGATATTTGCCATATCGCTCCGAAAGGGTTTCAGGAACCCTTCCCGAAGAGTATGCCAATACAAGAACAAGAACAAGAGCAAGAACAAGAAATAAAGGTAGGGGGCGCTTTTAGCGAAAAAGTCGCTGACGCTCCCGAACCTCCTCCTTCGGATTTTTGTGACGAGATTCCCGAGGAACCGTTCCCGGAGGACTGGGGCGCTCTTGAGCCTTTGCCTCCGCCGGAGACGAAACCGGCGAAAAAGGAAAAGCGCGGAACGCGTCTGGACGTTCAAACGCTCCCGGACGAGTGGGGAGCCTTTGTCAAGGAAAGGGCACCTGACCTCGATCCTGATCTTGTTTTCGAAGAGTTCAAGAACTACTGGGTATCTCAGCCGGGGCAGAAGGGCGTGAAGCTCGACTGGTTTGCAACTTTCCGGAACAACGTTATCTCGATGCCCGACGGAAAGCGCCGGGCCCTGAGCAGAAAGCACACATCGTTTGAACACGTCAACTACCACGAAGGAATCAACCCCGATGGAAGTTTTTAAGTCAAAGAACGGCATCTTCTACAAGGTGCTTGAGTGGGCCGAGTGCCCGAAGCACGGCCGGTACGTCTCGCGGATCGCCGAGTGGCGGGGCAAAAACGAGTTCGGTTTGCCGTGGTCATGCGTCTGTCAGGCCTGCCGGGATGAAGCTGAAGCGAACCGGATGTTCAGCCAGGCTGCCATCCCTCCGCGCTTTCAGGGCAAGACGATCGAGAGCTTTCAGGCTGGGACCGAAAAAGCTGCAGAGGTTAAGCAGTTTTTTGCCGACTATGCGGCGAACCTACCTGAGTGCATACGGGACGGGCGTTCGGTCATCCTGACAGGGCGCTGCGGGACTGGAAAGACACATCTGGCCTGCGCCCTGGCGCTTGACGCCAAGGCGATGGGGTTCACGGCTCTTTTCACCTCTGTGGCAAAGATCGTCCGGAACATCCGGGAGTCCTGGGGAAGCGCATCGGGCGCTTCTGAGCGTCAGATCATCGACCGTTATGCCGGCGTTGATCTGCTCATCATCGACGAGGTGGGCGTGCAGAACAACACTGACAACGAGAGAAATCTCCTTTTCAGCGTTCTTAACGAACGCTACGAGCAGATCAAGCCCACGATCCTTATCAGCAACCTGAAGCTCTCGGAGATCAAGGCAGTCATCGGTGAGCGCGCTTTTGACCGTATCCGGGAAAACGGCGGCCGGGCTTTTGTTTTCGACTGGGAAAGCTGGAGGCCGGACTCCAAGGCTGCGGAACCGGTTCGGTATAACCCGCTTGCCCGCCTGCACATTGAGGCATTCCCGGACGATGCAGAGCATCCGGAGGCGAAGGTCAGACCGGTTACAGACTACAGGTCAGAACTGGAGAAGTCGGATGCGCCTTAACGAGATCAGCCCGGCGGCACGTAAGTGCGTACGGTGGATGCGGGACCACAGCGGTATCTCACGGACCCGCCAAGACATCGAGAAGCAGTCACGAACAAGCGTCCCGGCCGTTACGGAGGCTCTTGGTTACCTTTCTGACAACAGGCAGCTTTACACGAGCTTTGACGCGCGGCCGGAGATGTCCAACGGCATTCCAAATCTGAACTCTATAACGCTCTACTACCGCTTCACGGAAGACTTCGAGGCCTTCGACCGCTCTGTCCGGGCCGAAAGGGACAAGATTTATCCGCCGAAGAAGCGGACGAGAAAATGATTTTTAATGAGGAGTAAACGCAATGGCAAAAATGACGCCCGCAATGGCCGAAAAAATCAACCGGGCTCACAAGCTCGGTTACGGCATCGGCCGCAGCGGGGAAGCGCCTTCCCGGTATGACAACGACATCCGGCACATGACCGCGCAGGAGAAAAAGTACTTTCAGCTCGGGCTGATTGAGGGGCAGATCGAACTGAAAGAGCAGGCTGCTGAGGCTCAAAAAAACATAAAAAGGGCGGGGGTGTCGGCATGAGCGTTTATCTGTGCGTTGAGCTGCCCTATCCGAACCGGATTCTCTTCCCCAACGGCCGCGTGCACTGGCGGCAGAGGGCCAAGTCTGTGAAGGCTTACAGAGCGGCCGGCCGTTTCTACACAATGCAGGCGGCCGGCCCCGGCTTCAAGCCCGTGATCCCGGAGGGAAAGATCGGGGTGCGGCTCACGTTCTATCCGCCGGATCACCGTCAGCGTGACGAGGACAATCAGCTGGCGGCCATGAAGTCCGCTCTGGACGGCGTGGCTGACGCATTAGGGATCAACGACAAGAAGTTTCACATTCTCGAGCCGACCTTCAAGGAAGAAGTCGTTAGGGGCGGGAAAGTGGTTGTGACCTTGGATTTTCTTCCACGAACAAGCAAAAAGGCGGCATAGTGGGTTCTAAGCAACTTGACGTCGGCTCTTTCGTCGTGACTCCGAGCGGAAGAGTCGGCGTCATCGTTGCCTTCACATACGGGGCCCGCGGTGACCTTCCCCGGGCGGCCGTTCGTTACATGGATCGCATCAATGATGAGGTGCCGCTGCAGCTCAAACTGCTGCGGCCGTATGAGGACAATGCCGACAAGCAAAAGCAAAAAGCCGAAGAAAAAGCCTGCTCAGCTGTCGGCAAAGCAAAAGCGCTTCATTGAGGAGTACGCCGTTGACTGCAATGCGTCTGCCGCAGCCAGGCGCGCCGGTTATGCAACGAAGTCCGCTGGGGTGATCGGGTACAAGCTCCTTGGACGTCCGGAGATTGCGAAGGCTGTTGAAGAGCGACTGAAGCAGGCTGATGCCAGGGCGGAACTTTCCGCCGATTTCGTCCGTAAGTTCTGGAAGCAGGCGATTAAGACCTGCGCCCAGGAAGTACTGGCGACAACGGCTGACGGGCTACCGGTGTTGGACCGGGACGGGAACAAGGTTTACAAGAACCTCGATGCCAATTCCCTGCGCAACCTGCTCGCGGATGTTGCCAAGCACCTGCAGATGTTCGAGAAGGACGACGGGGACAAGGACGCCGATGCCGGCACGGGCGTCATGAAGGTCCCGGGCGTGGCTTCCAAGGAAGACTGGAATGGGCAGTGAACCGCGCGTCATCTGGCAGCCCTTGCCGGGTTCCCAGACGAACTTTCTTTCCTGCCCGTTCTTTGAGGTGCTTCTCGAGGGAAACCGTGGTGGCGGCAAGACTGACGCTTTGCTCATGGACTTTGCTCAGCTTGTCGGGGCCGGATACGGCGAAGAATGGCGGGGCGTTATCTTTCGTCAGACCTATCCGGAACTCCGCGACCTTGAGACAAAAAGCCTCAAGTGGTTTCGACGCATCTTTCCGAACGCCAAGTACAACGTCACCAAGCACGAGTGGCACTGGCCTACCGGTGAGGCGCTTCTTTTCCGTAACGGCCAGACGGCCGACGACTACTGGAACTACCACGGCCACGCTTATCCGTTTCTAGGCTTTGAGGAGCTTACGAACTGGCGGGATCCGGGCTTTTACGAGGCCATGCTCTCCACGTGCCGCTCATCTGTTCCCGGCATCCCGCACTTTGTCCGGGCTACAACCAACCCGTACGGTAAGGGGCACACCTGGGTAAAGGAGCGCTTCGAGATTGGTAAGCGTAAGCCCTGTGAGGCGTGGGGCGAGCCCGGCCGCGAGCGCGTCTACATCCATTCTCAGCTCACTGAGAACACGATTCTCATGGCCTCCGACCCTGACTACATCAAGACGCTTGAGTCGCTCAAAGACCCTGCGCGCAAGAAGGCATGGCTTTACGGTGACTGGGACATCAACATCGGGACGTTCTTTGCGGAGGTGTGGGACGAACGTACGTGCGTTGTCGATCCGTTCCCGATACCGGCCACATGGAAGGTGTGGAAATCGATGGACTGGGGTTATTCCAAGCCTTATGCCGTTCTCTGGCTGGCACTGTCCGAGGACGGTGTTTTCTACGTGTGGCGCGAGCTTTACGGCATTGACGCCGATATGCCGAATGTCGGCAGCAAGGAATCGGCCGTCGATGTGGCCAAGAAGATCAAGGCCATCGAAAAGCATGATTCGCGCCTGGGGTACGAGTACCGGATGAATCTTGCGGACCCGGCCATTTTCTCGAACACCGGGGCCGAGCGCAGTATCGGCCGCATTTTCCGGGATGAGGGTATCAAGTGGCTTCCCGCCTGGAATGCCCGCGGCAGCCGTGTGAACGGCTGGCAGGAAATCGTGCGCCTGCTCGCGGAGGGACGGCTCAAGTTCTTCCGCTCCTGCAAAAACTGCATTCGGACGATCCCGGCCATGCCGCCGGACGATTACAACCCTGAAGACGTCGATACCACGTGCGAAGACCATGCGGGCGACGCCCTGCGCTACGGGATCATGCGCCGTCGCCGTAATCCGAACAAGGACGATATCCGGGATGAGCGCACAGAGTCTGATGCGGAAATCACGGACGACGGCATCACCTTCGAGGTTGACTTCGGCAGGACTTGAAAGAAATCTTGCCCGGCCCTCGCTTTTTCGGGTTACAACCGCTACACCATTGAGACAACCTGCGCATACACATGGAAGAAGACCTCATTGCCGCTCAGCCTGGGACGGTGCCGGATATGCAGACGCCGGACTCGATCCTCATCATTGAGCCGGAAAAAATCCAAGACGCTCCCCAAGAGCCCGATAAGCTTGCCCGCCAGTGGCAGAAGCGCATTGACGCCGCCAAGAAGCACTGGAAGTGGTTTTATGACCGCTGCCGGTACAACCGCAAGCTGACGGCCAACTTCAATACGGAGAAAAAGGCTGATGATCCGGACTTCATGCCGTTTCGCATCAACCTCATCGAGTCCACGATCCGCGGCATCATGCCGAATCTCTACGCCCGTAATCCGGAAATTTCCATCCGGTGCCGGCGCCGTGCTGATGAGGCCAATGCCGAACTCACAAAGTTCTGTGACACGCTGCAGGAAGTGCTTAACGCTTACCTCGAACGGGCGGAACTTAAAGCCCGCGGCAAGAGCGTTGTACGCGCGGCCCTCACGAACTCCTACGGCGTGCTGAAGGTGAGCTTTCAGCGGGACCTTTCCACGGATACGATCATACGGAGCCGTCTGCAGGACGCCCAGGACAACCTGGCCCGCATTGACGGCCTGGCTTCTGAGCTTGCTGACGATGATCTGCAGGGGCATGAACAACTCGAAGCCAAGCGCCAGGAGCTTCTGGAGACAATCTCCGGCTATCAGCAGGACCCGGAGCCGCAGACGATTACCGGCCTTGTGATCGACCGGGTGCCGACTGATCAGCTCATCATCGATCCGATGATCTGCGATTTCTCGGACTACCCGCAGGCCGACTGGATGTGCCAGTGTGTACCGATGAGCCGGGAGTACGTTGAGGACACGTACAAGATCAAGGTTGACGGCGCTGCCGTTTACACCGAATCGGCAGGAGAAGCGCTCGATCGCAAAGAACTCGCGCCGACGGGCTCGGCCACGGACAATGTCAGGCCGGACGATCAGGTGATGGTTTTTGAAATTTGGGACCGGCGCAGCCAGCGCGTCTACACGATGTGCGACGGCTGCCAGTACTTCCTGCGTGAACCGGACTCGCCACAGAAGGTGGGGAGCCGGTGGTTCCCGTTCTTCCTGCTGCCGTTCGATCAGGTTGTCGATACGTTTGTTGCGCCTTCGCTTGTAGACCTGATGGAAGGCCTGCAGGAGGAGCACAACAAGACCCGTGACACCCAGATGCTGCATAAGGACTTCTGTAAGCCCGGCTACATTGCCAGCGCAGACGTTGATGAAAAGAGCATCACGCGGTTTGCTCAGGCAGAGCTCGGCGAGATCACGATCCTCAAAAACACCGAAGGGCAGGACCTGCGCTCGCTGATTCAGCCGAAGCAGTATCCTCCGCTCGACCAAGCGCTTTACGACACTACGGCTATCCGCCAGGATATTGAGCAAGTGACCGGCATGCAGGATGCCATGCGGTCCACGGTGGTGCAGCCGAAGACCGCTACAGAAGCGCAGATCATGCAGCAGGGCCTTTCGGGCCGTGTGGCCGCGTTTCGTGATGCCGTTGAGGATTTCCTGCAGGAAGTGGCCTTTTATTCGGCTCAAGTGCTTTTGCAGGAGCTTGACGTCAAGGACGTCGAGGACATCATGGGTAAGGCTCAGCCTGGCTTCGATCCCGTGACGCTGCAGATTGTTCCGGTGGAGCAGCCGTTTGTGTGGTATCAGCTCTCGGCCACAGAACTCTCCCGCCTTATCCGTCTCAAGATTGAGGCCGGCTCCACGGGAGCACCAAACAAGCTGCAGGAGCAGGAGAACTGGGGGAAGGTGGTGCCGACCATCATGCAGGCCGTGCAGGCCCTGTATCAGCTCGGCTCCCAAGGGCTTGATACGACGCCCTTTGAAACCGTTATTTCTGAGACATGCCGACGATTTGATGAGCGCATCGACCCGAAGGCGTTTATCCCCGACCTACAGCCGCAGCTTGCTCAGCAGGCTGCATTACAGCAGGCGGCCGCCCAAGCGCAGGAGCAAGGGGCAGCACAGCCGGCCGCGGCTCAACCGAGTTTGATTCAACCAACCTAAAGAGGGAAAACCATGGAAACTGACGACAAGAATCTGCCTGCAACGGAAGAGGATCAGGAGCCCGATACGGCGCCGGCCTCTGAGGCAGAAGAGAATCCGTCCGGGCAGGATGCGCCCAAAAAGGGTGCGCAGGAACCTGCAGATGATGCCGGTGCGCACATTGCCGAGGCCATGAAGAAGATCGGCGTTGAGACTGAAGGCGAGGACGAGCCAAAGAAGGAAGAAAAGCCGCAGCCGCAGAACGACGGGGCTGACAAGCCCGCAGCCGCGGCACAGCCGGCTGCTGAGCCGGAAACTCAGGCGGCGCCTCAGAACCCGGCCGCAAAACTCTCGCCCGAGCAGGAAGAGGCTGAGCTCATCCGGGCGATCCCGTCCGATCGAGGCCGTGCCCGCATCAGCCAGCTCTTGAGCCAGGGCCGCCAGGCGCGCTCAAGCCTTGCTGCCGTACAGCGTCTCGTCTCTGATTCCGGACTTGACCAGGAGTCTCTTACCTCGCTTCTGACGATCGCCAAAAACGTCAGCAGCAAAGACCCGCAGGCGCTCGAGGAAGGGCTCAGGCAGCTCGAGGCCGTACGCGCCAACCTGTACCGGCAGGTGGGGCGTGAAGCGCCGGGCGTTGACCTTGTAGCCCGTTACTCAGATCTGCAGAAGCGCGTCACTGAGATGGGGATGCGCCGCGAGGACGCCTTAGAGATCGCCAAGGCCCGGCAGATCGAAGAGCAACGCAAGGCCTTCGCTCAGCAAGAGGCGCTGATGCGGCAGGAGCGGGTGGCTTTTGAGGGGAAGATTCAACGCTTTCAGCAGCAGACCGTTGCGGCTTTTCAGGCCCGTCAGAACGATCCGCAGTTTGAGGCCAAAATCGAGATCCTTAAGGGGCATTTCACGCCTGAGAAAATCCAGGAGTTCGTGCGCTCGATCCCGCCTGAGCAGTGGATGGATTCGATTCTCTACCTGTACGACAACGCCAATCCGGTTGTCCGTAAGCCCAATAACTTCATCGCCGGACGGCCTGCCCGTAATGCCGGCGTGAAGGCCGGTGTGACGGCCCCCGGCACTCCCGATGGCATTGCGGCCCGTATTGCCCAGATGGGCCTTTAAAGAAATCTTGCCATTTCACTTGAAATGTGTTGTTAAATGTGCAGTGCGCGGCGGAGGACCGTTGCGCCTGCACTAAATTTATCGCTGTCAGTAAGGGGTCGCGTCTTACAGCACCGACGCAGCATCAGGAAAAATCCGCAGCAGCGGGGGTCGCGTCCGCAGCCTGGTGTTACGTGAACAAGTCTCGTGGTGGTGTGCTCGGGAGTGCGTGTGGTTTTTGTTTATCCATAACGCTTAGGAAAAGACACCATGCCTATTTCTTCTGACGATCTTGCGGCATTGTCCCGCACATCTTTGGACGACTACCTGAAGAACACGCCTGTTGATCAGGTCACTCAGGATCAGCCCTTCCTCAACCGCCTTCTGCAGGGTAAGAAGCCCTTCGGCGGTGCCAAGCAGTACATCAAGGAAAACATCCGGAAGTCTCACGATTCCAACTTCAAGTGGACGTACGGCGAGGAAAAGATCACGTTCAAGAAGCGTGATACCGTCGAACAGACCGAGTTCCCCTGGCGCCGTTGCGTGGACTCCATCTACCGCTCCGACGACGAGCTCTTCTCCAACGGTATCCGCGTTGTGCGCGGGGACGGTGGAAAGGTGCGCCTGGAAAAGAACGAAAAGGTTCAGCTCATCGATCAGCTCAACGAGGATCAACTCACGCTGCGCACGGGCTTTTTCGAGCAGCTCAACCTGCACTGCCTGCGCGACGGCACTTCGAGCACGGACGCGATTGTCGGCCTGGACGGCATCGTCACTCTCACGCCGACCACCGGCACTCTCGGCAACATCGACCGCACCACGGCAAAGTACTGGCGCAATACGGCCGTCACGGCCATTGCCCCGGCAGACCTCGTTGACAAGATGGAATACGCCTGGCGTCAGTGCGTGCGCTACGCCGGCGGTCAGGCCCCGGACTTCATCCTCGCGGGCGCCGACTTCATTGATGCTTACCGCAAGTGTCTGACGCTCACCCAAAACGTTGACGCCGGCCGCGTGAAGCGCCTCGACGCCTCTACCGGCGAAGGCAATAAGACCGGGCTCTTCTTCAAGGGCAAGGAAATCATCTGGGATCCGACTTTCGATGTGTTGGACGATCTGGATAAGCCGGAAACCAAGTGGGCCAAGCGCTGTTACTTCCTCAACATGCGCAACATCTCCTGGCGCGAAGACGGTTACGACATCTTCTCTCCGGACGCTCCGCACGACACGCTGTGCCTCTATACGGCCGTGTCTATGCGCTGCGTGCTGAGCTGCAACCGCGCCAACTCTCACGCGGTTTTGGCCATGGCCTGATGCACTGACGTAACGGGCGCGCCGATTCTCTCCCTCGCGGCGCGCCCGCAGTGCTTTCCCATTCTCTTTCTGTAAGGAACATTCACATGCTTATCAAGACCGTCCGCATTCTCTGCGTCCGCGATTCCAAGACCAAGATTTCCGCCACTGTGGCAGAACACGAACTCCCGATCCTCAAGCTCATCCACGGCGAAGGCAACGTCATTGAGCAGCCGGACGTCGCTACTCGTCCCTGTGAGATTGAGCCCGAAGACGAGGCAGACCGCCTTAGCCAAAAGTACGGCCAGGAAGCGCTTTTCGCCGCTTACGGCCGGCTCGCTGGGCAGAGCCTCAAAAACGCCCTTGCGGCAGCAGAAGTCAAGACCAAGGCAGCAGAACCCAAGAAGGCGGCTAAGACGGGGGCGTAACTATGGCTCAGCCCAGTGCTTACAAACGGCAGCACGATTTCACTAAGGATGAACAGGGCGAGATTTCGACCGGAGAGCTCAACAGTGAACTGGACGGGGCGTCCACTTCAATTAACGAAATCCGCAGAAACCTGGCACTGCTCCAAAAGGATGACGGCAGCCTAAAAAACAAGCTCGTCGGGATGGAGAACCTGACGGACGATGTCGTTGATGAGTTCCGGAATGCGACGGAGGATTCGGCAAAACAGGCAGCAACCTCCGCCAGTAACGCCGCAACTTCTGCCCAGAGCGCAGCTGGCTCCGAAGAGGCGGCCGCAGGTTCTGCTGAAGCGGCGAAAAAGGATGCTGAGGCGGCAGCGGCCAACGCACTCCAGACATCGAACGACCGTTCGGCCGTGAACCGAATGCTCGAAGATATGCGCCCGGCCATCAACAATGCCGATGACATCGTTATTGTGGCCCGCAATATCAACGGGGTCATTACGGTGGCGGGCGTGGTTGACTCGGTTAACGCTGTAGCGGCCATCAGTGAGGCCGTTGTTGAAGTCCACCAGAACTCGGCCAACATCAAGACTGTGGCGGCCTCCGATACACAAGTTCGTACGGTGTCGCAGAGCATTGCTGACGTCCGGACTGTTGCCGGGGATCTTGAAAGTTCAGCTCCGACCGGCGCCTCGATTTCTTACGGTTCCATTACCGATCCGCTGCAGGAAAGTCAGCAGACTACTGGCGGCACGATCAAGGTAGTGGCCGACAACATCGAATCGGTCCGAGGCGCTAAGGGCAATGCCGATGCGGCCAAGGAGGCGCGGAACGGTGCCGACGAATCTGCGCGTGAGGCTGCTTCAGCCAGGGATCTGGCAAGGCGCTGGGCTCTTGAGCAAACGACGCCGATCGAAGGCGGTGCGTATGGCGCTCGCTATTACGCGGAAGCGGCAGCCGGTTCGGCTAATGCTGCCGGTGCATCTGCTGCAAAAGCGGCTTCTTCTGAGAAGGCGGCCGGGGAATCTAAGTCAGCGGCACAAGTCTCGGCTCAGGATGCGGCTGCGTCCCAAGATGCGGCAGCACGCAGTGCGTCAGCCGCGAAGGCTTCGGAAACATCGGCGGTATCTGCCGCGGGCGATGCCGAGGCCTCGGCCGCAGACGCTGAGCAGTCAGCTACAGCGGCAGAAGAATCCCGTAAGGCTGCAGAGACTGCCAAGACAGAGGCTGAAACATCCGCTTCCAACGTAGATTCATCAGCGCAGAAAGCGGCTGAAAGCGCGCGCCAGGCGGCCGGATCGGAAAGCAAAGCGGCCGATTCTCAGAAAGCTGCGGCTGCTTCGCAAAAGGCAGCGGAAACGGCTGCAACTCGTGCAGAAACTGCCAAGGCCGGGGCGGATAAAAGCGCTGAAAGTGCGGCTTCTTCCGCAACAAGTGCAGCGGAATCGGCGCAAGCGGCAACAACGGCAGGAAGCGCGGCGGCCGGCGCCGCTTCTGCGGCTCAGACGGCTCAGGGTGCGGCAGAGTCCGCAAAGGCCGCGGCAGAGACCGCTGCCGGAAAGGCGGGCACATCAGAGACGGCTGCGGCCGAGAGTGCGCGCCAGGCGGCGGAATCGGCCAAGCAGGCGGCCGCGGGGCAGATTCAGGCCGACTGGAACGAAAAGGACAATACCTCCAAGGCTTTCATTAAGAACAAGCCCGAGGCATTCACGCCCTCCAAGCACTCCCATGCAATTGCCGATGTGAAAGGCCTGGAAGAGAAGATCAAAGAGCTCGAAGACAATGCGGCCGGGGCTGATTCCGTCATGCTCGCGCAGCAGGTTGTCGGCTTCTACAACGGGCTTACCGGGAGCGAACTCGACTACCGCGAGTATGTAGACGCGCCTCCCTCTGAACTGCTTAACTCGCTTTACAGCTTTGGCGCCGGCTATCAGGCAGCGGCCGCTCCGGCTACATAACTTTTCAGGAGATGCCACATGGCAGCACAAATTGATATGGAAACAGTCGGCCGCGATATTCAGACGCGGTTGACGAACGTAGAAAAAGGTAAGGCTGACAGCTCAAAACTTGGGACGCTTGCCGCGCTTAATGAAGTCAATGCGGGACAGCTCGCTCCTCAGATTGCCCTTGGTGCAGTTAATGCCGCTGAGGGCAGCACCCATCGCCAGGTGGGGCAGGCCACAGCTCCAAATGATGAAGCGTTTGCCGGCTACAGGGGCGTAATCGGCCAAATTGTCTTCAACCGCGGCACCAAGGCACTTCATGTTCTTGACGGTACGGAAGGCTCTCTGGGCACGATCTTTCTAGACAGGGATGCGTGTGACAAGCGTTACTTGGGCCTAAAAGCAACGGCTGAGGCAGCAAAGAAGGTGCCGTGGACCGGTGTACAGGGGCGTCCTGATCCTGTTGTTAAGGCAGGGAGCCGAGGAGCCCTTGCTGGCTACTCAACATCCGCAGCACTGACGGGGGCTCAGACCGTTACGAAAGCCTCGTCCGACACGATTGCCCTGAAAACGTCCGGAGCGGTAACGCTCACATTTACAGCGGCAACGGCTGCCGAGGCCTGTACCAAGGTGATTGACCTGACCGCCACTGCGGCGACGACATTGACAGTGGCTGGAGCCTCCTGGGCGAACGGCGATGAGGCCCCGACCTGGGGAACCGCCGGCAAACATCTGACGATTGAGGCCCACTTCATCGGCGGCCGCGTCGATCTCTATGTGCTTAACAACAATGAGGAGCAGGCATGAGTACGCATTACATCTACGAGGGGAAAGAGTACGCCACGCTGGCCGAGGTACGCCGGGCCGTCAACAAGAGTTTTCCGAAGAACCCGGACCCGGCCATGCTCCTTTTGCTCAACATTAAAACTGTTGAGCGCCCGGATCCGGTGCCGCAGGAACCAACCGAAGAAGAGAAGGCGGCCGCTGCGCTTGAGCAGGCTAAACAGGAAAGAGCTACTACCGTCGAAAAAATAAAAGTGACGATCGACGGGATGGTTTTTGACGGTGATGAAGTCTCGCAGGGGCGCATGGCACGAACGGTGGCGGCTGCTGTTGCCAAGGGCGTTGATCTCAAAACGACGAAGCGCTTGTGGGTGCTCGCCAACGACACTCCTGCGGAAGTAACGATTGATCAGCTTTCCCGGGCGCTTGAGGCGGCTGGAGACGCCCAGAGCGCCGTGTGGGCGAAGCCTTACGAAGCACGAGCTAAGGCCTGACAAAAGAAAACCGCCTGCAGCGGCCGGCTTCAGGCGGTTGGATATGACATCTAACAAGTCACAAGGGAATTGTATCAATGACTGCAGAAGAAAACGTTATGGAACTCCGTGAAAAGCAGGCCTTTTGGACCGGTGTTGTGCGCGGCGTCATTGAATCGGCAGTGTTCTTTGCCGGGCTGGTGACGCTTATTTATTACGTTGTACGTTGTTCAGATTGTTAACGTGATGAAGTGAAACTATGTGGCCGTACCTTAAAAATATCCTTATCGCGATTGATCAGCTCATCAATACCGCTTTCCGCGGGCAGCCCGATGAGACGCTTTCGAGCCGCGCCTGGAGGCACTATGCCGACGGCACACGAAAGTGGCCGAAGGTCTTGATCGACACGATTCTCTTCTTCGACAAGAACCATTGCGAAGAGAGCTTTAAAAGTGAACTTGAGCGGCGTCAGTTGCCGCCTTCCATGAGGGAGAAACAGGATGTTTAACGAACGATTGCTCATGGCGGCGGCCGCACGCCGCAGCCGCAACAAGAACTCAACGATTGGCGTGCCCGGCGAGCTCGGCTTCGGTGTCGGCGTTTTTCCGGGGCCCGCGTCCAAACTTGCGGCCATGGGGCTGCACGAGGCCGAGGCGGGGTTCAGTGATCCGACGAGTGAGCACTATTGCGAGTACGTGCACACCAACGGCTCGGTTATGGTTTTTATCCCGGCTTTCGCTATTCGTATCGGTAACGCGGCCGCTCCACTTTACTCGAAGTACGGAGCCGACACCATCGAGATCGGTGAGACAAAACTGGCCGGCAAGGACGGCTGGACCATTCCCCGCGGGTTTTATGACGGCGGCGAGGAACATCCGGGGTTCTTTATTGATAAGTACCTCAACAGCAAAGACGCTGCGAAGAGACAGGCAATTTCGGTAAAGAATGGTGATCCGATTGCTTTATCATCTTCGTATAACAACTCTAGTGGGCTGCCGAACTGCATTGGCCAGATTCTTGACGCAATTGAATTGAGCCGCGCCCGAGGCGAGCACTATTCCCTCGTGTCCTGCTATCAGTGGGCCGTGATTTCGCTTATCACGCAGGCTCACGCCCAGGCGGCAGCGGGTACCGAGGCTTGTGCCTGGTACGACGCTTCCGGACAAAAGAACTATCCAAAGTGGAACAACAATAGCGGCAGTGACGTCGACGACAATACGATCACATTTACTGCAGCGGGATCAGGCTCTTATACGTATGTCAGAAAAACTGGTTCTGCTGTTCCTTTGGCCAAAACGACTCACAATGGCCAGGTGAGTGGTATTTGCGACGTCAACGGTAATATGTGGCAGCCGGTGTTGGGATGGCAGAATCCGACATCGGGGCGCTTTAAAACGGCAAAACTGTCCGTGAAGATGCATGACTTCACAAAAGACAACCGCAACGATAATTCGCTGTTTGATGACTATACCGTTACTGGAATCGCAAACGGTAGCTGGTATTACTGGAAGTCCCCGGCGTTGTATGCCACTGATGACACCAAGTTTCCCCTTTGTGGTGTCATACCGAAAACACCGACAACTAGTAATACTGGCACGGAAGGTTTTGGTAAGGATGGATTCTATGCGTACGCCGCATCAGACAGCGTTTTGCTCGTTGCCGGCTACTACGCCGATGGTACCGATGCCGGCTCCTGGTACCGCAACGGGAGCGACTATTGGAGCAACGACTACAGCAGCGCGTCGTTCCGGGCGGCGGCCTATGCGTCGTTATAGTGTCGTAGGGAGCGGGAGCGACCGGAGATACGGAGTTTGATATGGAAAAAGTCGTCGGGGCGGACAAAGGCGCAGAGGTGCCGGTCATTGAACCGAATAAGAGCGGCGAAGTGTCCGCAGCGAAGAAAGAAGATTTCTACACCAAGATGCAGAACAAGATGATTGATCTGCGAAAGCAGAGCAACATCTATCTCAACCATGCGCCGAAGAGCGAGAAGTACGGCTTATGTCAGCGCATCCGGAATCTTGAGGATGAAATCTTCGGCCTGCTGATCGAGGCGCGCAAGCGTTACTGGAACAAAACCTCGCTCACGAAACTGGACGTGGCCCATGAGCAGCTTCGTGGGTACTGGCGGCTTTTCTACGAACTCGGCTACTTCGACTACCGCCGCGGCGAGAAGGAGCCGGTGACGGTTTCCGAAGACGGCGTGCGGCGCTTTAAGGTAATCAACTTTATGATCAATGAAATCGGGCCGATGATTAACGGCCTCATCGAGGCCGAAAAGAGAAAAGCGAAGGCAGCAAAGGAACAGACGGCCGTAAAGGAACAAGCACAGGAGAAAGCTGATGTGTAAACTCCCGTGTGGGCTGTCATTAATTGGTTAAGCGTTTTGCTCGTTGCCGGCAACTACAACAATGGAACCAATGCCGGCTCCTGGTACCGCAACGGAAACAACAATTGGAACAACGACAACAACAACGCGTCGTTCCGGGCGGCGGCTAAGCTTCTGAACAACCCTTGCATTCTGCTTTAAGGAAAAGATGGGAGCATAGCGATGACTAGTCCGTCCTCTCCGGAGGAAAACTTTGCAGGCAGCGCGACGGTTAAATCTTCGCGCTGCCGCTTCCAGCTTTGCCTTGAAGAGATCGTTACGCTTTCGGCGCTGATTGAGGCTTATGCCAATGCCAGCCGCGGGAAGCACGAACGCCTCGGCGTTTACCGCTATGCCGATGATCTCGGCGAAAACCTCACAATCCTGCGTGACCGTATCCTGTCGGGCGAATACAAGCCGCAGCCCTGTCATGAGTTCGACATCTACTGCGCGGCCGGCCAAAAGGTACGGCGCATAGCCGCTCCCGCTTTTGAAGACACAATCGTCCAGCATCTTCTTTACGAGGCTCTGTACGACTCTTTTGACCGCGGCTTTATCTTCGATTCGTACGGTTGCCGACGCGGTAAGGGTACACATCGTGCGGCCGACCGTGTGCAGGAATTCATGCGCCGGGCTGATACCGGCGCTTACACACTGCAGATTGACATCCGCAAGTATTACTACCGGATCAATCATGCCGTGCTTCGCGAGTCAATCGAGCGCACAGTTGCCGATCCTCGGATCGTTGATCTTGTCATGCTGTTTGCCGGAGACGGCGAAGTCGGCCTCAACGTAGGAAGCCTGCTGAGTCAGCTGTTTGGGATGATCTATCTTGACCGTTTTGACCACTACGTCAAGCGCATTCTTAAGATCAAGAGCTATGTCCGTTATGTGGACGACATGGTTTTCGTCGTTCGTGACAAGGCAGAGGCCAACAGAATTCTGGCCGAGGTGCAGGCGTTTCTCGCCGACAGGCTTTGTCTTGAGCTTTCGAAGTGGCGTATTCAGCCTTTGAGCAAGGGCGTCAACTTTGCCGGCTTCCGCACCTGGCAGAACTATCGCCTTATTCGTAAACGCAGCCTTCACAACTTCGGTCGAAAACTGGCCAAAAAGGACATTGAGTCCGTGAGTGCCATACTGGCTCACGCCATGCGCTCATCCTCGTACCGGCATCTTCTCAACCGCGTTCTGGATAAATGGGGCCCGGAGGAGATACGGCAGTTGTGCGACCGCCAGAGAGCGGACTTGCGGAAAATCCTCTTCCCGCAGGACGAAGCGCCAGTTTTTCCCTGAAGTATAGAAATCTTGCCACGGCCGTCTCAATGCGCCGTAAGTTTCCTGCATCGATTACGGAGCGGGAAACATGGCACAGCCTCAAAAGTACGAACGCAGAAAGGATTTTGCGGAGAATGCGTCAGATCAGGTTGATCTGCAGAGCATCAACGAAGAACTTGATCGGGTGGCGGAGTCCGTTAATGCCGTTATCGCCAACGTGGGCGAGCTGCAGAAAGACGACGGGTCCCTTGCCAACGGCATCGTTAACTATGACAACCTGTCTGCTGAAGCGAAAAAGCAACTCGCGCCGATTCCCGGGAAGGACGGCACGCCCGGCAAGGACGGAGCCCCTGGAAAGGACGGAAAGGACGGAGACGTTGGCCCGTCGTTTCAGGCGGACGCCCGAGGGAACGTTGCTGAGCGCAGTTCTTACGACTCCCGTCCCAAGGGGTTTTGCTTTTTGGCCATCGACACCGGGGAGCTCTTTTTCAAGCTGTCAGATGACGTCTCTGACTGGTCTCAGGCTTATTCGTTTGCCAAGGGTGAGAAGGGCGATAAAGGTGATCCCGGGCAGCGAGGGGAACAAGGCGTCCCCGGCGTAGGCATCAAGGGGGATCCTGGTGATCCGGGCCCCCAGGGGGAACCGGGCAAGGATGGCATCGTCACATCCGTCTCGACGGCCTTTACGACTATTTCAATCGTCGGCAAGCGAACGGTTAAGGCCCGTCCGGTTTTAAAGGACGGAGTCCTTTCTATTGAGCTCGACGTGGAGGCGTGATATGGCGAATCCTCTTACGTCTCGCGAGGGCACGCTCGGCTCCATGATGACCGAGCTCAAGGCCCGCCTGGGCTTTGTGACTCAGGGCGCATCTTCGAAGCTCATCGATCCCCTGCTGAAGTCCTTTCTTCAGGAGGGGCATGAGTACGTCTACGAGCAACTCGGGGCGCCTCTTTTGAAGAAGCGGACAACGATCATGTTGCAGAAGGGCAGCAAGCTCTACGACTGCCATAACGACATCGAGGACGAAAACTTCGAGCCGGCCATGATCGAGTCGATCTGTGTTTACGACACGGAAACGAGCTTCAATGAGCTTCGGCAGGGTATCACCGAGCTGATGCGCTGTGACGACATTACGCCCACGGTACCGGAGCGCTACGACATCCTCGACGGGCAGATTGAACTGTGGCCTACGCCGGATGACGCTTACCGCATGGTGGTTATCTACAGGCCCGGGCTGACGCGCTTTACTCAGCCGGCCGATCACGCGTGTGTGCCGTCCCGCCTGGTGTTTCTCTATGCGCTTGCAAGCGCTAAGGCGCACTACCAACACCCCGATGCCCAGACTGCTGGAAACATCTTTCAGCAGGCGCTGCGCATTGAACGGCAGAAGCAGCATGAAAACAAGCGCTACTCGGCCCTGGCAGACCGGCCGCGCGCTAGCACTCAGGTTCGCCGCACGTCTGACGGCCGGTACTTCTTCTGAGGATCACCATGGCAAGCATTGTCTTTAATCGGTTTGACCTCGGTATCGATCTCCGCAAGGATGCAGCCGTCTCTGATGCTAACCGTTTGCGTGAGATGAAAAATGCTTACGTGACGACTGGCTTGACGACGGCCAAGCGGCCTGGGTTTCGTCACTTTGTGACGCTTGAGCCGGGCACGAAGGGGCTTTTTGCCGCCCTCGGGAAGCTACACACTTTCTATGGCGTCGGTACGGTGAAGCATGAAAACCCCATGTTTGAAGCGCACAAGGTCGCGCCGAATGACGGAGAGAAGGCCCTGAAGGACGTTTGGTATACGGACGTTTTCTCAAACTACATTTATGCGGCCGTTGAGTACGAAGACGGCACGGCGTTGCATCACTATCTGGACGGAGCCAGTGCCGGCACTCAGATCACGGACGCGAATTGCCCTCACACCAAGGCTCTCTACAAAACGCAGTCCAAGATTTTTGCCGTGGGCAGAGACGGAGACGTGGTGCGCTTCTGTGCGGCTGGCCGCCCCAGGGATTGGTCAACAAGCAATGACGCAGGCTTTATCCCCACGGGCATGAATGCCAGAGGGGACCGCACTGCTACGGCAATTGGTCTGCAGCGCGGCCGTCTGGCCGTTCTTACACGCGATTCCTGTCAGCTGTGGACGGTCGATCCGGATCCCAACAACATGGGTCTGTTCGATACGGTTGAAAACGTTGGGTCGACGTTTCCGAAGACTGTGGCCAACGTCGCCGGTGACTTGTACTTTTTGTCGGACTACGGTGTTCGATCCATTACGACGCAGGTATACACCGACAACCTCGTGGATGAGGACGTTGGCTCTCCGGTCGACAAGATGGTCCGCCAAGCAATTGAAGAGGCCGAGCGCGACGGAGTGACGCCCAAGAGCTTTTACTTCTACGGCACGGGGCAGTACGTGCTGTGTTTTGGGAATCACCTGTTTGTTTACTCCATCAGCCGCACGGCGAAGATCGCGGCGTGGTCGCACTACTACATTAGCTTCCCGGTGGACGCTGCGGCCGAACTCGGCAAGCAGCTTTACTTCCGCTCCGGCGATGACGTCTACATCTTTGATGAGAATGAGACAACGGACGGCGGCATTCCATTTGAAGTCGTTATTGAGCTCCCCTGGATGGACCTCAAGAAGCCCGGTGACTTGAAGATGATCCAGGCGGTGGACGCGGTCCTTGAAGGCAAGGCTTTCATCTCGCTTGCCTTTGATTCCCGGAATCCGAACGCCCGTACGCCGGAAGTGCTTGTGTCAGGGAACACACGGCCGACGGGGTTGATTCCTATGCCGTGCTGCGGCACCGAGGTTTCGATCCGTATCCGCAACTACGACGATAAGCCGTTCAAGCTCAATGCCCTGACGCTTTATTACCAAAACTTAGGAACACGCTGATGCACACGCTCAATATCTGCTGCCAGTCCAATGCGGACCGGTGGCGTTTTATCAAGACTGAAGTTGAGCGCTGCGTCAAAAAGGCCGTGCACGGCGAGTTCACGGCCGAAGACATCAAAAAGCGCATCGAAGAAGGCAGGGCTTTTGCGGCCTACGCCATGGATGGGGACAAGGTTCTCATTGTCTGCGTGTGGGAACTTGTCTGTTACCCGCGGATGACGGCCGTAAACATCATGTGCCTGGGCGGAAGCGACGCCCGAGGCATGTGGGACGAGTTCGGAGGAATCATGCGCAAGGTGTGGAAGGCTGCGGGCGCAACTCATCTTGAGTCCTGCGTATCGCCGGCGATGGCCCGCCTGCTGCAGAAAACAAACTATATCGCCAAGCCGCTCTACATCCATCTGCGCGGCGTTCTTTAACGGTTTACCCAGCGCATCTATCAAGGAGACAACATGATGAAAGCTGAATTTTTGGTTTGCGGCGCAGACTTCGGCGGCCCGGCTCTCGGCGCCTGGCCGACATCGAAGGCCGGTCGTCTTGTCCCGCATAAGGGTGGTGGCGGCACTGACGCAGCGGTTATCGAGCAGCAGCGCCAGCAGCGGGCCAAGGAAGCCATTGATGCCGTCAACAACATTTTCGACAATGCCAACCGTGAGGCGCTGTATCAGGGACAGCGCAATGCGGTTTACAACCTGAACGCCCAGGAAGTGGAACGTCAGGCCCGTGAGGCCGAGCGCGCCAATCGTTTTGCCTTGGCTCGTAACGGCCTTCTCGGCGGTTCCGTTGATATTGACTCCAATACCGAGCTCAACCGACGTACGAACGAAGGCTTGAGCAAGGCTGGCGGTATTGCTGATGCGGCCATGAGTGACCTGCAGGCTGCGGACGAAAACACCCGCAACAACCTGGTGTCTATGGCCACGGCCGGCACTGATGCGACAACGGCCGGCCAGCTTGCTGCCAGCGGCCTGCGGCAGAACATGGACGCAGCCCGGTCCAATGCTTCGGTGGCAACGGTCGGGAACCTCTTTAACGACATTGCCAACGCCTATCTGTACCAAAACCTAGGCAAGTACGTGCAGGGCATCAGCTCGTCCAAGGTCCCGTACGCAACGGATCAGACGACAAGCAAGATTGCTCCGCAGAACGAATACGGCGGCAGCGCTTACTAAAAGGAGAGTTTTATGGGGTGGATCATCGGCGGCTTGATTGCCGCTTTAGTAGGAACGGCCATGCAGAGCTACGGACAGGCAGAAGCCAACCGTAAGGCTCAGGCCAAGATGAAGGCTGCCCAGTACGCCCTGGGGGGTGCTCAGGACAAGATCAATGCCCAGATTCAGGAAGCGGCGGCCGGCTACGAGTCCCCGAGACGTATTGCCAATCAGGAGGCAGAGGCCAACCGCATTGCTTCCGACATCAAGGCGGATGTCGCTGAGTCCCAGGCTATTCGTGATACGCAGCAGGAAACGGCAGGCAATGTGTCTGAGGACTACAAAGCAGCGCGCACGGCGAGCCAGGACCTGACGAAGCAGCAGTTCAACGCTTTTGCCGACTTGATCGGGCAGATTCGCTCGGCCGGCACGCTGCGGCAAAACGAGGGCTTCAGGCTCAACCGATATGCCCAGAACGTCGATCAGCTCGCGAAAAACGCCCGAGGCGATTTTGCAGTCGGTCAGGCTCAGGCTCAGGACGCACTCCACTCCAAGGACGGTCTTATCAACCTTGGCAAGGTAGTCCAGGCCATTGGCGCGGTCGCATCTATGTACGGCGGTATTGCCGCGGCCGGAGCCAGTACCGCGGCAAACGCTGCGGCCGGAACCGGGCTTTCTGCCAGTTCGGCAGGATCTTCCGGGCTGACGGCGGCCGGCACAGGGGCGAGCGGCCTGAAGATGGCCGGCGCAGGCCAGGCGCTGTTAGGCGGGAGCTCTGCCGCGGCCAACTCCGCATGGACCTCCGGCATCCCGTACATGCTCGGCGGCGGGTATCTCGCATCCAATCCCTGGGGGAATTAAATGGCAACTGTAGACATCAGCCCGATAGCCAACGGCATCCGCGGCTTCGGCACCGGCCTGGCAAACCTGGCCATCAAAAAAGCACTCCTTGGCGCTCAGGCCGAAAATCAGGCTCTTGCGGCACAGCTTACGCAGTCGCAGATCGACTTTAACGACTCCAAGGCGCAGCTCAACAAGCAGAAATATGACGCTCTGGCTTCTTTGTTCGGACGTATGGCCGGCATGGATATGGCAGATCGTGACGTGCGCAATGAGATTGCCATGCTCGCCAATGGGAAGGCCTATCTGCCGTACTCGAATGTTGGCTCTACGGGCGCAACGTTTAATCGCGCCACGGGGGCGGTCAGTGCCTCTCCCGAAGACAATCCTCTCCTTGCGGCCGAACTTGCCGTGCGGCAGTCTCAGGCCGATAAGAACGCACTGGCTGCGGAGTTGTCGCAGTCTCAGATTGATTTCAATCAGTCAAAAACAGCACTCAATCAGCAGAAGTATGATGCGCTGGTGCCGCTCTTCGGACAGCTTGCCGGCATGGATTTGGCCGATCGTGATGTCCGGAATGATGTGGCCATGCTCGCCAACGGCAAGGCTTATATGCCGTATTCCAATGTCGGTTCCACGGGCGCCACTTTCAGCCGGGCCACGGGGGACGTTGCGGCATCGCCTGAAAGGACCCCGCTTCTTGCGGCCGAACTTGCCGTGCGGCAGTCTCAGGCCGATAAGAACGCACTGGCTGCGGAGTTGTCGCAGTCTCAGATTGATTTCAATCAGTCAAAAACAGCACTCAATCAGCAGAAGTATGATGCGCTGGTGCCGCTCTTCGGACAGCTTGCCGGCATGGATTTGGCCGATCGTGATGTCCGGAATGATGTGGCCATGCTCGCCAACGGCAAGGCTTATATGCCGTATTCCAATGTCGGTTCCACGGGCGCCACTTTCAGCCGGGCCACGGGGGACGTTGCGGCATCGCCTGAAAGGACCCCGCTTCTTGCGGCCGAACTGGCTGTCAGGGAGTCTCAGGTTGGCCGAAATAACGCAGCCGCTGCAGCCAGCCTTGCGCTCAAGGCACTTAACGACACGAAAACGGCCGCGGGCGGTTTTGCTCCGAGATCGTCCGGATCAACCGGAGGCGGTTCGATTTCGAACGTGAAGTCTCTGTACACGGACAACGTGGAGACACCGGATCCTTTCATGCCTGGTGTGATGAAGGTGACGCCGAGGACGGATTACGCCCGTATGCGTAACGCAATGGCGGAACTGGTGAAGCAAGGCAAGAACCCCAATGACATGATCGCGCATCTGGCGCTGATGGCGGCCGGCGCCAATGGTGGTTCTTCTGCTCCGGTACCGGCCCAGGCCGTTCCTGCTCCGACCGTTCCGACTGCTCCTGCCGCTTCGGGTGACAACATCGACATGGTGCATGGACGTCTCGGCAACTCCGGTGTCGAAGCGGCCGTCAACAGCGTTCTTAATCAACTGCGCCGGGGCGAAATTACTCGCGCTGAAGCGCAGGCAGCACTGACACAACTGGGTGTGAACTGATGTCTCTTTTGGATGATCTCTTAAACGAGGCCGATCCGGCCTTACCGCAGCCGGCGGCTACGCCCGCAACTCCTGTTGCTCCGGCAGTTCCCCAAGCGATTCCGCAGCCTGGTTTAGGCGCTGAGCTTCTTGACGAGGCGGAAGCGGCCAAGTGGGCGGGCTTTTTCTCGGGGCTGAAAGATTTGGGGGTGTCGGCAGCGGCGGCCGTCCCCCAGGCGGTGAAGACCGTCCCGGATATTCTCCGGATGGCCGTCGGCGATGCTCAGGTGATGAACCCGATTACCGGGGAAATGGAAGATTCGCCGTACAAGAAGCTCTCAGAGCTTTTGGGCGGCCTTTCTGACTGGATCAGTGAGAAAGGTCACAGCGATTCGACCCAGGCTCAGCGCCGCAATGTTGCGCGCTTCATGGAAGACGATAAAAAGTCATGGAAGGATCTTCCGGAAGTTCTGGCACAAAATCCGATGGGAGCCGGTACCCAGGGCGTTGAAAGCATCCTTTCCATGCTTGTTCCGGCTGGCGCCGGGGTTGCGGCCGCAAAGGGAGCCGGAGCGATGGGCAAAGCGCTCAAGATGGCAGTCTCTCCGGAAAAGGCGATGACGGCCGGCGTTATCGGCGGCAATACGCTGATGAATGCAGCCGATACTTTTGACGCCACGGCCGATCAACCGCTTGAGGATCGCTACAAGGGCGCCGGCGTGAGCGCGGCCGCATCGCTCCTGGCAAGTGCTTTGACGGGCGGCGCGGCGGAAAAGACCTTGGCTTCTCTCATCTCCGGGCAGGTCGCGAAGAATGCGGCCGCAGGTGGATCGGCGGCGGCTCTCAAAGAGGTCGGAAAGCAGATCGGGAAGGGAGCGGTGAAGGAAGGACTCCAGGAAACCGGGGAAGAAGCTGGGAACTCTATCGGCGAAGATGTCGCACGAGGGCAGGATATTGATCTGCAGAAGGCCGGACGCCGTGGAGCTTTCGGCGGCGTGCTTGGCGCGGCTATGGGCGGAGGCGTAGGCGGACTCAATGCCGGCGCGTCTCTGCATGGGGTGAGAGATGTAACGGCTGAGGCTTCTCCGGCATCGGCGGAAAAAGCCGCGGCCGAAGCAGTGCAGCGCATTGACGCCCTCGCTGCAAAGTCAGCATCCGCTCCCGTGCCGGTGACGCAGGCCGAAGACAAAAACCGCATGAAGATTCAGGCTCCGGATTTTGAAAACGAGACAGAGGGCCGAACTGTTTTACAGAACCGTGACCGATCCCTGCCGCAATCTGTGGGGCAGATGAACTCCATCGCGGCCGCGCCTGATTACATCCGGCTCCGGGCCTCAAACGATCTGGGGAACGGCGCGCCGGTTGTCGCCTACGGCACAGTGCCGGAAGCTCAGCTCGGCCGTCCGGAGGTTGTTGCTGACAACACCGGTAAGCACTATCAGATGCGATATGCCGTTGTTGACGCGGATACGGTGCTCACGTCCAACGACGTCGGCGGCGCGGTAAATCCCGCATATCAGACCGCTCCGGAAACTGAAATGAGGGCGATCGCCGGTAACGGCCGTATCGCCGGGCTGACGGCCGCTTATCAACGTGGATCGGCAGGCCAGTACCGTGCTGATCTGACGGCTGATGCGGCTAGCCTTGGTATCGACCCTAAAGTCGTGGAAGGGATGAAGCAGCCGATTCTCGTGCGAGTCATGGAAAAGTCGGACGTTACGGCCGACATCGGGGATCGCTCGAATACGGCATGGAATATGGCCTTATCGGCAGCGGAGCAGGCGACCAATGACGTTGACCGCATTGACTTCGGAAAGATTTCCTTTACGCCTGACGGTGAGGTGGACAACGATTCCGTGCTCGACTTTGCATCTCAGATGCCGGAGTCCGAACGCAACACGCTTGTTGACCGCAACAACAAGCCGACGGCCCAGGGTTATGCCCGTTTTGCATCAGCGCTTTTCAAGAAGGCCTATGGCGATGACGAACTCGTACGTATTGCCGTACAGTCAAACAATGAAGAGATCAGCACGATCTTTAAGGCCATGCGGGCTATTGCGCCGAAGATGGCGCGCCTGGCCGGCCTCGGTAATCTCGATATCCGCGGGCTTGTAACCCAGGCGGCTCAAATGGCAATCAATGCCAAGCGCAGCGGCGTTGCCCTTAAGGACTATATCGCGCAAGATGACATGACCGTCGATCCGGACGTTCTTGTCATTGCCGAGGTGTTTGCGGCCAACTCCCGTAGCTATCGTCAGATTGCTGAGATTCTTGAGAACGCGGCCGACTTTGCCTACAGTGAAGGAGTCAAGCCCGCCGAGGATATGTTTGGCCCGATTGAGAAGGCCACACGCCAGGACGTTTTAAACCGTATCAGGGAACAGACCCATGGACAACAGTCAGAATCAACAGGAAACGCAACAGGCGCAGCCGCAGAGCAGCAACAAGCCGGGGATGACGGAAGCGGGACGACAAGTGTGGAAGAGCGCGGCCGGGCAGAGCCTGCTGAAGAAAATGTTCAGCGGCCGGCCGATCGAGCCTCAGCTGGATCAGACGGACAGGCAGACGCTCGCACAACTGAAGAAAGCACGCTGAGTCTCACCGGCGAAACTGAGGAAGAGGCACGGCAGAACAATGAACGCCGTGCGGCTTTTGAAGAAGAGGAACGCACGGCCGCAGATCGTGCTGAACGCGAGGCCCGTGAAGAACGTTTGGCCAAAGATACGCGTGCGGCCGTCGAGAAGTCGGTTGATCGTTTTGAGCTCAACGACGATACCGTTTCCGATGAGGATGCCGTATCCGGGCAGCAAGGGCTGAAGTTCTCCCGTGCCGGCGGAAGCACGGCCGCAGTTGTAAGCCAGGCACTTGAAAGCAACGACAAGGTTGGAGAGGCTTTCAAGGAACTACGCCGTGTCGGTGCAGTGGAAGTTGTTGAAACTGTCGGAGATCTCCCGCGGTCAATTCGGACGCAGATCGACGAAGCCCGTCTTTCAAAGAAACTGCGCGGCAAAGACCGCGTTGTGCATGATGCCGCAGCTACGCCGGATAATGAAAACGGGCGTATAGCAACCGTAGTACCGAATGATCAGATGATTCGCGCAGGCATTCCTGGCGGCGATGTGGTGGTTCAGGTCGGATTCCAAGGGAACAAACCGCATTACGGCAAAGGGGCAAAGCATCTTACTGGCGTCATTGTTGCGGATCGTGGACGTGATAGGTATGTGAATGTCGGCAATAAAACGGAATCCGGCATTCGTTCCGCGCGAGATGTCTTAAAAAATGCTTCGGAGGTGTTCCACGATTACAGCGACATGAAGAACGATGTTTACGTCTTCTATTCTCGCAAGGATAAATCCGCTGTAGTAACCACATACGAAAACGGCCAGTTTGTGGTTATCACAAACCGGCCCGTTATCGATCCCCAACGCAAGTGGGGGATGTCAGTAGGTCTTTCAGGCGCGCTGACGATTCCTGAAATCCGCGCTTCGGCGGCACTTTCCCATACAGCCAAGACACAGGTCGGTAAAGCCGAAGACCTGCCGGAAACAGCGCTCAGGGGACGCTACGACTCTGTCGATTATACCGAAGAGGTGACAAAACGTCTCGGCATCAAGCGTTCTGAGGATGGAGCTATCCAGGGTGTCTTCGATCCGGAGAGCGGTAAGTCTTACCTTATTGCCTCGAATTTGACGCCGGAAACTGCGCCAGGCGTCCTCATTCACGAGGTTGGCGTCCACATGGCTACTGATGGCTCCGGTCGCGCCGCGATGGAGCCGCTGATTGCCCGGGCCGCTCAGATCGTGATTAACGGAGCGTCCAACGGTGACGCCACTGCCAAGGCTGTTTTACAGCGTATGGAAGACGCGGGGCTTATTGAAACAGTCGGCGGCCGCAAGAACATCAAGAAAGGCCAGGAAGAAGAGGCCTTTGCTTATCTGGCCGAGCACGTTGTCAATAATAAGGAGAAGTCTTCTCGCCCGATTCGTGACTGGTTCGAGAAGGCCATCCGGGCAATACGCCTATGGCTTTACCATCGAGGACTTTTCGTTCAGGCGGAAAACCTGACGGAGAAGGAGCTCGTTGATTTGGCCATTGCCAATGTACGCGAGCTCGGAAGAGAAAAAACCTCCGGCACATCAGGGCTCAAGTTCAGTAAGAGCGGAACATCAGCAGGCGAAGAATCTCCCGTCACTCAGGTGCTTAGCCATAGGCTTGATACCGGCACTCCCGCCTGGGGATTTAAGCGTTCTGGAAAAATTGTTGGTCGCGACAATCTCGGCCGTATGACATTTGCGCCTGGAGAATGGGCTTACGCCAACGTGGCTCGGGCAGCGCATACGCTTTTCGACTTGATTGATGAGAAGTCCGGTCATCGTTTTAACCTGAATCCGCTCTCTCCTGAGTTCCGGATGCAGTACCGCCGGTATAAGGCTGAGTTGCAGCAGGCAACGGATGCCGTGGGCGAGGTCGCAACGGCCTTGTCTCAGATGCCGGAGGCCGAGCGCCGTCTGGTATCTGATATTGTGGAAAAGACCGTAGCTCCCGGAGTCAATCCTCCTGAGCACGTTGTCCAGGTGGCCGCGGCCGTCAGTAACTTGATGGATACGCAGACCGATCAGATGCTTGCAGAGGGGTTGCTGACTCAGGAATCGGCAGACCGCTGGCGCGGTGAATATCTGCCGCGCGTCTATCTGAAACAGACTGCCCTTTTGAAGGATGCAAAACAGAGCTTTGACAAACTGTTTGGCCGTAAGTCGGTTAAGGGCATTCGGGGTAATTCTTTTAAGGGGCGCGGCATTTTCCGTCAAGTCGTCGGCGAGCAGGACATTGCCAACCACAAGGCACTCGGCTGGGAGGTTCGTGATCCGGATTGGTCAGATGCCCAGGGATTCTTGGATTTCACCGGAACGGGCCAACGGCCGAAGGTTCCGGAAGTCATTATGTGGCGCGACTTCACTCAGCAGGAGCGAGCGCTGATGGGCGAGGAACGGGACGCTATGGTGCGCCTTGTTCTGGGGTACATGGATTCGCAGAAAGACATCGCACTCTTCCGGTTCTTTGCCGGCATTGCCGAGAATCCTGAGTTTGCCGGGAAGATTGCCCAGGACGGCTGGGTGAAAATTCCCGACACCACAATCGGCGACGGCAGCAAGGTGAAGCGCTACGGAAAGCTCGCGGGCCTTTATGTCGCTCCGGAGGTATGGAGCCAGATTTCGCACTACGGTGAGCCGGAGACAACGTTTACCCGCTTGTGGCACAGCTTTATGTCGGCCTGGAAGGAGGGCAAGACGGCTCTTAACCCGGTGGCTCATCTCAACAACACGGTTGGCAACGTTGCAATGGCGCATTTTGCCGGCGTCAATGCCTGGGATGCGCCGACTTATTTCAAGACGGCTGAGTCCATCTACAAGAAAGACGCCCTGTACCAAGAGGCCGTGAAGGCTGGGCTGTTGTCGGGGTCTTTCATGCGCAATGAAGTGCTCGAACTTCTGCCGCTTGAAGACGTGCGTGAAAAACTCACGGGCATGAAGCCTGCTTACGAAAAGGTTTTCGATCTTTTCCTGACGGTTTTCTCGCTCGGATTCCGTCGTTCGCTTCGGGCCGCCTACGAGTTCGAGGATGCTTTCTTCAAACTCCTTATTTACCGCAAGGGGCGCAGCGAAGGTTTGACTCCGGAGCAGTCTGTTGATCTGGCGAATCAGTACATCTTCGCCTATGACGATTTGCCGAGCGGAGCCCGTGCAGTGCGTGACAGTGTGCTGCCGTTCTTCTCATGGACCTACAAGGCGATTCCTGTACTGCTTCGCACGGCCATGGTGTATCCGCACCGATTCCTTCTGCCGGCGGCTATCTGCTTTGCCTTCAACAAGGCGGCCTATTTGTCTGCGGCCGTGGCTGCCGGTGCCGACGATGATGACTGGGAGAAGATTTGGAAACGGGCTCAGGAAATGGAAGCGGCCGAACGATCTCTGCTACCTGAAAGCGCTCAGGGTCTTTCGATCTTCGCGACTCAGAAGTTCATTAGGACATGGAGCAACCAGGACGGAACGCCAAATTTCCTCGACGCCTCCCGCCTGGTGCCGGGCGGAGACATGCTCGACGCCAACAATCAGATGGGCGGCGTTCCTTGGTTGCAGCCGCTGATGCCGAACTCCCCGACAATTGGCCTCTTCTTGTCGATCTTTGCCAACAAGGACGCTTTCACCGGGCGCGATATTGTCGGCCGAACGGATGATGCCGGAGAGGCGAGCATGAAGCGTTTAGGTTATGTCTGGCGGAATATTGCGCCGGCTCTGGCACCGGGGAGTTATCACTTCAACCGTCTGGTTAACGGCGTTGCCTCCGCCACGGGTACATCCTTCACGCTTGATCCGTTCTTCGACTATACGGGTACGGACTGGCAGGGGCGCAACATGGAGATGTCTCGGGCGCTTATCAATACGCTGGGTTTCAAGATGCGGGCCGTCGATCTTGAGCAGGAGGCCGGGCGTAAAGCCGGACAAGCCCGTGGTGAGATTCGTGAGCTGCAGGGGCAGATACGTTCCAAGGCCCGGGCGCGGGCCAAGGGTTCCGTATCGGACGAGGCCTTCGAGAGCTTCGTTGGCCACACGGTCGACAACATCGCCGCGCGTGTCAAAAAGCTCAAGGAAATTTCAGACAATCTGGAGAAGCTGAAGAAAGTGAACGAGAAGTAGCTGCAGGCCCGGGGATCCCCGGGCTTTTTGTGAAGTAAAGAAATCTTGCCACGGGGAGGGAGTTTCTGCTTACCCTGCAGACAAATGGAAACCCCGCAGCGACTGCAATCACTCGGGGTTTCAAGGAATGGTTTTTATGAATGCAGAGGCCCTCATGCCTGAAGAACAAGGTGCGCCAATGAAACAAATTATTGGAGGTCTGCTACCGTCATCCGCTGCCGGGCTGGCAAAAGCAAGCCCGGGAATAGGCGTCGGCGGCCTATCTCTGGCGGGGATCGACATAGCAGATTGGGTATCGGTACTCACCTGTATTTACATCCTGATTATGGCCGTCGGGGCGCTTCCCAAGTTTTTCGACACGTTCTGTTATTTCCGGAAGAAGTGGACCGATAAGTTTTCCGGTGCCGGCCCACTGGTGGTGAACGTGATCCGTGACAACTCCATGATTGCGGCCAAGGTCGATGGTGCGCGGGGTAAGGACGATGAAAAGAGTGGCAGTAGCTGTTCTTAGCTTGAGCGCTGCGGGCCTGCTTGCCATTGCTGGCTACGAGGGATACAGCGAAGTAGCGTACATGCCGACGGCTCAGGACGTCTGGACGATTGGATTTGGCAGCACCCAGGGCGTCAGGCCTGGGGATCGAGTATCGGTTCCACAGGCGCTCAGCCGGTTGCGCAAGGACGTGGCTCAGGCCGAGGGCTCTTTGGTGAAGTGCGTGAAGGTTCCGCTTTCTCAGGATGAGTTCGATGCTTACACATCTTTCGCTTTCAACGTTGGGGAAGAGCAGTTCTGCGGATCTACTCTTGTAAAGAAGTTAAATGCCGGCGACTACAGCGGAGCCTGCAGCGAGCTGCGAAGATGGGTTTACCAGGGAGGCGTTAAGTTGCCTGGGCTTGAGAAACGCCGGGCTGACGAGTTTTTAACCTGTATGGGCTTGAAGGAGAGATAAATGCGATTTTCAACAGTGGCAGTTGTGTCTGCGGCCGGCGTTCTCTCGAAGGAAGAATACAAGGCCGAGATGAGCAAGCTCACCAAGGCTGTCAACGAGAAAAAGGAATGAACAAGACAGCCCTCATTGCCTGTTGTGCCTCGGCCGTTGCCGGCTGGTATGTAACGCACTTGTATTACTCGGCGGAAATTGCCGGAATGCAACGTAAGCAGGCAGAGGCCGTTCAGAAGGAGCAGACGACACATGCAGCAAAACTTGCGGCCGCAACGGACACCATCCTACTGGCGCAGTCTGAGTATGACGCTGTGCGTTCTGAGCGGGATCGTCTTCTTGCCAGGCTGCGCGACAACAACGCCCGTCGCAGTGACAAAGGAGATTCCGTCGAAACTCTTAGAGCCCGAGTTGCCCGGTGCGAACGCATGGTCAGCCGACTGGCTGAAGCTGGTTCGCGATGCGGCGACGGATGGCAGCGCTGCGCAACCAAGCATGACGCCTTAGCAGAGGTAGTGAAGTGATTGTTTCCGATTGGTGTTTTCTGTTGCTTTGGCCGTATGGTACAAACTAAGGTACAAACGTAAGGCGATGATGCTGAAAATCTCAATGGTTGTTGAGAAAACGGAATCCCGCCGCCGACCAATTCCAGGAAAGGAGATGACGAAAGTTGTCTCCTTTTTTCATTCTTCTGTCCGTGGCTCCGGACAGCGAGTCAGTTTTTCTCCGCAGAATAAGAAAACGGCCGGTGTGCAGTAATCACAAACCGGCCGGTTCTCAGTCTCCAAATCACAGAATTTCCCGCAGGGAAAGCGTGAGGCCCGCGCGCAGGATAAGAAGCCCGAAGTCGGCGCAGAGAGCGCGGGAGGTAAACAGATTTTTCAGCATTTTTTGTAAGGTTTCCGGAAAAAATGGGATCGGTCAGCGACCGACGGTGTGCGCAATGGTGCGCGAGCGGGCTGAGCCCAATCTGAAAGACGCACTCTCTGACAGAACTGTCATCTGCGCGTCAGAAACACAATCGGTGCCGGAAGGCACGTCTTTTGGCCTGGCCTCTTGTACACTGCCGTTTTCGGATTGTTTTTCTCTTTGAAAGCCATGCATATCCTGGTGAGTAATGACGACGGCTACAGCGCGCCCGGTATTCAGAAGCTCGCGCACGCGATGAGTAATTTTGGCCGCGTGACGGTGTTTGCGCCTGAGTGCAACCAAAGCGGTGCGAGTAACTCTCTGACGCTTAATAAAACGCTTTCGGTCATGCAGACGGCGGAAAACGTGTTTGTGGTGAAGGGAACGCCTTCGGACTGTGTGCATACGGCGCTCACCGGGTTTCTCAAAGATAAGCCAGATCTTGTTGTTTCCGGGATTAACTGCGGCGCCAATATGGGCGATGACACGCTTTATTCCGGCACGGTCGCTGCGGCGATCGAAGGCTACGTCTTCGGGATTGACTCCATTGCCTTCAGCCAGATTGAAAAGGGCTGGAAAAATCTCGATGCCGCAGTGGATATGGCCTGCGTTGTGGTGGAACGGTTTTTAAGCCGTAAAACGGGAACGGATCCCGTGCTTTTAAACGTCAATATGCCCAACCTTGCCGCCGACGAATTTGAGGGCATTATGGCTACGCGCCTCGGCAGACGCCACAACGCGTATCCGCTCATTCTGCAGCCGGGAACGCAGCAGCCTGCGGTTTACCGTTTGGGCGCAGCGGGCGACCCCCGTGACTGCGGACCGGACACGGACTTTTGGGCGGTGTCCCACGGCTTTGTGTCGGCAACACCCCTGCAGATTGACCTCACGGCCCACAACCGCGTTGCTGATGCCGCCAAATGGCTTCAGTAAAATAACCGGCAGTTTTCGGCCCGAACCTATTTTTGTGAGCAACTGAATTCATGCAGCTGAAACTTCTTTTTGCCGCAGCGGCCGCGGCAACCCTGGTGGGCTGCTCCACCACGACCACGATGGCCCCGATTGAAAACCACGCGCGGGGCAGTGAGACTGCGGCAACGACCGTACCCATTGAGGAAGGTTCCTCAACGCAGGTGCCGGCTTCGCCCTACCTCGCGAAAGAAAAAGCCCCGGTTTCAAGCGGCCGCACGCACGTGGTGGTTGCCGGCGATACGCTCTACAACATCGGCGTGCGCTACGGCGTGAACCCGAGGGAACTCGCCGCCTTAAACGGTATTTCCGATCCGACGACGATTTCGATCGGAACTGAACTCAGAATCCCTCAGACCGAGCCCGCCGAAACGACGGTGATGGGTGAGACCATTGAAATGGTTCCTGCGGCGGGGGGCGAAACCGTGACTGCGACAACAACAGCACCCGCAGCGGGTGCGGCGGTTGAAGTTGCCAAGCGCCCTGAGACGCCGGATGAAGCCGCGACGCGCGAAATTGAAGCCCAGAGGGCGATGCGTGAAGCCGCCGCCCGCGGAGAAATTCAGTTCCCGTGGCCTGTGCCCGGAGCGGTGATCGCCACCTACGAGCAGACCGGCAATATGGGGATTGATATCGCGGGCACGATCGGCGAACCCATTAAGGCCGTGCTTGACGGTACGGTGCAGTACGTGGGTCAGAACGTCAAGGGCTACGGTCAGTTCGTGATCGTGCGCCACAACGTGCGTCTGCCCGGTAAGAGCGCGATGCCCCTGGTGACGGTTTATGGCAACACCTCCAAAATCCTTGTGCGCATCAATGAAAGCGTGCGCAAGGGGCAGACGATTGCCCTGATGGGGGATTCCGACAGCGACACGGGCGCCAAGATGCGCTTTGAAGTGCGTCAGGGGCCGCCGCTTGATCCCATGAAGTATCTTGAGCCGCGTAAAGAACCCTAAACGCGGAGCGTACAAAAAAACACCCCGTGCCCGGTCGAGCGTCATCCGATGCCGGCCGGGCTGATTAATTTCTCTGAGAACAGATTAGAAAAAAATGGCCCGAGCAAAGAAAGTCAAGGAACATCCGGTTTACCGCATTGCGATTGAACGCCTCGACGGCGAGGGACGCGGCGTCGGGCACCACGAAGGGAAGGTTGCGTTTGTCGAAGGTGCTTTGCCCGGCGAAACCGTGGATTACGAGTGTTTCCGCAATAAACCCAACTTTGAAATCGGGCGCGTGAAGACGATTCTCAAGGAGTCTTCGCTGCGCGTGACGCCCAAATGCCCGAATTTCGGCATTGGCCCGGGCAGCTGCGGGGGCTGCGCCATGCAGCACCTTGAACCCAATGCCCAAGTGGCCTTTAAGCAGGCGGTTTTAACCGACGCGCTCTGGCACATCGGAAAATTGAAGGCCGAGTCGCTTCTTGCGCCCATTTACGGTCCCTTCTGGCACTACCGCCACAGAGCGCGCCTGACGGTCCGAAACGTTGAGAAAAAGGGCGGCGTGCTCGTGGGCTTTCACGAAAAAAGCTCCAGCTATGTCGCGGATATGAAAGAGTGCCTGATTCTGCCGAAGAAAATCAGCGACATGCTCCCTGCGATGCGTGAGCTCGTCGCTTCCCTTGATATGCGTGACCGGATGCCCCAGATTGAAGTGGCGGTCGCAGGCGACGGCCATACGGCGCTCGTTTTCCGCAATCTTGAGCCGGTGACGGAAGCCGATTCCGCAAGGCTTCTTGCGTTCGGCAAAGACAAGGGCGCCGACATTTGGCTGCAGCCCAAGGGCCCTGAGACCGCCTATCCCATGAACCCGGAAGACGCCGATAAGCTGAGACTTCACCTCGGGGAATTCGGCGTTGACATCGTCTTTAAACCCACGGACTTCACGCAGGTCAATCACGCCTTAAATGAAACGATGGTTTCGCGTGCCGTGCATCTTCTGGGTGTAAAGCCCGGGCATAAGGTCGCGGACTTTTTCTGCGGTTTGGGTAACTTTACGCTCCCCCTGGCGCGGTGCGCGGCGCACGTCACGGGCTTAGAAGGCAGTGATGGGCTTGTGGCCCGGGCGCGGGCCGGCGCCGAAATGAACGGCCTTGCTGAGAAAACCGACTTTATCGCGCGGAACCTCTTTACCTGGAGCGAAGACGACTGGAATGCGCTCTGGGAAAGGTCGGGCGGCATTGACCGCGTGCTCATTGATCCCCCGAGAGAAGGCGCGCAGGCTTTGGCGCAGGTGCTTGCGAAAACCGACAAGCGTCCCGCGCGTGTGGTCTACGTGTCCTGTAACCCGGCAACGCTTGCACGTGACTGTGCGATTCTGCACCATGAAGGCGGCTGGCACATCCGTGCCGCGGGCGTCATGAACATGTTCCCGCACACCGGACACGTCGAAAGCATGGCGGTGCTTGAGCCCGGTCCCAAGCCTGAGAAAAAACCGGAGGAGCCGGTTGCGGCCGAGAGCCTGCAGACGCCTGAAACGACGGCAAAAGACGCCGCCTCTAAGGTGCCTGAAGACGGCGTTTAAAAACCGGCTCCATGCTAAAATAACCGCCCCTTGGCCTTTAAGGGCCGGGGATTGAATTTTCAGGCATCGACTGCGCGTTTTTTTTAGGACGCGCGCAGCCGATGTGTTTTTGTGTCTGCGGCAAAGACTGCTGCGGCGGACTTAACCGCAGACTCGCATACTTCTCAAAGAAGAGAAAAGAAGAAATGGCTATTCAGCGTACCCTTTCCATCATCAAGCCCGATGCCGTCGCCAAGAACGTGATCGGCAAGATCTACTCCCGTTTCGAAACCAACGGTCTGCGCATTGTTGCCGCTCAGATGCGTCAGCTCTCCCGTGCCGAAGCCGAAGGCTTCTACGCTGTGCACCGCGAACGCCCCTTCTTTAAGGCGCTCGTGGACTTCATGATCTCCGGTCCCGTCATGATTCAGGTTCTCGAAGGTGAAAACGCCATCGCCAAGAACCGTGAACTCATGGGCGCCACGGATCCGAAGAAGGCCGAAAAGGGGACGATCCGCGCTGACTTCGCCGAAAGCATCGACGCCAACGCGGTGCACGGCTCCGACGCTCCGGAAACGGCGGCTGTGGAAATCGCTTACTTCTTCCCGACCCTTGCGATCTGCAAGCGCTAAGAAGGACACAGGACGGTCATGACGACAACTGAGAGCAGTCAGCAGGAAAAAATTAATCTTCTGGACCTTGACGCCGAAGGCATCCGTGCCTGGTGCGCCTCAATCGGCCAGAAGCCTTTCCGTGCGACGCAGCTTGCGCGCTGGATTCACCGCTACTGCTGCGATGATTTTGATGCCATGACCAACCTTGCCAAAGAGTTCCGGGCCAGGTTGAAGGACCTGGCCTACATCAAAGCGCCATCGATCATTAGGGAACACAAAAGCGCCGACGGCACGCGCAAATGGCTCTTTGATGTGGGTAACGGCAACGCCGTCGAGGCGGTTTTTATCCCGGAAGACGACCGCGGAACGCTCTGTATTTCAACGCAGGCGGGCTGCGCCATGGGGTGCCTTTTCTGCTCTACGGGTAAGCAGGGCTTTAACCGCAACCTCACGACCGGTGAAATTGTGGGGCAGCTTTGGACCGCTGAGCGGGAATTAAGGCGCGAAGCCGGCATCACCGACCCCAACGACCGCGTGATCAGCAATGTTGTGCTGATGGGGATGGGCGAGCCCCTGCAAAACCTCGATAACGTCATTCCGGCCCTGAGAATTTTTCTGGACGACAACGGCTACGGGCTTTCGCGCCGCCGCGTGACGGTTTCCACCTCGGGCCTTGTGCGCCAGATGGATAAGTTGGGCGAAGCGGTGCCCGTGGCGCTTGCGGTGAGTCTGCATGCGCCCGACGATGCGCTGCGCGATAAGCTCATGCCCGTCAATAAGAAGCACCCGCTCGAGGAGCTTCTTGCGGCCTGCCGGCGCTATCTGAAGGTGGCGCCTCGGGACTTCATCACGTTTGAGTATCTGCTTTTGGGCGGCATCAACGACGCGCCCGAGCAGGCAAGGGCTCTGGTGAAGCTTGTGAAGACCGTGCCCTGCAAATTTAATCTCATTCCCTTTAATCCCTTCCCGGACTCGGACTTAAAGCAGCCAGAGCGCGAGAAGGTTCTGGCTTTTGCAAAGATTTTGAACGACGCGGGTATTGTCACGACGGTGCGCAAAACGCGCGGCGACGATATTGCCGCAGCCTGCGGGCAGTTGGCAGGCGAAGTGCGCGACCGCACGCGCCGTGCGATCCGCCTCGTGCAGCAAAAGGAAGAGGCCCGTGATCTTCTTGTCAAAGATGCGGCGGCCTCACACTGAGAGTAACGGTTGAAACGATGAGCGTTTACAAAGAACGCCGTGCAACGCATGCGGTAAGCGTCAGAAATGCGGATAACGTCGTGGTGATCGGGGGTGGTCACCCCGTGGTCGTGCAGTCCATGACCAATACCGCGACCGAAGACATTGACGCCACGGTGTGCCAGACGGTGCGGCTTGCCGCAACCGGCTCTGAACTCGTGCGTCTCACGGTCAATACCCCGGCGGCCGCCAAGGCCGTGGCCGTGATCCGCGAGTGGCTCGATGCCTGCGGCTGCTTTGTGCCGCTTGTGGGGGACTTTCACTATAACGGCCACAAGCTTTTAACCGAAGTCCCTGAGTGTGCCAAGGCCCTTTCCAAGTACCGCATCAACCCCGGTAACGTCGGTAAGGGAGAAAACCACGGCAACAATTTTGCGGTAATGGTGGAAACGGCCTGCCGTTACGATAAGCCGGTTCGGATTGGCGTTAACGGCGGCAGCATCGATAAAGAGCTTCTCGCCCGCATGATGGACGCCAACCGCGCGCTCGCCAACCCCAAAACGCCGCAGGAAGTGCTTTTGGACGCCATGGTGGAAAGCGCCGTGCAAAGCGCTGAGGCTGCTGAAAAAATCGGGCTCCCTGCCGACCACATCGTGCTTTCCGCGAAGGTAAGCGACGTCACCGAGCTCATCACGGTTTACCGCGCGTTAAGCAAGCGCGGCAACTGGGCGCTGCATCTGGGACTTACAGAAGCCGGTATCGGCACCAAGGGCGTGGTCGCCAGTACCGCGGCGCTTGCGGTTTTGCTTGCCGAAGGGATCGGTGACACGATCCGCATTTCCATTACCCCGGAACCGGGTAAGGCGCGAGAGCAGGAAGTGATTGTCGCGCAGCAGCTTCTGCAGTCGATGGGCATGCGCCACTTTGCCCCGCAGGTGACATCGTGCCCCGGGTGCGGGCGCACCTCGAGCACGCTTTTTCAGCAGCTCGCACAGGAAACGGAAGATTTTTTAAGAAGCCGCATGCCCGAGTGGCGCAAGACGCGCCCGGGGTGCGAAATGATGAAGGTGGCGGTGATGGGCTGCATTGTGAACGGCCCGGGCGAAAGCCAGGAAGCCGACATCGGCATCAGCCTGCCCGGCCGCGGGGAGTCGCCGGTTGCGCAGGTCTTTGTGGACGGCGCCAAGGTTGCGGGCCTTAAGGGCGACGCAATGGCCGGGGAATTTAAACAGATGATTGAGGACTACGTCGAGAAGCGCTGGTCCGGCAAAAAGAATTAAAGGAAAGAGCAAAATGGCAAAGATTAAGATCGCCGGCATCAAGGGGATGCCCGACATGCTCCCCGAAGAAAGCGCTGTATGGGAGTTTTTCACCGATACGGCCCGCCGTACGGCGTCGCTCTACGGTTTTCGTCAGATCCGCACGCCGATTCTTGAGCAGACGGCGCTTTTTACCCGCGGTATCGGGGAAGTGACCGATATTGTCGAAAAGGAAATGTATTCCTTTGAAGACAGCATGAACGGTGAAAAACTCACCCTGCGTCCGGAAAATACGAGCGCCGTCGTGCGCTGCGCCATTGAGCACAGCCTCACCTACAACGCCCCGCAGCGCCTCTGGTACTTCGGGCCGATGTTCCGGCACGAGCGCCCGCAGCGCGGCCGCTACCGGCAGTTCCATCAGTTCGGCTGCGAAGCCCTCGGTTTTGCCGGTCCCGACATCGATGTCGAGCTTCTCGCGATGATCGCGCGTCTCTGGAAAGCGCTCGGAATTGAAGCGCGCCTCGAACTCAATACCCTGGGCGAACTCGAAGAGCGCGCCAAGCACCGCGAGGCGCTCATTGCGTACTTTCAGCAAAACGCCGATATTTTGGACGAAGACGCAAAGAGACGGCTTCTCACAAACCCCCTGAGAATTCTGGATACAAAAAATCCGGACATGCAGGAGATGGTGAACGCCGCGCCGAAGTTACTTGATTTTCTCGGTGAAAAGTCCCTGGCGTTTCTGAAAAAACTTGAGGACGGTGTTTCCGCCCTCGGGATCAGCTACACCGTGAACCCCCGTCTTGTGCGCGGGCTCGATTACTACAACCACACCGTTTTTGAGTGGATTACTGATAAGCTCGGCTCCCAGGGGACGATCTGCGGCGGCGGCCGCTACGATCCTCTGATCGAAATGCTCGGGGGGAGACCCACGCCCGCAGCCGGTTTTGCAATCGGCGCCGAACGCGTCATCGAACTCATGAAGGAAGTGAAGGGCGAGATGAAGGCCGCGGACTGCGACGTCTACATCGTGCACCACGAGGGAGAGGCTGAACGCAAGGCTGTCGCCCTGGGTGAGATACTCCGCGACAAGGGCCTCAGAGTTGTTGTGCACGCCGGCAGCACCGCCTTTAAGACGCAGATGAAGCGCGCAGACCAGTCGCTTGCGCAGTGGTGCGTGATTGCGGGCGAAGGCGAAGTCGCTGAAGGTAAGCTCACTCTGAAGCACTTGAGAAACACTGCGGGCGAACAGGTTTTTGAGGACCAGGTGACGCAGCCTGAAGCTGAAGTGATTGAACGGATTGTCAAGGGTTGATTTGTTTTCAGCCCTCTGTCATTGGAATTTTTGCAAAGACAACAAAGGACACACTGAAAAATGGCATACGATTTGGAAGAACAAGAGTCCCTTGACCAACTGAAAGCCTGGTGGGAAAAGTGGGGAACAGCCGTTCTCTCCGTGATTACCGTGGGGTGCCTTGCCTTTGCCGCCTGGAACGGCTGGAACTGGTATCAGCGTTATCAGGGCTCTAAGGCGACGATCGCCTACGTGCAGCTGCAGAACGCCTTCGTGCAGGGCGACGCCAAAAACGTTGTTTCCATTGCCGACGGCCTTATGAAGGAGTATCCCGGCAACGTCTTTGCCGGTCTTGCCGGTTTTTACCGTGCTGCCGAAGCCCAGCGGCAGAAAAAGCCCGATGAAGCGCGTCAGGCCTTAAACTGGATCATTAACGAAAGCGGCCGTCCGGAATACGAAACCGCGGCGCGCGTGCGTCTTGCAGGCATTGAACTTGATGCCGGAAAGGCCGATGCGGCGCTTTCCGTTTTAACAGCAGCTAAGCCCCTGGAAGCCGATGCCGTGAGTTTTAACGACCGTCTCGGAGACGTTTACTTTGCCTTAAAGCGCTACGGCGAAGCCAAGGCCGCCTGGGAAAAGGCCCTCAAGGCCGACGCCTTTGACGGTACCGTCACGCCGCTTCTTAACATCAAACTGCAGTCGCTGCCCGTTGAGACAAAGTAACGGACAGACGTCAAACCCAACACTTCCGTAAAAGGAAACCTTACCGTGAAAATCAAACGTACGCTTTCACTTTGGGCGGCAGCTGCCGCGGCGGCACTTGTTTTGTCGGGCTGCGGCTCTCCGGACCCGCATGAACCGGCGGAACTGCAGGACTACCGCGAACTCGTGCAGATTAAGGAAGACTGGACGACGGGCGTGGGTGAGTCGCTTACCGGGCTTTTAACGCCTGCGGTCACCGAGCGCGGCATCTATGCTGCCGGCGACAGAAGTGTTTACCTCCTGGATCCGGCAACCGGCAAAAAGCTCTGGGAGACGGAGACTGAAAGCGAAATCACCGCGGGTGTGGGCACCGACGGGCGTCTTGTGGCCGTGGGTACCGCCTCGGGTGAACTCGAAGTCTTTGATGAAACCGGTAAGAAACTCTGGCAGGTAAAGCTCTCAGGCGAAATGAGCGTGCCGCCCCTGGTGGGCTCCGGTTTTGTCGTCGTGCGCACCGCCGACACCCGTGTCACTGCCTTTGATGCGGCAACCGGCGAGCGCCGCTGGCGCTATCAGTCGCAGGTTCCGGCGCTTACCGTGCGCACTGCGGCTCAGATGAAGTTTTCCCCGGCCGGAATCCTCGTCGGGCAGGCTAACGGCAGGCTTCTTGCACTGGACGCCCAGGGGAAGATGGTTTTCGATGCGGTGATTGCGCAGCCCAAGGGCATCACCGAAGTCGAGCGGCTTGTCGACGTCGTGGGCTCGCCCTTTGTGGACGGCCGCATGATGTGCGCGGCGGCGTTTCAGGGCAATATCGTCTGCATGAGTTCTCAAAACGGCAGGCTTCTCTGGTCGCAGCCCGTTGACGCCGTCACGGGCCCGGTAAGTGACGGGCATAACGTCTACGTTGTGACCGCTCAGGGCGACATTCAGGCCTTTGACTACGAAACCGGCAAGCCCGTGTGGACCAACAAGGATCTGAAGTGGCGTACGCCCTCGGCGCCGGTTCCCATGAATAAGGTCATTCTGGTCGGTGACTACGACGGTGTGATTCACGCCCTTGACCAGGCAACGGGCGAAATCGTGGGCCGCACCACGGTCTCCGGCGCCGTGAATGTGGCGCCCTTGGCGTTGGGCGAAGGCCGCGTGCTCGTGCAGACGGCCGATGGCGAAATTGCCGCGCTGACGCTTTCCGAATAACACGAAACAAAAACACAAACGGGTGACGTGATGCTTCCAGTCGTAGCACTTGTCGGACGGCCCAACGTCGGTAAATCCACGCTTTTTAACCGCCTCACCAGAACGCGTGATGCGATCGTGGCGGATTTTCCGGGCCTTACGCGTGACCGTCAGTACGGTCAGGGTAAGGTCGGGCCCTGCGCTTATATCGTTGTCGATACGGGCGGCTTTGAACCTGTAAGAAGCGAAGGCATCGTGCGGGAGATGGCCGGACAAGCCGAAGCAGCGATTGCCGAAGCCGACGTCGTGATCTTTGTCTGTGACGCAAGAAGCGGGCTCACGCCGCACGATGAGCGCATCGCACGGCACTTAAGAAGCGCGGGCCGCCCGATTTTCCTCGCAGTCAATAAGTCTGAGGGCTTGGACGACAGCCACGTCGCGGAATTTCACGAATTGGGTCTCGGAGACCCCTGGCGGATTTCCGCCGCGCACGGGCAGGGGGTCTCAGGCCTCTTGCAGACCGTGCTTGAGCCCTTCGTGAACGCTCAGGACGAAGAAGAGACCGAAGAGACCGATCCTGACGCCCCTAAGCGCATCAAGGTGACGGTAGCAGGTCGCCCCAATGTCGGTAAGTCCACGCTCATCAACGCCCTTTTGGGGGAAGAGCGCCTCATTGCCTACGATATGCCGGGCACGACGCGCGACGCGATTAAAACCGAGTTTGAGTATGACGGCAGGCCTTTTGAGCTCGTCGATACGGCGGGTCTGCGCAAAAAGGGCCGTGTTTTTGAAGCTGTTGAAAAGTTTTCCGTCATCAAAACGCTGCAGGCCATCGAGCAAAGTAACGTCGTGGTACTGGTGATTGACGCGATGGACGGCGTGTCCGCGAACGACGCGCATATCGCCGGTTACGCAATGGAGGCAGGGCGCGCTTTGGTGGTGGCCATCAACAAGTGGGACGGCGTGGATTCCTACAAACGCTCGATGGTGGACGTCGATATCGAACGAAAGTTCAACTTCCTGCGCTGGGCGCGCTTTATTCACATTTCGGCCTTAAAGCGTAACGGACTGAACCATCTCATGAAGGCGGTGGTGGACGCGCATAAGGCGGCGTTTGCGAAACTCCCGACCCCGAAACTGACGCGAGCGCTGCTTGAAGCCGTGAGCATTCAGCAGCCGCCCCGCGACGGCCGCATCCGTCCGAAGATGCGCTACGCGCACCAGGGCGGCATGAATCCGCCGGTGGTTGTGGTGCACGGCAACAGCCTGCAGGCCGTCAGCGACAGTTACCGCCGTTACCTCGAAGGTTTTTTCCGGGAGAAGTTCGATCTCGCGGGGACACCCTTGAGGATTGAATTCCGCACGGGCCGCAATCCTTACGCGGAAGAGGGCAAAAAGTAGTCTTTGCGTGACAAATGCGTACATTTTTTCCGGCCGGCGTGTGGTTTCACCGCAACCGGCCGTCTGAAGTGATGATAAGATAACCCAATCCGTTCCCCGGACACGTACGTCCGCAGACAGAAAGTAAGCCGGCAAAGGGGATTTTCAGACCTTTGCCGTTTCTTTCTGGGCGTATGCCCGAGGCACCAACAACAAAAACTATTGCCAAGGCGCGGTCGTTAAACCCGTGCCGGAGAAGAAAAAATATGAGCACGATCAACAAAGGGCAGCTGTTACAAGACCCGTTTCTCAACATCCTCAGGAAGGAACATATTCCGGTTTCCATTTACCTCGTGAACGGAATAAAGCTTCAGGGGCAGGTGGAAAGCTTTGATCAGTACGTGGTGCTTTTACGCAACACCGTCACGCAGATGGTCTACAAGCACGCCATCAGCACGGTCGTTCCGACCCGCGCCGTCAACATGCCGAGTATTCCGGAAGAGTAATTTGACCAAGTTTCGTTATGAAAGCGCGCGGGAGGCCGAACCTACCCGCGCGTTTCTTGTCACGGCCGCCATCGGCCGCACCGTTTGGGCTGATGCGGGCGATGAGCTCGCGGAACTCGTGCGCTCCGACGGTCTTGTCCCCGCAGGTTATCTTGCCGCCCGCCGCGACAAACCCGATGCTGCAACGTTTTTAGGAAGCGGCAAAATCGAAGAGATCAATAATCTCGCGCAGGCAGCAAAAGCAAGCATCGTCGTCTTTGATGCGGCGCTCTCGGCCGCCCAGGAGCGCAACATCGCGCAGGCCTGCGGCATAGCGGTGATGGACAGAACCGAACTCATTCTTGAAATTTTCCGCCGGCGCGCCAAAAGTAAGGAAGGGCGCCTGCAGGTGGAGCTGGCGCGCCTTGAGCACCTCGCCACGCGCCTTGTGCGCGGGTGGACGCACCTGGAGCGCCAGAGAGGCGGCCTCGGTAAGACCGGCGGCCCCGGTGAAAAGCAGATTGAGTTGGACAGGCGTCTGCTTTCCAACCGCGTGAAGCAACTCAGGGATCAGCTCAAAAAACTGCAGAAGCAGCGTGACACGCAGCGCAAATCCCGCAGCGAAGGCGAAACGATGACGGTGAGCCTTGTGGGCTACACCAATGCCGGAAAGTCCACGCTTTTTAACCGTTTGACGCGCGCGGAAACCTATGCGGCCGATCAGCTTTTTGCCACGCTTGATACAACGGCAAGACGCTGCTGGCTTGAGGGCGAAGACTGGATTGTCGCAAGCGACACCGTGGGCTTTATCCGGGGGCTTCCGCATCAGCTTGTGAACGCCTTTAAGTCAACGCTTGATGAGACGGTGCATGCTGATCTTCTCTTACACGTCGTTGATTCAAGCTCGGCCGTCAAAGACGAGCAGATTGCTTCGGTTAACGAAGTTTTACGTGAAATTGAGGCCGACACCGTCCCCGTCATCACAGTCTTTAATAAAATCGACCGTTCGGGGATGACGCCCGGGATTGTCAGGCGCGACGACGGCACGGTGAAGTCCGTGACGGTGAGCGCCTTAACTGGCGAGGGCATTGACGATCTGCGTCATGCCGTGGCAGAGTTTAAGCACGTCTGGGCCGAGGAAAACAAATCGTTGCCCCGGGAACCCGAAGACTGGGAGCGCGAGGCGGCGGAAATTTTGGACGGCAACGACAACTTTTCGGACCCGAAAAACTGATGTGCGGAAGCTGACGGCACCGGGGAGACGCGTTGTGCCGGCAGACCCGCTGATTGAATATAAACTCAGAGAGGAATTGATATGTCCCTTAATGACCCCCGCTGGGGCCGTACCGGCGACGATCAGACAAAACCGGCGCAGACCGGAGGCGAGACGCCCAAAAATGAGGCGGAAAACACGCAGCCCGCAGGAAGCGATGCGCCCCGGACCGGTGCGCCTCAGGCCGAGGCGCCGCGCGGGGATATGCCGCGCGCTGAAGAGCCGCGCGCCGACAATAACAGCCGCCCCCGGCAGCAGCAAAACGGCGCCGCGGACCTTGATCAGCTCTGGGATGACTTTAACCGTGCCTTGGGCGGCCTTTTGGGCGGCCGCGGGCAGGCTAACCGCGGCAGAAACCCGCAGGAAAAAAATTTTGATGACCGCGGGTTAAACGACTTCAGGCCCGATAACGGCGGGGACGAACCCCCGTCGAATAACCCGCCCTCAGGCCGCGGCAACCGTTCGCGTTTCCCGAAGGTGCCCGACGGCGTGGGTTTCGGTTTGGGCGGCATTGCCGTACTTGCCTGCGTTGCGGTCGTCGCGTGGGCCGCAAGCGGCTTTTACATCGTCCCTGAAGGGCAGGTGGGTGTCGTGACGACCTTCGGCAAGTACACCAAGGACGCCTCCGCCGGTTTTAACTGGCGCATGCCCTGGCCCATTCAGGAGGCCGAAATCGTGGACGTCTCAAGCGTCCGAAAGGCTGAGATCGGTATCCGCGGAACGACGAGCCGCTTACGGGAAGCGCTGATGCTTACCGACGATGAAAACATCGTCGACGTGCAGTTTAACGTGCAGTACCGTATCCGCCCGAATGCCGCCAAGGACTACCTCTTTAAGACCCGTGACCCTGATCAGTCCGTGGTGCATGCCGCCGAAAGCGCCATGCGCGAAGTCGTGGGCCGCAAGACCATGGATTCGGTCCTTTTTGAAAGCAAGCAGGAAATTGCCGAGAGCGTGAAAACAGGCATGCAGTCAATGCTTGACCGCTACAACACGGGTATCGAGGTGATGAGCGTCGCGATCCAGAACGCTCAGCCCCCGGAACAGGTGCAGGCTGCCTTTAACGATGCGGTCAAAGCCGGCCAGGACCGTGAGCGCCAGATCAACGAAGGTGAAGCCTACGCCAACGGCGTCATCCCGAAGGCCCGCGGTATGGCTTCGCGCCTCAACCAAGAAGCCGAAGGCTACAAGGCCCGCGTGACCGAGGCCGCCCGCGGTGACGCCGAGCGCTTCAAGAAGATTCTCGCGCAGTACGAAAAGGCGCCTGAGGTGACCCGTGACCGCCTCTACGTCGACATCATGAAGGAGCTCTACGCCAACTCCTCCAAGATCCTCGTTGACACCAAAACCAACAACAATCTGCTCTATCTGCCTTTGGATAAGCTCATGGAAAAGTCCGCGGCGGAAGCCAAGGTGACGGATACCGCGCCGCAGAGTACAACGACGCCCGCCGTGCAGGCACCCGCTGCAGTGCAGCAGCCGGTTGTCCGCGATATCGATCCGCGTGAAATGCTGCGTCTGCGCGGCCGCTGAGAGTAGGGAGAGAGAAAAGTGAAAAAACTGACAACACTCGTGGTGGCCGTTGCCGTGATCGCGGGCCTTGCGCGTCTGTGCCTTTATACCGTGGGCGAGCGTGAGTACGCACTTGTCTTCGGCCTCGGGGAACTTAAGCACATTCAGGCTGAACCGGGCCTGTACGTGAAGCTGCCTGCGCCCCTGCAGAACGTGGTTTACCTTGATAAGCGCATTTTGTCGCTTGACACGCCGCAGGCCGACCTCGTGCAGACAAGCGAAAAAAAGAACCTTCTCATCGACAGCTTCGTGAAGTGGCGCATTGGCGATCCGCGCCTTTACTGGGTGTCCTTTCAGGGCAGTGAACGCGCCGCCGAAGACCGTGTCTCCGCCCTTTTGCGCGACGTCTTAAACCAGACCGTGAACCGCCGTACCGTGAACGAAATCACCTCCCGCGGCCGCGAGCAGGCGATGCGTGACATCAGCACGGGCCTGCAGGCCCGCGTCAAGGACGTCGGTATCGAAATCGTTGACGTGCGCTTAAAGCGCGTGGACTTTACCCCGGAAATTTCCGAGTCCGTCTACCGCCGCATGGAAGCCGAACGTAAGCGTGTGGCCAGTGAAGAACGCTCCACGGGTGCCGCGGAAGCCGAAAAGATCCGGGCCGACGCCGACCGTCAGCGTGAAGTGATTCTTGCGCAGGCCTACCGTGACGCCCAGAAGATTAAGGGCGCGGGGGACGCCGAAGCCAACCGCATCTACGCCGAAGCCTTCGGCCGGGATCCGGAATTCGCGCGCTTTTACCGCAGTGTTGAAGCCTACCGCGAAGCTTTCGGCAAAAAGGGTGACGTGATGGTCACCGACACCAACGGTGAATTCTTCCGTTACTTCAAAAACGACAAAAACAATAAGTAACGGTACCGACCGTCCGTTGCCGACCCCATGAAAGTCATCGTTCTGGCGCTTGCGTTTGCCGCGGTCTTTGAAAGCCTTTTTCCGGTGATTGCTCCGCACTTATGGAAGCGGTCGCTAGCGGAACTTTCAAAGGCCGATGAGGCGTTTGTGCGGCGCGTTGCTCTGGTGATTCTTGCGGCGGCACTCACAGTCATCTGGACCGTGACGGAGATTACTTGAAATGGCTACCTGGCTTTTGCCCGACAACATGGCAGACATCCTGCCGCAGCAGATGCGTGTGCTCGAAAAAATGCGCAGGACGTGTCTGGATCTTTTCGCGTCTCACGGCTTTGAGCAGGTTGAGCCGCCGATGATTGAGTTTGTCTCGTCGCTTTTGACGGGAAGCGGCAGCGACCTTGACAACAACACCTTTAAGTTCATGGACCAGGCCAACGGCCGCATGGTGGGCTTAAGAGCCGACATCACGCCGCAGATTGCGCGCATTGACGCGCATATTCTGAACAGCACCGGGGTGAGCCGCCTCTGCTACGCCGCAACCTGTCTGCACGCCAGGCCCCTGCATCCGCTTGCGTCCCGCGAACCCTTTGTGGCCGGGGCCGAACTTTTCGGCTGCTCGGGCGAAGAAGCCGACCGCTACATGATCCGGCTTGCCGTGAAGACGCTGCGGCTTTTGGGGGTGGAAAAGGTCCACGTCGATATCGGTCACACCGCGATTGTCCGCGCGCTTTTAGCCGCTGACCGCGCGTTAAACGAAGAAGGACTGCATGCGATTTTACGCGCGCTCCGTATGAAGGATCCGACGGCTCTGGAAAGTGCGGCCGCAACTTTAAAGCCCGCGACGCACGCGGCGCTTTCTGCGCTTCTGACGCACTTCGGGGACGCTTCCGTCATTGATGAACTCGAGAAACTGCTGCCCGCCTCCGGGGCCGTGCAAAAGGCCCTGGCCGAAGCACGGGAACTCGGGAAAACGTGCGGCGCGGACGAAGTGAGTTTTGACTTCTGCGACGTGCACGGCTATCAGTACCTCACCGGCGCCACCTTCTCGGTGAACATACCGCAATATGCTCAGGCGGTTTTGAGAGGCGGGCGCTATGATGGAGTCGGTCTTGCGTTCGGCCGGCCTCGGCCGGCCTGCGGTTTTACCGTGTATCTGCGGGAGCTTTCCGCCGTTTTGAATGCCTCGGAAAAGGACATTCGGCCCGAAGCGGTGCTCGCGGATGCAACGGTTACGGACAAGGACTACCGGCGCGAGGTTGAAAAACTGCGCGCTTGCGGCAAAATTGTGATTTCGCTGTTGCCCGGGGAGAGCCCCTTGGCGGCGGCCGAACGTTTTACTTTAACGCACGAACTCGTGCGGGGTGAGGGCTCGGTTGAGCTCAGGGTCATCAAGCCCCGCCGTTAGGAGCAACTGAATATGTCAAAGAACGTCGTGGTGGTCGGCGCCCAGTGGGGTGACGAGGGTAAGGGTAAGATTGTCGACTGGCTTACCGAAAAGGTGGACGGCGTTGTTCGCTTTAACGGCGGCCATAACGCAGGCCATACGCTTGTCATCAACGGCAACAAGACCATTTTGCGTCTGATTCCCTCGGGCATCATGCACCCGACGTCTCAGTGCTACCTCGGTAACGGTGTTGTTCTGAGCCCGGAAGCTTTCTTCCGTGAAATCGATGAATTAAAGAGCCACGGCGTGGATGCCGAACCCCGCCTGCATGTCTCGGGTAACTGCCCGCTCATCATGCCGTACCATATTGCGCTCGATCACGCGCGTGAAGCGGCTCTCGGGTCTAAGAAAATCGGCACTACGGGCCGCGGCATCGGTCCGGCCTATGAAGACAAGGTCGCGCGCCGCAGCGTGCGTGTCGCTGACCTCTATCAGCCGGCCGTGTTTGCCGAGCGTGTCCGTTCGATTCTCGAACTGCACAACTTCGTTCTGAAAAATTACCTCAAGGCCGAAGCGCTTGATCCCCAGAAGGTGATCGATGACGCGCTTTCCTACGCCGACCGCCTCGCTCCGATGGTCAAAGACGTCTCCGCGGAACTGAACCGCGCCATGGACGCCGGTAAGCAGTTTCTCTTTGAGGGCGCCCAGGGTTCGATGCTTGACATCGATCACGGGACCTATCCCTTCGTTACGTCGTCCAATACGGTGGCGGGTTCGGCAAGCGCAGGTGCGGGCGTCGGTCCTCAGCGTCTCAACTACATTTTGGGCATCACCAAGGCCTACTGCACCCGTGTGGGCAGCGGCCCCTTCCCGACGGAACTTGAGGACGCCGTCGGAGAAGAACTCCGCAAGAAGGGCAACGAATTCGGTGCCGTGACGGGGCGTCCGCGCCGCTGCGGCTGGTTTGACGGTGCCGCACTGCGCCGCGCCGTGCAGATTAACGGTCTCACGGGGCTTGCCGTCATGAAGCTTGACGTCTTTGACGGTATGGAGAAGGTAAAGCTTGCCGTGGGTTACAAGGTTGACGGCCAGGAAGTTGATCTCATGCCTTACGGCGCTGACGCTGCCGCCCGTTGCGAACCGGTTTACGAAGAATTCCCGGGCTGGAAGGAAAGCACGTTCGGCGTGACGCGCTGGGAGGATCTCCCTGAATCGGCCCGCCGGTATCTGAAGCGCCTCTCCGAAGTCGCCGGCTGCCCGATTGCCCTTGTTTCCACGGGCCCCGACAGAAGCCAGACGATTCTCTTGGATAACCCGTTCGCGTAACTCAGCTAAAATACTGAGTTACGACTCGCACAGGCGGTTCTGATTTTGGTCGAACCGCCTGTTTTTCAATAGCGGGCCGCCTGTTTTCTTTTGACTGCACGCACTATGCAACACGATCATATTGACTGGAACCAATACCGCGATCTCTGCGAACGTCTTGTCGCCCGTGTGGGCGCAAGCGGCTGGGAGTTTGACTCGCTTCTGTGTCTGGCCCGCGGCGGCATGCGCCCCGGCGACATCTTCAGCCGCGTCTACAGTAAGCCCCTGGCGATCATGACGACGAGTTCCTACCGTGAAGCCGCAGGTACCGTGCAGGGGGATCTCGATATCGCCAAGTACATCACGGGCGTGTCGGAGTTAAAGGGAAAGCTTCTTTTGGTCGACGACCTCTGTGACTCGGGCGCCACGATTAAAAAGGTGGTGGAACACTTAAAGCGCAACTACCCGCAGATCACCGAAATCCGTGTGGCCGTCATTTGGGTGAAGGCCTGCTCGGTGTTTCATCCGGACTACTCGGTCGTTCAGTACACCGACAGCCCCTGGATTCATCAGCCCTTTGAGTGCTACGACGACATCGGCATTGAAAAGCACCTCGCCAACTGCCGCGCCAAGTTCGGCGACGCGCTCTGACCGGTTGCTCGGTTGAAAAAAAGCCCTGTTCGAGATCGTCGGCAGGGCTTTTTGCTGTTTGTCTACTGCGTGAGTTCCCGCGAGAAGTCGGTGTTTTTAATAAGCGCAATGAGTGTGTCGGCAATCGCGGCATCCTCTTCAACCACAAGGGCGTTGATCCCTTCGGGTTCGGTGTCGCTCGCAATTGCTAAGACCGCCAATTCAATGCCGTGCCCGGTGAGCGTTTTCTCGTGAGGGATGAAGAAATCCTCAGGGAAGTCGCCGTCGGTGATGATAAGAAGGAGTTTTCTCTCGCTCTCCACGGCGTCCATCTGGTCGCGGGCCCAGTCAATCGCTTCAGCAATCGGCGTTGCGCCCCAGGAGGAAAGCGGTGCAAAGCGCCGGATAAAGTCTTCGGCAGTGACGGCTGCGTCAGCCGTCAACGGCAGAATGTCCGTTTTGTTGGGGCCGGGAAAGGCTGCGGCAGTGACGGTGATGCCGTTCACCTTTTTTGCGGACCGGTAAATGAGGGCGACGGCCGCTTTGGCCGAGGAGAGTCGCTCCACACCCATGGAACCGGAGCGGTCCAAAAGCATCATGAGGTGCCCCGAGGGCTTTTTTACGGGCGTTCCCCGTTTGGCAAAAAGCCGGGGTTCTTTTAAAAGGATGTCAACGGGCGCGTCCTCGGTGAGGTCGTCACCGTCCAAAGCGGCGTCCGTGTCATCGGTTTCCGCGGGCCCGGCAAAAAGCGCTTCAAACGCGTCTTTGAGCTTTTCAATTTCCTCAAATTTTCCGTAAAAGCTTTCCGTGAAAAGCTTCTTTTCCTCGGAGGTGTCCACGTCCGGTTCAACGGCGTCGGGGTCTGCCACGCGGTAAAGCGCCTCCTGCACATGCGGCAGACTGCCGCGCGCGGGCTCCTCAGAGGCTACGCCTTCCAGACAGTGCGTGTGGCCGCTTCCGGTGTGCTGTGCAGTAAGCAGTGTTTTGGTAAACCGCGCCTTGGCGGGGTTTTGTGCGGCACCTTCCTGAGTTGCCTGCGGGGCCGCAGTGAGTTCAGCGCGCACCGTCTTTTCAATGCTCTCGGCAAGCGCCATGACGGCGGCGGTGTCGGCAAGATTTCCGGCGTCCTGCGCCTCATTGAGAACGCGGTCAAGAAGCGCGGACGGCAGGTGCTTTGCGACTTCTGCCCTCAGAAGGTCTTTGAACTTCACGGCCCAGTCCATCTTTTCCCGGGCCATGAGTTCGGCATGAAGCCACGTGCAGAAAAGTGCTGCGGGCGGCAGGTCCTTGTAGGAAGCGGCCGCCAGACGCCCGTTTTCCTCAAGTTTTTCCGCGAGACAATTGCGCCAGACGCCGTAGAGGCGGTTAAGCCGCATGCCGTAGGTGTCGATGCGGACGTCTTCCAGGACGTTGATAAGCCCGGCGGTGAGTTCCGTTTTCTTTTTGGCGGCAAAAGCGCTCATATCCGTCTGCGTGACGTGCATCATCTCGTGGATGCCGTGACCGAGCGCAAAGGTTTCAAAGCTTTCATCATCGGGATCGAGGTTTCCGAGCCAGACGGTTTTACCGTCGGTCTTAGGGCTTTCCGAAAAAGAAAACGTGACGTCGTAGCGCCCGAGTATGCTCTTTAAAGCCTCAACAACGCCTGCGCGGCGCTCCTCGGGCGTTGCATCGGGATCACGGAAAATCTGCGGCATATAAGCCAATCCTGAGCCGGGCTCTGTCAGGGGGCTTCAGGGTGACATACGTACCCGCGGCCCCGGGTTAATGAAACAGACACGCAGAGCGATGTGTGTTAACCTGCGCTACGTGTGAGAAAGGTCGGGGTTGACGGAATCGGCTGAGGGCTTTAAAAACCGGCAGCCGCGCTTTTGGGTCGATACAAACGCCGGATACGAAAAAACCCTTGTTGCCAAGGGTTCATTCGGAACAGGATTTTTGAGATTTGGTGCCCAAGACTGGACTCGAACCAGCATGCCTCACGGCGCTGCGACCTGAACACAGTGCGTCTACCAATTTCGCCACTTGGGCAAAAATCCTGAGACGCGTATTATGCCGAAGATTTTCCGATTGTCAAATTAAAAACGAATGGCTCAGACAAAAACGAAAAAGAAAACGCCGCAGGCGGCCGGGCTCGAAATCATCAAACCCCGCAAGCAACGCGGCAGCAGCGATGAGGCTCTGATTGTCTCGCGTATCTGCTTTGTGCTCTGGCAGGCAAAAGACGGGGTGACTCTGGCGGACATGAGCCGCACGACCGGGTTTGAGGCCGAGTCGCTTAAGACATTTGCAACTGAAAAAGACGGTCTCTGGTACATGGACATGCCCTTTGTGGGCTACGACCGGGAAAAGAATCAGTTTTTCCGCAAAGAAGGCTGGCGCTGGTTTACCGCAACGGTGAGCAACGTTTCTGACCACGTGCTCATTGAAAATGACCGAGGTGAGCGAGTGGACTGCGAGACGCTCCTTGACGTGTGCGAGAACATGCTGCCGGGCGACAGGGTACTTGCCTGTGAGGCTGACGGACGCACGGATACCGTTTGGATTGCCGCCCTTCTTGAGCAGCCCGCAAGACGTTATATCTGCCCCCTGGACTATCTGGACCTCAGGAAAAAAGCCTTGAAGTCCCTGAGACCGGTGAGCCGTTTTTTCACCATGGCTTCCATCGATCTGGACAAACCCTGGCAGGTGCCGGGCGGCAGGGACGTAAAAATCCAGGTTGAAACCGATCCGCGGCCGCTGGGTTTTACCGGCACACCCACCGGACACGTGGTGAAGGTGATTGAAGACGCGGACACGTCTTCGGGTGAGCTTGAGGTGGCGCTTGCCAAATACGATCTGCCGCACATTTTTTCTGAGGCGGTCGTTAAGGAAGCCGAGGCTCTGCCCTCAGACCCCGGTGCCGAAGAGGCCGATGAGCGCATCGATCTGCGCGACATCGGCTTTATGACGATTGACGGCGAAGACTCCCGCGACTTTGACGATGCGGTGTGGTGTACGCCGGAGAAATCGGGCTGGCGCCTTTTGGTCGCAATTGCCGACGTCAGTCACTATGTCACTGAAGGCTCGGCCCTTAATAAAGAAGCCTTAAACCGCGCCACGAGCGTCTACTTTCCGAGCTGCGTCATACCGATGCTCCCCGAGAAGTTAAGTAACGGGTTGTGTTCCTTAAATCCCGGCGTAGACCGCGCGGTTTTGGTCTGCGACATGATGGTGGGTACGGACGGCCTGGTGTCGGCTTATCAGTTTTATCCGGCACTCATTCACTCGCACGCAAGGCTCACCTACACCGCCGTGTGGGCGGCACTGCAGGGAAAAAGTGACGATCTCATCGGCCGCGGCGGAAGCCTTGAAGATATTAAGGCGCTTTACGACCTTTATAAGGCCTTTCGTGCCGCGCGCGTCAGACGCGGTGCAATTGACTTTGAGACGACGGAAACGCAGTTTGATCTCGACGAAAAGGGCCTCATTAAAGCCATTCACCGTAGAGACCATAACGACGCGCACCGCCTCATTGAAGAGTGCATGCTCGCGGCCAACGTCTGTGCCGCGGACTTTATCGGCCGCAAAAAGGCGATGTCCTTATTCCGGATTCATGAGCCGCCGGCCGCCGATAAGCTTGCGGCATTACGTGCGACGCTTTCCTCGATGCATCTGAGGCTCGGGGGCGGCGATAAACCCGGGGCGGCTGACTTTGAAAAGGTGCTTGCAAGCCTTAAGGAGAGCCCGGTGAGCGACGTCGTGCAGGCCGCCATGCTGCGCTCCATGCAGCGCGCGGTCTACAGTCCCGACAACTGCGGACACTACGGTCTCAATTACCCTGCCTACACGCACTTTACGTCGCCCATTCGCCGCTATCCGGACCTTCTCGTGCACCGCACGATCCGTGCGCTTTTGTCGCGCCGCAAGTATTCGCCCGTCTTTGAAGGGGATTTCACGCGGCTCATGGACGGCTTTAACGGCCGCAAACTCACGCGGGAAAACGCAGAGCGCGCCCAAAACCGTGAGACACCGGTTGCTGCGCGCCAGGTAAAGCAGCTTGAAGCCTGGCGTGAGTTGGGGCTCATCTGCTCTGCGGCCGAGCGCCGTGCCGATGATGCTTCGCGCGAAGTTGTCAGCTGGCTTAAATGCCGCTACATTTCGCAGTTTTGCGGAAAGTCCTTTGAAGGGACCGTCACGGGCGTTATTGCCGCAGGGCTTTATGTGACGCTTGATGATCCTTACGTCGAAGGCTTCGTGCACGTCTCAAAGATCGGCCCCGACTACTACGAGTTTGATGCCTCGGAAAACAGCATGACCGGGCGCAGCGGGCGCGAGAAGTTTTATATCGGTAAACGCGTGAAGGCCACGGTCGAAAGCGCAGACACCGAAACACTGCGCGTGGACTTTACGATCTATACCGGGGAAAGAGAGGGCTTTGGTTCGCGCGGATTCGGGCGCCGTCGGTTTGACGACTGGAATTTCGACGACGATGACGACGACGGAGACGACTGGTCAAGCTTTCGGGAAGACTTCGACTTTGACGAGGACTTTCCCAAGCCCCGTAAAAAACGCAAGAAAAAGAATAAGAACAAAAACAAAACCGTAGCTAAATAAAGCGAGAAAAAATCATGAGTAAGCAGGTCGTTCTGGCAGGTTTTCATGCCGTTAATGCCCGGGTGAGATTAAAGCCCGAGAGTGTGAAGGTGGTTTATGTGGACGCACAGCGCCGCGACAAGCGCATGCATGAGTGCTGCGCGCGGCTCAATAAGTCCGGCATCAAGGTTGTGCAGGCCGATGCCAGAAGGCTCGACGGCCTTGCGCCCGATCTGCCGCATCAGGGGGTGGTGGCTCTCGCGGACGAAATCGTCAATACGCTCACCTTTGATGAGCTGCTTGACAGCATCACCGATAAGACACTGCTTCTGATTCTTGACGGCGTCACCGATCCCCGTAACTTCGGCGCCTGCCTGCGTGTCGCGGACGCCGCGGGTGTGCAGGCGGTTGTGGCGCCCAAGGACCGCTCGGCCTCTTTTTCGCCGGCAGCGGCCAAAGCTGCCGCAGGCGCCTGGGAAACAGTGCCCGTTGTAAGCGTCACCAACCTTGCCGCAAGCATTGTGGAACTTCGGGAAGCGGGCGTACTGGTGGTGGGAACGGCCGGAGAAGCGGAAAAGTCGATTTATGACTTTGACCAGAAGCGCGCCTTTGCCTGGGTGCTCGGCGCCGAAGGCGAGGGGCTCCGACAGCTCACCCGCAAGAGATGCGATGAGCTTGCGAAAATCCCGATGCTGGGGACCGTGGAAAGTCTCAACGTCTCGGTGGCAAGCGGCATCTGCCTGTTTGAGACCGTGCGGCAGAGAACGCAGGCAAAATAACGCCTGAGCGTTGCCGGGCTTACGGGCCGTCCCTTCGGGGGCGGCTTTGCTTCGTAGCGGTCAAAGCCCCGCAGGCCGAGGAGGGCTTCGCCCGTGTTGAGCGGCTCATCGGGTCCGGCGCGGCCGTCCCCATCAGAATGATCGACCCACCGTAAAGGCGCGCGAGCTTAACCGCTTGCTCAAGCGCACCCCACACCTGAAGCCGCCGAAACTCTTTCTCCAAGAGCTCTGAGGTGTCGGCATCGATGTCCCACTCCACGCCCGCCGAGACCATGTCGGCGGCGTAGAGGTCACAGACCTTGCGGGCGATCCAGTTCGTCCGGTAGAGCTTTTCGAGCTGATCCTGCGAGAGCGGCTGGCGCGACTCCATTGTGGGGCCGGGCGCCCCGGGCAGAGACGCCATGAAGCTCGCGGCATTGTCGCGCTTGGCGGTCACGTGGCCGAGAAATCGGTTTAAAACATCTTTCGCGCCCATACCGAGCTTGCTCCTGTCAGTAGCGGCTCAACGCCGTATCTGAGGCTGTCCATAGAATGGCTGAAATCGTGCTCGGGCTTGTCGGTAGGACGTCCGTCCTTGTCCTTGTCCCAAGCGTAGTTCTGAATCTCGTGCGCCACGTTCACTCAGTCCGGATGCACCACGATGTGCACGCCTTGGAGCCACTGAATGCCGTAGCGGACGCTGTCTTGTCCCTTCGTGGCCGGCACCGCGTTGATGCCGGCAGACCTCAGCTCCTCGATGCTTTTCGGTTCTGCGCTGTCGCAGGTGACCTTCTCGCGTCTGAGGCCGAAGCCTTTGATCCGGGCGGCAGGCGCTTGATTCGTGAGCCCGCGCTCGTAAATCTCCCATGCCACAAAAACGGTCTTTGAGGCCGGATCGTAGAAGCCGCCCACAAAGGCCGTGGGATCGGTGAAGCCGAAGTCCACGCCGTAAAAGGCTTTAAGGTCGCGCCGGCTCTTCATGGCCTCGAGGTCAAAGCTCACGATCTTCGCATCCGGATAGATCAAGCCCTCCGCGATACCCCATTCGCCCAGACCTTCGATCCGGTAGCGTCTGGGGAAGTTGACCCGGAGGTCCCCCAAAAGCGCCCAGTCCTTGTCGTCTAAAAACTCATTGCAGAGGTACGTGGTCGTGAGCGCCGTCACCTCGGGGTTCGGCTTGTCAAAAAAGGGCTCTTCGTGCATAGTTGTGGGTAAAAAAATCAAGCAACTACACCGGAAGGCT
>ENA-UONU01000336-UONU01000336.1-human-gut-metagenome-genome-assembly--contig:-CS51-NODE-336-length-60434-cov-12.979364_pt1 | contig 60434 bp, 52 predicted proteins | sample MGYA00242462_ERZ724009 | MGnify/ENA metagenome assembly ERZ724009 | reverse complement strand
GGAGGCCAGTGGTATTATCTGAACGGAAACGGTGAGATGACGATAGGCTGGCAGTTTGTAGGCGGCAGATGGTATTATATGGGCGGAAATGGTGTAATGTATGCAAATACATGGACACCTGACGGAAGATATGTGGATGGTTCCGGTGCCTGGGTACAGTAAACGGACATGTACAGGACAGGAACATCACCATAAATGAAAGTCAGTTCAGCATACAGAAGAGGGACTTAGGGAAACAATTGAAAAATCATCTTCAGAGCGGGAATAACGGTAGACCTGATTAGAAAGACGGTCCTGGGCCGGGACTTCTGTCTGGTTGATAAAAGTTACCAGATGGGCAAGATCACTGTAAGAGACCAGCTCATCATCAGGTAAAAGAAGAACTTCATGAATGCTGGAGGGAAGGATCAGAATGTTACGGTCCATCCCTTCAGCAAAATTTTTTATTGTGTCTTTGTAAAGAATACAGGCAGCGCCATTTATGCCGTTTTTATTGGTAAGAACGTAAAAAGGAGTATCTGGCAGCGATGGGTCATAGTGTAAATGTCCGGGATCGAGAGATTCCAGAATACATGACATGCTGGAGATAGAAGGAGGAAAAAGACTGGGAGTGTTAATGAGGGATTGCCTGTAAAGATCATCTACAGTAATGCCCCAGGTCTTTATATGATGGTCATAAATGGCAGCTGTCATAATACCGTCTTCATTTTCCTGTATATACAGATAAAAGACAATAGCAAGATCCAGCCAGGGAATATGGGGCATGGTCTTTAAAAGAGACTGGTTGGAAGCAGCATTGATCAGGCGGAAAGCAATACGGGAAGAAATGGAAGCATAGTCAGAAAGTGCGAACTGGTTTAAAAAAGGCGGATAACTGTTTTCATGATAGGCAGTTAAGAGCTTTTTGGTGATCGTTTCCAGAGAAACGCCGTCCAGATAATGCTCATAAAAGGGATTCAGGTAAATAGAAGGTGCTACGGGACTGCCGTTTTTTTCAATACACAGTCCGTCCAGGATAAGACTATTATTCTTCTGTACTTTCCTTAAAGTAAGAGAGTAGCCATCCCCCAGTGCCAGTTCCATTTGTTTTTTCATTGTTTCAAGAAATTCATTGTATACCAAAAGATATACCTCCTAATATAATATTTATGAAAACTGCATACGCAGATCCATAGTAAACGGATATGCCATTTGGCGGTGACATCATCATAAATGAAAGTCAGTTGTAAAAATGGATTCATACGGATTCATTATAATCAAGATGTTGAGGCCAAAAGGTATTTTGACCTCTCTGATACCGAATTGCTACGTGTTTTGCACTCCCGCAATTCTAAAAACATTCGTAATCCGCTCATTTTTCTTCAAAAAATGGCTTCTTACTCATGTTTTTGGCGGGTCCCAAGTTCAAAAATCCTCCTGCAAGCAAGCTTGCATCGGATTTATGACCTTTTGACCCTGGTATCTAATCAATTACAGATCATAGAAATGATAAAGATTAAATATAAGATATGTAACCAGAATAAGGGATGGGGGATGATTTGTCAAGGGAAAGAGGAAAAAAAGATAAAAAAAGAATGCGTCTGAGAGGAATCGAACCTCCGCACGCGGCTCCGGAGGCCACTGCTCTATCCACTGAGCTACAAACGCATCTCTAGTATCATACTATATTTTTACCAAAACTTCAAGAGTCAATTTGAAAATGGGAGAAAAGATATGAAAAAGAAAAGAATAGCGGCAGCAGGACTTGCTGTTATTATGGCATTGACAGCAGCTGGCTGCCATCAGACTTCAAAAGAAGATACTGCACAGACAACAGTAAAGGAAAACAAGGAAGAAAAGGATACATCCAAAGAACAAATTGAAAAAGAGGAAACAGAAAAGAAAGTGCTACATCCCTATATCCACACAGACAGTGTAAGCGGATATGTAAACAGTGCAGATGGCAGTGTCCAGATAAATTATAGCCTGAAAACAGGAGGACTGGTATTAAGTGATGAGGAAGCAGCGGCTTATCCGGAACTGAATCAGGCGCTGACCCTGGAGTATGACACATTAAAAAAGAGTACACAGGAAGATCTGAACAACCTGAAAGAATCGGCAGAGGAAATGGTGGAGTATATGCAGGGGGATGATAATATGCAGTTAATGGCTGAATATACACCGTATGTCCTTCGTGCAGATGAGAATGTGGTCAGCTACGAACAGTTTTATGATGATTATTACGGTGGAGCACATGGGTATCATTCCTATACTGGTTTTACCTTTGATACTAAAACAGGAAAAAAGCTGGATATTTATGATGTGATCACAGGTGAAGAAAGTGTAAAAGCCGGGATCATACAGGAATTAAAAAATAAGTACGCCAGTGAAGAAGGGCTGGTGGAGAATAATACTTCTGAAGAAGTTGCAGATACATTTTTTAAATATGTGGATTCTAAGGATTATTCAGGTGCCGTTGCCTGGAGTCTTGGTGCGGACCGGTTGAATATTTATTATAATCCCTATAATATCGGTTCCTGGGCATTAGGCATTGTCAGCGTCAGCCTTCCTTTTGAAAAATATCCGGATGCCGTAAAAGAAGAGTATAAGATGGGGACATCAGATTACGCTGTAAAGATTGGGATTTATGCAGATTATAGTGCAGATATTTACAATGATGGCAGCTTTTCAGATGTAAGTGTCTACCCGGATGGAACAGATGATTATGCAAACAGTGCCCTTCGCATACAGATCCAGGATGAAAATGGACAGGTTACAAGCCGTGTCTTTGATGATATGTATTATTTCACCATGGAGGCATATTATGTGAAAACTGGAAACAGGCATTTTCTTCATGTTTTCACACATTCAGAAAATGACTGGACTGCGGATAATGTGTATGAGATCACAAATGGGCAGATCCGTGATCTGGGATATGTAGAGGGAACTCCGGCACTGATACGATATGAGTATAATTATAATGAGGACAGTCTTTTTACTAACAGCGAGGATGTGGCTGCATACAATGATCCAGGTGCTCTTTACCTTGAAAAGACTATGAACGCATTCAGTACCTATTCCGGCAGCAGACATTATCATGTAGGAAGCTCTGGACTTTTAGAAAGCAGCGATCCTTATGTGGCAGGACCGGCAGAAATAGTGGTTACAGTAAAAAAGGCACTGACTGTAAAAAAGACAGATGCCTCTGGAAGGGAAAATGGAAAAACAGAAGTGATCCCTGTTGGAACAAAACTGTATTTTTACATGACAGATAATGAAAGTTACGTTATCTTTCGTTATGATGGGGATCAGTACGGAAAGGTATCTATGTATAACAGCGACTGGCCACAGAAAATAAATGGAGAAGAAATTGAAAGTGTACTGGATGGACTCATATTTGCAGGGTGAAATTTTACATAAAAGTTACAAAAATTCCCTATAAGGCCTTGTTTTGTTAAATATGAGTTGCATTTATATGAAATGTATGCTAAAATCTATTCAAGCTGTCCGGGAGGCTTTCCGGCAGACAAACAATGAAATCCTATTCGCATTACACCAGAGAGCCAGGAGATTATCTCCTGGCTTTTTGGTGCCAACAACTGTCTTGTCACATGACAATAGTGATTGACAAGACAAAGAAAAAGAGTTAGAATTGCGAAGATGTTAATGATGTGAGTGTCAAAAGTAAATTTTGCCACTCACTGATGTAACCGGATTGCTCCATTACTATGCAATTCCCACAATCCTCGAACATCATGTTAATATCTTATGAAAAAATAAATTAGTTATAAGCTATGGAGGTATTATGGAAAATGTAAAAGCTTTTCTGCACCGGAAAGACATTGAAATCAGTGTGAAACGATACGGCATTGATGCCCTTGGTGCAATGGCACAGGGACTGTTCTGTTCCCTTTTGATCGGAACCATTATCAATACACTGGGAACCCAGCTTCATATCCCGTTTTTAACCATGACAGTGGCAACTGTTAATGACACAGCCTATACAGTAGGCGGTTTGGCATCTGCTATGAGCGGTCCTGCTATGGCAGTGGCTATCGGCTATGCACTTCATTGCCCACCGTTAGTATTATTCTCTTTGATCACAGTAGGATTTGCGTCCAATGCCCTTGGCGGTGCAGGTGGTCCTCTGGCAGTTCTTTTTGTTGCAGTTCTTGCTTCTGAGGCAGGAAAGGCAGTTTCTAAAGAAACAAAGGTAGACATCCTTGTTACGCCTCTTGTTACCATTGGTGTGGGAATTGCATTATCTGCACTTTTAGCGCCAGCGCTTGGAAAGGCAGCCATGAAAGTGGGAAGTGTGATCATGTGGGCAACAGAGCTTCAGCCATTTTTAATGGGAATTTTAGTTTCTGTATTTGTTGGTATCGCACTGACACTTCCTATTTCTTCTGCTGCGATCTGTGCAGCCTTAGGACTTACAGGACTGGCAGGAGGAGCAGCAGTAGCAGGCTGCTGTGCACAGATGGTAGGCTTTGCAGTTATGTCTTTCCCAGAGAATAAATGGGGCGGCCTGGTATCCCAGGGAATCGGAACATCCATGCTTCAGATGGGAAATATTGTAAAGAATCCAAAGATCTGGATCGCGCCTATTGTTACCTCTGCTATTACAGGACCTGTTGCCACCTGCCTTTTTCATATGGAAATGAATGGTGCTGCTGTTTCTTCCGGTATGGGTACTTGCGGTCTGGTTGGCCAGATCGGTGTATACACAGGCTGGGTCAAAGATGTTTCTGAAGGAACCAAGGCAGCGATCACAACAGGCGACTGGGCCGGACTGCTTCTTGTATCCATCATCCTTCCTGCAGTAATCTGCCCGGTCATTAATATGTTCTTAAAGAAGATCGGCTGGGTCAAAGAAGGAGACCTGACACTGAAATAAAATGATGATACCAGGGTCAAAACATGGGTAAGAAGCTATTTTTTGAAGAAAAATGAGCGGATTACGAATGTTTTCTTCCGCAATATTAAAAACTTCCGTATCCTGTTAAAACTGGGCTTGTCCCTTAGGATAGGGAAGTTTTTTTATGTATCTGCTGATTTTCGCTGTATTGCATTTTGGTCTGCTTTTTGCTAGAATAGAGCGGAGTAGTGGCAGATAATGGAGGAAGAATAGAATATGAAACAAACTGTTCGAGGAAGAAAAAGACCTGGAAGAAGGTCTGATGATAAAACTAAGTATGCCAGATTGCTGGCAATCCCGGCAGCAATAGTGTTGGTACTGCTGATTGTGATCCTGGTCATGGATAAGAAACCGGGAAGCAGTAAAACTATAGAGGATACCACAGTATCTGAAGCTTCAGATATTTCTATAGAAGGAGATACAGAAAGCGGTGCAGAAGGCAGTACGGATGATGCTTCTATTGAACCGGATAACAATGAGTATAATCAGGATTTTTCTGCGTATGAACTCCAAAAGGACGCAAATCCCCAGGTCAATGAGCTGATCAGCACTTATTTTCAGGCAAAAGTGGATCAGGATGCCCAGATGCTTTATAAGGTATTTGGAAAAGAAGAGGATGACCGTATAGAGGAGAGAAAGCAGCAGTTAAAAGATGAAGCTGTTTATATCGAGGACTATCAGGATATTACCTGTTATACAAAAGCGGGAATGACAGATGATTCATATGTGGTATATGTGACCTATGATGTAAAATTCAGAAGAGTGGATACTCTGGCACCTGGTCTTATGTGGTGTTATGTAGTGAAAAATGATAATGGCGATTATATTATCCGTGAAAATGTTGTAGGCGATGAGGCGGATTATGTTGCCAGCCAGAACCAGACAGAGGATGTACGCCTTTTATCGACCCAGGTCAATGAACGCTTAAAACAGGCTATTGAATCCGACAGCCTTTTAGCCGGTATTTATAAGGATCTGAGCAATGGTGCAGTAGTAAGCACTTCTGAAGATGAGAAAAATGCAGACAGCCAGGTTATGATCGGTGATGGTGCAGATGCTTCTTCTGGTACAGGTGAAGAAACTACAGGTGCAGATGCTGCAGAAGGGACCACAGGTGAGACACCGGCAGAAGGAACAGAAGAAACCCAGACAGAAGCAGCAGGGGATAACTCTGATGCAGCTGTAGCTATACAGTAAGAAAATATGCAGTAAGAAAAATTAAAGGAAGTAACAGAAAAATGAATGTAAAAGATTTTAATTTTGACCTGCCACAGGAACTGATCGCACAGGATCCTTTGGAGGATCGTTCTTCTTCCAGGCTTTTAGTACTGGACAAGAAGACAGGCAAGACACAGCACAGGATCTTTAAGGATATTGTAGAGTATTTAAGATCAGGAGATTGTCTTGTGATCAATGATACAAAGGTTATCCCGGCAAGATTATTTGGCGTAAAAAAGGATACAGGAGCAAAAATAGAGGTGCTTTTATTAAAGCGCCGTGAAAATGATATTTGGGAGACTCTGGTAAAGCCGGGAAAGAAGGCAAAACCAGGAACTGTCATTGATTTTGGTGACGGTATCCTTACAGGAACTGTTATTGAGACAGTAGATGATGGGAACAGACTGATCCAGTTCTCATACGAAGGCATTTTTGAAGAGATATTAGACCGTTTAGGTCAGATGCCACTTCCTCCATACATTACACACCAGTTAAAGGATAAGAACCGCTATCAGACTGTTTATGCAGTTCATGAGGGTTCTGCAGCAGCGCCTACAGCCGGACTTCACTTTACAAAAGAACTGTTAAAGCAGATTGAGGATATGGGTGTGAAGATCGCTCATGTTACCTTACATGTAGGTCTTGGTACCTTCCGCCCTGTAAAGGTGGAAAATGTATTAGACCACCATATGCACTCTGAATTTTATGTAGTAGATGAGGCAGAGGCAAAAAAAGTAAATGAAACAAAAGCAGCAGGAGGCCGGGTGATCTGTGTGGGAACCACCAGCTGCCGTACAGTAGAATCTGCCTCCACAGAGGATGGTATTTTACAGGCAAAAACAGGCTGGACTGATATTTTCATTTATCCGGGATATAAGTTTAAGATTCTGGATGCACTGATCACCAATTTTCATTTACCGGAATCTACACTGGTGATGTTAGTCAGTGCATTAGCAGGAAGAGAGAATATTTTAGCAGCATATAATGAAGCAATCAGGGAAAGATACAGATTCTTTTCTTTTGGCGATGCCATGTTTATCGCTGATGATCCACAGCCTGTAAAGAAAGCGTAGGAAGTAAAGAAAGCGTAGGAAGTTAAATGGAAGAACGTCTGAATAAATGGCTTAGCCGCATGGGAGTGTGTTCCAGGCGGGAGGCAGACCGGCTGATCAGTGAAGGCAAAGTTTTAGTTGACGGAAAAACTGCCCAGATGGGTCAGCGTATAGAAGATGGACAGAAAGTAATATGCGATGGAAAGCCGGTAGGTGATGCAGACGGCGGGCGGGGAGAAGTAAAACCTCCCCGCCCTGTTCTGCTTGCGGTAAATAAACCAAGAGGGATCGTCTGCACTACTTCCGACAAAGACCGGGCAGAAAATATTGTAGAAATGCTTTCTTATCCGGAACGTATTTACCCTGTTGGCCGTCTGGATAAAGAGTCTGAGGGACTGATCCTTATGACGAATCAGGGAGATCTGGTAAATAAGATCATGCGCAGTACCAATGCCCATGAAAAAGAATATATCGTTACTGTAGATAAGGTTCTGACAGATGAATTTATCAAACAGATGTCAGAAGGCGTGTGGTTAGAGGAATTAGAGCGGAAAACACTTCCGTGTAAAGTACGAAAACAGGGAGAACGCCGTTTTTCTATTATCCTGACTCAGGGTTTAAACAGGCAGATCCGGCGGATGTGCCAGGCCTGCGGTTATCGGGTGCATCTTCTTAGGCGGGTGCGTATTATGAATATCCAGTTAGGCGGTTTGAAAACAGGGGAATATCGTAAGATCACCGGGGAAGAATATAAACGGCTTATAAAACTGCTGGAAGGTTCCACAAGTCTGTCTAAGTCAGACAGAAGAGGAAAACGATATGTGGCTTTCCACTCTAAGAATGAAGATCAGGTGAATAAATGGAAACAGAGATCCGGAGAATGAAAGAACTGATCCCCCAGCTTCGTCAGGCTGCGAAAGCCTACTATCAGGAAAGCCGGGAGACCATGAGCAATTTTGAATATGATAAGCTGTATGATGAGCTGTCTGCCCTGGAGGCAAAGGCAGGGATCATCCTGTCGGGAAGTCCCACACAGCAGGTAGGTTATCAGGTTTTAAGTGAGCTTCCAAAAGAGACCCATGAAGAGCCTATGCTGTCTCTTGATAAGACAAAGAGTGTAGAGGACTTACAGCAGTGGTTAGGAAACCAGAAAGGCCTTTTATCCTGGAAAATGGATGGCCTTACGGTAGTTCTTACTTATGAAAATGGAACGCTGGTAAAGGCTGTTACCAGGGGAAATGGGGAAATCGGGGAAGTTATTACACCAAATGCAAGGGCATTTTCCAACATCCCCCTGGCAATTGCCTATAAGGGGCAGCTGATCATCCGGGGCGAGGCAGTCATTACCTATACAGATTTTGAACGTATTAACGATGAGATCGGTGATGCAGATGCCAAATATAAAAACCCGCGAAACCTTTGCAGCGGTTCTGTGCGCCAGTTAAACAGTAAGATCACAGCAGAGCGCAGTGTTCATTTTGAGGCTTTTGCCCTGGTTAAGGCAGAAGGTGTTGACTTTAAAAATTCCAGAAAAGAGCAATTTTTATGGCTGAAAAACCAGGGATTTGAGGTCGTGCATCACGAAGAAGTAACAGCAGCCGATCTAACGGATAAGGTTGCCTGGTTTGCAGGGCAGATCGGGCACAATGATATTCCTTCAGATGGCCTGGTGCTGTTATATGATGATATTGCCTATGGTGATTCACTGGGACGTACGGCCAAGTTCCCGCGAAATGCCATTGCTTTTAAGTGGCAGGATGAGATTCGGGAGACCACATTATCCTATATTGAATGGAGTCCTTCACGAACCGGTCTGATCAATCCGGTGGCTGTGTTTGAGCCAGTTGAGTTAGAGGGGACTACTGTCAGTCGCGCCAGCGTCCATAATATCAGCATTATGGAAGGGCTGGAGTTAGGCGCAGGAGATAAGATCACGGTATACAAGGCAAATATGATTATCCCACAGATCGCAGATAACCTGACTCGCAGCGGTGTAAGGGATATTCCTAAGATCTGTCCTGTATGCGGCGGCGCTACACAGATCCGCCAGACCAATGATGTAAAGAGTTTATATTGCACTAATCCAGAATGTCAGGCAAAAAAGATCAAAAGCTTTACTTTGTTTGTAAGCCGTGATGCCTTAAATATAGATGGATTATCAGAAGCAACTCTGGAGAAATTCATCGGTGCCGGTTTTATCCACGAATATGCAGATATTTTCCATTTATCAGACCATAAAGAAGTGATCACAGAAATGGAAGGCTTTGGTCAGAAATCCTATGATAATCTGATTAGTTCCATTGAAGCTGCCTCCCACACCACACTGCCAAGACTGATATATGGTCTGGGAATTGCAGGAATTGGTCTTGCAAATGCGAAAATGCTCTGCCGTCATTTTAACTATGATCTGGATCAGATGCGTCACTGCGACGTGGAAGAGCTGACAGCAGTAGATGGCATTGGCAGTGTACTGGCTCAGGCATGGGTAGATTACTTTGCTTCTGCAAAGAACAATGAGGTATTAGATCATTTATTGCAGGAGCTTCATATTGAAAAAGAGCAGGCAGAGGAAAATGGTACTGCTTTCACAGGAATGACCTTTGTTATCACAGGCTCTGTAGAGCATTTTGCAAACAGAAAGGAATTGCAGGCACTGATCGAGAGCAAGGGAGGAAAGGCAACAGGTTCTGTTACCTCAAGAACCACGTATCTGATCAATAATGATACACAATCCAGTTCTTCTAAAAATAAAAAGGCAAAGGAACTGGGGATTCCGATCCTTTCGGAAGAAGATTTCCTGAAACTGCTTCAGGAGAAGGAAAAGGGGGAAGGCTGATATGCCTATTAAAGTACAGAAGGATCTGCCTGCAAGGGCGATCCTGGAATCAGAAAATATATTTATCATGGATGAAGACAGGGCTATGAGCCAGGATATCCGACCTTTGGAGATCCTTATCTTAAATCTCATGCCTTTAAAGGAGGATACAGAGACACAATTGCTGCGTGCGCTGTCAAATACACCGCTGCAGGTGGACTGTACCTTTTTAATGCTGTCTACCCATGTGTCCAAAAACACATCTGCCAGTCATTTAAATAAGTTTTATGTGTCCTTTGACAGCATCAGAAAGAAAAAATTCGATGGAATGATCATCACAGGTGCGCCTGTGGAAAATATGGACTTTGAAGAGGTAAACTACTGGAAAGAGCTTTCCGGTATCATGGAGTGGAGTAAAACACATGTGACCTCGACTATCCATATCTGCTGGGGAGCTCAGGCGGGACTGTATTACCATTATGGCATCCCGAAATATAAGAGAGAAGAGAAACTTTCCGGTATTTATAAGCACAGAGTATCAGACCGGAAGGTGCCGTTAGTACGCAGCTTTAATGATACCTTCCTGGCACCTCATTCCCGTTATACAGAGGTCCGCAGGGAAGATATTGAGAAGCACCCGGAGCTGGTCATTCTGGCAGAGTCCGAAGAAGCCGGAATATTTCTGGTAATGAGCCGTGATGGGAAGCAGATCTTTGTCCAGGGCCATCCGGAATATGACCGTATGACTTTAAATAACGAATACCACAGAGATCTGAACAAGGGGCTGAACCCATCTCTTCCGGTTAATTATTATGAGGATAATGATCCGTTTTCCGTACCGGAACTTACTTGGAGAAATACTTCTAATACATTGTATACCAACTGGCTGAATTTCTATGTATACCAGATGACACCGTATTTGTTGGATGATGGGGAGTAGGAGCTAGTACATCAGCAGTATCATAGACTATGTAATAAATATGAAAAAACCTTCCGGCACGGAAAATATTCTAATGCCGGAAGGTTTTTAAGTTTTTTCACGAATTCCTCCGAAACAGGATCCAACCTCACATTATCTCACATCTTATCCCTGTAGCTTCGCATTAGGATTGATCACATATCCATTGCGGTTTCTCAGGGGGCTTGGGGGCATCTGCCACTTATTATGGTCAGTATGCAGCAGAATATGGGATTTGTGGCTTAATGGCTGTTCAAAGTAGTTGTCATAAAGAGCCTTCACATCAGGATTTTCATGGGAACGGCGGATATCAGCATTCGCGTCCAGGAAATACAGGTTCTTTCCGCGTTCAAAGGCCATTTCCACGCCGTCATGCTGAGGCTGTCCGCCTCCGCCTACACAGCCGCCAGGGCATGCCATAACTTCTACAAATTCGTAATGCTTTTCACCGCGTTCAATGGCTTTTAACAGGTTTCTGGTATTTCCCAGACCGCTGACAGCAGCAATACGCAGGATCTGTCCGTTTAATTCAAATTCAGCTTCTGTAATACCGGTCTCCTGGGAGGAAGCGCGTACATTTTTAAAGGCATCAGGAGCGCAGTTTTCGCCCATGATAGCATAGTAGGCAGTACGCAGGGCAGCTTCCATAACACCGCCTGTAGCGCCGAAGATCACACCGGCACCGGAAGCGTCGTGGAAGATACGATCCGGTTCAATATCAGTAAGACGGTCAGTAATGATGCTGGAACCCTTGATCATGCGGATCAGCTCACGGGTAGTGATCACGCAGTCTGTATCATGACCTGCATATTCCTTGTAGAACAGCTCCATATTTGCTTCGCCTTTTTTAGCCAGGCAAGGCATAATGGCAACAGAGAAGATCTCTTCCGGCTTTTTGCCGATCTGCTCTGCAAAATAGCTCTTCATTACAGCACCAAACATCTGCATTGGGGATTTGGCAGTAGATAACTGTTTTACAAACTGTGGGAATTCACTCTTAACAAAGCGTACCCATCCCGGACAGCAGGAAGTGAACATTGGGCGGTCTTTTAAATCCCCTTTGCCAAGGCGGACTAACAGCTCATTTGCTTCTTCCATAATGGTAAGGTCAGCAGTAAAGCAGGAGTCAAATACATAATCAGCTCCCATTTTCTTTAAAGCGTCAAAAATCTTTCCAATGGTAGCTTCTTCCCGTGTAAATCCAAGGCTTTCGCCCCATGCAGCACGGACAGCAGGAGCAACCTGTACAACGACTGTTTTATTAGGATCAGCTAAAGCTCTCCATAATTTTTCTGTATCGTCACGCTCATGAAGTGCTCCAACAGGACAGTGGGTGATACACTGACCGCAGAGAGAACAGTCAGCTTCATTTATCTTACGGTTTCCGGTTACATTAATAGTAGAACGGGAACCGGTACCTTCCAGATCCCAGATATTTAAGCCCTGGATCTTGTCACAGACCTGAACGCAGCGCATACATTTAATGCATTTTTCGGATTGACGGATCAGAGGAAATGTTTTATCCCATGGCTGCTTTTCCAGACGTTCCTCAAAAAGACCATCCTGGACGTTCAGATCCGTTGCGATCTTCTGAAGAGAACAGTTGCCGCTTCTTACACAGGTAGCGCACCGGCAATCATGCTGGGATAAGATCAGCTGAACAGTGAGACGGCGGTCTAAGCGTACCTTTGGGCTGTTAGTATAAACGACCATGCCTTCTTCTACCTTATTGTTGCAGGCAGTGATTAGATGGTCACGTCCTTCTAATTCTACAACGCATACGCGGCAGGCAGCGATCTCATTTAAACCTTTCCAGTAGCATAAGTGTGGGATATGGATGCCGATAGACTCGGCTGCTTCCATTAAGGTAGTGCCTTCTTTTACAGATACAGGCAGTTTGTCGATGGTTAAATTTACCATAATTTCTCACGCCCTCCTTTAAAGATTCCAAAGCCGAAATGATCGCAGCGGAGGCAGCGTCCGGATTCCTGCGCTATTTCTTTCTTGTTCATGCAGTTTTCAACACCTTCAAAATCGTGTTTACGTTCACTTGCTTCCCGTTCAGACAGTTCTACACGGCCGCATGGAGTATGGTCGTTGTTATTTGGGATCGGGATCTCAATATCACAGGTGATCTCATGGTGATATCCTAAATATTCGTCAATGTTGGCAGCAGTTACCTTTGCGGCAGCTACGGCTTTGATAACAGTGGCCGGGCCGGAAGCACAGTCACCGCCTGCAAATACGCCTGGGATATCAGCAAATCCACCGTTTGGCAGAGTAACGATCTTACCTCTGGATACCGGGATACCAGACTCTTCATAATGTTTGATCTCAATATTCTGTCCAATGGCAATGATCATGGTCTGGCATGGGATCACATATTCCGGTTCACCGCTGGCAGTTACACTTGCACGGCCGTCTTTGATGGTACTGATCATCTGAGGAGTGACCCGCACACCGCTTACACGTCCATTTTCATCAACTTCAATGCCAGCCGGAGCAACCAAAGTGAGCAGCTCTACACCTTCTGCAACAGCTGCCTCGATCTCAGCAGGAAGAGCAGTCATATCAGCTACGCGGCGGCGATAAACGATGCTGACTTTCTTTGCACCCAGACGGATGGCAGTGCGGACAGCATCCATGGATACGTTTCCGCCACCGATGACAGCTACTTCCTGGCCGCTAAGATCAGGACAGTCCCCAAGGCTTACATTTCTAAGGAAATCCACAGCAGAAGTAATACCCGCTGCATCTTCATTTGGAAGACCAAGCTTCTTATCTGTAGAAGCGCCTACAGTAATAAGCACTGCGTCATATACTTTTCGCAGTTCGTCCAGTTTAATATCTTCACCGATCTTTACATTATAATGTACCTGGATGCCGGTTTCCAGGATGGCATCTGTATCTTCTTCCAGGCGGTTCTTTGGCAGACGGTAGTTTGGAATACCGTATCGCAGCATACCACCCAGCTTTGGCAGCATCTCATAAACAGTGACCTGATGGCCCATTAACTGCAGATAATAAGCAGAAGAGAGGCCGGAAGGTCCGCCGCCTACAACGGCGATCTTTTTGCCGGTGGAAGGACCACAGGCTGGCGGAGCGACTTTTCCTGCAAGATCAGCAGCAGCACGTTTCAGTCCCCGGATATTTACAGAGGTATCTACCATATTGCGGCGGCAGCGTGCTTCGCATGGATGTTCGCAGATAAAACCGCAGGTAGAAGGGAATGGGTTGTCCTTGCGGATCAGCTGGATGGCATCTGCAAAGCGTCCGTCTCTTACCAGGGCAATATAACCTGGAATGTCTACATGGGCCGGACAGAGGGCAACACATGGAACTGGCTGGGAAATAGCGCAGCTGCATCGTTTATTGCGGATGTGTGCCTCAAAATCATCACGGCAGGTATGTACCATGCGCCATACCATTTTGGCTGCTTCAGAGCCAATGGCACAGTCGGCGGTCTGCATAATGGAAAGGGCAGTCTCCTCGATCAGGTCCAGGATCTCGTAATCAGCATCGCCATTTAACACATTGGTGATCATATGTTTCAACTGATGAAGTCCCACACGGCAGGGAACACATTTTCCGCAGGTCTGGGCATGGCACATTTCGATAAAAGCCCTTGTTATATCAACAGGGCAGATACCTGGAGGGCTGGCCACAATACGCTGCTCCAGATTTTTGTAAAGACTCTCAACCATCAGCTGGTCTTTACTTGGGGTGAACAACTCCAATCTGCTCATATAAATCCTCCTGAACATATATTTTGTTTAATGATAATAAATGTCATTAATTAGTATAACATATAGTTGTAAAAAATGCACTATAAAATATACAAAAAAATTGTAATAATTTTTAGATATCTAAAAAAGTTTGCAAAAAGAGCTGCTTGTGCTTGAAAAGCGGCGTATGGACACTGTTGTTTGTATCCAAATGGACCGAGATAGTGGAAATAAAAAACTTGACCCTACAATTATTATAGAGTATAAACTGATACAGGCAGAAAAAATGCTATGAAACAGACAACAGGAGAGACATATATTATGGAAAGAAACCTTACAGAAGGAAGCATATTTAAAAATATTATCTATTTTTCCATTCCTTATTTATTGGCGTATTTTCTTCAGACCTTGTATGGAATGGCAGATCTGTTTATCATCGGCCAGTTTGAGGGCGTGGCAAGTACCACGGCTGTGTCTGTTGGAAGCCAGGTCATGCACATGCTTACGGTGATGATCGTAGGTCTGGCAATGGGTGCCACTGTAAATATTGGACAGGCCATTGGTGCTAGGGATAAGAAGCGGGCGGCGGTGGATACGGGAAATACAGCTACTTTATTTATGATGCTTTCTGTTATTTTGACGGTTGTTCTATATTTTTGCGTAAATGGCATTGTAGGGATCATGTCTGTACCGGAAGAGGCAGCAGCAGGAACAGCAATGTATTTAAAAATTTGTTTTATGGGAATCCCTTTTATTACAGCTTATAACATTATCAGTTCTATCTTCAGGGGAATGGGAGATTCTAAAAGCCCTATGTACTTTATAGCCATTGCCTGTGGTGTAAATATTGTGCTGGATTATATTTTTATGGGAGTCCTGCATTTGGGACCTTCCGGTGCAGCACTGGGAACTACCTTATCCCAGACAGTGAGTGTGATCGTGGCTCTGACCATGTTTATAAGGGGAAAAACAGGCATTACCGTAAAGAAAGATGATTTTAAACCCAGAAAAGAAACGATGGGAAGATTGTTAAAGATCGGTTTTCCCATTGCCATGCAGGATGGCCTGATCCAGGTGGCATTTATCATTATCACTATTATTGCAAACAGAAGAGGCCTGACAGATGCGGCGGCAGTAGGTATTGTGGAAAAGGTGATCAGTTTTTTGTTTTTAGTGCCTTCATCCATGCTCTCCACCGTATCAGCCTTAGGAGCCCAGAATGTAGGTGCAGGAAAGCCGCAGCAGGCAGTGGCTGCCTTAAAATATGCTATCAGCATTGCAGGTGGATTTGGCCTGCTCATAGCTATTATCATCCAGTTTACAGCTGGAAATGTGGAGAACCTGTTTACTAATGACCAGGCTGTGATCTGTGCAGGTACTCAGTACCTGAAGGGCTATATTTGGGACTGCATGTTTGCAGGGATCCATTTCAGCTTCAGCGGCTATTTCTGTGCCTGCGGACGGTCCGGATATTCCTTTATCCACAATATTGTCTCTATTGCCCTGGTGCGTGTTCCTGGCGTGTACCTGACGTCTAAGATATTTCCTGAAACATTATTTCCAATGGGACTGGCAACTGCAGGGGGATCTTTAGTGTCTGTTGTGATCTGTGCTGGATTATTTCTGCTGCTGCAAAGACAGAACCCACAGAAAAAAGCATATAGTGGCAGAGCATGAAAAATGGAAAAATGGTGTTGCCAAATCATTAAAAAAATGATACCCTTTTAAAAGCTCAACTGAAAACTTGCAGCATCTGGAAAAAAGGCGGTTCAATATAGGGAATACATGATAGAAACCGCCAGGGAAGTGGGGTGAAAATCCCCCGCAGCTGCCTCTACTGTAATTATGTGACTGTCCGGGACAATAAGTGCCAGATAGTTATATTGGGGACAAAGGACAAAAAAGTCACTGCGAAAGCGGGAAGGCGTCCGGAGGATGAACCATAAGCCAGGAGACCGGCCAGATGTCTGACAGAGGAATAGTCTGGGACAGGGACTATTACCTTTCAGTCTGTAAAAACATGTGCATATAGGAAAAATGTATTTAAATTATATGTAAATATGTAACTTTGCAGAAGATATGGCTCTGTTATGCAATTTATGATGGAGAGCATATTTATCCTTGTGCGAAAGGCTGTACAAATAGATGAAAACAGCAAAATAGAGGCACATAGGACAGGCAGACTGAAAGGAGACATAAAGATGAGAAACAGCAAGAGATGGCTGGCAGCGATCTTAGCAGGTGCTATGATCGCAGTAACAGGATGCGCAGGAAACACTGCATCTAAACAGGAGACCACAGCAGCGCAAACAACCGCGGCAGAGACAACAGCAGAGGAAACAACTGCTGCAAAGACCACTGCAGAGGCAAAAGAGGGAGAAACAACCACATTCGTAGATGACCTGGGAAGAGAAGTAGAACTGGAGCTTCCGATCACCCGTGCCTGCGTTGCAAACCGTTATAATAACGAGCTAATCCGTGCCGTTGGCGCTGGTGATGCAGTAGTAGGTGTAGATCAGTACACCTCTCAGGATCCGGTATACTGGCCACAGTTTGGTGAAGATGAAACATTCGGAAAAGATGAGTATGATTACGAGAAGATTGTTGCATTAGATCCTCAGGTGCTGGTAGTTCCAAAGAACGGCAAAGTAGAAGAGTCTGTTGATAAATTAGAGTCCTTTGGCATTAAGGTAGTTGTTATTACAGGATGGGATAACTCTGATGTTCCAAAGCAGATCCGTCTTTGCGGCGAACTGTTTGGAAAGCAGGAGCAGGCAGAAGAACTGGTTGACTTTTATCAGAAACCAGTTGACTATATCAACCAGCAGTTAAAGCAGGTAACAGACCGCAAGAAAGTTTACTGGGAATATGGCAATGATTACAGCACCTGTATTCCAGGAACTTCTAACGATGGCTGGCACAACATGATCCTTATGGCTGGCGGTATTAATATTTTTGGTGATGCTTCCTTAGCTGGTAAGGACATTGATCCAGAGCAGATCTTAACAGAAGATCCAGACCTGATCGTAAAGATCTATGCTGGTAAAAATGTAATCGGAAACAGCGGTGTATTTACAGCACCACCACAGGAAGAATTTGCTGAGAAGGCGGAAGAAATGCTTGAACGTCCAGGCTGGAAGGATTTAAAGGCTGTTAAGGAAGGAAACTTCTATATTAATACAGCATTTATGAGCGGCGGTCTTGGAAAGATGATCGGAGCTGCTTACATGGCAAAATGGCTGTATCCGGATCTGATGACTGACTTAGATCCAGATGCTATCTTTACCCAGTGGATGAAGTATCAGGGCTTTGAACCAAACGCACCTCATTATTATCACGTACCTGCACAGGGTTAATGCACATGAGGGCGGATAATAACCAGGAAAAGAGAGATTTAGCAGGCGATTATCTGCGAAGAGCCAGGAGAAAGAACATTCTTCTGGCTGTTCTTTTATTAGCGCTGTTGGTGATGGCTGTATGGGCTGCCTGCCTGGGGGTGGCAAAGCTGACACCAGACCGTATAATCGTAACATGGCTTCCTTCTTTTACGGGAATGTTTAAAGGAGTGATGCCCTTAGATGCAAAAGAGCAGAACGTACTTCTTATGCTGCGTTTTCCAAGAATCGCGGCAGCTGTGATCGCAGGAGCCGGACTGGGGATTGCAGGAGCTGGTATGCAGGCTATTACAGGAAACCCTATGGCCAGTCCTTTTACAACAGGTCTTTCCAGTGCAGCAGCGTTTGGAGCGGCACTTATGATCCTGTTTGGCGGCTTTCCATTGTGGATGCAAAAGGGAGCTACTGTAGCGGCTGCTTTTGCCATGTCTGTGATCTGTGCCATTGTTGTTTATACAGTGGCGAGCTACAAACAGCTCCGTCCGGAAGCATTGGTGCTGACAGGTATTGCTTTAAACTATCTGTTTAATGCCTTAAATTCCACCATGCAGTTTGTGGCAAATGAGCAGCAGCTTCCGGCTATTGTACACTGGTCTTTTGGAAGCCTTACAGCTGTAACATGGTCTGATATTGCCATTATGCTTTTCTTCTTTGCAGCAGCTTTTCCTGTATTTATGAGTCAGGCGTGGGCATTTAACCTGTTGGATGATGGGGGAGATGAAACTGCAAGAGCTTTAGGGGTTAATGTTAAACGCACCAGACTGCTTTGCGGTGGTGCAGTAACTTTACTTACAGCATCGGTAGTCAGTTTTACCGGCATTATTGGTTTTGTTGGTCTGGTAGCACCTCACATGGCACGTATGCTCATTGGAGGTGATTATCGTCATCTTCTTCCTTATTCTGCAGTAACAGGGGCATTTTTAGTACTGGCGGCAGATACACTGGGAAGAAACGCCTTTTCACCTACTACAGTGCCTGTGGGTATCGTTGTTTCCTATGTAGGTGTTCCATTATTTTTGTATCTTATCCTTCGTGAAAGGAGGAAGAGTTTGTGATGGAAGATAGAAGGGAAGCTGGATATGTGATCACAAATGGAAATCCCACTGGAACTGAAAGAAAAACTGAAAGCAAAACTGAAAATAAAATGGGAAATGTCAATGGATCAGGAATTGTAATGGGAACACCGGCAGATCTGGAAGTTTCCAGTATAAAATTCCATTACGGTAAAAGAGAAATCTTAAAAGGAACCGGTTTCCAGGCCAGACGTGGGGAAGTATGTCTGTTGTTAGGCGCCAATGGAGCAGGAAAGACCACCTTATTAAAATGCATCAACGGTCTTTTAAAAGCTTCTGACGGAACTGTAAAATGGCTGGGAAAAGACACAGCGCCTCTTTCTCTCAGAGAAAAAGCAAGGATCTTCGGATATGTTCCCCAGAACACACAGGCTGGCTTAAGCCTTACAGTTATGGAAACGGTTATTTCCGGCCGTCTTCCGTTTTCAAGGGGAAAAACAGGAAAAGAGGATGTGGAAAAAAGTGCCCAGGTGCTAGAGCAGTTTGGTCTGTCTGACTATGCTTTCAGGCAGATGGGACAGCTAAGCGGCGGCGAACGCCAGAGAATCCTCATCGCCAGGGCACTGGCAGGAGATCCCCAGGTACTTCTTTTAGACGAACCTACCAGCAGCCTGGATCTTCGCTATCAGTACGAGGTCATGGAATTTCTGGTAAAAGTAAGCCGGGAAAAGAACCTGGCAGTAGTAGCGGTGATCCATGATTTAAACCTGGCTCTTGATTTTGCGGACCGGGTGGCATTATTACACGATGGCCACGTACTGGCAGAAGGAGCAACAAAAGAAGTGATCACACCGGACCGGATCGAAAAAGCCTATGGGATACGGGCGGCAATTCATAATTTAGAAAAACGGTGGGTGGTATTGCCGGAAAAATCGTCATAATAGTATAGAATATTGCGATATTTTATAATATTCAGAAAATTGTTGTTGAAAAAAATTCTAAGTTAGTGTAGTATTAAAAAAGCGGGTAATGGTCTCAGGATCATTCCTGTTTTGTGAACTGGGGGCACCACTTTTCACAAAATCAAAAGGCGCCGGAACATATTTTACGTGTATCCCGGCGATGAATCGAAGAATGTACAGAACGCTTGTGGATATAACATCCGCAGGCGTTTTTTTGTGGGCAACAGTGGGAGAGTGTTTCTCATGGCGGCTCGAAAACAGCTTAAAAACGTCTGCACAGACAATAAAGAGGACATCGTGTCAGAAAGGAGGCCCTATTTTGGTAACAGTCAACGGAGAAGAAAAAAATGCAGCCGGAAAAACAATATATGCATACCTTTTGGAAGAAGGATATGATACAAGCCGCGTGGTAGTGGAACAGAATTTAGCGATCATTCCTCAGGATCAGCTTGAAAATACACGGATCAATGAAGGCGACCAGATCGAAATACTTTGTTTTGTAGGAGGAGGCTGAAAATGACAGCCATACAGGAAAAAATGCAGGCCTTGATCAGGAAAGAAGAACTGGACTGGGCCTTTGACGCCAGGTTTCCGAGGGAAATGAAAGAGAAATTTTTAAATGCCCGTGTGGCAGTAGCCGGTCTTGGAGGCCTTGGGTCTAATATAGCGGTAATGCTTGCAAGGAGCGGGGTGGGACACCTGCTTTTAGTAGATTTTGATACAGTGGATGTGACCAATTTGAACCGGCAGATGTATATGATCCCACATCTGGGAAGACCAAAGGCAGAGGCGCTGCCGGATATACTCTGCCAGATCAACCCATATCTGGAATATGAGTCTGTCTGTATAAAAGTCACGCCAGACAACGTAAAAGAATTATTCATGGCATATCCTATTGTCTGTGAAGCATTTGACAAACCTGATCAGAAGGCAATGCTGGTAAGAGAGGTTTTAGGACAGTGCCCGGAAACCATCGTAGTATCCGGAAATGGAATGGCTGGTTTCGGTGATACAAACGATATACAGACCAGACAGATGATGAGGCGGCTTTATGTGTGTGGAGACCAGAAAACCGATGTAGGAAACGGGATCGGTCTTATGGCTCCCAGAGTGGCAGCCTGTGCCGCACACCAGGCAAATAAGGTGCTGCAGCTGATCCTGCAGTCATAAAAAAGAAAGTCTGTACACAGGAGATAGGCAGAAAATAAACAGAAAAATCTGAAATCACATAAACAGAAAAATACATACATATGTACATATGTAAAAAAGAGAGGAAAACAACATGGAAGATAAACTGGTTCTTGGGGGAAAAGAATTTAACAGCCGTTTTATTTTAGGCTCCGGTAAATACAACATTAATCTGATCAAGGCAGCAGTAGAACAGGGCGGTGCAGAAATCATTACCCTGGCTTTAAGAAGGGCAAATACCCAGGAAAAGGAAAATATTTTAGATCATATCCCGGAAGGAGTCACACTGCTTCCCAATACTTCCGGTGCCAGAAATGCAGAAGAAGCGGTGCGTATTGCCAGACTGAGCAGGGCTATGGGCTGTGGGGATTTTGTAAAAGTTGAGATCATGCGGGATACAAAATACCTGTTCCCGGATAATTATGAAACCGTAAAAGCGACAGAGATCCTTGCAAAAGAGGGATTTATTGTTCTGCCATATATGAACCCGGACTTAAATGTAGCAAGAGATCTGCAAAGTGCAGGTGCAGCAGCAGTTATGCCCCTGGCAGCTCCTATTGGAAGCAACAAGGGGCTGGCAACCAAAGCCATGATCCAGGTGCTGATCGATGAGATCGACCTGCCTATTATCGTAGATGCAGGTATCGGCAAACCTTCCCAGGCCTGTGAGGCAATGGAAATGGGTGCTGCGGCAGTTATGGCAAATACTGCTATTGCAACAGCCGGAGATGTGCCTGCCATGGCAAATGCTTTTAAGCTGGCTATTGAAGCAGGAAGAAAAGCCTACCTTACAGGAATGGGAAGAGTCCTGGCAAGAGGCGGCAGTGCATCTGACCCGCTTACAGGATTTTTACGTTAGGAGGCAGCAGACATGAACGAAGAAAACCAGGTTTATTTTGTGGATAGTGACAAGCTGCCGGAAGAAGCATTAAAACGGAAACACCGTTTAGAGCAGGATCCTACGTTCCGTACAAACCATATGGAATATATGGAAGGAATGGAAGTGATCCAGTCTGACATCAAGGATAAAGTGGAAGCGGCCATGAAAGCTTTTGATTATGATGCCTATACAGCATCAGATGTAGAGCGGGCGCTGTCACATGAAACATGTTCCATTGAAGATTTTAAGGCACTTTTATCCCCGGCAGCAGCACCTTATCTGGAAGCCATGGCAAGAAAGGCAGAGGAGATCACAAAAAACCATTTTGGGAATACGGTATACATTTTTACTCCTATTTACATTGCCAATTACTGCCAGAATTACTGTATTTACTGCGGTTTTAACTGCTACAATAACATCCGCAGAAAGAAGCTGACCAGTGAAGAGATCGAGCATGAGATGCAGGTGATCGCAAAGACCGGCATGGAAGAGATACTGATCCTTACAGGAGAAAGCCGGGCTTATTCTGATGTGAAATATATTGGGGAAGCAGTAAAAATCGCCCGGAAATATTTCCGTAATATCGGCATTGAGATCTATCCTGTGAATGTAGATGAATATAAATATCTCCATGAATGTGGAGTGGATTATGTAACTGTATTCCAGGAGACTTATAATACAGATAAATATGAAACACTGCATCTTATGGGGCATAAACGTGTGTGGCCATACCGTTTTGATGCCCAGGAGCGGGCTCTTATGGGCGGCATGAGAGGCGCAGGTTTTTCTGCACTGTTAGGTCTGGATGATTTCAGGAAGGATGCTTTGGCAACGGCTCTTCATGTATATTATATTAACCGGAAATATCCTTACGCTGAGTTGTCCTTAAGCTGCCCAAGACTGCGTCCGATCGTTAATAATGACAAGATCAACCCAAGAGATGTAGGGGAAAAAGAACTTTGCCAGGTTCTCTGCGCATACCGTATTTTCCTTCCATTTGCAGGTATCACTGTTTCCAGCCGGGAGAGCGCTGCTTTCAGAAATGGTATTACCAAGATCTGTGCAACAAAGGTCTCTGCCGGTGTATCTACGGGCATTGGAGATCATGAGGAGAAATACGAGGGTAAGGAAGATGCAGATGTAGGAGATGAGCAGTTTGAAATCAACGACGGCCGCTCCTTTGCCAACATGTATGAAGATATGGAAAAAGGCGGTCTGCAGCCGGTGTTAAATGATTATATTTATGTATAATTGTAAAGACTGTGACTGAAATTGTAATAGAAAAGTAATAAGAAGGTGTGCTATACTGAAACCAGATTGAAATACATCTGGATGTAAAGGAGGAGTTCCATGAAGAAAACGGGAAAGCTTTTGGCAGCTCTTATTACGGCACTTAGTCTTGCAATGCCTGTAAATGTATGGGCGGATACAAAGATCAGCAGTATTTCACTGAAAATCGATTCTTCTATTGAGGCAGGTGACAGCAGCAATGATGTGGAGGTGACTACTTCCTCAAGATATTGCAGTGTGGACGATGTAGAGGTTACAAATGAGCCTTCTGACGAGTGGAAGAACGGTGCAAGACCAAAGATCAAGGTTACATTATCTTCAGACGGGGATGCTTATTTTGGTACAGGTATCAACAAGAGTGATATTTCAGTCAGCGGAAATGATGCCAATGTGACATCAGTCAGCCGCTCAGGCAAATATGAGCTGACAGTCAGCCTTACACTGGAAAAGCTGGAACGTGACTCCGATGATTATGATCTGGATGTAACAGGACTGAGCTGGGATGATTATGACGGCACCGCTAGCTGGGAAGAACCGGATGACGCAAAACGCTATGAAGTACGTCTCTACAGAGATGGAAGCAGCGTTTCTTCTGCCATTTCCACCACAGATACCAGCTACAACTTCGCCAGCTATTTTACAAGAAGCGGCGATTACACCTTTAAGGTGCGTGCCATTTATAACACTTCCAACAAAGGTGACTGGGAAGAGTCTGATGAACTAAGTGTTTCTTCCAGCGAGGCAAGAGATATCCGTGACAATGGAAAATCCTCCGGAAATACACCATCCAATTCCGTAAACGATGACGGAGGCCCTGGAGATACAAACAACAGCCAGGGCGCATGGCTTAAAAATGAAACTGGCTGGTGGTACTGCAATGCAGACCGTAGCTATCCGGTGAACCAGTGGCAGTATATTAATAATTACTGGTATTTCTTTAATGCTTCCGGCTATATGGTAACTGGCTGGGTACAGTGGAACAACGTATGGTATTACTGCTGTGACAGCGGCGAGATGCTTACCAATACCCGCACACCAGATGGTTATTATGTAGATGGGAACGGGGCATGGATCCAGTAAAAGAATAGTGCAAATAAACGGCTTCTGAAAGGAGGCCGTTTTTAATGCGGAAAATCCATTGCTATTTATAAAAAATTATTCTATACTGTTACTTGTAGAAAAAAATATATAAATACGCAGAGGTAAGTATATATGAACCTGGTTTTAGAAAATTATGTGGCAGTTGCCAATATGATAGCAGATACCTTTGGAGATCATTGCGAGGTTATTTTGCATGATTTTTCCATTCCGCAGAATTCTGTGGTGTATACAAGAAATAATGTAGTCACCAACCGCCAGGTGGGACAGAGTTTTACGGAATATTTTGTAAAAGAAGTGCTGTTATCCAGAAAATTTCGTGATGATGTTTCTTCAAACTATATCATGAAAGGAGCAAATGGGCAGACGATCAAGTCATCTACGGTACTGATCCGGAATCAGGCAGGGAAGGTGATCGGTTCGCTTTGTGTCAATATAGACATTTCTTATATGAAAGACCTGATGGAAAAGTTTGTTTCTATGATGGGGATTGAGGAGCCGGAAGAGGAAGTAAAGGAAGAAGTAACTGTTCTGCCAAATATCCAGGAGATCGTAGACGATATTATCGAACATACCATTGGAAACCAGAATATAGAAGAAATGTCCCGTGACCAGAAAATCGACCTGATCCGTTTTATGAATGATAAAGGGCTTTTCCTGATCAAGGGAGCTGCAGATAAGGTAGCGGAACGGATGAATATTTCAAAAGTGACTGTATACAGTTATTTGGATGAGATCAGAAAAGCAAAATAAGAGAGATTGATAAGATATAAAATAGTCCTATACAGAGAAAAAACTCTATATGGGGCTATTTTTTATTTCTTCAAACACTTGCAAAGAAAAAAATCTATGAATAATTGGTGGAAATATGAGAAAAAAGAGAAAAAATCCAAATTTAATGACGAAAATATAGAAAAATCTATTGACAACACATAAAAAAGTTATATATAATAAATAACATATAGAAAAAAATATATATAAAAGCGTTACAAGGAGGAAATAAATATGGCAGTAGTAAAACCAGTAGTTACAGAGTATTCTGTACGTGACGGAGGACATTATACACCGGGAATGGTACATAACGGTACCTTATACATTTCCGGTCAGTTATCCATTGATCCTGAAACAGGAAAAGTTCCGGAAGGTGGATTTAAAGCAGAGGCGAGACAGGCATTGGCAAACCTGAAAACCGTTTTAGATGCGGCAGGCGTTGATAAGGCAGCGGTTCTCCAGTGCAGAGTGTATATCCCGGATGTTGCTTACTGGCCACAGTTAAATGAGGAATATGCAGCATTCTTCGGAGCACATAAACCGGCCCGTATTGTAGTGCCGTCTAATAACCTTTACAATGGATGCTTATGCGAGATCGAGGCAGTAGCAGCCTGCGACTGATCAATTTGGTAAAAACTGGGGGATATCACCATTGTAGAGTGTGCCCAGAACATTTTTGCAGGTTTTGCGGACATGACAGAGATCGTACTGCTGGCTATTTTTATCGGCGGTCTTTCCAATATGATGGCAGAACAGGGCGGCTTAAACTACCTGATGAAGCGGATCCAGAAGATGATAAAAGGACCGAAAACTGCAAAAGTGGGAATTGCAGTTCTTGTAGCTGCCGCAGATGCAGCAGTTGCAAATAATACAGCCGCTCTTATTGTAACCGCAGATGTAGCCAAAGAGATTTCTCAGGAATACCATGTAGACCCAAGAAGGACTGCTTCTTTAATGGATATCTTCTGCTGTGTGGCACAGGGACTTCTTCCCTATGGAAACCAGATCCTTCTCATCGGCGCCCTGGCAGCTGGTACGGTGGCACCGGTACAGATCCTTCCATATATGTGGTATATCATGTTGTTAGGCGTTTCTTCGATCCTGTCTATTTATGTTCCTTTTGCGGATAAACTGATCCGGGATAACCCGTGGGACTGGGAAGCAGGACATGCAAAAAAGCATTAAAAAATTAAACTCTGATCCCAATGGCCGCTGCCGGTAAGCGTATCCATGTGGCCTGAGATGAAACTTAGCAAATTGTAAATCAGCGAAATCCATTTGTTGTAAAAACTGCTGTTGAATTTTACAACAGGTTGGGATATACTATGGGTGAAAGGAGTTGAGCAATATGCCCAATATTAAACCCATTTCTGATCTGCGAAATTACAGCGATGTGCTACATGATGTGGCTGTTGGTGCTCCGGTTTTTCTAACAAAGAACGGACGAGGCAGATATGCAATTCTTGATATGCAAGACTTTGAAAAGACACAGGCAACCCTTCGCTTGATGAATGAACTTGCAAAGGGACGAAAATCTGGTGAAGAGAAAGGCTGGCTGACATTGGAAGCCGTGGAGAAGACACTCGGGATTGTCAATGAATAATTTGCATTTATCAGAAGAAGCCCAAAACGATCTTTTAGAAATCAAAGCCTATATAGAGGAAGACTTACTAAATCCATCCGCAGCATTGGCAACTGTAAGTCGAATTACAAAGAGTCTTCGCATTTTACAAAACCATGCACAGGCTGGGGCTTTGCTATCTTCGATTGCGGATATAGAGAGCGATTATCGATTTATTGTAAGCGGCAATTACATTAGCTTCTACCGTGCTTACGGCAGAGAAGTTTATATTGACCGTATTCTCTATGCCCGCCGCGATTATATGCGGATTTTGTTTGGAGACAGTACAACAGATGAATAAATGACAGACCATTAAACCGCTTGTAGAAATACAGGCGTTTTTTTAACAAAATTAAACGTGCGGGAGAATGAAAGGTGGAAGCGGAAAATGACATTACAGCAGCTAAAATATGTGGTAGTAACAGAAGAATGCGGCTCTATCAGCGATGCGGCAGAACAGCTATTTATTGCACAGCCCAGTCTTTCAAAGTCTATTCGGCTGTTGGAGGAGGAGCTGGGATTTGCTCTCTTTGTACGTGAAAGAAAGGGCGTAAAAGCCACAGCAGAAGGCCTGGAGTTTTTGTGCTACGCAAAGCGGGTCTTAGAGCAAAGCGACCGTCTGGAACAGCGTTTTGGAAAAGAACAGGAAAAGGGAGCTTATTACAGAAAAAGAATCCATATCTCTTCCCAGCCGGTCTACCGGGCTACAGAGGCATTTTCTGCGGTTTTAAAAGAATATGGGGGTTCAGAATATACATTTACACTTACCTGCGATTCTCTTTTACAGGTTATAGAAAATGTTCTTTCCAGAAAAAGTGAGCTGGGCGTGATCTGCATTTATGATGATGAGCGGAAGATGCTGGAAAAAATATTCCGGGATAATGAGCTTGAATTTATTTCATCCTATGAGACCGTTCCCGTCGCATGGATGTGGGCAGATCATCCCCTGGCAAAGAAAGAGTATGTAACGCCAGATGAAATCGGACAGTGGCCTGTAGTCAGCTATGAAGCAATCTCACCTGGAACAGCCTCTCTGTCTGGAAACATTGATTTTGGAAGAACTTTTTCTAAAAATATCCATTTGACCTCAGATTCTGATATTACTTGCATTTTGAAAAATATAATGGGGATCTATATTTCAGGCAAAGATTTTCTGAAAGAGAAAAAAGAGATCGTGACAGTTCCTGTATCCGGTGCAGGTAAAATAGAAGTAGGAATCATCAAATTTAAAAACACCTACCGCTCCAGTCTGGGAAGTCTGTTTATTGAAGAAATGAAGCAGGCAGGCGGAAATGGGGAGACAGTTCCAAAAGCAGATGACGTAGAGATACACACAGCGAAAATGGAAGAACTGCCCTATATTATGGAAATATTTGAATATGCCAAAAAGTTTATGGCAGACACCGGAAATCCCCATCAGTGGGGAGATACTTATCCGGCGGTAGACGATATTGTAAAAGACATAGAGCGGGGAGAGCTTCATGTCTGTACAGTAAATGGAAAGATCCAGGCGGTCTTTGCAGCGACTACAGGAAAAACCATTGGATATGATCATCTTATAGAAGGCACCTGGATCAAAGAGGGGGAAGAATATCTTACGATTCACCGCCTTGCAAGCTGGGGAACCCAAAGAGGCATGGCAGACCGCTGCATTGCCTGGTGCGAAGAAAAATGCCATGATCTGAGGGCGGATACCCACGAAGATAATAAGATCATACAGCATATTTTTGAGAAAAATGGCTTTAAACGGTGCGGAAAGGTGATCATTTTTGACGGCTCCGAGCGCATTGCCTATCAGAAGATCATTGAGTAAATAGAAATGATCCATATCAATAAGTATAAAAATGTGAAAATATGCTTTCGATATAGCTAAAAGCTATGTGAAAGCATATTTTTTTGATAGTTTCCATATAGCGCCATAAGAAGTAAAATAAAATCACAACATATGACAGGCCGGTCAGTGAACGAGTGAATACGTATTTCGTGAAACATAAAATAACACAGGAGGTATCATGGATATGAATAAAAAACTTACACCAGAGGAAGTCCTTGAAACAAAAGGACGCTGGCCGATCTTCGTAAAATTCTGTATGATTCTTATTGTTTTCAGCGCTGTGGGGGAGCTGATCGGAACTTTAAAGGTGCCGATTGGACCTGGAAACCTGATCATCATGCCAATGGTCTGGGCAATGGTATTAGTTGTACTTATCACACCTGACGCATTGGGAAGAAAAATAGAAGCTTTAAAAAATATCTGCGGTGAAGAGGAAGTAGAGCTGGGAAAACAGGTAATGAACTTCGCACTTCTGATCCTGGGAGTAAAGCTTGGAACAGCAGCAGGCCCTAATGTAATGAGTCTGATCGAAGCAGGTCCGGCGCTGATCTTACAGGAATTTGGAAATCTGGGAACCATGGTTTTAGGACTTCCTATCGCCCTTGCTCTTGGAATGAAGAGAGAGGCAGTAGGTGCAACCGTCAGTATTTGCCGTGAGCCAACTCTTGGACTGATCAACAATATTTATGGCCCTGATTCAGAAGAAGCAATGGGAACCATGGGAACTTATATGGTAGGAAACCTGTTTGGAACCATTTTCTTTGGCCTTCTTGGATCTTTAGGAGTCTTAACTGGCATTCATCCATACGCACTGGCTATGGCCTGCGGTATTGGTTCTGGTTCCATGATGACAGCTGCATCCACTGCACTGGCAGAAACCGTTCCTGCCATGGCAGACCAGATCCTTGCATATGCGGCAACATCCAATATCTTTTCCAATGTAGACGGAATGTATGTAGAACTCTTTATAGCGATCCCGTTGGCTAACTTTATTTATAACAAGTTATGCAAAAAGAAGAATTAGTGCAGGAGGAATGGTCATGAATACAGCTCAGAAATTTGTAAATTATTTTAAGATCCTCATACTTTGCAGCATTGCAGTCCTGACAACACAGTTGGTCAATAAAAAAGGAGATCTGGATGTAGCAGGTACCGTAGTTGGCTTACTGATGATCACAGTTGTCTGCCTTGCAGCCCTTCTGATCAGCGAAGTAAAGGCATTAAAAAAGATCCCTTCTTTTGCATGGGCTTCTCTTATCAGCCTGGTCCTTACCACTCCATGGTGTCCGTTAAATGAACTTGTGTTAAAATATACAGGTAATGTTTCCACAGGACAGATCGGAACTGTGATCCTGGTGGTGGCAGGTGTTTCCATTGGAACAAGACTGGCAGATGTAAAGCGTTTAAGCTGGAAGATCGTATTAGTAAGTATCTTCGTATTCTGTGGAACCTTCTTTGGTTCAGCGCTGATCGCGCAGCTTATTTTAAAGATGAAAGGCATTATTTAAGGACAGCATGAGGTAAGACCATGGATAAAAATGAGTTAAAACAGATCGTAATAAAAGAAGTAGATAAGTTGAAAGAGGATATTACAGGGCTGGGGGATGATATTTATAAGCATCCGGAGACTGGCTACCGGGAGTTTCGCACAACGGGTCTGCTGGCAGACCGGTTGGAAGCACTGGGGCTTAAGGTGCAGAAGGATATTGCGTATACAGGCTGTAAAGCTACAGCAGAAAAAAAGAAAAATGGGCCAACCATTGCAGTTTTAGGTGAGCTTGACAGCCTTCTTTGCTCTGCGCATCCGGACAGCAACCCGGAAAATGGTTATATGCATGCCTGCGGCCACAATATCCAGGTCAGCGTCATGTATGGAGTGGCAGCTGCCATGGTTAAGGCAGGCGCTTTGGATCAGTTAGATGGAAATGTGGAATTTATGGCAGTTCCTGCTGAGGAGTATATTGAGCTGGATTACCGCTCTGCGCTGAAAAAAGAGGGAAAGATCAAATATTTCTCAGGAAAGGCAGAAGCCATCAGCAGAGGCGTTTTTGATGGTGTGGATATGGCTGTTATGGCCCACAATTACCCAATCAGTGAACAGGGATACAAGTGTTCACCTGCCAGCGCCTGGAATGGTTTTATTGGAAAACAGGTAAAATTTGTTGGAAAACAGGCTCATGCAGGAGGTGCTCCATGGGACGGCATCAATGCCTTAAATATGGCAAATCTTGCTATGACAGGAATGCACTTTCAGCGGGAAACCTTCCATGATGATGACAAGGTGCGTATCCATGGGATCATTACAAAAGGCGGCGAAGTGGTAAATTCTGTGCCGGATGATGTGGAAATGGAACTGACTGTCCGGGCCAGAAATATAGAGGCCTTAAAAGATGCCAATGAAAAAGTGAACCGGGCCATTAAGGGAGCAGCGATCACTATTGGCGGTACCGCTGTGATCGAAGATACACCAGGGCAGATGCCTTTAAAGTACAATAAGGGCCTTGCAAAAGCATATGAGGAAAATGCCCGCATGTTCTATGAGGAGAAAGAAATACTTCCTTATTTAGACACAACAGCTTCTACAGATATGGGGGATGTTTCCCTTTTGATGCCGGTGCTGCACAGTTTATCCAGTGGTATTACAGGAGGGCTGCACTCAAAAGATTACCGCATTGTTGATAAAGAAGATGCTTATATCACGCCGGTGAAGATATTCTGCTGTATGCTTATCGATCTGTTATGGGATCAGGCGAAAGAAGCAGAAAGTATAATGAAAGAATACAAGCCGGACCTGTCAAAAGAGCAGTATCTTGAAATGATGGATTCCATGGAACGGACCATTTGCTATGGCCAGGAAAATGAATAGTAGGTAATTTGAACAGTAAGCGATTATATAGAAAACAGAAGGAACAGATCAATGAAATACACAGAACTTGACACACCATCTTTATTAGTAGATCAGGACATTATGGTGTCAAATATTGAGAAAATGCAGAAGTATGCAGATGAACAGGGAGTAGCGCTGCGTCCTCATACAAAGACACACAAAGCTCCGTATCTGGCAAAACTGCAGCGGGATGCAGGCTGCAAAGGCATTACTGTTGCAAAGATCGGTGAAGCAGAGGTTATGGCAGAAAACGGCCTGGATGACATTTTCATTGCCAATGAGCCGGTGGGAGATATTAAATTAAAACGTATCTTAAAATTAATGGAAACAAAGCAGGTTTCCTTCGGCGTAGACTGCCCGGAACATGTAGAGGCGGCAGACCGTATTTTTGCAGGAAGCGGAAAACACGCACAGGTAGTAGTCGAGATCGAAGTAGGAGAGAACCGCTCCGGTATCATTGAAGAAGATAAATTCTTTGAACTTCTTGACAGTATTAAAAAGGCAGAAAACGTAGATTTTCTGGGTATATTCTCCCATGAAGGACACTGCTATAACGCAGAGACTATGGAAGACTGCCATGAGAAGTTTATTGTAAGCCAGAAACGTACCCTTCATTTTGCCCAATTGGCAAAAGAACGTGGAATGGAGTGCAAACGTGTGAGCATCGGCAGCACACCAAGCCTTCTGTATCATTTTGATCTCCTTCCGGGAATTACAGAATTCCGCCCTGGAACCTATATCTTAATGGACGCTTCAATGGCAAATGTACTGAGAGATCTGGGCGATTGTGCAGCGACGGTTCTCGCTACTGTAATGAGCAAACCTACGGATGAAAGAGTGATCTTAGATGTAGGAGCAAAGGGACTGACTGCCCAGGAAAGAACGGTAGGCATTACAAAGACACCTGGAAAGGGAACAATCCTGGAGTATCCAGATGTTCATATCTTTGATGTTTATGATGAACATGCTATTATTTATAATAAGAAGTTCCATGATACTGTAAAGATCGGTGACAAAGTACGCATTGTCCCTGTACATATCTGTCCGGCGAATAACCTGTATGAGAAGGCATATCTGATCAAGGGTGATGAAGTAGTGGGAGAATATCCGATCCTTTGCAAGGGTAAGCTTCAGTAAATATCAGCAGTAATCATCAGAAAAGGTAACAGGAGGATAGAAAATGAAGATCGCACTGATCCAGATGAGCGCACAGCCCAAAAAAGAAGATAGTCTGGCCATTGCCGGAGATTACATAAAAAAAGCAGCCAGTGAAAAGGCAGATATTGCAGTTTTACCGGAAATGTTCAACTGCCCATACCAGACCGACAATTTCCCCATCTATGCAGAATTTGAAGGCGGCGAATGCTGTCAGGAATTATCTAAATATGCCGCAGAAAATAAGATATATTTAGTAGGCGGAAGCATGCCGGAAAAAGATGATAAAGGCCATGTATACAATACCTGCTATGTATTTGACCGTGAGGGCAGACAGATCGGAAAGCACAGAAAAGCCCATTTGTTTGACATTGCCGTAAAAGGCGGCCAGTGCTTTAAAGAGTCTGATACCTTAACAGCAGGAAACAGAGTATCTGTTTTTGATACAGAGTTTGGCCGTTTTGGACTGGAGATCTGCTATGACATCCGTTTTCCGGAATTTGCAAGACTGACAGCCATGGAAGGAGCAAAGATGATCTTTGTTCCAGCAGCATTTAACATGACTACCGGCCCGGCACATTGGGAATTTACCTTCCGTGCAAGAGCACTGGATAATCAGGTGTTCATGGCTGGCTGCTCCCAGGCAAGACAAAGTGAAGGCTATATCTCCTATGGAAATTCCATTATTACATCCCCATGGGGCGAAGTTCTTGGGAAGCTGGATGAAAAAGAAGGCATGTTGATCCAGGATATTGATCTGGATCGTGTGGAGGCAGTAAGAGAGCAGCTTCCTCTGATCAAACAGAGAAGAACGGATATCTATTCCCTTACAAAACTTTAATGTTCTTTTGGCGGACAGCAGCTGTCCCGTTCTACCATATGGTGAGGCACCAGGATCTTGGTAGCAGGAAGATCAGGATCTTCAATATGGTTGATCATCTGGGCAGCAGCTTCTGATCCCAGCTGGAAGGAGTTGATATCCACAGAAGTAAGCTGGGGAGAGGTAAGCCTTGCAAATAAAGAGTTATTAAAAGATACAATGGAAAGATCCTGTGGTATGGAAAGCCCCATTTCAAGGCAGACACGTTCCAAGGTTACAGCCAGGATATCATCACTGACTACAACAGCAGTGGGACGGTCTGGTATAGAGAGAAGACAGCGTAAAGGTGCGCTGTCTTTTTCTGATGCAGCCATTTCTACACAGTAATCAGCTCTTGGAAGGATGTTATGCTGCAAAAGGGCAGTCTGATAACCGCTTTTGCGGTCAGCAGAGAAGATCATGGATGTATCAGTTCCAATGTAGCCGATCCGCCGGTGCCCCATCTGGTACAGATATTCGGTGGCTTCCTGAGATGCCAGAAGGTTATCATTATCAATGTAAATAGTCTGGTTTGTATGGGTATAGGCTTTTCCTACCAGCACATAAAGAAAGCCTTCATTATAGAGAAAATCGGCAATGGGGTCATCCTGACGGGAATACAGGACAATAAACCCATCTACCTGGCCGCTGCGTGCCATGGTCTTTATCACTTGAAGGATCTCTTCTTCACTTTCACCTGTGATCACTGTATTAATATACTGCCGCTTGTTGCACAGCTGGCTGACCCCGCGGATAGCTTCCAGATAAAATGGGTTTTCATATGCTTCTCTGGCAGAAACAGGCAGAATGATCCCGATAGTACGGGAATTTTTGGAAGCCAGGTTGCTGGCCTGAAAATTGGGTTCATATCCTAACTGTGCCATGGCACGGCGTACTTTTTCTTTTGTTTCTTCGCTTATAGATGGATTGTTTTTGCAGGTTCTGGATACAGTAGAAGAAGATACACCTGCAAGAGCTGCTACGTCTTTTATAGTAACTGCCATGATAAAACCTCCTGGGTCCAGTAAAAATCGTATGGTATCATTTTAAAAGAGAATGAGATCTGTGTCAATGATAATTGTGCAAACACAATGCAAAAGTTGCATAAATATATTGCGGCATGTGAGCACTACCATTAAAAATAATAAAATGCCTGGAAATATGCACAAAATGCAATATGATAAATTGTGCAAAAGATAGAAAACCTAAAAAATATATAAAATACACTTGAAAATACAATGCAAATTTATTATATTTAGTGCAAGCGGTTGCACAATATTGCAGAAACATGAGACGGGGCACAAAAAGAAAGCAGGCCGTAATGTCCTCTCGGAGTCTTTCCTGTATCTGCCTTTATGGCCGATTTTCCGCCAGTCGCACCCGAATTTCAGAGGCGGACGCAACGCCAACGCCTCAGAAATTTGGGCACAACTGACAAAAAATCTTCTCACAAAATCAGACACAGAAAGATTCCGAGAGAACATCGATATAAAAGGAGGTTGCAGTTTATGAGCAGAAATGAAGAAGGTAAGAAAATCCTGTTCCTGTCACCGCTGACAGGAAGGTCAGTATCGTTGGAAGAAGTTCCAGATCCGGTCTTTTCACAGAAGATCATAGGAGACGGAATGGCTGTCATTCCATCAGATGGCAGAATCGTAAGTCCGGTGGATGCACAGGTAGTATCTGTAGCAGACACAGCTCACGCGTATGGTTTGAAAACAGAAGATGGTATAGAACTTCTGATCCATGCAGGTCTTGAAACAGTATCATTAAAAGGGGAGTGTTTTAAGGTACATGTAAAGCAGGGGGATACTGTAAAAGCAGGAGATGTGCTTGCAGAGATGGATCTCAAATTCTTGGAAGAAAGAAAGCTTAACCCCATTACACCGGTTCTGATCTGTGGAGGAATGGAAGGAAAAATACTGGTAAAGAGCCAGCCAGGACAGGTAGAAGCCGGAAAGAGTGAACTTTTGGCAGTGGCAGCAAAGCCAGAAGAAGCAAAAGTGCAGAAGGCAGAAGGAACAGAGGCAGAAAGAACAGAAGAAAACCAGGAAGCAGTATCAGAGCCAAAGCAGGAAAAGAAAAAGCTGTCCATCAACTTTGACTTTTTACAGAAGCTGGGAAAAGTACTGATGGCAGTTATCGCAGTTATGCCTGCAGCAGGTCTGATGATCAGTGTTGGAAAGCTGGTCCAGATGGCAGGAGCCGATATGAGTATGATCTTCACGGTGGGAAGCACTATGGAGAGCATTGGCTGGGCCATCATCAATAACCTGCATATTCTTTTTGCAGTAGCTATTGGTGGTTCCTGGGCAAAGGAGCGGGCCGGCGGTGCCTTTGCAGCTGTGATCGCATTTATCCTGATCAATGTAATCACAGGAGCGTTGTTTGGCATTACTTCTGACATGCTGGCAGATCCGGAGGCAGTTACCCATACACTGTTTGGAAAAGAAATCCTCGTAAATGGTTACTTCACATCTGTTTTAGGTGCACCTGCATTAAATATGGGTGTATTTGTAGGTATCATATCCGGTTTTGTGGGAGGCATTATTTATAATAAGTATTATAACTACAGAAAACTTCCAGATGCACTGGCATTTTTCAATGGAAAACGTTTTGTACCTATGGTAGTGATCCTCTGGTCTGTGATCATTTCCGCTGTTTTAGCTGTTGTATGGCCGGTGATCCAGGGCGGTATCAATGCATTTGGTGTATGGATCGCAGGTTCTTCCACAACATCACCGGTGCTGGCACCATTTATCTATGGTACTTTGGAACGTCTGCTCCTGCCATTCGGACTTCATCATATGCTGACTATTCCTATGAATTATACCTCCTTTGGCGGTACTTATGAGATCATGACAGGCGTAAATGCAGGAAGCAAGGTGTTTGGACAGGATCCTTTATGGCTTGCATGGGTGAATGATCTGATCAACTTCAAAAATGCAGGAGACATGGCTGCATATACAAATCTTCTTACAACAGTTACACCAGCCCGTTTTAAAGTTGGACAGATGATCGGCGCTACCGGACTGATCTCAGGTTTTGCCCTTGCAATGTATAAGAGAGTAGATCCAGATAAAAGAGACAAATACAGATCCATGTTTTTATCCACTGTACTTGCTGTATTTTTAACAGGTGTAACAGAACCACTGGAATTCATGTTTATGTTCTGTGCACTGCCATTGTATCTGGTTTATGCAGTACTTCAGGGCTGTGCATTTGCAATGGCCGGTATCATCCATCTGCGTCTTCACTCTTTTGGAAATCTGGAATTTTTCACCCGTATCCCAATGTCTGTGAAAGCAGGGCTGACAGGGGATCTGATCAATTTCGTGATCTGTGTGATCGCATTTTTTGTGATCGGATATGCAGTTGCTTATTTTATGATCGGCAAGTTCCATTTTGCAACACCGGGACGTCTTGGAAATTATACAGATGACGGGGCAGAAGAGGAAGAAAATAACAGCACAGAAAAAGGCGGCAGCCCAAAGAAGGATTCCCAGGCAGAACGGATCATCGCTCTTTTAGGTGGCAGGGAAAATATTGTTTTGGTAGATGCCTGCATGACAAGACTTCGTGTAACAGTAAAAGATGTAGATAAGGTTGCGGAGCTTCCGGCATGGAAAGCAGAGGGAGCTTTAGGGCTTTTAAAGAAGGATAAGGGAATCCAGGCAGTTTATGGACCAAAGGCAGATGTGCTGAAATCAGATATTAATGACATTTTATAAATGTTTTTTGGAATTGCTCTGATATAGAAAGGCAGAAAAATGAAAATCCTTACGTTAAATACACACAGTCTGGCAGAAGAAAATGCTACAGAAAAAATGCAGCTGTTTTCCGGTATCATAGAACAGGAACAGCCGGAGATCATGGCATTTCAGGAAGTAAACCAGACCATGGCAGAACCATTTATAAATGAAAAAGAAGTCTCTGGTTATCAGCCGGTAAATGGTCATGAAGGGAAAATGCGCCGGGATAACTATGCAGCTTCTCTGGTAGATGAGTTAAGAAAAAAAGGCCTTTTTTATTACTGGACATGGATCCCGGTAAAAGTGGGATATGATAAATATGATGAAGGAATGGCAATATTTTCCAAAAATCCCATTCATTCTTCCTGTGTATTTAATTTAAGTAATACAAATGATTACCATAACTGGAAAACCAGAAAAGCTTTAGGCATACACACAGAAAAGGGTTGGTTTTTTACAGTACATATGGGCTGGTGGAAAGATGAAGAAGAACCTTTTAAGGCCCAGTGGGAATCTTTTTCAGAAAATATCCGGAAATTAACAGATAAAAAAGAGACATCCCTGTGGGTCATGGGAGATTTTAACAGTCCTGCTTCTGTAAGGGGAGAAGGCTACGATCTTGTAAGTGGAAGTGGCTGGAAAGATACATGGAAGCTTGCAAAAAAGAAAGAGGAAGGCTTTACAGCACCGCCAAAGATCGATGGTTGGAAGGAAGCAGACAAAACATCGCCTAAGCAGGGAATGCGCATCGACTACATCTGGCATTGGGGAGATATTAATATAGAAGAATCCCGCATTTTATGTAACGGAAAAAGAGAACCGGTGGTTTCAGATCATTATGCAGTTATGATAGAAACCGGTAAATAATCCGGCAAATATTGATGATGCAGGTGCCAAATAATTATTTGAAAGAGAGTGTAAATACAGTGAAGAGAACAGCAGGAATACTTTTATCCATATCCAGTCTGCCGTCAAAATACGGCATCGGCTGTTTTTCAAAAAGCGCCTATGAATTTGCCGATTGGCTAAAAGAGGCAGGACAAAGTTACTGGCAGATCCTTCCTTTAGGACCGACCAGTTATGGGGATTCCCCTTATCAGTCATTTTCCACCTATGCAGGAAATCCTTATTTTATCAGTTTAGAAGATCTGATCGAAGAAGGCGTTTTAACAGAAAAGGAATGTGAAAAGCTGGAAACAGAGTCTAAAGAGGGGACGATCGACTATAAAAAACTGTATGAGGACAGGTATCCTATTTTACGAAAAGCCTATGAACGCAGCAACATCAGTGAAAACCCGGATTATCAGCAGTTCCTTGCAGAAAATGAATGGTGGCTTTCTGACTATGCGCTCTTTATGGCGGTGAAAGACAGGTTTGAGGGTAGACCATGGACTGAGTGGGCAGAAGATATCCGCCTTCGCTATGGTTATGCCATGGATTATTACCGGAAAGAACTGTATTTCGATATAGAATTCCAGAAATACCTGCAGTTTACATTTTATAAACAGTGGAATAAATTAAAGGCTTATGTAAACAGTCTGGGGATCCGTATGATCGGGGATATTCCAATTTATGTGGCTATGGACAGCGCAGATGCCTGGGCAAATCCTTCTTTATTCCAGTTAGATGAAAAGAATGTACCATATGCAGTAGCAGGCTGTCCGCCGGATGGATTCTCTGCTACAGGCCAGCTTTGGGGAAATCCTCTCTACCGCTGGGAATATCACAGGCAGACAGGTTATGAATGGTGGCTGCAGCGTCTTTCTCATTGCTTTAAGTTGTATGATGCAGTGCGCATCGACCATTTCAGAGGTTTTGACCAGTATTATTCCATTCCATATGGAGCGGAAACTGCCATCACAGGCCACTGGGAACAGGGACCGGGGATCGATCTTTTTAACCGGGTGCGCCAGGTGCTGGGAGAAAAAGAAGTCATTGCAGAAGATCTTGGCTATGTAACGGATTCTGTGAGAAAACTGGTCCATGACAGCGGATTTCCGGGAATGAAGGTACTGGAATTTGCCTTTGATTCCAGGGATTCCGGCTGTGCCAGTGATTACCTGCCCCATAACTATCCGGAGAATTCTGTGGCTTATACAGGAACCCATGATAATGAAACGCTGGCAGGCTGGTTTGACAGCATTACAAAAGAAGAGCAGGAACTGGTACGAGATTATCTGTGCGATCATTACACACCAAAGAAATATTTATACAGGTCTTTAAACAGTCTGGTGATGCGTTCCAAGGCAGCTCTTTGCGTGATCCCCATGCAGGATCATCTGGGGCTGGATAACCGTTATCGTATGAACAAGCCTTCTACTGTAGGAGAAAACTGGAAATGGCGTCTGAAAAAAGGAGATCTGACGGATCAGTTAAAAGCAGAGATCCGTGGTATGACCCGCAGATATGGACGTTTAAATGGTCAATAGCCTGCAATTCGTTTGTTTTTTAACAGAAACATAAGCTATTGAGAAAGAAAATCACTTGCAATGTATTTCGTATATGCGTATAATAAAAACAGAAACAGCCCGAATGAGCTGTTTCTGTTATGTTAATAAAACTTTTTTGATCTATATGCAACTGTTAAAAAAATCACAACAAAGAGGAGAAAACCAATGAGAGGAGTAGAAACCCGTATTCAGGAGATCCGTCACAGAATCTTCAGAGAAGTAGCCCGTATGGCTTATCATACTGAATGGCCTGTAGACAAGCGTATTGAGGAACTTCCATATAAGATCATTCCGGGAGAAGTTGGAAACTTCCGTAATGATGTATTCTTAGAGAGAGCTATTGTAGGAGAGAGACTGCGCCTGGCAATGGGACTTCCGTGCCGTAATGCATCTGAGCATGCGCCAGTTTCTGATAATATCGAAGCAGCAGACAAAGCAGAGACCTACTATACACCACCTCTGATCAATGTTATTAAATTTGCCTGCAATGCCTGCAGGGAGAAAAGAGTCCATGTAACTGATGGATGTCAGGGATGTTTAGCCCATCCTTGTGTGGAAGTCTGTCCAAAGGGAGCTGTTTCCCTGGACCGTACTACAGGACGCTCCCACATTGATGAAGATAAATGTATCAAGTGCGGTAAGTGTGCAACTGTATGTTCCTACAATGCCATTATCGTTCAGCAGAGACCGTGTGCAGCAGCCTGCGGTATGGATGCTATTTCTTCTGATGAAAATGGAAAAGCAGATATTGACTATGATAAGTGCGTATCCTGCGGACAGTGCCTTGTAAACTGCCCATTTGGCGCTATTGCAGATAAGTCCCAGATCTTCCAGACCATTCGTGCCATCCAGTCCGGTGAACGTGTATACGCAGCAGTAGCTCCTGCATTCGTAGGCCAGTTCGGACCAAAGGTAACTCCTGGAAAACTGAGAGCAGCTATGAAGAAATTAGGCTTTGCCGATGTATTTGAAGTAGCGATCGGTGCTGACCTTTGTGCAGCCCAGGAAGCACAGGACTTCTTAGACGAAGTACCGGAGAAGATCCCATTTATGGCAACCTCCTGCTGTCCTGCATGGTCTGTAATGGCAAAGAAGGTATATCCGAAGTATGCAAACTGCATCTCCATGGCATTGACTCCTATGACACTGACTGCAAGACTGATCAAGAAGCAGCATGAATCCGCAAAGGTTGTATTTATCGGACCATGTGCAGCAAAGAAGCTGGAAGCAATGCGCACCAGTATCCGAAGCGATGTGGATTTCGTACTGACTTTTGAGGAAATGGCCGGAATCTTTGATGCGAAGCATGTGGATATTGAAAATATTGAAGAAGATCCAAACGGTGTTAACGATGCTTCCACAGACGGAAGAAACTTTGCTGTTGCAGGTGGTGTAGCAACCTCTGTTAAGGATGTTTTAAAAGAACTTAGACCGGATATGGAAGTCAAGATCGCCAATGCAGAAGGCTTAAAAGAGTGCCGTCAGCTGTTAAAGCTTGCAACATTAGGCAAATATGACGGTTATCTGTTAGAGGGAATGGCATGTCCAGGCGGTTGTGTAGCCGGTGCAGGAACCATGCAGCCTGTAAAGAAATCCCAGGCAGCTGTCAATATTTACGCTTCCAAGGCAAACCATAAAAACTGTCATGAAACGGAATATGTAAAAGAGTTAGACAAGTTGGTGGATTAATGTTGTTTTAAATTACATTTTCCATTATAATAATAAGTGATTTTGGTAATTCAAAACACTGCTTTTCTCATGGTTATGAAAGAATGCCTGTGTTCAGGCTTCGTTTACCAGAAGGGGAGCAGTGTTTTTTGTATTCCGGTTTGGGAGCATAAAACATACAAATGGATAAAAAACAGTGCATCTGTTTACGAAAGAGGAGAGAAGTCATGAGTTTAAAAGAGTGTTATGAGAAAATGGGAGCCGATTATGAGGATGTATTATCCAGGTTAAGAAGTGAAGGGCTGGTACGCAAGTTTGCTGTTAAGTTTCTGGATGATGACAGCTATGCAGCTTTAAAAGATGCCATGGCCGCCGGAAACGCCCCGGAAGCATTCCGCGGCGCCCATACATTAAAAGGTGTAGCACAGAATCTGGGATTTGGCCCCCTTTACAAGGCGGCTGCACAGGTGACAGAGGTTTTAAGGCCGTCTGAAAACAGTTCCGGTGATATGGAAAAAGCAGCTGAACTGATGCCTGCAGTAGATGAAGAATATGCCCGCACAATAGCTGCTATTAAAGAACTTTAAAATTTACAGGTTTACAGGGAGCCTGACTGTAAAGGAAGATCCAAGGTTTGGTGTGCTGACCACATTAATGGTGCCGCCACAGAGACTGAGGATCTTTTTTACTAATGCCAGACCAAGGCCGTTGCCTTCTATACTGCGGCTGCCTTCTGCCTGGTAAAATTTGTCAAACATATGTTTTTGCACCTCTTCAGTCATGCCAATGCCGGTATTTGTTCGTCCAGGGTGGATAGAGAGGAAAAAGTGGCGCCGGATAGGGCGTTGAACTTGAAAGATATTTATGTTAAAATGCAGGCATGTGTATTTTGTGCCTGCATTTTTGAACCTGTGACCCGCTAAAAACATGGTAAAAACCATGGCTTTCCAGAAATTTGGGCACAACTGACAAAAAATCTTCTCACAAAATCAAGCACAGAAAGATTCCGAGAGAACATGTTTAAAAATAGGAGGTTCTGGCCCATGGTACGTCTCATTCTTATTGGAAAACGTATTTACAATAAATTTTCAGAAGATGAGATGACAGTGTACGCGGCTCAGGTCTCTTTTTTTGTGATCCTTTCTGTTGTTCCCTTTCTGATGCTGCTTCTTACGGCGGTCCAGATGATACCGGGGATCTCAAAAGCAGACTTTTTAGAGATCGCCATGGACATTGTACCGGCTGAATACAGATCTCTGGCATTTCGTGTAGTAAATGACCTGATGCTAAAATCACCGGCAACTATGATCTCTGCTACGGCTGTAACAGCCCTCTGGTCTGCAGGGCGAGGTATGTTCAGCGTAGCAAGAGGTTTAAACCGGGTCAATGGAAAAGGGAGAAAACACTGGTATGTGTTTAACCGCCTGATCTACTGTGGTTACACCATTCTTTTTATTGCAGTGTGCATTCTGTCTATGGGCCTTCTTGTGTTTGGACGAACGCTTCAAAGCTTTATCCAGAGTCATTTTCCGCTGATCGCACCTATTACCGGCTATGTGATTCAGATGCGCCAGCTATGGGGCTTTGGCATGCTTCTTATTTTCTTTCTGGGGATCTACTGCCTGGTCCCGGACCGGAAAGAAAACGTCAAAGCTGCTTTGCCGGGGGCTGTATTTTCCACAGCTGGCTGGATGCTTTTTTCTCTTGCATTTTCCATGTATTTCAATTTTACAGGTGGGAAAAACTATTCTTATATGTATGGCAGTCTTGCAGCTATCGCGTTGTCATTTTTGTGGTTTTATATCTGTATATGCATCCTGTTTATGGGAGCGGAATTGAACTGGTTTTGGGATGAGATATAGTGGGTGTCCTTGCACATCGGATTGCTACGTGCTTTGCACTCTTGCAATCCTAAAAACATTCGTAATCCGCTCATTTTTCTTTGAAAAATGGCTGCTTACTCATGTTTTTGCGGGTTTCAAGGTCAAAAATCCTTGTGCAAGCAAGCTTGCGTCGGATTTTAGACTTTGAAACCCTTGTTTGCAAAGTATTCCGGGAAAAAATGGAAAAACTCTTTGGATACACGGCTGACCATGCCATGTTTTCTGGCAATGAGTGCGATCTGGCTGATGACCCCCTGGTCTGACAGGGGGATTTTTAATAAGTCCTCGCCTCCTGATCTTGCCATAGAAGAAGGTACAAGAGCGATCCCTGCGCCGCACTGGGCCCAGGTCATGCTGGTCCTGGCATCATCATTGATACAAAGGTAATCAGGAGCAGTACCGGGAAAACAGTGACTGATAAAAGGTTCCCATCTGCGGTATACAATAAGGGGACAGGAAGCCAGGGAAGCTACAGAGATGGAAGCAGCTGCCGGGTCTGGGAAAAATTCAGGTTTTCCCACTGCCATCATTGGTTCTGCCTCTAAAAAGTGGCACTGATAAGATTCTGTAGGAAGAGGAGTCCTTACTACTGCAACTTCAATAAGACCGGAATTAATCTGGTCCATCAGCTCGTATGTATTTCCTTCACTGATGCGTAAAGTCACCTCCGGGTGGAGACTGACAAAAGAGGAGAGCGCCCGGATCAGTCTGGGAGTCTGCACAGATGAGATCATACCCATATGCAGCGGTCCTCTTAATCCCTGGCCCATCTGCTGCAGTTCATCAGATATCGCGGTAGTCAGATGCAGGATGTGCAAAGCCTTTTCATAGAAAACTTTTCCGGCTTCCGTGAGAAAAATGCTCCGGGAACCCCGCTCAAAAAGCACCACACCCAGTTCATCTTCTAGCAGCTTCATCTGGGCACTTAAAGGCGGCTGGGAGATATGCAGGGATTTGGCAGCCGCGGAAATATTTCCCTCATTTACAATAGCTATAAAATATTCCATTTGTTTCAGATTCATAACAGCCCCCCTTTTTTTTACAAATTCTGCAAAATGTTTATAAAAAATATCTATAGGATAAACATATAATTTCTATATTAAATCAATATTTTAAATATAGGTTTTCATGTGCTATAATACCAGACAGTTAAATAAAATACAATATTTTTAGGAGAAATGCATTATGAAGCGATTACTCAGTTATATGGGTGCCTACAAGAAGGAGAGCATACTGGGGCCGCTGTTTAAGATGCTGGAGGCCAGCTTCGAGCTGTTTGTGCCTTTAGTAGTGGCAAGTATGGTAGACGTAGGTATTGCAAACAGAAGTGTATCTTATGTGGTGCGCATGGGAGGTCTTCTTTTGCTCCTTGCAGCTATTGGACTGACCTGTTCCCTGACAGCCCAGTATTTTGCAGCCAAGGCAGCCACGGGAACAGCCACTGCATTGCGGAATAACCTGTTTTCCCATATTGGGACTCTGTCTTATACGGAGATCGATACCATAGGAACCTCTACGCTGATCACACGGATGACCAGTGACATCAACCAGGTGCAGAACGGCATTAATATGACCTTGCGCCTGCTGCTTCGTTCCCCATTTGTGGTATTTGGCTCCATGATCATGGCATTTACCGTAGATGCTCATACAGCTATGATATTTGCAGTGACTATTCCTGTATTGTGCGTTGTAGTATTTGGCATCATGCTTGTAAGTATGCCGTTATACCAGTCTGTGCAGAGGCAGCTGGATAAAGTTCTTCTGACTACAAGGGAAAATCTCATGGGAGTACGTGTGATCCGTGCTTTTAACCGCCAGGAAAATGAGCGTGAGAAGTTTGAAGAAGAAAACGGCAGCCTGGTAAAAATGCAGGTATTTGTAGGAAAGATATCTGCACTGTTAAACCCTGTTACTTATGTGATCATTAATATTGCTACTGTAGCTGTGATCTGGGTAGGTGCCACAAGAGTAAATGCCGGTATCATCAGTCAGGGTAAAGTCATTGCTCTTGTAAATTATATGGCCCAGATCCTGGTAGAACTGATCAAAATGGCAAACCTGATCATCCTGATCTCCAAGGCAGTTGCCTGTATGAGACGTGTGGACAGCGTATTTGAGATCAAGAGCAGCATTGAGGAAAAAACTCATGAGATAAAAACTCGTGGCGCAAAAAGCATGGAAGATACCACAGAAAAAGTCAGTGCTGAAACTGCAAAAGTGGAATTTGACCATGTAAACTTTGCTTATGCAGGTGCAAAATCTGATTTCCTTACAGATATTTCCTTTAAGGCAATGAAAGGACAGACGATCGGCGTGATCGGCGGTACAGGTTCCGGCAAGTCTACGCTGGTAAATCTGATCCCAAGATTTTATGACGTAAGAGAAGGAACTGTTCTTATTGATGGAAAAGATGTAAGAGACTTATCCCTTACAGATCTAAGACATGCTATTGGCGTGGTACCCCAGAGAGCTGTCCTCTTTAAAGGCACGCTCCGTGATAACATGCGCTGGGGCAAGGAAGATGCTTCTGATGAAGAGATCTGGCATGCACTGGATGTTGCCCAGGCAAGAGATTTTGTTGAAGCAAAAGGAGAAGGACTTGACCTGGTGATCGACCAGGGCGGCCATAACTTATCCGGTGGCCAGCGCCAGCGTCTTACTATTGCAAGGGCACTGGTGAGAGATCCGCAGATCCTGATCATGGACGACAGCGCATCTGCTCTTGACTTTGCAACAGATGCAAGACTGAGAAAGGCCATCCGGGAAAATACAAAGGATATGACTGTATTTATCGTTTCCCAGAGAGCAACTACCATCCGCAATGCAGATACCATTCTGGTGCTGGATGATGGAAAGCTGGCAGGTATGGGCAGTCATAAGCAGCTCTTGAAGGAATGCGATGTTTACAGGGAAATCTGCCTGTCACAGCTGTCAAAAGAGGAGGTGGAACGGGATGAGCAGTAAAAAGCCGAAAATGAGCCGGGATAAGAGCATTGAGACATTAAAAAGAGTCCTTGATTATATTGCTGCTTACAAATGGGCAGTATGTTTATCCCTTTTGTTAGCATTAGTAACAGTTGCATTTACTCTTTATATCCCTATCCTTACAGGCAAAGCAGTGGATGAGACCGTAAGTCAGGGAAATGTGGATTTTGCAGCCCTGATAAACATTATTAAAAAGATCATCATGGCAATGGCAGCTACCGCCATCAGCCAGTGGCTTATGAACCATATCAACAACATTATCACCTACAGAGTGGTAAAAGATATCCGTACAAAAGCCTTCGGACATCTGGAAGTCCTTCCTTTAAGTTATATTGACTCCCATCCTTCCGGTGATATCATCAGCCGTATTATTGCAGATATCGATCAGTTTTCTGAAGGCCTGCTAATGGGTTTTACCCAGTTTTTTACAGGAGTGATGACCATTCTTGGAACCTTGCTTTTTATGGTTTCCATTAACCCGCTGATCACACTGGTAGTTGTAGTTTTAACGCCTGTTTCCCTGTTTGTTGCAAGCTTTATTGCCAAAAAGACATATGTTATGTTTAAACATCAGTCTGAAACAAGAGGTGAGCTGACTACACTGACTGATGAAATGCTTGGAAATATGAAGGTGGTCCAGGCTTTTGGATATCAGAAAGAAGCAGAAGAACGTTTCCATAAGATCAACAACAAGCTGGCCGGATACAGTCTGCGTGCTACTTTCTTTTCATCCATTACCAACCCGGCTACCCGTTTTGTAAACAGCCTGGTCTATGCAGCTGTTGGTATTACTGGTGCTTATGCAGTTATCAGGGGTTTTATGACCGTTGGACAGCTTACCAGCTTTTTAAGCTATGCAAACCAGTACACAAAGCCATTTAACGAGATCTCTGGCGTTGTAACAGAACTTCAGAATGCCCTTGCATCTGCAGCCAGAGTATTTGAACTGATCGATGAAAAGACTATTCTGGAAGATAAGAAAGATGCCACAGTCCTTGAAAATGTAAAGGGACAGGTGGAGATCGAACATGTAAATTTCTCTTATACACCGGACAGACCTTTGATCGAAGATCTGAACCTTTCTGTAAAGCCTGGTGAGAGAGTAGCCATTGTAGGGCCTACTGGCTGTGGAAAGACCACAGTGATCAACCTCCTTATGCGGTTCTATGATGTAAATTCCGGTTCTATTAAGGTAGAGGGAAAAGACATCCGTGACGTTACCAGAAAAAGTCTTCGCACCAGCTATGGCATGGTGCTTCAGGAGACCTGGCTGAAATCAGGAACTATCCGTGACAACATTGCATACGGAAGACCGGAGGCAACAGAAGAAGAGATCGTAAGTGCAGCAAAGGAAGCCCATGCCCACAGCTTTATCATGCGAATGCCTCAGGGCTATGATACTGTGATCAGTGAGGACGGCGGAAACCTGTCCCAGGGCCAGAAGCAGCTTTTGTGCATAGCCAGAGTTATGCTCTGCCTGCCGCCGATGCTGATCTTAGATGAGGCAACATCCTCTATTGATACCCGTACTGAGATCCGTGTTCAGAAAGCCTTTGCCAAGATGATGGAAGGAAGGACCAGCTTTATTGTTGCCCATCGTCTTTCTACTATCCGCGAGGCAGATATGATCCTTGTTATGCGCGACGGGCATATTGTAGAAAAAGGAAAGCACGAAGAGCTGCTGGCAAAGAACGGCTTTTATGCTGAGATCTATAACAGCCAGTTTACAGCTGTAGGATAAAAGAAATGTTAAATTTATAAAGAAACTTATAAAGCCAGTCCCTTTTTGAGAAAATAGGGGCTGACTTTTTTCGTGACTGTCTGTATAATAAAGTCTAAATGATAATAATACGGATGATGATCCACATCCCAAAGGAGGAATTTTTATTATGGAAACCGATCCGCAATCGGCCAGTATTTTCACACAGCTTCTTATTCTTCTGGTATTTACTCTTATAAGAGGATATTTTGCAGGAGCAGAGATGGCTGTGGCATCTGTAAACAAAAACAAGATCCACAGGTTAAAGGAACAGGGAAATACAAAAGCAGCCCTGATCGAGCACCTGATGGAAGGCTCAACAGCATTTTTATCTGCGATCCAGTTGATAGTCACACTGGCCGGTTTTCTTTCCAGTGCGGCAGCAGCAACAGGGATTTCAGAAATATTAGCTGTAAAGATGAACCAATGGGGCATACCTGGCAGCAGGATCGCTGCACTGGTACTTGTTACCATTATCCTTGTTTATGTAAATCTGGTATTCGGAGAACTGATCCCTAAGAGAATAGCATTGCAGAATGCAGAAAAATTCAGCTTATCCTGCATTGGCCTGGTCTATTTTGCATCCTGCGTGGTAAAGCCTTTTGTAGGTCTTTTAAATGTTTCTACCAGTGGGATCTTAAAGCTTTTCGGTATGCATCATGAAGATCTGGAAAGTGATGTTTCAGAGGAGGAGATCAAATCCCTTCTGGAAACGGGAAGCGAGACTGGTGTATTTAATGAGATCGAGAAAGAGATGATCACTTCGATCTTCTCATTTGATGATAAAAAAGCAAAAGAAGTCATGGTGCCAAGACAGGATATGGTAGCCATTAACATTGATGAACCGGTGGATTCTTATCTGGATGATATCCTCCAGTCCATGCATTCCAAGATCCCGGTATATCAGGAAGATATTGATAATATCATCGGTATCCTTTCTACGAAAGCGCTGACGATCGAAGCAAGAAAGAAATCTTTCGAAGATCTGAATATCCGCTCTCTTTTAACACCTGCCTATTTTGTTCCGGAAAACAGGCGTACAGACGCTCTTTTCAGGGAAATGCAGCAGAAGAAGGAAAAACTGGCTATACTGATCGATGAATACGGCGGAGTATCCGGCATGGTCACTCTGGAAGATCTGATTGAGGTGATCGTCGGGGACATCCACGAAGAATATGAAGAAGTAGAACCTGAGATCATTGAACAGGAACCGGGACATGTATACAGCCTTTCTGGAAGTATAGCATTATCGGATCTGAAAGAAGAATTCCATCTGGATGTGGACAGCGTATACGATACCTTATCCGGTTATCTCATAGAGGCTCTGGGATATATCCCAACTGAAAAGGCACTTCCTCTTACTGTAACCACCCCGGAAGCGGATTACGAGATCCTGAAAATGGATGACCGTGTGATCGGCCGGGTGAAAATGACACTGAAAGAAGCACAAGCTCCGGAAATCGGGGATGCAACATAAAAATATAAGCAGTCCCGACTGATATATGGGACTGCTTTTTAATTGTTTTTCTGCTTGTAGAAACAGCAGGTTGCTTTTCGAAAACTCGTAATTTTGTTATGATCTATGTACTCTCGGAATCTTTTTGTACTTGATTTTGCGAAAAGATTTTTTGTCAATTGTGTCCAAATTTCTGAGGCGTACGCGGTGCGTACGTTGATGAAATTCGGGTGCAACTGGCGGAAAATCGGCCGCAAAGGCAAGTGTAGGAAAGACTCCGAGAGTACATATCTATATAATGGAGGTAGATGCCATGGAAACAAAGAATATTATTTTAGAGCTTCGCACGAAAAAGGGGTTGTCTCAGGAAGAGTTAGCACAAAAGGTTATGGTTACACGGCAGGCAGTGTCACGCTGGGAAAATGGGGAGACGGTTCCAAATACGGAGACCTTAAAGCTTTTGTCAAAGGAATTTGACGTGTCGATCAATACACTTTTAGGTGCTCCAAGGCAGCTTGTTTGCCAGTGCTGCGGAATGCCATTAGAGGATGGAATCATAAGTCATAACAGCGATGGTACATTAAATGAAGAGTATTGCAAATGGTGCTATGCCGATGGAACCTACACCTACAGCAATATGGATGACCTTATCGATGTCTGTGTAAAACATATGGTAAATGAAGATTTCACAGAAGAACAGGCACGTTCTTATATGAAACAGCTTCTCCCCAGTCTGGATTACTGGAAAAGATATGAAGAATTAAGTGACAATGGGCAATTTGAGGCATTTAAAGAACAGCTGATAAAAGAGATCAATGATCTTCATATAAAAGGTCTTCTGAAAGTGGAGAAATTGAACGCCCTTGTGGGCAGCTATGTAAATCTGGGATATCCGCTGCCTAACGGAAAAACAGTAAAATTTTTAAATGATGAAACCACTTATCTGGGAAATCAGCTGGAGCCAGAATTTGGCGGAGACAGGTATTTCGGTATCCTTGCTAATATGGATTTTATTATGGTCAGCACCTATGGGCCAGAAGGAGAAGATCCGGAACTGGTTCTTTATAAGAAAAGATAACAAATCTATTGCTGTTTCATTCTGTGCAGAAATATGGTATGATTAAAAATAAGCATGAATGTCAGAGGAGGTGCAGATATGGGAAGCTATTTGAATCCGGGAAATCTTTCATTTCGTGGCAGTTTGCGTTCTAAAATATATGTGGATAAAAGCGAATTGATCGCAAGGACCAATGAAGCTCTTTGCACAGAACAGAAATATATCTGCGTGAGCCGTCCGAGAAGATTTGGCAAGTCAATGGCAGCTAATATGCTTGCAGCATATTATGACCGAAGTGAAAATACAGAGGAATTGTTTCAGGATCTTGCAATCAGTAAAGATAAATCTTATCAGGAAAATCTGGATCAGTATGATGTGATCAAAATCAATATGCAGGAATTTTTAAGTATGTCAAAAACAATGGAAGAAATGCTGGAAATGCTTAAAGATTATCTGGTATCAGATTTTAAGGAAACATATGGTGAAGTACAATTTCGGGATGAAAAGAATTTGATCCAGGTTATGAAAGATGTCTTTGCTTATACCAGGTGTCCTTTTGTGATCCTGATCGATGAATGGGATTGTCTGTTCCGGGAGTATAAGCAGGATAAAGAGGCACAGAAAAAATACCTGGATTTTCTACGGGCATGGCTGAAAGATAAGGATTATGTGGCACTTGCTTATATGACGGGAATCCTTCCAATTAAAAAATATGGTTCTCATTCTGCGTTGAATATGTTTACCGAATATTCTATGATAAATCCAAGAGAAATGGCAGAATATTTTGGTTTTACAGAAGCGGAAGTAAAAGCATTATGTGAAAGGTTCCATAGAAATTTTGAAGAGACCCGTGCCTGGTACGATGGGTATGAATTGGTAACGGTGGATGGACAAGACAGGATTTCTTATTCAATGTACAGCCCAAAATCCGTAGTAGACGCGATGCTTAGTGGTGTGTTTGATAATTATTGGAACCAGACGGAAACATATGAGGCATTAAAAGCATATATTCAATTGAATTTTGACGGACTGAAAGATGCAGTAATCCGTATGCTTGCAGGAGAAAGAGTTCAGGTCAATACGGGAACATTTTCCAATGATATGACAAACTTTCAGGGAAAAGATGATGTGCTGACATTTACTGATCCATCTGGGATATCTCAGCTATCACTGGCCGGATAAGACAGTTACAATCCCAAATAAAGAAGTTTCCCAGGAATACATCAATGCTATCAGTACAATGAAGTGGTCCGAGGTGACTGCATCTGTTGAGGCTTCAAAAATATTGTTAGAAGATCTTTGGAATCTGGATGAAAAGGCAGTAGCAGAAGGAATTGATAAAGCCCACAGGGAGATTTCAATCCTTCAATATAATAACGAAAATGCGTTAAGCTGTACGATCAATCTGGCGTTTTATTATGCCAGGGAATATTATACGATCGTCCGTGAATTGCCTACAGGAAAAGGTTTTGCAGATGTTTGCTTTATTCCGAGAAAAATGCATTTTGATAAACCGGCAGTGATCATGGAATTAAAATGGGATAAAAGCGCAAAAGGCGCTATCAGTCAGATCAAAGAGAAGCAGTATGTGGATGCTTTAAAGGAATACAAGGGGAATTTGCTTCTGGTGGGAATTAATTACGAGAAAGATACAAAGACACATACCTGCGTGATCGAACATGCATATAAGAGTTGATTGACATAAAAGAAACGAAAAGATATCCCCTGGATTTCTGCCTGGCATAAATTCAGGGGAACTTTTGTGATTTGTATTATTCAGCCTGGAATCCATCCACTCCCTTAAAGGAAGAGTAACCATCATCTGCCATGATGGTAGTGCCGTTGATAGCACTGGCTTCCGGCAGAGACATGAGCCAGCTGGCTTAAATTAATGGTTCCCATAAGGTTGATGTTAATTGTGTTCTGGATATTAGAAAGATCTAGATTCACAAAAGCCCCGCGGGTGCCCACAACACCGGCTACATTGACGAGAATATCGATTCTTCCATATTTTTCCATAACTGCAGAGACTACATGGCAGCAGTCATCTGCAACAGAAACATCTGCTTTAATAAAAGTAACTTCTCCTTCTTTTTGGAGTTCTTTCACAGCGTTTTCACATTCGTGACGTCCAAGAATAATAACGATATCTTTGCAGGAGAGAAATTTTTTAGCTGTGGCGAAACCGATCCCTTTGGCTCCACCTGTTACAATCACGATCCGATCCATAAGAAAATACCCCTTTCTTAACACATTGTTTATTATATAACAATATTTTATAACAAAATCAGGAATTTTGGTTTCAGGAAGATTTTAATACCATGTTAATGAAAAACTTTACGCAACAACCATCTCATGTTACTATAACTATAAAAGAAATATGGAATATAAAGAGGTGAAGATTGAAAATATGAACGACCGGCAGTTGCTTTCTTTTATGAAGATCGTGGAGACAGGGAGTTTTTCTAAAGCGGCAAAGGACAGTTTCATCTCAGTGCCTGCCATAGTACAGCAGATCGACCGGCTGGAGGAGGACCTGGGATTTAGTTTGTTTTTAAGGAACAACCAGGGTGTCAGACTGACGGATCAGGGAAAGATTTTTTTCGATGCAGTGTTGGAAATGCAGAAGATATACAAAACAGCAATCAGGAAGATCCAAGGGGAAGAACATAAGGAAATCAACATTGGAGTGGCTTTAAACCAGTGTCCTGAATTTTTAATGAAGGGTTGCAGTGCATTTCAGAGAAAATATCCACAGATGATACTTCATTTAAAAGAACTGCCCTATGAGGAGCATCTTGATATGATCCGCCAGGGGAAGATAGACCTGACAGTCATTGCAAAACCTAAAGATTCCAAACTTCCAGATTTTGTATATTAGGAGCTTTGTATAGATACCTGCGCTTTTGGGATCAATAAAGAATCTGTCCTGGCCCGGAAAAAGAAGATCAGAAAGCAGGATTTAAACAGTGTCAGAGTCCTTTGCGGAAATTATCAATATATGGAAACATCTTTTGAGGAAATGTTAAAAGATACTGGGGCAAAGCTGCAGGAACTTCATACAGAATATAATCTGGAATCTATGATACAGGCGAAATTCCATGATTCACTGCTGGTATTTCACAGACACTGGGAGAACTGTTATTCCCATATTTTAAAAGTACTGCCTTCGGATATCAGGGCCGGCAGTGTTGGTGTAGTGATGAGAAATGGAGAAGAAAAACGGCTGAAGGATCTGGTGCAGGAGATCCAAAAAGCGGTGTGAGGCAGATTGGTGGTGTGTCACGACAAACGCATGAGTAAATAAATTGTGAAACGCCCCTTTTCTGATAAAATTAAAAGAAAAGGGGCGTGGGTATATGCAGGAATTATTAGATTGGATGGAATACATAGAAGATGATCGCCAGCAAAGAAAAGTTCGTCACACATTAAAAGACATTCTTGTTATTGTGTTGTTTGCAACGTTAGCGAATGCAGATGACTGGGTAGAAATGGCATTGTTTGCAGAAAGTTATCAGGATTATCTTCGCAAATATATTGAATTAAAAAACGGAATACCATCTCATGATACGATTAGACGTGTAATGGGGATGACATCACCAGAAATATTACAGCAGCTCTATGGAAAATGGCAGGATCGATTAAATCAGAATGAAGGGGAACTACTGAAAAAGATCATCTGTATTGCTGGGAAAACTATGCGTTCCAATAAAAGCGGAGATGGGAAGGCGGGCCATATTGTATCAGCATGGATTAAAGAGGATGGTTTCTGTCTTGGTCAAAAAGCGGTTGAAGAAAAAAGCAATGAGATTGCAGCAATCCCCGAATTGTTGGATAAGATCCAGATAAAAGGTCAGATTGTAACGATTGATGCAATGGGAACGCAAATCGTAATAGCGGAGAAAATAAAGAAAAACGGGCAGAGTATGTGCTGGCATTGAAGAAAAATCAAAACAGTCTGTGTGAGGATGTACAGGAATACTTTTCAGATGAGAAATTCCAAAAAGAGATCCGTGAAAGCGAAAATTACAAAAAACACAAGAAAAAGCGCATGGTAAAATCGAGATCAGAGAGTATTATCAGACAGAGAATATTAAGTGGTTAATCCAGAAAAAGAACTGGAAAGGTCTGTCCAGCATCGTAATGGAAAAGAAAACGCTGAAGAAAGAAGGAAATACAAGGATAGAGTATCGTTGTTTCATCAGCAGTTTAAAATCAGACATTGCCCAGGTCAGCCACGCAGTGAGAGGCCACTGGGGGATAGAAAGTATGCATTGGTATTAGGATATAATATTCCGGGAAGATGCGAATACAACCGTAAATAAGTTGGTAGCACAAAATTTGAATATTATAAGAGAATGGAGCCTAAGTATTTTGAAACCGGTACAGATAACAAGACATAAACTGTCGATGAGAAAGAAGAAGTTTGTACTCAGCCTGCGCCCAATTCAGTATCTGGAAGAACTTTTAGAAGCTTAAAAAATAGATAAAAACAGAATTAATGAGGGATGGTCATTCACGTGTTTGTCGTGGATTGCGTAGAAATATGTATTGTTATTGTTGCACACTTCTGATATACTAAATAGATATTTTTCGGAGGAATTATATATGAGTAAAAGTATATCAATAAGCATCAGAGTTAGTGAAGAAGATCTAATGAAACTTAAGCAGGCAGCTCGATTGGAGGCTTACGCTTCATATAGTGAATTTATTAGACGTACGGTGCTAATGGAAGCAAATGTAATCCTTAAAAAGGATAAAATGGAAGCTGCTTTAGAAAAAAATGTTTAACAAAACACAGCATTAAATGTATGTCGGAGGTTATGGTATATGGATGCAAGGGAGCAATTGAAAGCTCTGATTGAGAAATATATACAATACAAAAAAGAAAAGAAAACGGAAGAATTAAGTGAGGAATCAACGAGATCTTGGATTAATGAGTTCTTGGAGATTTTTGATTGGGATGTTTTAAACATTCAACAGGTTCAACAAGAAAAAATCGTAGATGATTCTCAAAAAGATAAGCTGGATGAAATTAATTCTTCGCATACCAAACCAGATTATTCCTTGATGAATGGAGCATCAGTAAAAGCATATCTGGATGCAAAAAACCCTGATGTAGATATTTTTAAAAACAAGGATGCCGCATTTCAAGTTAGGTCATATGGATGGTCGGCTGGATTGCCATGCTCATTTTTAACTAATTTTGAACAGATGGTTATTTTTGATTGCCGTTATGCCCCACAAAAAGGTGAGGATGCAGGTGTTGCGGCAATTCAGATTTCTATTGATCATTACATTTCAAGATTTGACGAGTTGAATAATCATTTTAACCGTCACCTTGTTTATGGAAATAACCTTCAGAAGTTGTACAGTTCGGAAAAGGTAGAAGGTTCAAAAACACTTGACTCCACTTTTAACAAACTATTATCAGACTTTCGGTTACAATTAGCAAACGAATTATATGTAAACAATCCAAATATTCTTGATGAAGACGAATTAAATTATTATGTGCAAATAATCTTGGACAGAATTGTATTTATCAGGGTTTGCGAATCAAGAAAAATCGAAAAAGAAGGCTTGCTTTTGGAGTTTCTGAAAAAAGATTTTTGGAATGAATTTAAAAAGAGTTGCTATGTTGATTTCTATAATCATTATGATGGGGCAATGTTTTCGAGGGACAAGAAATTTGATCAGATAGTCTTATCAAATGATCTGTTTGAACCATTCATAAATAAACTTTATTATCCTTATCCGTATAAATTTGATGTTATTCCTACAAAGGTGATAGCCAAGATATATGAAGAATTCCTTGCGTATTCACTTCGAATTAATAACGGAGTTGTTGCCACGGAACTGAAGGAAGATTATGTTAAAACGAATGGAGCTATACCAACGCAAGAATTTATTGCAGATGCAATATGCCGGGAAACTGTTCAGAAGAAAGCATACGGTAGCTATCAGGATATACTATCAACGAAGGTTCTTGATCCTTGTTGTGGGTCTGGGGTTTTTCTACTTTCGGCATATGAGATTTTTGCAGGAATAATGATGAATCTCACGTCCAGTAGCAATAAATGGTGTGTAATTGAAGATGACAAGAAATATCTCACGATAACAGCTAAACAGGAAATCATGAAGAACTGTTTGTTTGGTATAGATTGCGATCCTACAGCTGTCGAAGTGACGAAAATGTCTCTTGCACTCAAAGTAGTAGATGATACGAATGAATTGTATCTGAATGAAATAGGTGTATTCGGAGAGAAAATACTCAGCGACATTCACAATAATATTAAGATAGGAAACACTCTTGTAGACACAGATATATTTTGTAATGCAAATGAGATAAAATATATCAGACCACTAAGCATCAAAGGTTTTGCATTCAAGAAAATATTTGATGATAAAGGCGGATTTGATTATGTTGTAGGCAATCCTCCATATGTGGAAACCAAACACTTTAAGGCTGCTTCTTTGCGCGTACACGATTATCTTCATGATCACTACAAAACCTTTGAAGGAAAAGCAGATTTATCTGTACTTTTTATCGAGCGTACTATGGGACTTTTAAACTCAACTGGAAAATTGGGAATGATCATCCAGAGAAGATGGTTTAAAACCAATTATGGAAAGGCCGCAAGATCTTTTATAATGGAAGGCTATCATTTGCATAAACTGCTTGATATTGAAACAAATGCACTGTTTAAAGGTCGGATTACATATGTTTCAATAATGATTCTTACGAAAGAAAAGAATACTACTGTTCAATATGATTTAATTCCGGGCGATACATTGGATGTTCAGTTGTATTTTGAAAATCCTGGTACCCCAGACAGTATCTCGGCTGATTATTTTCTGTCACCGATATGGGCGCCTGAACAGAAAGCTGTATTTGAGATTAAGAATAAGTATGCGAAAAAGTATGGAACCGTCGGTGAAAACGAAAACATAGATGTTCGCGATGGAATTCAGGCATTATGGAAAAAGGTGTATGATATTGTTGATTACTATGAACACAATGGCTTGATTAGCGGAAAAAATGGGTTTGGTGATCAGGTTGATATTGAAAAAGAGATGGTAAAACCGGTAGTTTATAATAGGGAGTTTTTGCCATTAAGAGAAATTGTTCCTGATGCATATAGAGTATTTCCATACATGGGCGATGACCATAAAACAAAAATAAGCATTAAAGAAGTACAGGAAAAGTATCCTCTTGCGTATAAGTATTTGGAGAGTAACAAAAAACTTATTACTGGTAAGGTAAGGCATAATGATGGTGAATATTGGCACACCTATACAAGAGAACATAATCATGATTCTTTTGAGAGTCCTAAAATCATTGTTCCAATGACCACAAAAGAAACCTATGCAGCTTTCGTTGCGGACAAAGGATTATACATGGATAATTCAAATGTGTGGTTTTTAAATTATCGCGGAAATAATGAGTGCGTAATGAAAGCATTAACAATGATTATAAACTCCACACTGTTTTCGGTGTTTGGAAAATCTGGTGCAAATCCAGCAAGTAACGGTTATTATAAGTTCAATAAACAGTTTATTGAACCGATTCCACTGCCAAATGAAAAGATCTTTCCATCAAATAGTTTTATTATAAAGCTTGCAGGATTGTATGATGAGATAAGGTCACTATTAGATGAATATGATAAGGCGAACTTGGTAGACAAAAAATCTTATAGGGATATGATGGAGGCAAAATGGCAAGTGGTTGATATTTGTTGTATGGATCTGTATGATATAGAAGTTGATGAAAGAATGCTTATTAATAGTGTTGGACGCGTTGAAAGTAGAATTCCTGGAGGCGATGAAGAATGAAAAAAATAATATCATCCATTCAAACAAAGTTTCCTAAATGCGGCAATCAATCTATAGAAAAGGCCTTGGTTCTTTCATATATACGAAGCAAATCTATTCGTTATTGTGATAGCAATATTATATGCTCGTTTCTTACGGGAGACGACTTTGAGTATGAATTGATTGCAGACTATATTGATGATAGAACTGCAATAAAAGATTTGGATGACCTTATTGTAGCCTTTGAGCTACTTGTGGATTCAAATGAAAAAAAGAATAAAGGGGTAGTATATACTCCTCCCATCATACGAGATTATATTTCTGAAAATGTAATTGGAAATAAGAAAATTCCGAAATTAATAGATCCATCCTGCGGATGTGGAGCTTTTCTGATATCGTCTGTTAAAGCTATAAAGAATAAGCATGATATTTCATATACGGATTTATTTTCTACATATATTTATGGCGCGGATATTGAGGAACACAGTATAGAAAAATGTAAGGTACTTCTCAGCCTTCTTGCATTGGAAAGTGACGGAGAAATTATCCAGAATTTTTCTAATTTATTTGTATGTAATTCGTTGGAATATTTCAGCACTAAGAGTTATAAGAATAAGTTTGATGTGGTGGTGGGCAATCCACCTTATGTAAGAGCCAAGAATATAGATCTAAATGTCAAGGAATTATTGGATAAATGGGAAGTTGTCACAGGAAATGTTGATTTGTATATTCCGTTCTATCAGTTGGGAATGGAATTGCTGAAGCCTTGCGGAATGCTTGGGTATATTTCTCCAAATACTTTTTTGCAAAGCGTTAATGGTAGAGGGTTGCGAAACTATATCAGAAACAAGAAAGTTTCTGCAAGAATTATTAATTTTAAAGGGGAGCAACGATTCCAAGGAATAACAAGCTATACATGTGTTGTTTTGCTTGGTATGGACGGTAATTCAACAATCGAATATGCCATAAGCAAAGGCGATCTCTTAGATGAATATCAGTATACAAGCTACAATATCAGCGCATACGCTGATAATCAAACCTGGCGTTTTGGAAATCAGGACATAGATAAGCTGATATATAAGATTGAACATCAACCAAATAAGTTGGACGATTACGGTATTAGAAATGGTCTGGCAACGCTATGCAATGATTTGTTCTTTTTTACGAGCGACAGAGAGGATGCAAAATACTATTATCGAACATATAATGAAAAAACGTATAAGATTGAAAAAGATATTTGTATTGATGTTGCAAAGCCAAATGTAATGCGATCTGAGATTGATTTGATAAAAAAAGGCGAAAAGGCTATTTTTCCTTATGAAAAAGGAACTGTTATACCTGAAAAAAAGATGCAGACAACCTATCCATGTACATATGGTTTTTTGAAAGAGTATAAAGAGAAGTTAGAGAGCAGAGACAAGGGAAAGACAGATAATTATCCAGCGTGGTATGCGTATGGTCGTACACAAGGAATGAACAATACTGGACTAAAAGTATTGGTGCCTTACATGGCTGACCGTGGTGTAGCAATTATTTCTGAAAATGAGGACTTACTTTTTTATTGTGGTTATGCTGTGTTTGCTAAAGACGAGAAAACTTTGTTGCTCCTAAAGTACTTTATAGAGTCAGATGTATTTTGGTTCTATATAAGAATGACCAGTAAACCATATTCAAAAGGATTTATGGCATTAGCCAAAAACTATATCAAGAATTTTGGTATTCCTACATTGACCGATAATGAAAAGGAATCAGTTTTAACCTTACCATCAGAAGAAAGAGAAAGATTTATCGCAGAACTGTATAATTTAAATTATCAAGATGTTAAACGCTATATAGAATTGGCTTCATAACAAATAACAAATCATATCTTGTTAAAGAAAGAGAGCAGAGATAAGAAAACTTCTTCGGTAGTGTAACGAATTGTACCTGTTGACAAACTGAGGGTGTAAAAATTCTTGTGTCTATGGAAAGTAAATCTTTCTGATAAGAAATAG
>ENA-UONU01000326-UONU01000326.1-human-gut-metagenome-genome-assembly--contig:-CS51-NODE-326-length-61556-cov-20.969090_pt1 | contig 61556 bp, 81 predicted proteins | sample MGYA00242462_ERZ724009 | MGnify/ENA metagenome assembly ERZ724009 | reverse complement strand
GCGGAGCCGGTAATGACACATTAAAAGGCAATAGCGGCAATGATACGCTTATCGGTGGCAAAGGAAATGACCGTTTGGACGGAAGTTATGGAGACGATACCTACATCTGGAACTTAGGAGACGGTTTTGACACGATCGATGACTACAATGGCGGAAATACAGATAATGATACCATTAAATTTGGCGAGGGTATTTCTTTTGAAGATTTGTTATTTGAAAGAGATGGCAATAGCTTAATCATCTATGTTAACAATGACAGAACTCAGGGGATCAAAATACAGGATCACTACTCCAGCTATTCTCAGGTTGAAAAGTTAGAGTTTGCCGATGGAACTATTGTAGAAACGTCAACCGTTGCCGTGACCACAGACAAATCCGATGCCTTGGCTGCACAAGATATTACCGGGACGGACAATAACGATACTCTAACAGGAGGGAACTTTGGTGACACGCTTACTGGTAATGACGGGAATGATGTCATTAATGGCGGAGCCGGTAATGACACATTAAAAGGCAATAGCGGCAATGATACGCTTATCGGCGGCAAAGGAAATGACCGTTTGGAAGGCAGTTATGGAGACGATACCTACATCTGGAACTTAGGAGACGGTTTCGACACGATCTATGATTACAATGGCGGAAACACGGATAATGACACCATTAAATTTGGCGAAGGTATTTCCTTTGAGGACTTGTCATTTGAAAGAGATGGCAATAGCTTAATCATCTATGTTAATAATGACAGAACTCAGGGGATCAAAATACAGGATCACTACTCCAGCTATTCTCAGGTTGAAAAGTTAGAGTTTGCCGATGGAACTATTGTAGAAACGTCAACCGTTGCCGTAACCATAGATAGGTCTGATGCCTTGGCAGCACAAAACATTACCGGAACGGACAATAACGATATCTTAACCGGAGGGAACTTTGGTGACACGCTTACTGGTAATGACGGGGATGATGTCATTGATGGCGGAGCCGGTAATGACACATTAAAAGGCAATAGCGGCAACGACACGCTTATCGGCGGCAAAGGGAATGACCGTTTGGAAGGCAGTTATGGAGACGATACCTACATCTGGAACTTAGGAGACGGTTTCGACACGATCTATGATTACAATGGCGGAAACACGGATAATGACACCATTAAATTTGGCGAAGGTATTTCCTTTGAGGACTTGTCATTTGAAAGAGATGGCAATAGCTTAATCATCTATGTTAATAATGACAGAACTCAGGGGATCAAAATACAGGATCACTACTCCAGCTATTCTCAGGTTGAAAAGTTAGAGTTTGCTGACGGAACTATTGTAGAAACGTCATCTGTTTCTATAGTGGAACCTGAAGAACCAAGCGAAAACGCCGGGCAGACAATCTCCGGCACAAATGATGATGATATTTTAACCGGCAGTGATGGAGATGATACAATCAATGCGGGAGATGGTTATAATGATATCACGGGAGGCAAAGGAAACGATATTATCTCTGCCGGATATGACCGGGATACTTTCTATTACAACCTTGGCGACGGTTATGATAAGATTACAGATTTAGGAGGACGCGACCAAATCATCTTTGGGGACGGAATAAGTAAAGAAAACATTTCTTTTTACAGAAAAAATGATAATCTGATAATCTCAATCAACGACGATTTCTCACAAGGTATTGAAATCATAGATTTCTTTAGAAATAATGATAATCGAATAGAAAATATAAAATTTGCCGACAATTCAACATTGCGCCTAACTACAGGTTTAACTTTAAAAACAAATGAATTGGATGGTTCAATCACAGGTACTGTTGAAGACGATACCTTAATAGGAAATATTGGGGAAAACAACCTGAATGGTTCATCAGGAGATGATATACTGAATGGAGGCAAAGGCAATGATACTCTTGATGGCGACGTCGGAAATGATACCTATATATGGAATTTAGGTGATGATATCGATACAATTCGAGATACAGCTGGATTAAATACTATCAAATTTGGAGAAAATATTTCGTTTGACGATTTAACATTTAAACAAGACGGTAATAATCTGAGACTGATTGTGAAAAATGATATTTCCCAAGGGATCATTATCCAAGATCACTTTTCTTCAAATAATATCAATAACAATTATCATCCCATCACTATTTTTGAATTTTCCGATGGTAGCAAATTTGATTTTAGAGAAAATAACATTACTCTCACCTATGATAACCGCGATGAAACAATTACCGGTAATATTGGTGATAATATAATAGATGCTCAAGGCGGAGATGACACCATTACGACCTATGGGGGTGATGATATCATTAATGGTGGTGCCGGAGATGATGAAATTTCTTCCGGAAACGGAAATGATATCATAACTGGTGGCTCTGGAAATGATATCATTAACGGTGAATCCGGAAATGATACGTACATTTGGAACCTTGGTGATGGTATGGATACAATAACGGATTCCAGTGGATTTGATAAAATCAAATTTGGAGAAGGTATTACATCTGCCAATTTATCATTTTTCAAACAAGGAAACAATTTACTTATATTTATCAATGATAACCATCAAGAAGGAATAATAATAAACAGATATTTTGAAGGTAGTTACAATATTGAACTCCTGGAATTTACAGACGGTTCATCCATAAATCTAAGTCAGTCAGCTTTAGATATTGAGCTAGGTGATACCGGCGAATCCATTGACGGCACAATATACAACGATACAATAACCGGAGGAGATGGAAACGACACCATTAACGGAGGTAATGGAGATGATACTCTTTCAGGTGGGATTGGAGAAGATACCATGTCTGGTGGTGATGGTGCGGATATCATCTCAGGAGGAGCCGGAGATGATACAATTGACGGAGGTGCCGGAAATGACACTTACATCTGGAACCTTGGTGATGGTATGGATACAATAACAGATTCGCAAGGAACAGATAAGATTGTGTTTGGTGAGGGCATTTCATATGATGACCTTTCATTTAGTCAAACGAATTCAGACTTATACATTAATGTTCAGAATATGCCCAACCAAGGACTTTTGATCAAAAATTATTTTGCTTCAGGAAATAGTAACCGTATTGAAACCTTGGAATTCAGTAACGGGAACCTCTTTGATCTGAGTAAAAATGCATTAATATTAAAAGGAGATGGGACGATCAATGGAACAATCTATGATGATTCTATAACCGGGAACAATAATGATGACACCATAACGGCAGGAGATGGCAATGATATCATCTACGGTAATGCTGGAAACGATAACATTGATGGCGGCAACGGGGATGATATAATCTATGGTGGCCGAGGATGTGATACATTAAAAGGAGGTTACGGAAACGATACATATGTATGGAATCTCGGCGATGATCTTGATACCATCGAAGATGACGCCGGTCAAAATACATTACTCTTTGGTAACGGTATAAGTTTCAAGGATTTAGGTTTTAATATGGTAGGCAATAATCTGTTGATTACCGTTAATGGCGATAAAAACCAAGGTGTACAAATCAATAATTTCTTAAATGAAAATGATTTATACAAAATAGAGTACCTTAAATTTAGTGACGGAACATCTATATACCTTCCAGATTTAGGCTTAAATATGGCATATGGTGCAACAGATGATACTATAAACGGAACTTATAACGATGATACCATCATCGCCGGAAATGGTAATGATACAGTTAATGCTGGAGATGGCGATGACAGTATCTATGGTGGAAAAGGAAATGATACCTTGAATGGAGGAAATGGCAGAGACAGTTATTATTACAATCTTGGTGATGGTTATGATACAATTGCCGAAACCCGAGGAAATGATAAAATCATTTTTGGTGAAGGAATCTCTATAAATAACCTTTCTTTCCGACAAGATGGTTCAAATTTGAACATTTTAATAAATAATGATGTTTCTCAAGGAGTAACAGTCAAAGACTTCTATTCGGGAACTAATTATCAAATAGAAACGCTCCAATTTGCTGATGGGTCAACATTTAACCTGTCAACACAGGGAATAACGCTGCAACAAACCGATGCTGACGATACAGTCAACGGAACATCTTATAATGATGTCATTTACGGAAACGGCGGTCATGATACCATCAATGCCGGTGAAGGCAATGACACGATTGTCGGAGGTATCGGCAATGATATCCTGAATGGGGGAAACGGCGATGATACCTACATTTACAATTTAGGTGATGGCTTCGATACTATCACTGAAGCCGGAGGCAATGATAAGATTGTCTTTGGGGAAGGTATTAGCCAGAGTGATTTGTCATTTGAACAGATCGGCAACAATTTGAAGATTTCTGTCAATGGTAAGGATGACAAAGGAATTCAGATTAATAATCATTTCCAGAATGATGCTTCCAAAGTTGAGACTATCGAATTCCATGACGGCAGTACGTTGGATATCAGTAATGCTGACCAGCTGATACAGGCGATGAACAGCTTCAGCGTCAGCAATTCGGCTTCGACAGATACTCTGTCCAATCCGGCACAGGATGTCAGCGACATGTACTCTCTGGCTGCCAGTCAGGATTTGACCCGAAAAGCAATCTAAAGGAGGTATTTAAACGACAAAAAAGCCCCCTACTCCGTAGAGCAGGGGGCTTTTTCAGGTGCAAAGATCATCATAAACCAGATTGTTGCGGTCAATCTGGTCTATGGTTTCCTGAGTGTCATGGTCATAATCAGCAAAAATCGGTTCATAGATCTGGCAGAATTCAAGGTCGGCGATATTTGTCGTGCAGCCGCTTAATCCGCTCAGACTCAAAACGAGTATTACGAGCCACGTTCGCTTGATGTATCGCATTGAGCTGTCCTTTCTGTTTAGTGTCGATTTGTTTAATTTTTTCATCTTTTCGCCCCAGCCAGTAAAGCAAAATGCCAACTCCGGCAATAATCCAGGCCTTAAATTTGTTTAAAAATTCCGCCATAGTACCAATCCTTTACATTAAAGTTGGGGCAAGACTTATACCGGCATAACTCATAATGTCCGAATACTTCTGAACCGGGGAAGAGTTTCCGATAGGAGCCGATAAGGTTCCTCAGCGAGACCAGCTGGGCCGGTGTGAATTCCCGACGGCCAATCAGACAAATGCCAATGCTTGTTTCATTATACCCCTTGCAATGAGCGCCGATCTGAGCCAGAGGACGTCCGTTTTCAACCGTGCCGTCCAATCTGATGACATGATGGTATCCGCAGCATTGCCAGCCGCGTTCCTTATGCCAGCGGTCAATATCTTTAATGGTGAAGTCTTTGCCATCCGGGGTATCTGCACAATGAACAATGATTTTATCAATTTTTCTCAGTGCCATGATGACCTCCCTTAATCGTATATCCGTCAATTTTGATGCCGGCCAGATCCCCGTTAAATGAGGTAGAAGCCTGTTCCAAATCAAACTCAATAGCGTTCAAAACCGCATAAATGCAGAGGTTGAGGTAATTGTAGTTACCGTTGAACCGTGTCAGCATAAAGGTTAAAGCCTTAATGTCGCCGGCAGAAACCTTGTTGTAAGCCCGAATAATATGTTTGATTTTATCCTTTGCGATTCCCTGAAATTTACACCAGGCTGTAAATTCTGCCTGCCATTTTTGACGGGTGGCATCCAGTTTGGAGGTCTGATATTCGGACGAAGCCGCTGTCGCAACAGACAGCTTTTTCTGCTTAATGTCATCCAATTCCTGTTTTTTCCAAAGGTAATAGCTGCGCAGAATTTTCTCAGCCAACCGGTTGAACAGGATGTTTTTGGCATAATCATCGGCAAAATGGTATTTATTTCCGGAAAAAATAAGAATATCCTTTTCCCATTCCGAGAGCATCATTTTGGTGCTGTCAATTTTTCCGGTGAAAATATTACAGGGTATTTTCACGATTTTTTTGATAAGCAGCCAGAAAACAGCGGCCGTAAAAACCAAGATAAGCGTAAAGATTTTATTATGTTCCATGAAGGCAAAGAAATACTGCCAGACATTGGCGTCCAGATTTGTAATATCCATGTTTAATCCTTTATAATTGCGTTGATTTGAGTGACGTATCCCGAACCGGAGAGCTCGTGGGTAGCCGATTTGATGATCCATTCGCCGTTGGCAGCTTGGGTCAGGTTGGAGATTTTTATGATGCTTTCCGCACAAATTGCCGTATTTCCGGCAACCATCAGTTCAAGCTCATAAATGCCGCGAATAAGGGCTGCCAGTTTAGATTTGGCAATTCGCATCGCGGTTGTCGCCGAAGCATAGGTATGCGGGACACAAAAGCAGGGCTTGCCTTTTCCGGTGCGAACTGTGTCAAGGATCCCTTTCTTTTTGTCATGATACTTAACTTCGACACTGTTGATTTTGTTGCGCTCGGCGATTCTTATCCGCCAGCTGTTGATGTCTGTAACGTCCAATTCCGTTGTCGGCATCGGCTTTTCTTCTTTTTTAGGAGAGATAGCCGTGCCGATCGGGGCTACAATCAGTTTGCCGTCAGCGGGTTTTACATAAGAATCAACCGTTTGTGCAACACGATTGAGAAATGCAAGGTCGCTTTCCTCTGTCTGGTCAATATGGTCAACAATAATCCCCTCAAGTCTTGGCGAGACCAGAGGGGATAGTTTGTTTTCTTTGGCTATGGCAGCCACCATATCGGGGAATGTTATGTTATGCCATGATCGGCTTTTGGGGCTGACGATACTTCCAAGATTGCTTTTTTCAAAGGTATCGGATGATCGGGCCGTAATGCTGATTTGATTGGGAGGCCCCGAAAGCTCGACTTCGTCGACCATAAATTTTCCCATTTTAACCAGCGCATCTACGTCATAGCCGAGGTATATCTCTAATTCGACCCCACGTGCCGGAACTTCCACCTGATCGTCATGATTGTCTATGACAATTGTCGCCGCGTCAGATACAAAGCCGATTTCATCCGTGATTGAAAGACGGATTAACCGTTCTTTAATCTGTTCCGTGACATTATCACTATTAGCAAGAATTTTAAAAACCGGCTGCATTACCATAACCTGACAGTTTGGGTTGATTTTTTGTCGTTAATTTCCGGCAGTTGTATTTTCAGTCCGGCCGGCAGTACAGGCGGCTGAAAACCCAGAAAATCGTTGGCTTCCAGCACCTTTTCAACCGTGCCGTCCAGATGTCCGTAAAAGCGGTAGCAGATATCATCCAAAACGTCGCCGTCTTTGGTATTGTAAATAATCATAAGTATTTTCCGACCTTTTGCACAATTCCCATAATGCCGCGCTTCTTGTCATCGCCGTACTTTTTTAGATTTATAGTAAAGTCAATCCGCCGCGGCGTACCGTCTTTGAAAAAAATCGTCTGATTTTCCTGCACGGAGGTGATGCACCACTGCCCAAAAGCAAAGCCATATCCGGAAATCAGCATCAGCGGTTTACCTTGCATCGCCGATGTCCGCATCAGATTGAGCTGTCTGAGCCCGCCGAAAAGCTGCGGATAGATGATCCCGTCCAAGCTGATCGTCTCGCTGCCGAACCCGGTAAATTGTAGGGACGGATTGGTGTTGATACGCTCCAATTCCGCCCATTTGTACTCATTTTGCCGTTTCAAAGCCTGATATGAAGCATTTTTGAGGCAAAACCGGTAAGCCCCGAGCAACATCATATTGTCAATCGGTATAGAGGTTTTCAAACGCCCTGTTTCATTCAGAATTGCCCCGACAACGCTTAAATCTACATTAACCATAGTTTAATGCCCTTTTTCTGCTTGCTATCTGACGTTCGCGTTCATCCATCACGCGACCGACTTCTCTGGCCAACGCTGCTTCGTCCATGCCTTTAGCCGCATTGACCGTGATATTGTTGTGAACCGTCGTTCGGGCTGAATTGTCGTTGGCAATTGCCGTTTTGACCTTGCTGTTTAGAGGATCAACATTTTTACCGATATTTGCGGCCATAGCCTGACCAACTTCAGGCTGCTGTGCTATCGCAGGGACGGTCTTTGGGGCATCATCACTGCCAAACAGTTTGTGCCATACGCTTCCGACGGCCTGTTTCAGTTTGGCAATCGGTTCGGTAACTTTTTTGATTTTTTCCCAGACTTTCTGCGCTCCTGCAGAAATTCCATCCCAGAGATTTACAAAAAATGCCTTAATCGGCTCCCAATATTTAATAATAAGAAAAGCTCCGACAGCTATTGCTGTAATCGCCAAACCAATCGGATTTAAAAGTAAAGCCCGCCCTAGAAGTTTAACTCCTGTAACTGCTGCCGGAATAGCGCCCTTAACTAGTGTCCAGAGTGTTATTCCAAATTGTTTGAACCCGCTTGCCAGAGCAATGGCCTTGTTTTTCAGCATTTGAGTCCATAAAAATCCCAAAAATGTCTTGAGTTTAAGAACGACGCTTGCTGCAGAAAGCCAAGCCCCTCGAACAAATGTAAAGGCGTATCCAACCGCAATTGCAGAAATTTTAAGACTGATTAAGCCAATAACAGTATAACCAATAGCTTTGCTTAATTGAGGATGTTGTTCGGCCAGGGTACTAAGCTGATTTGCCCAGCCTGCACCGTATCGCATAATTTCAGCCAACTGCGGTAAAAGAACTGAACCAAATGAAATGGCAATGCTTTCAGCGGCAGACAAAAATTCTTTATATGCACCGATTGTTGTATTTTGCATCCGTTCTGCCATTTGCTGGGCCGCACCATCGGCATTCTTAACCTTAGTCAGGACTTCATCCAATCGTCCGGTCTGAATATGGTTAAAAATAGCCAATGCGCCGGCGGAGGCTCTGTCTCCGAATACCGCTTTTACTGTTGACAGCTTTTCCTGATCGCTCGCATCTTTGAGAACAGCTCCCATATCTTTGAAGATATCAATCATAGAGCGCATATTGCCCTTATCATCAAAGATTTTAACACCCATTTGTTTCAAATGAGCTTGAGTGAAAGCCGCTTGTTTAGCAACATCGGGCATTTCCTCTGCCGTCAAATGGAGTTCATTCCTCATTTTTTCTAAGGCTTTTGCCCCTTTGCCGACCGGAGCCGCCAATCGCAGATAGGCTGCGCGGAGCATAGTGCCGGACATTGTCGCCTGAATACCGGCGTCGCCGAGCACACCGGCCAGAGCTGCAGTTTCTTCCAGTGTACCGCCCACGGCTGCCGCTGCCGGAGCAGCATATTTCATGGTTTCACCCAGCATTTCAACATTCACGTTTGTCGTTCGTGAAGTTTGGGCTAAAACATCAGCTACTCTGGTTGTTTCTTCAGCTTTAAGATTAAATCCAGTCAAAATGTTGGAGGCAATATCTGCGGTTCGACCCAGATCCATATTTCCTGCAATAGCCAAGTTAAGGGCAGCCGGAGATGCTTTTAGGATCTGCTCTGTATTGAAACCGGCCATACCTAAAAACTGCATGGCTTCCGCAGCCTGAGCCGAGGTATACTGTGTTGTCCGACCAAGTTCTCTGGCTTTATCGGATAATTTTTTGAATCCCTCACTGTCGGCAGCTTCATTGGTAATTGCGCCGACTTTAGCCATAGCATATTCAAAATCAACCGCCGGTTTCAAAGCCCCATACATAGTAGAGCCTAAAGCCACAGCATCGAACATCTGTCCGCGCAAATCGGCACGCTTGGTTTTATTGGCAGCCTTGGCATTTTCAATATTTTGAATTTGCTGTTGCTGTCTTCTAAGCGTATTGAGGGATCGATTTAACGAGGATGTTTCCGCAGATAAATTACGGGTATCAATACCGGCCTGCCGCAACGCGCTTCCCATTTCACGCGTCTGACGTCCTACCGTTTGGAAGGTTGTTTTGGCCTTGTCAAAGTTTTTTTCAGCCTTTTTAATATCTTGAGACAGGCTTTTAGTCGGAGCTCCGACTGTATTCATCTCCTGTTTGAGGCGGTTCAGTCGTTCCCGTGCTTCTTTGTAAGCCTGTCCAACTTGGTTCAAAGCACGGGATTGCTGTTTGTAAGCTTCAACTTGAGCTGCTTTTCCCTCTACGCTCTTAATCGTTGCTCCGAGCTTGGAGAGCTGTTTGTCGGCAGTTGTAAAAGAATTTTTGAATGTACTGCCAAGTTTGGCTCCGATTAAGATTGATACTGCGGCTCTGGTATCAGCCATTATTTATACTTTCATAAAATTTAACGGCTTTTTCATACCAGCCGACAAAATCTTCCTCGTCCAAGTCCAAAATCTCGGACAAAGACCAGTGAGTAATGTGTGAGAGGGTTATTACGGCTTCTTGGAGGTCGCCCTTTATTTGAAAAAATCCAAATAAGCCCGTTGCAGAGCCTGATAGTCTTTCTCATCCAGCTCTTGCAGAACTTCAGGTGCTACTTCACAAAGATTCGATAAAAGTCTGATTTCTCGTTCTTCATCGCTCAAATTGAGCTTCGAAACCGCCAAACGGTCTTTTACTTTTGAACGGCGGATATTTAAGGATTGATAAACGGTTCCGTTTACGGTAACCGGAAACAGAAGTTCTAATTTTGTTGTATTTTCCATGATTAAATTCCCAATGCATCTCTGATTTCAGACATGACGTCGGTACCATTGATTTTTCGGATCATGTTATCGACGTCGATTTCAATAACATCGCTGTTGTTGATGTTGAGTTTGTAATAGCGGCAGGAAACGGAGGCGCTTAAGGTACCTTTGTCTCCGGCTTTGAATTTGCCGAAGTCAAGTTCCTTGTACATGCCGCGCAGGCTGATAACCATTGGAGTGACCGAATTGTCATCACACAAAGCGCCGCGGAGCGTGACTTGCACCGCATTTCCGTCAACCAAACCGAAGAGTTTCATCAGTTCCGGGTCAAAATCGACCAGTGTAAACTGACATTCCATTTTCTCCATGCCCAAATCGATATCGATCGGGGCATCCATCCCGCCGCCGCGGAATTCTTCGGTTTTGATTGTAAGTTTCGGCGGCGTGACTTCTTCCGCTTTTCCGGCATAGCCTCGGCCATCAACGAAAAGCGAAAAGTTTTTTAAGACTTTTGCTGTCATGATTTTCTCCGTTATTTGAAGATTTCCTCAAGATAGTCGTTAACCATCCGTGAGCGGAAAGTTATGTGTTCTGCCGGATACGGCGGGGTAAAGTCAAAATCAAAGGTAACTTTGCCCTGTTCAACCTGATCCGGCGTGTTGATGCTTGAGTCCGCCCAACATTTGCCATCTATAATGGCCCCGATGTTTTTAAGGTACCGGAGATAATTGTTGACACCTTCGCAGACGTCTTCGACGTAGGTTTTGGTAATATTGCGATCCACCGCCCACAAATGTTCTTTCTGCATGCTGTCATTTATCATATCGGCAGTCCGCCGGACGGAAAGAAACGCCCATTTTTCGTCAGCGGAGGCCGTTCGGTTACCCCAGAGGCGGAAACCGTCTTCCTGAATGATTGTCGCAACTTTGTTTTCGTTTAAAAAGTTAGCTTTGCAGCTTGTATCACCTAAAGCAAAGTCAATCGGTTTGGATATCCCAATGATGCCGTTGATGGTCGTATTGGAGGGAGACCACCAGAAACCGCGCTCGTTATCGGATTTAGCCAACAACCCGGCAACTGCCGCAGAAGACGGAAAACTGACGATCTGATCGTTTTCGTCCTGGATTTTGACCCACGGATAAACGCTGTAAACACGGGCAGAACCAAAACATTTCTGATATTTGATTGCATCCTGCTCGCTGCCGTCCGGACAATCGGCGATAATTACGGCTTTCAACCGTTCGGCAATTCCCAGAAGTTCGGAAACAACAGGATTTGCCAGTGTTTCGCCATCATCATCCGGCTGATCATGTGTAAATCCGGGAGCTATCAGGATTCTGGGCTGAACGCTAACTTCGGTCTGAGCGGCTAAGAGGCAATTGACGCCACGATATGTTCCATCGGCGTTAGCCCCGCCCACAACATCGCTGGATTTGATTTTAGAGGTATCCAGATATTTGTAGCTTACCATCAGAGCTTCTTTTTCCGGAATAGTCGATTCTCCGGTTTGGGTAAGAATTCCATTAAAGGCATCTAATGTATAGTCGGTAGTTTCCGTGTAAGTAACGCTTTCATCGGCTTTTTTGACGACGACATCCGATACAATCTTATGATCAAGGACGATTTCTCCGTAATCATCAAATTTTACATTGTCCTGTTTGACATCAGATTTTTGTTCAGAATTTGTTTTATCAGCAACGTTGATGACAACGACCATTGCACCGGTCTGATCAAAAATCTGATCCAACGCGCGGGGAATAGTGAAGCCGTCAACATGGTTTCCGAAGTATTTTACCGCTTCGGTAGGAGAACCGTTGATGAGGATCGGTGTATTGACCGGCCCCTGCGGTGCTGTGCCGACAAGCCCGATGACGGATGATTTGACCGTTTTAATAGCCCTCGCGCCGTCATCAATTTCGATGACTTCAACGCCGTGCAGATATTGATCCGGCATATTTTTTCCTTTCATAAAAAAATAAAAGAGCTGAATTTCAGCTCTCTTTTGTTTCCTATTTAACAAATTGTATTTTTATGTATCCGGCAGTTCCGGGCAAACCGCTGGTACCACCGCGGATATTTCCTCCAGCTCCAAACCCGTTTCCTAAAATAGAAACGGTAGATTGGGCTGTACCGTTTGTTTTGATTTTCGTGGAAATAATCTTTAATTTGGAGGAAACAGTTATTATTCCTCCGGCTCCGTTATTGGCTCCAGAACCGCTTCCGGTACCGCCGCCACCGTTACCTCCACCAAGTGTCAACAAAGTAACATTGTTTACTGAAACCGTTGTCGCGGTGCCATTTGTACCGGGACCGGCATTTCGTCCAGAACCATTTCCGCCATTACCGGGAGTACCAACAGTTATCTTCAAAGTGCCTTTTTCTAACTGTACAATTCCTTTGAAGGCAGCAGCAGAGCCTCCGACCTGACCATACCAGGCATGTTTTCCGGCAGAGCCGCCACCGCCGCCACCAGCACCGGAACCGGTAACTTCAAACTGAGCTTTCTTGATTTCGAATGTATATGTTCCGGGGGTAGAACTTTCAAAGACGACAAAATCTTTTTTGTATGCCTGATTTCCACCACCTAAAGGTGACAGCTTAGTTTTTAAAACCATCTGTCTCCCCTTTAATCATATCGTAGCAATAATAATATAGATAAAAAAAGTCCTCAGTTCCGGCATTACTTGCCGTTCCTGAGGTACAGACATTATTTTTTGCCATTTATTATTAAGAATCCTTTTTATTTTATAAATGTTATTTTTATGTAGCCCGTTTTTCCGGGATATCCGGCGCCTTCGTCATTTCCTTGAGCGATTCCGCCGGCCCCATAACCAGATGATGTATTGTCTATGTAAGATAAAGCATAAGAAACTCCTTCCTGAGATTGAAACAATGTATTAGTAGTCTGTGCAAGCTGATAACTTAAAGCACCAACCGTACCGCCGCCACCGCCGTTTCGGCGTCCGTTGCGGCCTAATCCGCCGTTTGCCGTAATTTTGCAGGATGGGCCGGTAATAGAAGAAACTCCGCCGGGTTTACCATTGTTATTACGAACATAAGCACCGGCACCATCGCCAAAGTTTCCAACGACTAAGACATAAGAGCCCGGCAGCAAGATGCCTTGAATGTGAAGAGTAGCTCCCGTTCCACCGGCACCATTTGAACCACCGCCACCGCCGCCGCTGATCCATATATCGCAAAAAACCTTGGTCAAAACCTCCAATGAATAAGTTCCGGGTACTCCGCTTTCAAAAAGAACCTGTCCTACGGCATAAAAGACTTTATTTCCGGCACCCAAAGGCGTGATTTTGGTTTTAATCGTCATGTCCACATTCCCTGTAAGCTGCCTACCCAAGAAACGCCATTGTCAAAAGAACGGAAAGCCAGCAGATAATTTCCGGCTTCGTCAAACTCTGCCACATCATCGTTTAGCCAATGTATCTGTGCCGCTTGAACGAAAGAGACATTAAATTTAGTCGGCATCTCAATAAAAAGCTCAAAAGTAATGACTTTCTGATAGATGTTTGCCTTGGTAACATTGAAGTCCAAAGCAGTATTAGCGCTGATGGTTTTCTTATAGATTGAGTATTTTTCGGATACCTCAACTGTATTTCCTGTGACGACAAAGATATTCTGGAAGATTTCTTTGGACGGCGTAACCGTAAAACCATCGCCTTTTTCGTTCAGAATAACGGTTTTGTCTTTATTATCAGCAGCAATAAGTACATCCAGAGAGGAAACCGTTGACTGTTCGTGTTTGGACAGATGATACCGTTCTGTAGTATTTCCGCCTTGTAATCCGGGGAGTTTCTGGTGTTCTGCCGCGTTACTGAAATCTTTCAGGGCATAGTCGTCCAGCTTGAGTTGCAGAGCTTCAAACTTGTCCGAGCTGACCACTGAATTATGGGGATTGATATAGATGTCAATATTCGGAGCTTCCGAAAACCCAAGCACCATGCGGATATATAGGTCTTTGGAGGAGCCACTTTCACTCTGCGGCTTATAGGTTACCGGATATTTACCGACAGCAAACAAGTCGCTGTCTTCATCAAAGATACCGATTTCCCGAATAAAAAAGCCACCGATTTCGGCGGCAACAGCGGCCTCAATAATAACTTGGTTGGGATATTTGCTGTCTACTTGTACCAGAGTGAGTTCGCAACGATGTAGTTCCCGCACCAGCTCTGTCTGGCTTTTATCCAAGGTATAATAGTTGCCGTTTCCATCGCCGACAGCCATATGGGTCAGATTGACATTTTTACCGGTTACTTTGGTCTCAGCCAGCTTTTCAAGCCCTTTTTGCGTTACAATGGAATAAAACTCTTTTGCTGCAGCAGCATCTGTCATATCTCAAAAACCTCAAGACTGTAAATTGTTGTTATTTCGCCGGTAGAGAAAGCGCTTCCCAACCGTGGAGTTTCCGAAGTCGTACACAAAAAAGCCCGCAACATCTCCAAATGGGAACGGACATTCTTGGTTTGGTTAATGACAGCCTGAACTTCCGTCAGATCGTTGATATCAAATCCCTCGGTCACCACTTCGATAAAAACGCGAAATGTATAGGGATCGCCGCCATAATCAAACCATTCTTCAATTGTGACATGGTCAAACTCAAAGGCTTCCAATGCTCTTTTGAGGGCGCCGAGCGTTCCCTTGTGGCGGTGAACGCTGATACTGGCCTTAATTACATTGCGCCGGATAGATTCGGCCCATGTTTCATTCCAAACGTCCACCGACAAAGCCCACCCCAGCCACGGCAGAAGATGTTCCGGGCATTTTTCCGGATTTCGCAGATAATGGTTCAAAATTTCCAGAAAGGAAAGCCTGCTGCCGGTTTTCTCTAAATCTCTCAGTAATTTTGAAGCATTCGGCGGTAACAGGCTCTTGAATTCGTTACTCATTAAAAATTTCCATCGTTAAACTGATTTTTTCGCAATAAGCCGCCTGCAATTTGGTGGTCTCAATATCCTGTAACGGCTGATCAAGCTGGACTTTTTTGACGCCGTTGACGTGCAAAGCCTGATAAACGCCGGAAATAGCTACCAGTTCGCCCATGGCGTGGCGTTCATTGGTATATATCTTAATAGCGTCGTTGGCTGCGTCCTCGACCACCGAGAATGACGGGCCGGAGTAAACGGTAATATGTGCCGAAATGCTGTATTTGATAATTTCCGCCGAAACCACGCTCACATGGTCGGTCAGCGGTCTGGCATTCTCATGGTTGAGTGCCAGTTCTACCAATTCCAGCACGTCTGCCCGCTCATAAGAAACAAGCAGCTCGGTGCTGTTTGATATTTTGGAGTCAACCGTAACCGCAAGCAGCGAATTCGCTTTATCAAAGGTATAGTCAAAATTTTCTTTGTATGTCTGGCCGCCGGAAACGTCTTTGACAACCAGATGGTCAATACTTTTACCGGACAGCGTCGCTTTCCCGTCGGTTACCGTGATTTTGGTCTCTGATACGCTTTCTCTGCGAACTGCGGTACCGTCGCCCTCTGTCGAGAGAATAGTCACAATAACTTTTCCCGGTTCATCGCTGCGAACGTCGACCGATTTGACCTTTACTGAAGCAGAAAGCGCAAAGAATTTGTAAGCGTCAATCGGCCCGGCAGTCGAAAAACCGTCCAAAGCCATCTGTCCACGCATTCTTAACCGGTCATCTTTTTCGCCTTCCAGACGTTCAACGCCATATTCCGCCACAATCTGTTCAAGATCAGAACCTGTTGCAAAAGCCAATAAGGTCGCTTTGGCCGATTCATTGATTCTTTTACGAATCAACATTTCACGGTAGGCCATGACTTCAAGGATAATAATAGCCGGGTCGCTTTCAAGCAAACCGTCATATTCCTCATCTCGGGCCGTAAAATCGTCTAAATATTCCTGAAACAGGGCTTCATAGTCTAATTCTTCAATGACCTTCGGGGTCGGCAGCTTAGACAGGTCAATGACGGAAGAATTCGACATTATTCTTTAGATTCCTTTGATTTCAATGTTATCCAATTTGACAACTTCGCCGTTGGAGAGAAATTGTCCTTCCAAATCCAAAATGATCCTGCCGCGGTCAATGGAAACCACGGTAACGCTTACGATTTCAAACTCCGGTTCAAAATTATAAAGAGCCGTAACACAGTCGGAATAGATATTGGCAATCAGCTCGCCGTTGGTCGGGTTATCAATTCTTTTAAACAGTTCAGAGCCATAGTTACGGCGCATAACCCGTGAGCCGAGCGGCGTGGAGAGAATGTCGCGGATTCTCTGCTTCAGATATTCAAACCCGTCATTGTGCTTGCCCGTTCTGTCATTCATGCCGCGCATTTATCCCGCCTTTACTTTTGCCGAACCGGCCAAAATCATACCTTGATGGGTATTTGCATCGACGGAAACCGCATCGCCGACACGGGCAACCGGCGTGCCGCCGCTGAGGCTGACAGTGCCGGAAGTCGTCAGATTTTGAGCGATTGTGAGGCTTTTGGTGATTTCTACATCGCCGTCTAAAATGATTTTCGGAGATTTAATAACCGCTGAAACTTTTGCATCAGCGGTTATTGATTTTTGAGAAACAATCGCGGCGTTGCCGGTAATCTGTGCACTCAGCTCTCCGCTGCTGCGATTAAAGGAAATAATCGAGCCATCCTTAAACCGCCAAAGCAGAAGATTGCCATCATCGGAAATTGGCTCTTTGTAAACGCTCGACAGGATCAGCCCTTGGTTAAGGTCGCCGCAGGGAGACAAAACCAGGACCTGTTCATTGAGGTCTACGCCATGCCAAGCCTTGTCATCGCCATCCCGGAGCAGCCACGGCAGCCAAGTCGTCTCCAAATCTCCGATTTTAACTCGTGCCACGGCTTCCTTATAATTAACGGCGGAAATCGTGCCAATTCTTAACAAATTGCTCAATCTCCGCCGCAGATCCGCGATTTCGTATTTATCTTCAAAGTCCACGATTTAAACCCTTGATTTTACTCTTGTCAGTCTTAATCGGAGCCGAAGACGTCTGCTTTTTGACAAATTTGCTGACCACACGCACGGCATATCCCTGCGTCAGCAAGGCTTTTGCTTCGGCCTCTTTGATATCTTTGACTTCGCCTTTTTTATGGTTGTGAACGTCTCTCAAGATTCTCAGTTTCATTGTTTATTCCTTATTTGTTGCTGTGTAATAGGTGATGGTATAGTTGATTCGCACCGCGCCATAACAATGCGCCCCGTCAATCACGACATCCGTTTCCGTCGAAATCATTTTGATGACAGCATTCAAAAAGCCCGGGATTTCAAAGCCGAGCAATGCGTATTCTATGTCCAGAGCCAGTTTGTCAATCAGCTCATCCAGATCCGGGCTGTTTGCCAGAATCCCCTCAACGGCAATGTCCAATTGCCGTTTGTAGGGAAAGAACCCATCGCCGTCATACTGGTTTTCCAAGACCTTTTCGTCTCTGGTATAAACCAGAATTGCTGGCAAATGCTGGTCGAACAACGGTTTGACCCGGCTGTCGTAAACGTGATCTTTGGCCAGAGTATCGGATTCTTTCAATTTCTCGACAAAAGCTTTACGGATAATACAACGGGGATGAAGCGCATTGTTCATGGAGGACAACTTTCTCAGTTCCAGGAATGTGATATTCCACGTTTATGATGTCAAATGTCTGATTTTCGATTTGCAAATGGTCTCCCTGCAGGATTTTGGGATAATTTTCCGGCATTTCGCAAAGCCTGATGAAAGCGGCGATTTCCGTTGAAGTAACCGGAACTTCGGCGGTTTTGAGTTTGACTTCCTGATAGCCTTTGTGAAAGTCAATCAAAACGTCAAAAGGCTGAAATTCCTTGTTATCCGGTATATAGAGGGCTTTTCTTCCGAAAATGCCCTCTACAAGGCCTTCTCCAATACAGGGGCGATTGATGAATTTATCAAAATCAAACATCTTTAGGCTTTTCTGTTTGTCCGGTGCTTTGGGTTTCAGCCTTTTTCGGTGCTGTTTTTGCCGCAGCAGGTTTTGTTGGAGCCGCCGGTTTTGCCGGAACGGCCTTTTCCTTTGACGGAGCAGCTTTTTCCTGAGGTTCTGCCAGTTCCAACTGTCCAAGTGTGGCTTTTGTTAAATTTTTAGTAACGATATCGATGATTTCGCCTTTTTTAAATTCAACATTGGTCAGAACTTGGTAGTTCTTGCCGGATTTTTTTAACTGTAAGGATCTGATTTTGGCTTGTTCATCGGAAAGCCCTAAAACAAGCCCGGTTCCAAAGACGACTTTGGAACCGGTAACAATATATTTCACCATTAATCACCTGCCAATTCAATGGAGACGAGGCAGGTATTCTGCCAGTATCCATAACCGACGTTGCGCCAGGTGTCAACACCGTACCAGTGCTTGCCTTCTTTGAATTCAAGCTCCGAACCTTCTGCAATGGCTTGGATTTCAACGTCCTTTTCTTCTTGGCGAATAAAGGCTTGAACAGAAGAGTCACAGCGGAAAACCACAAATTTATTTTCCCAACCGGTCAGACGCGGGTTCTGAACCAGAGTAATGTCAAGCTCGTCGAGAACTTTAATCGGGTTGGTTCCGCCACCAACAGCCAAAGGCACGGCAATCGCCGATTTGGCAACATGCCACATCACTGTCGGTACCATAATGAGAAAACGGGAAGCGTCTTCATTGAAAGGCTCTCCCTGATCGTCTTTATAAGACAGGATGCTTTCAACACCTTTCAGCATTGCCCGGCGGAAAAGGTCTTCCTTCAAAGATGTTTCCCCGGTTTCTCCCGTATAGGTGATTTTGTTGCTTTGCTGCCCGGATTTTCCTTCTTCATGGTCTGTATCAAAGAAATACTGCCCGTCATAGCAGACGGTACTTTCGCCGTTAACAATAAGTTTTGACAGTAGTTGTGCCCAATGGGAGTTGGTTCTGTCGGCCAATTCATTGATACGGATGCGGGTCTGTCCGGTTTTATCGCGGCGCAGATCTTTAACAGGCACTTCAAGTGTTGCTTCAAAGTGCTTGTTTTCAATCGTCAACCCGTTGGTCGTGAAACCTTTTGCCTGTCGGCCGCCGGCCCATTCTCTCATAACCGGAACCTGACCAAGCCAGTTATAGGTTTCACTGTCCTGATCCGATTGAAAATAGTTACTGATGGCTTCAACCCACTTCAAACCGGAGTTTTGTTTCAATCTCCGGTAAAAAGAGCCGATAATAGCCCGTGATGATAATGCGGATGCACTCATTTTTTAATTCCTTTGTAATATGTAAGGGGGGGGGAAATAGACTTTAGGCTGTCGGCACAGCGTCGGCAAAAGCCTGAAAATCTACAATGATCTCGTTATCGGATATGCGGCGGATTTTGCCGATATACGGTGTACTGGCAGACGTTGTCGTAAACGTGTTGTCATCAGAGGCAAACAAATTTGAACCGACATCTGTCAGAGACACGCCACTGGGAGCCGGAAGGACAACCGTTCCCTTAAATTTGGTTCGAATTGTCTTTTGTCCGTCCGTTCCGGAAGTATTATCTACCCGTTCATCGGCAAATCCGGCAAATTTATCGCCGGTTTGCAATGCGTGGGCATATCCGTTGCTGTTAATCCCTACGGCGGCGCCTTCATAGATAATTTCACCACCGAGCATGGGATATTCGCTCGTATCGCCCAATTCATAAGTCCGGGCAATATCGTTGGTTAATTTTGCCATATTGATTTTCCTTTACTTACGGGTTGAGTAAATTTTGACCGAACCGTTTTCTTCCGCCTGCTTATAGGCCAAATAGTCTTCAAACTCATTGGCAAATTCTTTGCGGAGATCAGCGGATTTATTCCATTCAGCTTTGGCTCTGTCCTCCAAAGGGGCTTCGGGATCAACCTGCGGAGCAGCCACCGGAGCGGGAGCTTCAGGAATTGGCGGGAGTTCCTTTTCAGCAGTTTGTAAACCCGCAAGATGGCTGATTCCCCGCTTTTTCTCTGCCATGACCATTTGCATTGCGACGGTTTCCGCCGTCACCGAACCGTCAGCCTTGGCTTTTTCGATCAAATCTTCATGTCCGGGCATTGCAATTTTTTCAATTGCTAGAATACGTTCACGTTCAGCTAAAACACCTTTGTTATAGGATTCTTCAGCTGTTTTGCAGCCTTCAGCCATTCCTTTATCATAGGCTTCATTAGCAAGAGCTTTTGCAACTTCAGGATAGTGGCTTTGAATATAAGAGGCCGTAATCTCCGGAGCTGCAGGAGTTTCTGTTTTATCTTTATCCATAGTGATTCTTCTTTCTGTTTGAGATGTTATGGTTAGAGAAGCTAGAACGCTCTCAAACGAGCCAAGCTCGTCGGCCATGCTTCGTTGGAGAGCTTCATGGCCTATCACGACAGAACCTTTGCCAAAATCATTTCGGATTTTTTCTTCCGAGATGTTGCGAAACTTGGCAACGCTGCCGATGAATTGTACTTCCAGAGCGTCAAGCTCTGCCTTAATTGTTTTGATTCCGTCTTCCGTGCGCGGATCCGGGCGCTTTGCTTTGGCATTAGAAGAAACGATTTCATAACATTTAGTGCCGCTTTCGTCCGGTTGTTCCTGTACCGGTACGGCGGTTACCACACCAATGCTGCCGAGCAAAGCCGCCGGATGTGCAACAATCTTATCTGCTGCCGAGGCAAGCCAATAAGCTGCCGAGCAGCAGTTTCGGCCGACATATGAGATGATTGGCTTGCTTCCGCGCGCATTGAAAATCATATCAGCCATTTCTGCCGGTCCGACAGCAATTCCGCCGGGACTGTCAAAATCAAGTATAATTGCCCGAATATCGCTGTTTTCCAAAGCGGTTCGGAAATCTTTCGCCAGAATATCAAGCGCCGTCCCACCGAGAACATAGGTCAAAAAGTCCATCCTGCCGGTAATAACTCCGCTGACCGGGATAACTGCCACGCCATTCTGGATTCGGACGGTTCGCGTATTCTCCAAAACCGGAGCATCCTTTGAAACTAACGCTTCCAAATTGTTAAAGGTATCAGGCTCAATTGCCCAATATTTGCCGAGTGATAATAAACTTCTCATTGGTTTTCCTTATTTTAATGATTTGCGCATCATATGTTCTTTGGCTGTTTGCGGATGTTTCCGCTCCCAATCGCCGCCGGTCAGGGCTGCTGTTTCTTCAGCCAGCGTTGTTATGCCGATTTCGATTCTCTTTTCCGCAGCACGGATTTCTTTGTACTGGTCAATCTGTCCGCGCGGCGGCCCGACCCAATCTGCGCCGAGATAAGCTTCCCGAATAAGCGGATGCGAGAAAAAACAAGGGGCATCTAAGATGCCCCTTGCTACTGCTTCACTGATAACCATGTCATAAACCGGCTTACAGAATTGGATTGCCAGCCATCGCCGTCGTGCCGAAAAGAACTTCCAGGCTTCGACCAATGCGGCCTGTGCCGCAGAATAGCTGGCCGTAAAGTGTTTGATCAGGATTTCAAAAGGCAATTCCAACGCAACACCGATTTGTCGCAAAACAGCTTGGACAAATGGGTCAAACGCCTGATTCGGACGCTTAGGATCGGCAATTTCAATACTTTCGTTTGGCTGCAAATCCAGAATGGCACCTACGCCAAGCTTATAATCATTGTCATTCGTGCTGTCGGTTTGCCCGCCAAAGGGAGCCAGCCCGTCTTCAGATTCGCTCTTGACAAAGATGGTAAACATTGCCGAAACCACGGCAGACATAATCTCGGCTTCCGAATATTTATCGAGTTGTTTGAGTGTTTCGATAACCGGTGTCAGGTAAGGAACACCGCGGGTCAATCCCGGACGGATACGGTTCATAATATGGTACACCTGCCGTTCTCCGTCTTTTGAGAAAGCCGGAACCCGGACATATTCGTTGCTTCCTTCGGTATAATCGCCGGGAAAACGCTTATATATATAATAAGCAACCGGCGCTCCGTTATCGTCTAGTTCCACGCCGCCGCTGAGTTTTGATGTATCCATTTGAAAATTCGGATTTGCCACCCGGTCAGCTTCAACCAACTGCAGACTCAATCCCAGCAAAGCATTGGGCCGTTTGATGTAGCGGCGGACAACAAAAATATCGCCGCTTTCCAAACAGGAGCGGATAATCAGGTTTTGCAGTTCCGTAAAAGTTTGATAGCGCGTAGCATCGCAATTTGTGCTTTCCGCCCAGTGCCGGAAGATTCTTTCGGCTTCCCGTTCCCATTTGTCAAAGGCTTCTTCGGTTTTCATAAACGGTTTCAAGACCTCACGGTCAATATTGCTGTGTACCCGAAGTCCGGTACCGACAACATTGGTGACCACCGTATTGACCGCACCGGTTGCCAGCGGAGCATTGCGTAGCAAATCTCGCGATCGTTCGCGCAACATCGGCAGATCAGGCAAAGTTACATTGTCCGCAGAGCCGTCAGCTGTCCGCCAAGCTTTTGTTTGCCGCCGGTCGAGCCTTGCTCCGGTATATCCGCCTACCATAGCCATCCGGGTACGGGCTTCCAAGCGTCGCAATCCGTGAACCGGTGCAAAATACGAGAACGCTTTGTCAATAAAATTTGGTTTTATTTCAAGTTTTTTCATGTAATGCCCACTAAAAAAGGCCTGCAAGACAGCAAGCCTTAATAAAAGTATTGTCTATTATATTTCTTCATTGTTTTCATTTAACATTTTATTTTTATGACACGCATTTGTATAGAAAGTATAGGGATCCATGAACCAATATTCTGTATCTTCAAAATCAAATAACCGTCGACCTAATAAAGTCCTATTTTTAAAATTATCGTTACTTTTTTCCGGCCAATACATCCCAACTGGACGAGAATTCATATATTGATACACTTTAATCATTTGAGGAGCCCCACCTATGGTACGATACTTTTCGCTACGTTTTTGTTGGGCTTCCCATTGCTCTTTTAACATATCTCGAATGACTTCAAAAGGTTCCATATCAAAATGGTGTTCTGTACTAGTATTATCCGCAACACCATATTTCTGTAAAACTAATTTGCGTAATCGTTCTTTAAAGTCTTTTTTTAAATTGTTATCACCAATAAGAATCAGGCGTCCTAATCCTAAATAATTTTTAAAACCGGGATTTTTAATGAATATCCTTTGTGACGGAGAATAAAAGTAATTCCACATTTTAAAGGTTTTATAAATCCAAGAATATCCCCCGAATATCAAATCTGCAGTTTCTTCTAAATTACCATGATAATCATCTCTATTTATAGTTTTAAATACTGAGTTAATTACATTCAAAATAAAACCATTTACATCTGTTATATCCATAGCCCTGCTTTTAATCTTATTATATTGATTAAGAGCATTTCTTGTTTGTAGCATTAAAGGATATGTCCAACATGTATCACCAGCAAAGCTCATTGCACAATCACCTCTTTCCAAAGTAAGAATCTTTGGACATTCATCCCAGCGGTCACCACCTCCTAAGCGGCTGTCAGAAACAAATATTAATTCTTCACAATCTTTAATTTTCCTTATCCAAGCAACACTAATTGTCATGTTTTCCTCCTTTATTTGCCAAATTAATATATTTCTTATATTAAGAGGATTGACTAAGATGACAAGAAAATTATACCGGAGTAATACCGCGAACACGGATGCCGCTGCGGCCACTGCTGGTGCCGCTGCCGGACTCTCCGTCTCCGCCGCCGCTTGGATCGCGGGAAACTTTGCCCCGCAAATACTTTTCTTGCGTAAACAGGACATTTAAGTCCGCTTTTTTAACTTTTTGCCCGTTGTAAGAAGCTTCCTGCGCACCGGAAAGAATATCCGAAATCGCTTTTTGGATTTCTTCAAGCTGTTCTTTATAAGATTTCATAAACTGATTCCTTTACTTCTAACTCTCGACCGAATTGTCGGAGCAGCTGCTGTTTGACTAACGGCTTTACCTGCCGGAATTTGACCGTTTTTAAGCGGATAGCTTTGGAGACGTTCAAATGCAGCATTCAGGTCAAACTTCCAATTTCGCATTAACCCGCGCAACGCTGCAAAAGCATAAACGCGGCAGTCCAAGGCTTCGCAGGGATGTCCTTCTGTTCTGGGTACCCATTCCCGAACCGGCCGTCCTTTAACCATCCGGGTTTTGATAACCTCTGCCGTAACCTGTGTGAACCATTCGGCATCCCGGTCAATCGGAAAGTGCCAGCATCCTGGTCCGGGTTCTTTAATTCGCAGCCGCTGCATAAGCGTTTGTTTGGCGTCATTCACGCCAATAACATACACTGGTTTCTTCAATCTTTTGTTTTGGGAGGCTCTCGCTGGAAAAATCGGTACACCAAAGCCCGAACTGCTTCCCTTGATTGCGAACACGCGCTGATGCAGTCTTTCACCGCAGAACGTAATAACGTGATCTGTATAATGACCGCCACTGTCAATACAAGTTGCAGCAATAGAAAGAGGTGCAATATTACGTTCATGCTCATATGTCCTTTGCAAAATGCTGTCCAAATCGTCCCAGAGCTGAGGGGTTGACGGGTCTCCATGTAAGACGTGGTAATCAATCGACCACGATTCCTCGTCTTTGCCCCAACCGACAATCTCCAATTCCAGGCGGTCATCCTGCACGTCAACGCCACAGGTTAGAATAACCACATTCATCGGGATTTTCGGGCCGTAATTTTCTCGCCGTGACATCAATCCGGTCGGATCTATGGATTCTCCGGACTGATCTTCCCAAGTTTCGGCCAGTTTGGTATTCGTCCAAACCTGCAAACGTGCTGGGTCTTTATGGACTTTGACAAACTCACTGGCTATATCTCCCCATGATGTCCAGCCATGCGGGCTGTAGAGCGAGGACAGGTGGAATGAGACAATTTTGCCGTTTGAGCGGTCAGGAGCCGTTGCTATCCATTCGCCTTTTTGCAAAATCTCGGCTTTTTGATAGTCTTGCCATAGCGATTTGCACTTTTCGCATTCATAACATGCGGCTTCAGGACATCCGCTTTCAAATTTAATGTTTGACCATTTTAAGGTTTGCATTGTACCGCAAACCGGACAGGGAACGAAAAAGTAACGCTGATCTCCCTCAAGAAAAGCCTTTTCAATCCGGCTGTAGTTCTTGAGCGTCGGGGTAGAAGCCAGAAAAATCTTGCGGTTCGAAAATGTTGCCGTACGTTGGATGGCCAAATCTACCGGATCGCCTTCGTCCCCGGCATCATTCGGATATCCGTCGACCTCATCCAAAAACAAATAGCGGACAGGCATGGAACGCAGGCCGACCGCCGAGTTGGCTCCAGTCAAAACCAAAACGCCGCCGGGAAATTCTTTCATTAAGACCGTATTGCCGCTGTCTCTGGTTCGCGGGCTTTTGACCAATTCCCTGAGTGACGGGCAGTTGTCAATTGCCGGATCAATCCTCATTTTTGAGGTACGTTTGGCCATTTCAACCGTCGGATTGACAATCAGCATCGGGCCGGGAGTATGGTGGATGACAAATCCCATCCAATTATTGCCGCATTCGGTACCGCCGATTTGGGCGCCTTTCATTAAAATGACACGCTCGCAAGGATGCGAGGGAGACAGGCAACGCATGATTTCCCGAAGATACGGAACGCGGGAGGTTTGCCACGGCCCGGGTTCGCTTGAAGATACAGAAGATAAAATGCGGTGTGCATCGGCCCATTCGTCGACGGTATAGTCCGGATCTGGGCGTATTCCTTTTGCAAATCCGTAGTTGAAAAAGCTGTCAGTCTCGATTTCCATCAAACAAATTCGCCAGATTCTCTAAGGTTCGCAGCAGTTCTTTCCGTAAAATCTCTTTCATTTCATGGATGTCAGTCTTGCCAATCAGCAGCGGAATGACCTTGTCCGGGACATTCAGGATCATATCTCTGGTTTTCCGCGCGGCATTAAAGGCTTCCCGTTGGACGGTTTCCGTGGAAATCAACTTTCCGGTGCGTTCGTCAAATTCTAATTTTTTAAGTCGGGCTTCGTAGGCTTCCCGAATAGCCCGGCTTTGCTGGTAAGAAACGCTGATACCGCCAGAATTTGCCGACGATGCTGTTTCAGAAGTAGCGGCTCGTGCCGGTGAATCTTCTTTAATAGCATAAACCTGAGCGGGGTCAGTATTGGCTTCCCATTGCCGGTCAGCCAACGCCGGATTGATTTTCCCGTTTTTGGTGAGCGTTATCCGCCCGGATTTGATTGCCTTACGAACAGCGGTATCGGAGATACCTTTGCGGGCGGCATAAGCTCTAATCGAGATTTCCATGTTTTCATCATTTGTTTATCACAGTTTATTTTGCTGTATTCATTGGTTTTCCGGGTTAAATTTTATAAATTCTAAAATTTCGTTAATATTTTTGATTGGCAATCCGGCCATTTCAAGTTCACAAAATATTCCGCATTCGGGAATATCAATACTTTGGTGTTTACCTGCATTTGGTTCTAATTCAGCCAGATAGAGTTGTTTGCCATGATCTTTGAGACAGGTATGTCCGGTTTTCCGTTCCAAATCGGCAGTCTGCCTGAAAACGTCCGGGAAATCTGTCCGTATTTTGTTCCAATACCCTTTGCCGCCTTTGAAACAGCCGATACAGTTGTTGTTATTGTATCCCAGCCGGTACATGGCCGGGATTTCAATCTTGTTAAGTAAAAGTTCCTGCAGGCAACGCCGTTTATTCCACCCTTGTTCAATAAGCGGAAAATAAACTCTTGAGGAATTCTGCTGCTTCCACCTAAAGGCTCGGTTAATTTCTTTTTTATTATACTCAAAGCCGAATACGTGAATCGGTTGAGTGTAATTTTTTTCAATTCTCTGGCGAACTTCCTTTTTTAAGTATTTAGTGCAGGGAGCACCCCACGGTGTATTAAAAACTTCAATAGCAGCAATTTCCAAAGGATGCTTAAACTTAGGATGCCGGGCTGTCAGAATTTTCCTGCCATACCAGTTTTCGCAGTCTTCAATAAATCGTTGGTTGTCCGAATGAGCCGCACCGGTTTCGATATACCAGATGTCAACATCATCGCCATATTTATCAATCGCCAGTTTACAGGCAACTGCCGACGTAACCCCACAACTAAACCAAGCCAAGAATTTCATTGCTATCCCGTAAAAAGTAAGGCTCCTGTCTATTCAGGAGCCTTTTCTGTGAGTTTTTCTTCCTTTTCTCTTTCAATCTTAAGTTCTTCATAACTTTTGCCGGTTTGTTCATGAACGGCTTTTTTTCGGGAATATTCTTCCCAGCGCTTAATGATGACATCGACGTATTTCTCGTCGAGTTCAATCATTCGGCAGCGCCGACCGCTTTTTTCACAGGCAATCAGCGTTGAACCGCTGCCGCCGAAGGTATCCAAGACGATATCTGTTACCCGGCTGGAATTGCGGATGGCTCTTTCAACCAGTGCGATAGGCTTCATTGTCGGATGCAGAGCGCTTTTTTGTGGCCGGGGAAATTCCCACACGTCTGTTTGATTTCGTCCGCCATACCAGGCCGGAGCCATACCGGGTTTCGCACCTAACAGGATTTCCTCATGCTGTTCTTCATAAGGGTTGCCGAATAAAATCCATTCATGCTGGTGTTGGTGTTTGGAACGCGAAAGCGTAAATTTGTCTTTGACCCAGACAATGTACGCTTCCCATTTGCCACCGGCCGCCGTAAAGGCTTGGTACAGAGTGTGCAACTCCGACCCGCCCATACAAATATAAAAAGAGCCAACATTGACATCAAGGATATTGCAGCAGAAGTCATACAGAAAAGCAGGGAAACCCTCGCCAAGATTATCATTCAGAATTGAGCGTTCGCCTTCTTTTCCTGCCAGTTTATCTCGCAAGGCATTGCCGTAATTCACGTTGTATGGCGGATCGGTGAAAACCATCTGTGCTTTTTCGCCGTCCATAACTTTTTCAACGTCTGTCTGGCTTGTTGCGTCACCGCACAATAAACGGTGATCGCCTAAAATCCAAACATCCCCGCGCCTGGCAACCGGTTTTTCCACGAAATCAGGAACTTTGTTTTCAAATTCAAGTTCTTCATTGTTGGTCTCAAATTCATCCCGATAATTTTCAAGCTCTTTGTTGGAAAAGCCCAAAATATCAATGTTGAAATGCGCATCTTCAAGTTTTCCGAGGATTTCAACGATTTTTTCTTCATCCCAACCGGCATTATCGGCAATTTTATTATCGGCCAGAGACAGAGCCATGCATTGGTTATAGTCAAGATGCGGAAGGCGGATAATCGGAACCGTTTCCAATCCGGCCTTTTTTGCTGCCATCAAACGCCCATGACCGGCAATAATCATATTGTCGACACCGACCAGAATAGGATTTACAAAGTCGAACTCTCCGATGGAATTGACAATCTGTCCGACTTGTTCCTTAGAGTGTGTTCTGGCATTTAACTCAAAGGGGATGAGTTCTTCCAGTTTGATATATTCAACTTTTAATTTAACTTTCTCGTTCATTTAAGATACCTGTTGTTGTAAATTCAAGGTTAGACGTAAGAACTGTAAACGCATACGCCGCCACCAGAGGCACCACGCCGTTGCCGCAGGCTCTAACTCTGTCCACCCGGTCGGCCAGCCCATCAGCCATTCGGTAAACTGCGGGTTTAAGGTTCTCTGGGATATTTCGCCAGTCATCAAAGTCATTTGGTCTGGGTGGCCAGAGAGGCAATTTGCTACATGTACGGAATGATCGCGAAGCTTGATCCGAGCAGAGGTTCCCGGTCTGATTTCCATAACGCCGCCCTCGGCATCCGAGGCATTCGGTGTCCGCCATCTCTTCGGCTGTTTCCACAACAAAACTTCCTCTTTCAGACGACTTCGCGAATACCCGGTCTGAACTTTTTTGAGTGAGGCGCCGTTGGCTTCCGATACCAGCACTGTCGGCCAGAGACGTGCTGTTCTCGCTAATCCCAGGCTGCAGTTGTGTCCGCTCTTGATGTATCGGCGCAGGGTGCCGTTCTTGGTTTGGACATACCTGTCGTTGGGCGTGATTGTTTCCGCAACAGTTGCATCTGCTGTCATCACGGTAGGCCAAGATAAAGAGCCGCTCGCGGCGATGCGGAGCACCGACTTCTTCCGCAGAGAACAAGCCTGCCTTAACTTTGTAACCCAGTCCTTGTAGGTCATCATGGACTTGCTCAAACCCCAACTGTAGATGTCCGCCGACGTTTTCAAAGAAACAGAGCGTTGGCTCAACCTCGGAAACAATTCTCCGCACATGGGGCCAGAGATGTCTGGGGTCTTTTTCTCCGAGTTTCTTTCCTGCAACTGAAAATGGTTGGCACGGATATCCGCCAGTGATAAGATCCACTTTTCCACGCCACGGTTTGCCATCAAAGGATTTGATATCTGACCAAAGAGGTGCCGGATCCAAGATTTTTTCTTGCATGCGTTTAACCAAAATTTCGCACGCATAGGCTTCGATCTCCATATAAGCGACTGTTCGGCTAGTTGGCATTGCGAGTTTAAGTCCAAGGTCAAGACCTCCAACCCCGGAACAGAGTGATAACACTCGGCAGGTAGGTATATCCACAATTCTTGCTTCCTTATATAAAAAAGAGGTTCGCAACTGCGAACCTTTACTGTTATTACAAAAATTCTTTTGTATGCCTTACTGGGCAACGGTTTTGATAATATCAGGTGCGAACCTGTCTTTTTTATAATAATATCCGCGCAAAGCCTTATATTATAAGGATTTGGCGCAAATTCGGTGCGAACTTGGTGCGAACCCTTTTTTTAGTCTGTCGGTAGCGACGCGGCGGGGTTCGCGTTACCCGCGTCGAAAAATCTTCCGACAGTACCTTTTTTATTGAAATAAATTAAAAAATGTGTTTTTTTGCGGGCTAAGGAGAAAAATAATGACAGAGGTTAAAATCACAACTCTTTGTGACCATTGCGGTATAGAACTTCCTGAGAACTTTCTTCCCAACGAATCCTGTCCTAACTGCGGCCACAAAGGGCGTACCAGCCATATTGACATCACGGAAAATATCAACATTAGTAAAGAGGAGCGACTTGACCTCTATGCTTTTGAAGGAATTGTTAAAATTCCTGAAAGCCGTCGGCAAAAAGAAAAGCAGTCGAAATGGCGCACTCATATATCTGAACATTCGGACAGCCAAAATAGATCTATTCACCGTGAACGAATATTTGACCGAGAGAATAATCGTTATAAAGAAATAGTTAAGGATCGTAAAACTCAAGAAAATATCCATTCTTGCGATGAACCTTTGACAGCGCATCAAGGGCATGGTTCGGCAAAAAAGAAGCCCTAATCTAGTTAGTAACCGTCCGGTTTTTCTTGCCCATTCCTGATTTTTATTTTTTAATACGCGGCGGAGGCACGAATGAAACAGTATTCAATTAAGTTTATCGGGCGCAACGCCTATATTTCTGATGCAGATGGCCGTAGTTCGCCGATTCTTTCAATAGATTTCAAATCGGTACAACCTAACAGGCCAAATGGCACGACTTTGGACATAGATCCGTCGCAGCCGATCATTGTCAATACTCAGACACAAAATATCAAGATATCACAGGAAGACACCCTGTTTTTCAGCCTGGACAGCGATGTCAAATAATTCTGCCCAATACCATAAAATCAAAACCTATGGCGACAATGCGCTCATAAAAGTCGTCAACGAATATCTGTTTTTCAACGGCAGATTTTGCGGAAAGCTTCATTTTTGCCCAAAACGGGAAAAGCACCAAATACAAATGAACATTCCAGTTGATAAAAAGTACCATTCCGCACTTTGTGTCGCCTTTCCTGAAATTAATATCCAAATTCGTACTTGCGATTATGCCCTCTGTCTGAGCGGGGAGTTCAATGATATTGCTGCGGTAGAATCTTTTTTTGATTCCCTGAGCTGTATTTATGAATCTTTCTTTATTTTATCCGTTGAAGATCCCAATCCGGAAGATGCTGACCTTTATGAGGGGACGGCAACGATTGATACCTATCGCTGGCGCTTTCACTTGAGTGCTGAAGATGATCCGTGGCCGTTTCGCCTGCACGGACATCACGGCAATCAGGTTTTAGACATCCGAACCGGAGACGTTTATAACCACGCCCACCGCCAAGCTGTTATTCGTAAACTTAATCCTAAGTCACTCCGCCAAATTCAGGAAAAAGTCCGTCAGCATCCGAATTTGAAAGAATTCTTATAGTTCACGCACTTTAGCTTCTAATGTCCGCCCAAACTCCCGTTTGGCTGTTTCCAAAACAATTTCAATCATTTTGAAGCGTTTCGGAACATCAGCCTGTTTTCTGAGGAAATAAAGAAACTGCAGGCCTTTTCCTTTGCGCCGAACTAAAGCTGTCTGACCATCTTGGAGCTTCATTTCAAAGGCATCGGCAATACTGCGTACTGACCGTCGCACCTTAACCTCGCTCAAATTCTGATAGGACGGAATTGCCAAGTTGCTTCCTTGCGGCTGCCGCAATCCGCCGATTTGTTGTAAAGCTGCAAACCGGGCCATTGTATAAATTTCGGCGGTCTGGCTTTGCTTGGTTGCCGGTTTAACGGCAATGCTGCTGGCAAAACCACCGCTTTTACGGCGAATGGTAAAGGTTTCGTTGATATGATCACGCACTTCGGCTTGGGCAATCTTTGCCACAGCCGTCAGAGAAGCCGCCACGGCAAAGGGAATTTGCCGCGAAGCAATCAGATACAGCTGCCGTTCCGCAGCGTCATTTATTTGGAGTTCGGTGATCATATGAGGGGGATTTTCCTTTTTCGCCGGAGCGGTATCTATACAACGCCCCGATTATACCTGATTTGATAAACCATTTTTGCGAATATGTGAAGTAAAAGAATATGTGAAGTACGATTCAAGGAAATCCGGGCCTTTGCAGCCTGCTGTCTGAAAAATTTCCGTCTGTCAGGTCCGCTGCAATCCCTTGTCCAATAAGGCTTTGAAGTACATTTCACTTGAAAAGGCAGATTTTTAAGTCTTTCTGCAAAAAAATAATCCGGAGAAACTTCTCCGGGTTATTTTTTTATAGTTTAAGTCTATTAAAATTATAAAGTAACAAATTGTATCATATTTTAATGAAACAACTCTGTCAGTTTCTTCTTCAAAATTTCTTCAATAATGGTTTCAATCGGGATTATAGTCCCCTTAGGCTTTTCAAAAGTACCATCATGAACGAGGTGAGAACGAACATCATACCATTTTTTTGCGGCGGTCGCTTTATCCGTATCATTGAGTTCGCTTAAGACAAAATCATATATGCTGCTGCGAATGGATTGGTCTCGACCATAAAGTAAGGTACTCTTAAGATCCTTAAGCGATTGCTCTTCAGCACTGCCTTTTTCACTATTTTGCAGCCTTTCTTTTCGTTCTGCTTCCCAGCTGTCAATTAATTCTAAGGTCTTGCTGTCCTTTTTCTTTTTCAGAGCCAGAACTTCCAAAATGTTTATCAGGTTCAAAAAACGCGATGACGGCACGTCGTCATAAAAAGACAGGCGGTAAATGTCAAAAGCCAGCTTCAGTTTCTCATCATTTATCGGACTGCCTGTTTTCAAAAATTTATCAATATCCCGTATCAGCACTTGAGAAGAGGTGAACGACTGTACACGAACCTCTCCGCCGCTGATGTTTGGGAATTTTTGGCCGGTCTCAAATATTATCGGATTGCCGTTGTCTGCAATCATCTGCTGTTCGCTATTAACAATTTGTGGATTATCAAAAATCGCCTGATAAGCATATTTCCGCTCAAGCATAAACTTGCAGAAGCCGGCCTGAACCTTGCCGATGGCACGCAGAGCTTCGTCCGGTGACTTAAATCCATCGATTCTTAATGTGTAAGTGTTTTGCGGATTATGTTTCTCAACAATGATAAAATCATCGGGCATATTTCCTGGAATCTGAATAAACGGATTTTCCTTGGAACCTTTCGGAGGAATAATAACATTTCCGGCTCTGATTTCGTCAACGGTTTTTTGAGCTTCTTCTTCTGAACGATAACCTTGAATGATGACAGAAAAAGGGCTTTGTTCGTCAGACATAATGCTGATAGAACCAATATTCAGGTTGTCACTCAGTTCCTGACGGTTACATGATTTGTTTAACAGTTTGAATCTGATTTGAAGTGAATACATTTTCCGTCCTTTTGCTGTTCTGGTTTGCTTGTCAGCAGATATATAGGTTCGGATATTTTTCAACGCAAGAACATTTGTTGTGTTTCTATTCTTTCCTTTTTCATGCCACTATACCACCGCCGTTTTCCATATCAAAACCTATTTAACATTTTGCCGCATTTTTTTACTTGTCAAAAGCAACCGCCATCCGGGCAATTTCCCCGGCGCCGATTCCCAGCGCTTTGGCAACGTCTCGCCATTCGGCAACGGCTCTGCGGGTTTGGTTCAAAATCTTTTCGGCTTCAGTCTTATTCAGTCGGAAGTATTCTGCGACTGACATAACCAGTTCTACCGAGGCTGCACTGCTGTCTTCATCAATATTGAGCTGCAGGTTTCCGGTTCGGTCGCTGCTGGGGTTAACATCATAAAGCGGCGAAAGCTGCCAACCGGCGGCGCTTGTCTTAAGAAAACCATGGTTTCTCAGGTGATCGTCGGTGTTTGAAATCAACACCGAAAACAGTATCCTGTGCCACAGTTCTTTCATATCGTCCCTAACGTTTACGCCTTTGGTTCTGATAATTTCCGCCAGATCAAGATAGCTGTATTCGTTGCTTTCTCCGTCATTGGCATTCAGCATTGTCATTGCCGAGAGAAAAGGTATGCGTTGGCCGTCGCTTGTCCGGTCAAAACGTTTCAGCAGCAAAACGGCTTTGCCGAGAGCTGTCGTCAGTTCCCACCGCTGCACGTTCAATCCTGCTTTTTCCGCCAATGTCAAAGCTACAGCTTCCCATAAAACGTTGTTGTTGCTATCGTCTTTCTTTGGAAATTTGGCAATGCACAGATTTCCCGCTTTGTCGATTACCGAGGCTTTCGGCCTTGCACCGCCGAGCGATGATCCGGGAGCCAGCAATTCCCTGATGTCGTTGTAAGAAGCATCATCATCCAAAACCTTTTCCGATGCAGTCAGAAGCTTTGGCAGTTCTACCAGCGGCGGAATGGCTTTTTTGTCTTTTGGTGATAAAAACACACCGTCCGGCGTTTGCTTAAAACGTAACGCTCCGTGTCGGGAGAAATCATAAACGGCCAGCAAATAGTCAATCTGATTAAACTGCCGCCGCGCTCTTTTTTCATTTTCCGCGCGTTTTTCTTCATTTTTCTTTATCAGCAGACGTCCCCAGCTATCCGGAGAACAATCGGAAAAAGAGGCGAAGATGCTTTTTTGGGTATCGGTATGAAAAGTTCCCTCGGTCAGCGGCAAGTAAGGTTCAAGCTCAAAATTCTCCGGATTCTTAAGCCAACTCTCGTCATATTTGAAAGAAGCACTTTCTTTGCCGTTGTTAAAATAAGACCACAGCCGCCCAACGGGAATATCTTGCCCTTTGTAATTAACATAAACATATGTCAGAATATCGGCCATGGCTATTCCTTTCTGTTAAAAATCCGTTTAGGCAGTTCTTCGCTGCTTAAAGCCTGACCCACCGGATCCGAGGCAATATCGGCAATATCCCTGAGCCGGTCGAGCATTCCCAGCACATAAAGTGCCGAAGCATACAGCCAGACAGAAACGAAAGGTTGTCCATCTTCAATATTTCTCAAAGTTGTTCTGGTCGTGCCGATCCTTTCCGCCATTAATATGGTCGAAATCCGACGGCGCAGACGCGCTTCCTTAATGTCTTTTCCCAGCTTTTTGAGCGCTTTCCTAACCGGAATGGGTAAACTTTGCTTGCTTGTCATAAAACACCTATTGTGTAGTATACTATTCATTGTTGTCTATAATGTATAGTGTGCTGCTCAAAATGTCAAGAAAAACAGTGCCGGAAATCTCCGGCACCCCCGAATTGCTTATTTTTTTCTGTTTTTGTTAATTTCCCGCACATTGGCACCCTTGCCGAGAATGGCGAATATGTCAAAAATGTATGTTGTCAGCGATGCACAGCCGCTGATCCGATAAGACGGCAGATCGTCCAAGTCGTACTCACAGATTTCAAACTTCCCTGCCGTGCTGTCCGAACTTAAGAAATGGCTGATTTCGTCTTCTTCATCGTCAATTTCCGGTTTCAGGGCAGTCAGCCTGCGGCTTTCTTCTTCCGTCGGCTGCAGGTCTTTGGGCAGGCGGAAGACAATGATTTCGCCGAACCCGTCGCCCAGCCCGTTGCTGTAATGCTCCCCGTTAATTCTAAATCCGGCCAAATCTGCCGAAATTGGCAGGCTTTTCTCCGGTTCCACCCTGCGGACAGTTCCGTCCGGCATTTTGATTTTCAAAAGGCCGGCTGCCGGGTCAATCGTCAGTTTGATGTTTTCATCTCTCATTGTATTTTCCTTTCTGTTACTGTTTTTCGTTACAGCAAACACAAAGCCGGAAACATTTTGGTAAGTCCAGCTAATAAGACAAATATTTGCTTAAAAGAACGCGGTTCCTGGCAAAGAGATCACTTTTCGGATTATTCAACACTTTGACAATGACATCAATTCCGGCATTGTGCCAGTCAATCAGCGTTCGGCTGGTTTTGCCGTATCTTTTGCAGATCAGCCGCCAGGGATAACGTTTGGCCCGCTGCCAGATAATCCACCGCTGGTCTACATTATCCACCAGATAGATCCATTCCAGCACCGCATCCAAACGGGCAATGTCCAGACTGTTGGCTACCAGACGGATGGGTTTACTGTCCATCTGCAAAAGTTCCATTTCGGTATATCTGATGCCCGGCCAATAGGTTTTATAACCCTGAACCTTTTCTCTCGGCATTTTTTTGAGGGTATAAACGGCGCTCTCGAACCAGTCTTTGACCATCTCCCGTGTCCAAATTAATTCTGCCATGACAATTTCCTTTGCTGTTCCTGTTTTCCGTTCCTGACGACGGTCACGGCAGCCGGTATATATATTTTAAAAAATATATATACCGACCGCGCTGTTGTGAATTTCTTCAAATAGTAATGATTATTTTTCAATGAGTTAAAAGCGATTCCTGAACCAAAATCTAAACGCCGGAATCCGTCACGCTCATGACGGAAACCCGTTTTTGCCTTAGCGGTCATTTTGCTGTAAGCCGCAGTTTTCCTGCATTGCGGATTCCTGACGGCGTATTCCGGCTTTTTACATTCAGGAAAGTATGGTAATGGCGCCGTCATGCGCACCTCCCGGCATCGGAGATACCAAGCCATTTTTTATCGCTGCTGCCGGTCTGTCCGATACGGCAAATCTGTCCGGAAGCCAACAGCCGTTTGGCCGTATTGCGGATAAAGTCGCGGGAAGCTTCCTGCAGTTCAAACGGCAGTTTCTCGCGGTTTTCGTAAAGTCCGGAGATTCCTGAAATTGCAAACGGCGTTCCGGCATTCTCCGCTTCGCCGATAGCTTCAACCAGCAGCTTGTCAAATTCTTCTGCCGACAGGGTTTTCGGCACAATCTTGACCGGCACTTCTTCTAACACCGCCCGGGTTTCGCTGCGGATATAGTTGCGCACCGTCCGGTCGGCTCCAAAGTTTGCTTTGACTACCGCGCCTTTGAAACAGGCATTCGGACGGTATTCCTGGTCCAGTTCGGCAAAAATCTTCTTTTCTTCAGCGGTATTTGCCCAGAAGGCAATCGCAAACCGCACTCCGTCCACAATTGCGGTTGTGCCGCGAATGGCGTCGCGGGCTTCCTGCGGCGAGGTAATGCCGTCATTTTTACGAATATGGTGGGCAACAATAACCGCGGCATTGGTTGCGGTCGCCAGCGCGGCCAACTGTCCGGTAATATAGCTTGCCGCCCGCGGATCAGCGTTCAGATCCAATCCGGCAAACGAGGCCAGCGGGTCAAACACCACCAGCGCCAAGTCCGGAATGGCTTCAAGCTGCATTTTGATGCTTTCAAATTCTTCGGTCAGGCAGAATTCGTCGCTGCCGCGGCATTTTCGGGCAATTGCAAACGGTCCGCCGGTATTCGGCAGCGGAATGATATGGAGTTTGGCCGGATCAATCCGTCCGTTCAGTCCGCCCGGCATCAGCTTGTAAATCCGGCGGTGAATTTCGTCGGCAGTGTCCTCTCCGGCAAAGATGACCGCGCTGCCGGTAGCCGTTACCGGGTTACCGAAGGCTTTAAGGCTCATTCCTGTCTTATCCTGACAGATTTTGAGCGCCAAATCCAATAACAGCATACCTTTGCCGGTGTCTCCCATTGCCGAGAGCAGCCCGACCACGCCGCGCGGAATTGTGTTTTTGACCACAAATTGCAGTTCCGGCGGCTCGGTAGCGAACATTTCTCCGGTAAAATCAGCGATTTTCAAACGTCCGCTTGATTCCGTCTTTTCCTGCAATTTATAAATTTCCGCTTTGGCCAGATGTCCGGCAATGTCAAATTTCTCCGCCACCGCATCTGCCGCATCCCATTTGGCAGGCTTGTCCGGTGTTAACGGGGTGATTTTAAGTGAGGAAACCGGCAGCTTTAGCAGAGCTTCAGCCACGTTGTCAGCATATTTCCGCCCCGGTTCGTCATTGTCCGGCCACAAAATGATGTCTTTGCCTTTGAGCGGCGAGAGATCCGTTTTTTCAATCCGGGTATTGGCACCGCCCATCAGCGTCGTTGCTGCAAATCCGGCGGCGGCCAGCGCATCGGCGCATTTTTCGCCCTCAACTAAGATGATTACATTGTTTTTAAGAAGCTGCGGCAGGCGGTAAAGTGGCCGCGGGGACGGAAATTCGGTCTTGCCGTTTGCCGCATTCCAGGGCAGAAACTCTTTGCTGCCGTCTGCATATTCGTAGCGATAAATATAACATATTATATCGCCGTCTGCATTGAGATAAACATGCTGCCGATCCGGGCTGCCGCGTTTTTCCTTGGTTCCGGGGACTTCACAACCACTGATGCCGTAATATCCGGCAATATCTTTGAGAATATTGCCAAAACCGGAGATGCCGCGGTTGCTTCCCCACAGGGAAAAAACGTCGCCGCCCTCGGCCGTGGCAAAATCGTGCCACAGGCCGCGTTTGGCACCGGCAAGGCAGATTTTCAGGCTGTCGCCGGGTGTGCCGCAAATATCCCCGATTTCAAAATATCCTTTGCGGCCGCGTCCTTTCGGATACCATTGCGGCAGCCAGATTTCCAAATCCTGCAGGACTCTTTTTTTCAAGAGTCCGCTGTCATAATAAAACTGCATCGGCTTATCCCCCTCGATAAACTTTAGCGTTCGCGGATTTTAAGGTTATATTTCTTTAGCAGTTTCAGAACCTGATCAATGCTTTTCGGCCCAAAACCGGGAATATAGAGCAAATCTCGTTTTGAGCGTTTCAGTAAATCCGCAACGGTAATAATTTTGTTTTCCGCCAACCGATTAACAGCAACTTTGCCTAATTCGGCAAAAGAGGACAACGGCCGCTCATGCAGGTTTTCAATATCAGTCATTGGCTGTTTCCCTTTGGGTCAGAGTAATGACCGTACATCCAGGACGGATGTTTCCGGCAGCGTTCAGGCTTTTACGGGCTTCATCGCCGAGCGAACAATACTTTTTCTCTGAAATCGTATAGTCGATGTCCATATAGTCTTCCGGGTTGCCGCCATTGGCTGCAATGCGTTTGGCATATTCCTTAAGCTTGTCCTTTTGCCATTCCAGCACCATCGGCCGGTCTTCCGTAATTTCCAGCCCGTCTTCCTGCAAACGGATTTCGCCAAACGTGCGGCCAAGTTCCCGCCGTTTGGCATCGAGCCGGTCACGATATTTCAGCATCAACGCGCCATTCAGCCACTTGCGTACATTATCCGCCAGCGCAATCAGGGTTTCCACTTCCTTTTGCATCTCAGCCAGTTCTGCCGCGGGTAGTTCAGCCAGTTCGCCGATCGGTTTTGAGGCTATTTCATAAATAATGTTTGTCGGTTGCATCATAAGCTCCATAGTTGTTAGAAGTTACAATGCCATTCTTAATGTTTCTGCTGTTTTCCACGATGTAGGGAGCAGTAAAGCTGTTGCCCCACCGCAGATTTCTTAGTTTATTGCCGTTATATATTATAAAATTTTTTTAATAAACGTTGACAATTTATGCCGATAAATTCGACCAATCTAAGGTCGTATTTAAAATTAGTCGAAAAGTTTTTATGCGTTTCAATCAAAAACTTTCTAAAAATTCAAAGTTTTTGCGTATTTTAATTAAAAACTATTACGCTGGCGGGATTACAAATATCCAACCGGAATGATATTAACATCACCAGTCAGTGGCAAATGCGTCTGCGCCATACAGACAACAGCGCCGGTTCCTCTTTTTTGTTTAAGCGTTTCAATAACGTTAAAAGCCTTGATATCTCCTTTGTCCGGGTTGCTTTTTTTCTTAATCTCTACCGGATACAGCGTGCCGTTTTCATGGAGCAACACGTCAATTTCCCGTTTTTCTTTATCTCGGTAATAGTAAATATCCGGCTGTTTGCCGTTATGCCAATAGCTTTTGATGATTTCAGAAACAACATAAGTCTCGAACATATTGCCGCTCATTGCACCGCTTTCCAAAACTTCAGGCGTTTTCCAGCCGGTCAGATAACAGGCCAGCCCTGTGTCCATAAAATAGACTTTCGGCGTTTTAATAAAACGGTTGCCGACATTGTTATAATAAGGACGCAGAATATAAACAAGCCCGGAAGCCTGCAAAATGGAAAGCCAGGACTTTATTGTCGGTTGTGAAACGCCGACGTCGTTTGCCAGTTCGCTGTAATTCAGCATCTCTCCGGTTCTGGCCGCCAGCGCTCGCATAAATTTCACAAAATCAAGCTCATTGCCCACCGCGCTTAGCGCTTTAATATCGCGTTCAATATAGGCTTGCATATAAGATTCGTAAAAGACTGCCCAATAATCGCTGTCTGCCGGATAAAGCTTCGGATATGAACCTTTCCAAATCAGTTCGTAAATTTTTAACAAATCTGTTTCAGTCGCATTCTGTACTTTGGTTTTTATGTATTCTTCCGTCGGCAGAAAGGGCGGAACGTCCGGATGCCCGTTTTTTTCGTCCTGTGACAAGCCTTCCAGTTGCAAAATGCCGACCCGTCCGGCCAAACTTTCAGAGACGTTTTTCATCAGATGAAACTGTTGCGAACCGGTAAGCCAATACATTCCGCTCTTTTTTTCCTTGTCCACGCTGGCCTTGATGTAAGGAAACAATTCCGGAGCATATTGAATCTCATCAATCAGCACCGGCGCGGGATAACGCTGCAGAAACAATGTCGGATCATTTTTCGCCAACTCTCTGTTTTCCAGTGTATCTAGTGACACATAAGTCCGAGGCTGGGTTTCGCAGTTTTGCAAAACCGTTGTCTTTCCAACCTGGCGCGGGCCGGTAACCAGTACCACCGGAAAAAACTTGTTGGCTCTCTCAATGCTTTTTTCTATGGTTCTTTGAATATACATAGCAAACTCCGACTAATATAAGATATTATTTTAGATTAGTCGGAATTTTGCAAAAGTCAAGGTTTATTAGTATTAAGAATCGCAGCCATTCTTTACTCCAAATACAAGCGGTACAATCCCTGTTTATTGCTTTTAATCAGTTCCATCCATTCTTTGTGCGGGCGGAAAACATCACCAAGACGATAACTGGCGGATCCTGCATTTTTTAACAAGGTTTTGCCATAAATCCAAATCCGCCCGTCTTTTGCAGCATCATACAATTGTTTAATAATTTTCGACTGTACAAAGCCATAAACATAGCTCTTTCCATGGTAGCTGAATTTTGTATATCCGTTCGGCAGTTCTTCAATGAAAAAGTCATCAATATTATGACGGATATCAGCACTTTTAACTTTAGCTTTCTTATCAAAAAATCCCAACTCTTTTTCCAAACGGAGCTTATCTTTACAAAGTATTAACACATCATCGATTGTCAGTTCTCTCACCGTTTTCAACCGCACAAAAACTGTCATATCATCCTGACAGGGCAGCTGAATAACATTGGCTGTTTTGTAAATGATAATGCGCCGCACATCTTCTGTCGTCAGCAATAGCAATCCTTTTGCCTGACAATTTTCAAGAGGAAGATCATAAGTCAAACCGTTGTTACTTTCTTTTCGAAAACGTATAGCATCACTCTCTGGCAGATTAATCCAAAACCGACAGATATTATTTTCTGCCAGATACAAAGCGTCATGCAAGCAAAAATCCCACCGCTCCGTAAGTTCTGTCAATGTATAATATTCTTTTTCCATCTTGAATTCTCCGTTATTGCTTTATAGCTGCATTCTAAGCATATTAAAAACCGGAAAAACAGACGGACATTGGCAGTTCCGGAGTATGAAGCATATCTTTCATTACTTGTTTATTTTTTTATAGAAAACAAACAAGTAATAGAAAAAGATATCAAACATTACATTATTATGTTTGGAAAAGTGCTAATTATGGTACGGAAACCGTATGGAACGCAATGGTTGAAATAAATAAAAAAATCCCGATATTTTCGGGATTGTTCAAACAGATAATATTAGGATTTCATATGGCAAACTGAAGTTGCGGCTGAACAGGAACAATATGCCGAAGGGGAAGCCTTAAACGATAATAGCCGCGGCGGTCAGAAAATACAAGCTCCTGCCAGCCGATATTTCCACGAAACAGAGCGGCCACTCGCAGACTTTCTGATCCCGCTTTATTTAACAGATCTTTCCCGTGCACCCAAGGCATCTCCGTCCGGCTTGCAGCATAAAGCAATGCAATGATTCTCGCCTGTATCACACCGAACTGATATCTCCGGTTATCATAATATACTTCTCGAAAATCTCCGGAATGTCTGAAGATATCAATCTGTCTCCCGTTCAAACACATTCCGTTGTTTATCTCAAAACAATGCTTTTCGGCTCTGGTTACGACCAAGTCTGTATAAGAAAGCAAAATTCCCTTATTTTCTATAATATCTGAAATTTTTTCATGGAATCTATATTTTGTATGATAGACAGGTACAGCATCTGTACCTGCTTTCATAATCCGGTAGATATCTGTCGGTAATAAAGGTTGAGGGGAAAAGCACTGGCTTTTCCCCTCGGCAAGATAATTTGCAAATTCAGTATTATAGCAAACTCTTTCTATTCCTGCTGCAATTGCTGCTGGTCTGACACTAATTTCCAAGATGTTATTTTCCCCATAATAAAGTAAATCATCTCTTGAAACAGCCCAAATATTACTGATTTCTTGAAGGCTGAAATATTCTTTGGCTAATAAATTCATAAAAAACTCCCATATTTTTACAACTCAAAATAGAGAATATAAACACTTACAATTTTAATAAACTTTTAATAATTTTCAAGTAAAAAAATGAACCCCACAAGTTTTTCTTGCAGGGTTTTACAAATAACTTCTTGTTTTATGCCGTTTCGATTGCTTCTGCGGCGGGAATATAATAGAAGTTTTGTTTGTTTTCATCCTTTTCGCGGCAGATGTTTAGGTGCTTTTCCTTTTTCAGCTGGCTTATTACTCCGCGTACCGACTTTTCTTCCCAGCCAGTTGCTGCTACCATCTCGTCCAAGCTTGCCTTGGTTTGCAGCATTTCTAAGATTAGTCCTTTTTTGTTAATTCTTTCCGATTGTGCCGATTCACTGTCCCCAGCAGCTTTTGTTTTCTGCCTTTCTTCATTTTTCTCGGTCACTGTATCGCCGAATTCCACATTCGGAATGATATCGCTTTCTTCCTCCACCGCATCGACATCGGCGTTAGCTGTCGCTGTAGCCATATAGGCGGGGGCAAGTTCCCGGAGACCTGTTTCCGGATTTAGATGTAAGATGCCAAATTTCAGCAGCCGGTTAATCATCTCATCGGCAATTGCCTGATTATGGATGTGGTTCAGATGCTCTTGAGCATCAGTTCCGGGATTAGCTTTTAATGCTTCAATCAATTTTTCCTGAGCAGCAGTCAATTTAATATCCATAGTGTTTCTCCTTTGTGTGTTATATTAATTTCTTTCCAATCAAGGGTTTTGTTGCTTACAAACACACAAAGCCGGAAACATTTTCATAAGTCCAGCTAATAAACACAAAACACCGCATATTTTACTGCACGGCAAAAAAATATCCCCTTGCCTTGAGTAAGGGGATAATCTCTTAATATAAGGAAAAGAGTTTTACAATTTCTTGAAGAATGTTTTTACCATCTTTCAGCTGCACTGCTGCACCAAGATCAAGAATAATATCCGCAACTTGCCTTTGAGGAAGGTTTGAGTTCCAGAGAATATCCTTGGCTCGGATATATAATTCGATTGCATCCTGTTTCGGACTGATGTCACTGACTTTCAACTTCAGATGCGGAAATCTGGGTTCACCAATGTTAAACTCTCGTTTAATCTGAGTCAGTAGCTGTAACATTTTTGATTGTTTTGTCATATCTTTTTCCTTTCGTTATAGTTTATCTTTTACAACAGCAACAAAGCCGGAAACATTTTTATAAGTCTAGCTAATAAATACACTATCGCAATAAAATTACCATTTGCGGTATAACCGGGAGCAACCGCAAGCCCCGTATAATCATTTTTTTTAATTGCATTTTAAGATATAAGCCCTTACAATTACTCTGTCGGTTATTTCCGACGATGATTATTATAAGTCACATAGGGGCCTCTCAGCCCTTCAGCACAAGTCCGTAGAACTTGGTGTAATTCTGCACAATTCCTTTTCGGAGGAGGGTGCGGAATAAGTTTTCTTTTGAAAACAAATAGGCACGGACGCTTGTTGAAGTCTGAGAACTCCTCCACCTGAGGCTTGTCCTGGAGTGTTGTCAGAAAAGGGGTTATGAATTGAACAAAAATGTATTTTCGTTTGCCAATGCAGGATTTGGCCTGCTTTTGCTGTCCTATCGCCAACGTTTTGGGGTTACGCTTCCAGAGCTAAGCTCGGAATCCGGCATTCCTCTTTCTGTTCTTGAAGAAATAGAGCTTGGCAATCTTGCTCCGGATAAAAACGTTTTAGCTATCTTATCCCTTTATTTTAATGAAAATTTTGAATTTCCTGAGGATTCTCCTCTAGATACTCCTGCCAACAACAACTAATCCTGAATTTTCAGCTGTTTTTTAAGAATTTTTACTTTGTTTTTATCAAAGAATAAACAACAACTCCCGAATAAGAGCCGTTGTTTATATACCGGACTGCTGCCTATTCCACGTTGACCCACCGCATGATAACCGCCAGCGCTTCCACATAGCTCCCGGCATGCGTCACTTCGTCGACGAATTTGTCCCGTTCGTCCCGGTTCACGCCGCCCCGGCGCATGGCATGTGTGCAGATTCCAATCAGATTAAAGATGTTTCCGTTCTGTCCAATCAATTCTACCGTAATTTCCGGGTATTTTACCTTATCATTCATTTTCTTTCCTTTCGTTTGTCTGGTTCAGGACGACACCATTGTCGTCTGTAACCAAACAAAGCCGGAAACAATTTCACAAGTCCAGCCTAAAGTGAAATAAAATGCATTTTTTTATAACTTAACAAACTGTTTTCCCGTCATTTCATCTCTCCCGTGTTTCTCCCCGCATCGGCAATTTCATTTTTTTATGCAACCGTTGATTCGCTAAATCAGAGTTTAACAAATGGAGTTTGCTGTTATGGACACCTTGCCCAATCCCCAACCGGAAAATCTTATCGTTGTCACCAGTCTGCTCACGCTTGCCTTTCATCGCCATCTGTCCAAGAAAGAAGGGACAACAGGCAACAAAAGACTGGAACTAATTTCAAATGTAAGCACAACTGACACCGACGCCAACAACCATGGAGATACAAATAATGACTAGCGTATTACAAGAGGTGTTAGAGGTCAACAAAATGCCCATCGAAGCACTTCGCAAAAAATATAAAGAATTGTTTAATGCCGAAGCGCCGCTGACCGCAAGCCGCCGCCAGCTGATTCCCAAGATAACCTATCAGCTTCAGGTTCTGGCTTTCGGCGGGATTAGTTCTAGTGCCCAGCGCATGATAGATGATCTAAATCAGGGAAAAACGCCGGTTTATGCCCAACGCAAAAATCGCATTACTCTGCCGGCCGGTACGCTGATTGTTAAGGAATATCGCGGCGAAACCTATAAAATCAAAGTTACCGATGAAGATTTCGTTCTGAATGGCATCCATTACAGTTCGCTGGCAAAAATTGCACGTTTTATTACCGGCGGCACCAACTGGAACGTCCAGCGCTTCTTCAAACTCTCGGAGACCGCGCAATGACCTATGCCATATACACCCGCAGCCATCCTGCTGACACCGGCTGCAAAGCCGATCGGGAGCAATATCAGCGCTGTCTGGATTTCGCTGCCCGCTATCGTCTGGGAAAATCCCTGCCGCATTATTCCGATACGCTTGTTTTGTCCGCAAACGGAGAGACCAACGGTCTGCAAAATCTGTTTGAAGATATCCGCTTCGGGAAAATCGATGGCGTCATAATTGAAGATACAATCTTTTTTGGCGAAAATTCTACCCGCTTGACGCAGATTATAGACTTTTTTGCCGCTCATCAAACCCGCATCCAAGTCGTCAGGGAGACCGTGCCATGCCCGAAAAAATAATCAATTGCGCCGTTTATACCCGTAAATCTACTGAAGAAGGCTTGGAACAGGATTTCAATTCTTTGGATAACCAGTACGAATTCTGTACCAATTATCTCAAATCCCTTAATGATCCGGCTTTGCAACTGCTGCCCGCTCGTTATGACGACGGCGGCTATTCCGGAGGCTCGCTAAACCGCCCGGCACTCCAGCGGTTGCTTGCCGATATTCAGTGCGGTCTGGTTAACCGGGTTATCATTTATAAAATTGACCGTCTCACCCGTGAAATTCGCGATTTTTTCAAATTGCTTGACGTTTTCGAAAAATATAACGTTGAATTCGTTTCGGTCAAGGAAAACCAATATTACAATACCACCACCGCCATCGGGCGCTTAATGGTCAATATGTTTCTGGTCTTTGCTCAGTTTGAACGCGAAAATGCCGGAGACCGCATCCGTGACAAGATCGCCACGTCCAAGGCCAAAGGCATGTGGATGGGAGGGTGTCCGCCGTATGGTTATGATATCGGCGACCGCTGTCTGGTCATTAACGAAACGGAAGCGCAAAATGTTCGCTTCATTTACCAAACTTTTTGCAATACCCATTCTCTGGCAGATACGACAGATGCCCTCAATTCCGGCGGTATCCGTACCAAACGCTATACCACCCGGCAAGGGCGAACTTTCGGCGGCCGCAAGTTTTCGGTCAAAACTGTCCAGCGCATTTTACAAAATCCGTTGTATAAAGGCATGGTTGCCCACCGCGGCAAACAATATCCCGGTCAGCATGCCGCCATTATCGACGCGGTACAGTTTGACATGGTTCAGGCTGTTTTTGCCGCCCACAAGGAGAAACGTGAAACCAGACGCCCTAAAATGCCGTCTTCCAGCGGTGAACGAGAAACCGCGGCCTTAACCGGTCTTATTTTCTGCGGTTGTTGCGGTTCAGCCATGACGCCGAGTTACTGTTGCAAGGGAGACATCCGCTATCATTACTATCGCTGCTACCGCCGCGCCAGCAAATTGGAAGACAAATGCCCCATTAATCAGATTCGCACCAGCGAAATTGACCGCGTGGTTATGGAACAGGTGCTTGCCATCCTCAAAAGCAGGGACTTTTTCGTACAATACATTTCTCATCATCACGAATTTGACGTTTCCACCGCTTTTGCACTTTTTAACAGCCTTGACGATGTCTGGAACAGTCTGTTTGAAACCGAAAAACGCCGCATTCTTCGTGAACTGCTGGCCAAAGTTACCATTTACAAGGACAAAATCGTCCTTGATGTCAAGAAAGCCGGGCTGGCCGGCGTCTTTGCCGAACTCTCGCAAAATAACCGGCTCGCCGAAGTAGAATATAAAGAAAACGAAACGTTTCAAATCTCTGTTGCCTACCGGGCGACACGTTTGGCCAACGGTGCAAAAATCATCGTTCCGACCACCGCCAAGGAAGAAAGCCGTTTCAACGGATCACTCCGGCTGGCTCGGCAAATAGCCAAAGGTTTCGCTTGGCGAAAAATGATGGAGTCCGGTTTGTCGCTTCAGGAACTCACGGCATCTGCCAAAACAAATGAACGTGATATTCGCTTTGCCATGCGCCTTTCGATGATTGATCCGGCAATCGTTGAGTCTGTCTTATCGGGAAAATCTCCGGAATTCTTAACTTATGCTTTTATGAAAAAACATCCCATACCGCTTCTCTGGTCTGACCAGCGCAAGCTCTATGGCTTTGAAGAAAGGAAACAATAATGAACAATACCAATCAATCTGCCCGCCGCCGTTTTGATGCCGATTTTGCTGTCAGTGCCAGAATTCGGCAAATGCGTAATCTGCTTGGACGCTCGCAAATGGATGTTGCCGCTGCCCTCGGACTCACGTTTCAGCAGCTCCAAAAGTATGAGAAAGCGCAAAACCGAATATCTGCCGGCCGGCTCCACCAGCTTGCCGTTGAATATTCCTGCCCGGTAGCGTGGTTCTTTGGCAATTACGATAATTCCGGCGCCACGCCGTTGACCGATGAAGAGCTTGATTTTCTGCGCCTGTTGCGTTCCTGCAGCGTTGAAGGGCGGCAGATTGTTTTCAAACTGCTTGAAACCTACCGTTCTCCGGCTTTGCTCAAGCAAACCAATGCTGCCTTGGCCGAAACCAGATAGCCGCTTTGCTGCGTAAACGGGGCGTACGGACAAACAAGCGTACAATAATACGCCGAAACAAAATTTTCTTTTCCGCCGCCCCGAAAAGCCGTCTGTTGTCTGCAAAATTCGTTTTCATAAATATTTTGCAAAATAAAATAAGTAAAAACAATGCGTTAATTGCAAATAAAGACTGGACTAATCCGAAACATTAAGCAAAAACAAACACATCAGGCGGGCGGCGCGGTGTCGCTCCCGAGTTTTAGAAAGGAAAATAAAATGGGAACTTGGGCTTTACCTCAAACTAAAAAATCAGCTGAACAGTTGGCCGCTCTTATGGCCAAACCTCTGAAGGCAAATCAGGCAGAAGACGCCATTTATAATCTTTTAGGCGACGACGAACTCAGCGATAACATTTGCGAGCAAATTAAGACTGACGGCTCAAACAGCGACGCCCGCTGCCTGATTGCCTCCCGTCTTGAAGATTTTCTCAATGACTATGCCGAACATCCGGAAAGTTTTTCCGAAGCCTGGAACCCTGCGGCCTTAAAAATCTGTCGCCGTATTGTCAACAACTTCTTTGCTCAAAATTAAGATTAACCCGGCTCTCTCCGGAGAGCCTTCTTTTAAGGAATAAAACCATGCCAAACGAAAATATCATTGAAAGCATCGTTTATCCCGGCAGCCAAAGCGTTATCTGTCGGATAATCTATCAACTGAACGGGCGTACCATAAAGCTCGAAATCAAATCCGACAGTTTTGCGCCGCAAAGTTATGCCAAAGCCTGTGTTTTTGACGGTACGACCTGGAAAGACCTGTACGCCATTCCGTATGCCTTAATGCAAACGCCGCATGAGCTGTTTTATACCCCTCGCTTCTGTGGGCAGGATTATAAAAATCTGACCGGTGCCGCTTTCCAACTTGTTTTAGATGAGTTTTCCGCCGATCTGGAGACGCTCCGCACCAAAACCGAGGCCATTCTTTTTTTATAATGCGCCGGAATGCAGATTTCTCGGGACGGCAAAACCGTCCCGGCGGCCCAACCGGGGGAATATATGATTTCCGGCGTACAAAAGAACGCCGAAATAAAATTTTCCTCCCTGTACGGCAAAAAACGCCCGCCATGTCGTCCAAAGTCAGTTTTATAAAAAAAATTGCAAATAAAATAAGTAAAAACAATGAATTAACTGCAAGTAAAGACTGGACTAATCCGAAACATTAAGCAAAAACAAACACATCAGGCGGGTGACGCGGTGTTGCTCCCAAATGTAGAAAGGAAAATTAAAATGGCTAAAAAATTTAATATCACTCCCAAATCTCTGATTGACGAAGTACTGTGGCATGAGGCTACCTCTATTCGCGATGATGAGCCGTATCTTGCTGATGTTTTGGTCAAATTAAAGCTGATTGAACCTATTTTGGAAGGCGGTACGACCGAAAGTGACGCTATGTGCTGGCTGGAAAAAGAGCCGCCGCTTAAGGAAAAACTTCTTGTCCTTAAAGAAATGGGCTATGACCTCAGCATTCTGAATCTGGAAAAATAATCGCTGCGGCTCCGGTGTTTTGTCGCCGGAGCTGCTCCACCGCTTTTTGTAAAGGAATAAAATTATGGAAATCAAAACCTCTCGGCATCCGCTGATTAATACGCTGATCCACACCCGTCTTGTCCGCAAGCCAAGCTCTCTGCGGGAAGTTGAAGAATTTAGCTGCCACATCCTAAATCGCACAGCCGTTCTCATAACCGAAGTCTGGGAGCTGACCGCTGCTGAATACAGTGACTTCGGCAATTCCTGTCTGAAAAGCCGTCCGGAATTTTGCGGCAAGGGTGGTTATACCCAATATCAGGGGAAGCCTGTGCTGTCTGTCATCGCTCTTTGTTGTCATGGCAAGCCGACCCTGCTGATTGATCCGGAAGGTTACGATTATGCGCGTTATATCGGTTTGCTGGATAAAATTTAATCTTTAAGGGCGATTCTGCTGCTCTGTACTTAAAAATAAAGCAAAAACAATGCGTTAATCGCAAATAAAGACTGGACAATACCGAAACATTAAGCAAAAACAACAAGCACAGGGGGCGACGCGGTGTCGCACCGGAATTTAAGAAAGGAAAATCAAAATGTTAACTGAAAAAGATAAATTAACCGTTATGCAATCCAACCTTGCTGCCATTGAGATGCTTGCTCAAAAGGTCATTGAACAGGTTCGCCATGCGGCAGAACCTGCTCCGGAAGACTATGATGACAGCCGTCGTTATACCCACCTTGTTGGCGGGCTTGGCAATCTGTCCGATTTGACTGCCAACCTCAACAGTCTGGCTCAGGCAACCGACGCCATCTACAAACTCAAATAATTGTCAATCTTTTCCGGGGCTTCGGCCCCGGAACCTGCCGGGAGAATAAAATGCTTACTTCAGAACAACGTTTAGCCGTCATTCAGGCAAAGCTGGCAACAGCCCGAGTTTTACTCAGGAAAATTAATCGCCGTGTCGAATCAGCCGTTCAAAATGCTTTTCCGGAAGATGCCGAACGCCAGGCTAACTATATCGGCGGATGCCTGATGGAAATTGAAGAGCCGTTGCAGGCTCTGTCCGACTTGGTTAACTCCGCTAAAATCTAACCCGCTTTTGTAAAGGAAAATAAAATGACCCCAAACGATATTGAAATCCAAACCCCCGTTGCCATCCGGCTGGTTCCGGCAGGCACTGCCGAAGAACTTGGCTGCACCACCGCCCGCTATGACGTTGCGGTTACCGTTAATACTTCCGAAAAACGCATCGGCTGCCTGACCGTCGCGCCCAAGCCGGTATTCGGCGGCGGCACCAGCTGCTTTTTCGCCGAACTCAGCGATGAAGACGGCAATCTCGGCAACGCGTCCGTACTCGAAGCTGCTGATCTCACGGAAGCTGCCGTTGCTATGCTGTCTTTCAAACTTTTTGATTAACCCTCAACGGCTCCGGTGCATACCGGAGCCTTTTTAGGAGAAACGCTATGTCTAAACCAAATAATGAAATGATTATCCATCTTACGTCCGGCGACAAACTCAGGCTTCATCGCGTCGCCGAGCCGCAAACCGATGCCGAGCCGGTTGTTTTTCAAATGGTCTGGCAGTCTTTGCGCACGACCTATCATTTTGCCAATCTCTATCACTATCCGTCCGCGTCGTTCGGCTCCCCGCGTTATACAGCAGAGCTGCTTGACGAGGCGGGGACGGTGTCCGCTTCCATACCGCTGCAAAGTTTCACGGCGCGCAATGCCGCGCTAGAGGTGGTCGAAGCTAAAGTCTGCTTCTGATTTTCTTGCCCCGGCTTAGTCCGGGGCTTTTTTTGTGAGTTTCGGGCTTCGGTCCGTTTTTCCATAAACCGGTCTTGACCGTGTTTATCCCATAGATTCCGCACTCGTGGAACTGTGGTGTTTTTTTTTACAACCCAAATTTAAAGGAGAATAATCATGGTACTTCGTACTTCACTCACGCCGCTCGGCGGCGGGGTTAAAAATCCCTATAAACCTCAGACTGTACTGGTCTATTCCGGCGGCGAGCATACTTTTGCTACCGAACTGCCCAAGGGCGTGTTTAAGGTCTGCCTTGTCGGAACCGGAGCTTCCGGCATCAGCTGGTGGTTCAATTCCTACGGTTGGGGATCCTGCGGCGGTTCCGGCGCAGCTGTCGAACTCATATTTTATAATCCTCGCAAACAACAGGTGGAGCTTTATGCCGGAGGAGCCATAACCTCCAAAGGCTTTGACGGCACCGCTGCTTGGATGAAGCTCGGCGGTGTCCTCATGGTAACAGCAAACGGCGGCACCAAAGGCGGTACCAGCGGCGGCACGGGCGGCACTTATGAAATCAATCCGGCGCTTCAGGTGTTGCAAACCCTCACAGTAGCGAACGGCAGCAACGGCAAAACCGGTTATTCCGGCGGTGTCGGTACGGTCACTTCGGCCAGCCCTTATGAAAATTGGGGCAGTTCGTCCGAAGGCTCCGCTGCCTGCGGCGGTCTGCGGCTGGAATATATTCGCCCCAAACCGTAATGCAAAACAAGCCCCGGCTTTTCTACCGGGGCTTCCTTTTTCTACCATTTTTTCAAAGGCATATCGTCTTTAATTTCCTCAGCCGTCATCTTAAACATGGCAAGCAGATCCAAGTCCATTCGGTTCCGGAGTATCCGCAACATCACTTTGGTGCGTTTGATTTTCAAGATGTCTTTAATCTCTTTGATGGTTGCGCCGCCCGGACGGCTGATCATTTCCTCAATAACCGGGATGGCTTTGTTCAGGTTGCAATACATTTCCTTTTCCTTTCTTTTGTTGTGGGCGACGCCAGCGCCGCCGCTAAACAAACAAAGCCGGAAACAATTTCACAAGTCCAGCTAAAAAATGAAATAAAATCAATAAATTAGCTAATAAATAACTGGACATTTCCGAAACATTAAGCAAAACTCCAAACATAAGGAACGACGCGGTGTCGTTTCGGATTCAGAAAGGAAAATCAAATGACTAAGAAAAAAAAGGACATGCTCATCAAAATCTTGTACAATGATATTGACACGCTGACAGATATTCTGTTAGCTGAAAATCTGATTGAAAACGGTCCCATCTTCAACCATTCCCGTGCCATGGACTGGGTAGGTGAAGCCTCGGATGCCGAAAAGCTCCGGATTCTGGAAAAAATGGGTTATAACCTTAACGAGCTGAAAGGTTAATCTCATGTCAATCTGTCAAAAATTCCCCAAGAAAAAAAATCTCAACACCGCTTTCCGCCTTTTGCGCCACAGCGGCTACTTTGCGGCGCAGAACTTTTGCTACTGCCGAACCTGTGCCTGGGCCGAGGTACCGGACGGATATGATAAGGTTGTTTTTTATCACCGGCAGGAGACTGCCAGTTTAGCCGAAAGCGGTGAGTGTTATCTGTCCTGGTCCGGCGATAAGAACGAGATTGCTGATATCCTGTCATCCTGCGGCGTTCTGAAAGAAATCCCACCCGCAGACAATGTCTGCTTCCGCATCTCCATCAACTGATCTCTTGCTACTCCTAACAACCCCGTTTGAAAACCGGGGTTATTTTTTGGGGAGTGTAAAACAATAATTTTTTTGCGTTAAAAAAGGAAAGTCCCGGCTTATCTCCGTCGGAGCTTTTTATCCCGAAATTAAAAATCTGCAAACGCCCGCCGCATTGGCCAAAATCTGCCCACACCGAGAAACATTTTCAAAAAGCGTACAATAATACGCTATAACGGTATTTTTCCGTTTTTTAGCTTGTGTTTTATAAAAATCTTATCTGTCTTATGCCGTTTTCCTTTTGATGCAAAAGACATAAAAAAATAAGGCAGATTACATATCTGCCTTATTTTAGGGATAAATTTCTTAGTTCAAAGCGTCCTGCAGGCTTTTGCCGACTTTGAATTTTGCAACATTCTTTGCTGCAACTTTGATTTCGGCACCGGTGCGCGGGTTGCGTGCGGTTGTTGCGGCACGTTTGGAAACCGAGAAAGTTCCGAAGCCGACCAAGCGGATCTCGTCGCCTTTTTTCAGAGCTGCAGTAACGGAAGCGATGAATGCATCCAACGCTTTTCCGGCATCAGCTTTGGTCATACCGGCTTCCGCAGCCATGCTGTCAATCAGTTCGTTTTTGTTCATGAATAAAACTCCTATATGTTATTTGACAATGGAATCTAAGCCGATTTTCCGCCGTAAGTCAATTAAAATAACGGTTTTTCGCTGTTATTTTATTTCGGGCATTTCCGTTTTTCTTTTTCTCCAACTTTTCTTTGTAAGCATAAACATCCTCTCTCCGATAATATATCCGGTGGCAGCGGCGAATGTAAGGAATCCGGTCTTGCCGATAGCGGTTGCAGTCAACCTGCCGCCAGAATCCCAGTATTTCAGGGAAAGCCAGAAACAAACGCATAGGTCCAGCTAATAAATGAAATAAAATCAATATACTAAAACAAAAAATAAAGCTTGCTGCCAAATCGTATTTTGCTTGACATTTTTTGCGGTAATACTATTTTATGACCAATATTCGTATGCATCTGTAAATGATTATCTCTATTATATAATTTGATTGTCTAACCCCTAAAACTTAATATTATGGGAAAATATGACGACGATGAAGGAGGCTACTTCTCTGATATTCTCAAAGAAGGGCTGACCGATAGTGAAATGTCCGGTTGGGGACGTGTGTGGAGTATTGGTATCGGTTTGGTCGGAACGGTTGTCGCCGATCCGGTTATCTGGGCCAGTAAAAAGCTTGGTATCAAGAGTGAACCTCGTGATTACGATCCGGGAGATCCCACGAACCCCTGTAACCAGAATTATTAAACCTTTCAAAGAAAAAGCCCCGTTGCCCAAAAGCAATGAGGCTTTTCTTTTAACCCTCAAAATATCTGCCTGCCAGCGTTTTGGGCATTCGTTTCAAACTCTTTGCCGACATCGGCAGCTTTTTCCTGTATAAATCCAACAGCTTCGCGATTTTTGCAAAATCATATTGCCCGGCTTGCGTTTCCAATTCGTCCACATCTTTAACGGACAGGCCGGTACGCACCGCTGCTTCCGTAATTGTCAGCTTGCTGTTTCGCCGGGTTGCAAAAAGAAACATGGCAATATTCAGGCAGGTGTCTGGGTTGAGCTCGCTGGCGTAATAAATTGGCATATCAGTCATTGTAGCTCTCCACGTTAATGTACAGTTTTTCTTTATAAAGCTTCAACAGCTTGCAAACCAGCGTCAGGTCAAGTCCTTTGCGTCCGGTTTCCAGCGCATCGATATCTTCCACGCTGCATCCGGCTTTTTCCGCGGCGTCTTCAATGCCCAACAGTTGCTCTCTCCTGGCCCAGTGCAGATTTTCGCCAAGTTTTATCTGACATTCTTTGGAAATAAAATCTAACAGCTCTTGCACGACATTTCCTTTCAAAAAAAAGACCACCTGAAAGGTGGTCGGGTATGTCCGCAAAAATCACTATCCTAAAAATGATCCTCCGACCTTCAACATAATGCCATCGGCAAAACCTCCGACATTATGTTTGTTGTATAGTCGGAAGCATCCCGACCTTACATCAAGTCGAGATATATGCCTTTCAAAGGCTAACGAAATATATCCATTCCGTTAGGATAAATCTTATTGATAGTGGAGTTTGCGGATCTCCAACAACCAAACACCGCCAGTCTAGCTTATGTTTCCGTAACTTGCAAGCGCATATTTTCTTTATCTGAAAAAGAACATTTTTTTTGCAACAAATAACTGGACAATCACGAAACATTAAGCAAAAACAAATACATCAGCGGGAGACACGGGGTTGCCCCGAAGTTTAGGAAAGGAACATAAAATGAAAAATGATGTGGAATTCAAATATGTCGGCGGCGGTTTTGACGTCAGCCATGATCCGTATACATCTTCTTTTGGCCGTCCGTTTCGGCGCAATACTGTACAATTATCGGACTAAAAACTATGATGAATTTAAGCAATTATGCAGGAAATTTATGTAAAAAATTATTGTCAAAAGGAATTTCTAAATCACAAATTGCTAAAATCCTCGGCGTTCTACGCGTACCCTAAGAAGATTAATTAATAGAACAATGTAACTTCTTGTTCCCACGGGCTATAAGTTTGGTGTGCTTTAATTATGCGTAATAATATCTGTTAGAGATTTTAAGCTTTTTTATTTTGAACAAAAACATACAATAATGGAATAACAATTATACCGCCAAGTGTACCGAAAAGCATTCCATAAAATACGGGCACGCCTACCGCAATTCTTGATCCCGAGCAGGCCCCCGTTGCCCAAACCATTGGGGCAACACCCAAAACAAAAGTCATAGCGGTCATTAAAACAGCGCGGTAGCGTTCTTTTATCCCAGTCATAGCGGCAGTCTCAGCGCAAACGCCCTTTTCCTGTTCTTTTTTGGCAAACTCTACCACTAAAATTGCATTTTTTGCAGCCAGTCCGACTAATAAGACCAATCCTAATTGCGCATAAATGCTTAACGATTCTTGAGTTAGGAACATCCCCACAAAAGCACCGCTTATCGTCGTCAACACTGAAAGTATTACAATCAAAGGAATAGAAAAGCTTTCATATTGCGATACCAAGAACATATAGACAAACAATACCGCTAAGACTATCAAATATTCTATTTGTCCTTGATTCCGTTTTTCCTGCAAGCTGATTCCGGACCATTCATAAGCATATTTTGAAGACAATGTTTGTTTTGCCAAATTTTCAACCGCTTGCATAGCTTCACCGGTACTCGAATTAGAATCCACAACAAGATTGATTGTTGCTGAGGAATATTGGTTATAACGTTCAATAATTCTTGGTTTAGTAATTGTTTTAATCTCTACCAGACTTCCCAAAGGGATCATCTCACCGGTTTCGCTTTGTACATGTAATCTTTTTATACTCTCGGCATTTTTACGATATTTCCAGTCCGCCATCAGCATAACCCGGTTAGCTTGAGTACCAATATTGACATCGTTAATATATTGAGAACCCAGATAAGTTTGAAGAACTGAATATATATCTCCAACGGCAACGTTCATTAGTTCTGCCTTCTCTCGATTAATGTCCACAAAAATATGCGGCGTTGCAGAAGCAAAGGTTGAATAGGCCGAAGCTATTTCAGGTAAATTATTTAAATTTGCGATGAATTGTTTTAAATTTAGTTCTAAGTCGCTCATGTCATTGTCAACAATTGCCTGTAATCTCAATTCCATACCGCTGCTACTGCCAAGACCTGGAATAACCGGGCGTTCAAATAGCCTAATATTTGCGTCCAATATTTCTTGCATTTGAGCATTTATTCTTGTTCTGATCGCAGATACGGAATCTTTTTTATCTTTCCTCTCAGCCCAAGGTTTTAACACTATCACATTTGAGCCGACATTTTCTCCTTGTCCGGCGAGCATACTCATACCGCGCCAGTTAACAACTGTTTTAATCTTATCCTCACTATTGAGAATTTGCCTTGTCTTATCAATTACATCAAGCGTTCTCTTGCCACTGGCACCCTCGGGCAGCTGAATGCTTGAAATAATCATGCCTTGGTCTTCTTCCGGCAAAAAAGAAGATTTTATGTTTATTAGTGAAAAAATATTAAAAGAAATCAGTCCTGCCAATATTAAAACGGTTATTCCGGTTTTACGAATTAGGCGCTCAATGAGTGTGACATACCTGCTTTTAGAATAATTAAGCATATTTTCAAACTTACCTAAAAACCCTTGTGCCGGATGATTGAAAGGGCGCAGAATAACAGCACTTAGTGCCGGACTCAAAGTTAACGCGTTTAGACTTGAAAAACAAACTGCAAACGAAATTGCAACTGCAAATTGTCGGTATATTCTCCCTGTAACACCGCCCATAAAAGCAATCGGCACAAATATTGCCAATAAAACCAAAGTGGTAGCAATAATAGCGGAAGAAACCTGTTCCATCGTTTGAGCTGCCGCTTCTTTAGGAGACAGTCCCTTGGTTTGCATCAGATATAGGACCCGTTCCACCACCACAATCGCATCATCAACCACCAGTCCGATTGCTAATATTAATCCGAACAATGTTAGAATATTTATATCATAACCCAAAGCAAGCATTGCTGCAAAAGTCGCCAAAACAGAAACAGGAATAGCAATCGAAGGGATAAGCGTTGCCCGCCAGTTTTGCAAAAATAAATAACACACCGCCACAACCAAGAAAAAAGTAAAAAAAAGAGTAAACAAAACCTCTTCAACGGAAATACGAATAAATTCTGTTGCATCATATGAAACTACAATATCAAAATCTTCAGGATAATATTGTGACAATCTTTTAAGCTCTTCCTTAACCGCGTTCATAGCTTTCAGCGAGTTAGCTCCCGAAAGTTTGTTAAGCATAATCGGAACATTCGTTTGTCCATCCAAATCTGAGGTAATCAAATAATTTTCAAATCCGATTTCAACTTTTGCAATATCTTTAAGCCTTAGCAATCCACCATCTCTATTAGTGCGAACAATAATGTTTTCAAAGTCTTCAGCGCTGTTTAGCCGTCCCTTGGCTTCTAATGGAAAAACCAACAAACTGCTGCCGTCATTCGGTTCTGCGCCAACACTGCCTAAGGCCGATTGAATATTTTGACTGGCGATAGCCTCTCTTATTTTTTCGATTGGCAGGTTTAACGCGGCCATTTTGTCAGCATCGAGCCACACGCGCATGCTCAAATCTGCCCCGATAACACTGACATCTCCAATCCCATACAAGCGGGAAATGTTATTCTTAATATTATTACCGACATAATTGTTCAAAAAAATGCGGTCATGGGTGCCATTCGGTGAGATTGCCTGCAAATAGCCCAAAACTTCAGATGATCTTCTTGTTACTTGAACCCCTTTTTCTTGAACTTCCTCAGGTAATGAAGATATAGCCCTCTCCACCCGATTTTGCACTTTAACTTGTGCCAGATCGGGATCGGTTCCAATGTCAAAACTAATATCAAGCTGATAATGGCCCGAATTATTTGAAGTGGAACTCATATATAACATATTGTCTACACCGTTTACTTCGCGTTCGATTGGGATAGCTACGATATTGGCAACTGTTTCAGCACTTGCTCCGGTATAATCTGCCGTAACCGTTATTTGCGGTGGAGTAATTTCGGGATACATTGCAACCGGCAGGCTAAAGATCGCTATAATACCGCTTAAACTCATAATCAGCGCGATCATCAACGCAAAACGCGGTCTGTTAATAAAAAAATCGGCAAACGTACTCATTTATTTTCCTCAATTTATACCATTTTAAATGATACCTGAAAAAAGAGGGGGGTAAAAGAAACGATGCTGGCAAAAATTTACATAATTCTCTCATTGACAATTAAATAATACTTTCTTATTTAAAAAAAGTCATCAAAGGATTCTGTAAATGAACAATAGAATTGAACACATAAAAGAAAAGGTTCTCCAAATTGTGACTCAAGCCGATTTGATGGATTCTTCTATTAACGGTTTTCGTTTTTTTCGTCGTAATGAACCGACCTCTACCCAATGTTGTTTTTATAAACCTATGGCTATTTTGGTACTGCAAGGGAAAAAGCAGACAAATCTTGGTTCTGAGGCCTTTACATATACTGCCGGACAATGTGTCGTTGCCGGCGTGGATATTCCTTCTGCTGGCAGAATAATTGAAGCAACGCCTGATAAACCATTTTTAACATTGATTGTAGAATTAAATCATCATCTGATAGCTGAATTGTTACCTGATATTCCAGATATTGAGAAGACGGCAAATTCCCAACGAGGTATGGGTATAATGTCGGCGTCTGATAATCTTTTGGATGCGTTTGAACGTTTGCTTAATATTGAACAAACACCAGAGCAGCATAAAGTTATGGCTCCAATGATATTAAAAGAAATCCATTATATTCTATTAACCTCCCCGATAGGAAGCCTCTTGCGCGCCGTTTACACCAATGGAACGCAAAGCAATCAAATTGCCAAGGCCATCAGTTGGTTAAGAGAAAATTACAAAAAACCGTTAAAAATTGTTGATTTGGCACAAAGCGCCAATATGACTGAATCAACATTTTATCGTCATTTCAACAAAGTAACAAGCTTAAGCCCCATACAATATCAAAAACGCCTACGGTTATATGAGGCACAACGCTTGATGTTAATTGAAGACATAGATGCAAGTGCCGCGGGATTTGCCGTTGGTTATGATAATGAAGCACAATTCAGTCGTGAATATAAAAGAATGTTTGGACTGCCACCAAAATCTCATATCAGACAGATGAAGAAAATGTAATTATGTAATAATGGTAAAACGGCAGCTCAACGACTTCATCGTCTTCCCGGCTGTCGTCAAAGTTTTTGCTTACGTGCAGCCATTCGTTCCGTCCGTAAAATCCGCCTACAACATAGGCATATTCTGAAGACGCGATATCTTTATTGGTAATATTTTTTTCGGCTTTAATCCCATATCTTAAAAACATCAAAAATATTAAAGAAACTCTTGTTCTTGGAGATGTCAATTAAATAAGAATCATTTTGATTGTCTCTTCACAATGGTTGTATCAAAACTTATCAAAAAATTTAATGCAAAAGAAAAAGCCTTGCAAAAAACAAGGCCTTAAATGGTGAGAGACTTCCGTAACATGTTGGTTTGCAAAAAAATTTAATTGAAAATATTATGAAAAAAGGAGGCTTTTAACAAAATTTGCGAAACATGGTATTCCTAAAATTTATTTTAACAACCATCTGGTAATTTGTATTTCTGTCGGAATACCTCCCTCATGAACAATAACGTTATCTATAATAACCGCGGGTGTTTTCATAATGTTATAACATACAATGGTATTTAAGTCTTTCAGCCAAGTAAGATCAACAGCTACATTATTTTTTTGAGCAACGGTTCTGATCAACTTTTCCGTTTTTCCACAACAGCAAGAGCAAGTACCGAGTACTAAAATTTTTTTCATGATATTCTCCTTCACAGATTATTTAGCAAAAAGCCTGTTAGAATAAAAGATATTGTCAGCCAAAGTATAAAAATGGCAAGTAATTTAATATCAAAGATTTTTTTAAGTAAAAGGATTTCAGGAAGAGACAGAGTTGTTGCGCTCATTAACAGTGTCATACAAGTTCCCGTGGGAATATTTTTTTCTAGAAGCGCTTCTATAAAAGGCATCAAAGCACCATGATTGGCATAGAAAGGGATGCCGATAATCGTTACCAGCGGAACTTCCCACCATCTTCTGCCCTGAAGATAATTGGTAACAAAATCATCAGGCATAAAATATTGAAAGCCTTGTCCGGCTAAAACACTTATGATAACGTAAATGCCTATATTTTTTAATGTTTGTAAAGCATAAAGGTTTGCAGAATACAAGTAAGAATAAACGGATAAAGGTTGAGAAGAAAACATTCTAGCCATTTTGATTCGGTCAGGAAACTTGAAAATAATATGTTGTTCTAATCTGAAACGGTCACATAGCCATCCGCCAAATATGGAGATAATAGCTCCTGAAAAAATGTACGTGGTTATCAGACGCAATCTATGTTCGGGAAGAGTAGCAAGTACTGCCAGAGCAATTTCACTTATCAAGGGCGAACTGATTAAAAAAGCCATGGAAATTCCAAGAGGTATTCTGGCTGCCAGAAATCCGATAAAAACGGGAATGGAAGAACAAGAACAAAACGGGGTAAGCATACCCATGCCAACAGCCGCCAAATAACCCAGCCACGGATTTTTGCCTTTGACAAAATCCCGAATTCTTTCAGGAGCGAATTTATCTTGTAGCAAACTGATGCAAAATGTGACAATATAGATCAAAATGCATATTTTTAATACATTTGTCACAAATTCTTCAATAAATTGCATTTTATCATCTCCTTATCGAACAGGCCAGAGATGACCGCGGATAATTAAGTTCAGACCATTTTATAAAGCCGCCGGACAGAGAAAAGCTGTAATATCCCTTGTCTTGTAATATTTTTGCATAAAAATAAGACAATTCGCCGTATTCACAAATTAAGATAAGTTTTCTGTC